>OGCQ01000104.1_pt1 | contig 159978 bp, 154 predicted proteins | sample 1570161 | NCBI WGS metagenome assembly OGCQ01 (sample SAMEA4384402, study PRJEB24528) | human gut metagenome
AAAAAGGTATGGGCTCCACCAAGAACGGCCGTGATTCCGAGTCCAAGCGCCTTGGTCCCAAGCGCGCTGATGGTCAGTTCGTTCTGGCCGGCAACATCCTGGTCCGCCAGCGCGGCACCCACATCCACGCCGGCACCAACGTCGGCATCGGCAGCGATGACACGCTGTTTGCCAAGGCCGACGGTGTTGTCCGCTTCGAGCGTCTGGGCAAGGATCGTAAGCAGGTTTCTGTTTACCCCGCCGAGTAAAAGAACCATATGAAAAGCACCGCCTGCGGGCGGTGCTTTTTTTTGTATCAAAATATGTGCGGCGGTCAGTCCTGCTCCTGAAATGCCCGGATATACGCCTCCAGGGCTTCGGCGGTTTTCTCCACCCCCAGGACGCTGGTGTTCACCGTCAGGTCATAGCAGGAGCTGTGGCCCCAGAACTTGCCGGTGTGGTGGTGGTAGTAAACCCGGCGGTGCCGGTCGGTTTTGGCCACCAGCAGCGCGGCCTTTTCCAGGGAGAGATTGTGCCGCTGCTGGATGCGCTTGATCCGCTGGGTCAGGTCCGCCCGGCAGAAGATCCGCAGCAGGCCCGGCCGCCCGGCCAGGGCATAGTCGGCGCAGCGGCCCACGAAGATGGCGGATTCGCCGCTGTCGGCGATCTGGCGGATCATGTCGAACTGCCGCTGGGCCACGTTGTGGGGGATGGAGTTGTCAAATTCGTTGATCTTGCGGCTGAGAATGCGGTTCACCGGCCGCTCGTCGTACTCCTGGGCCAGCCGCTGCATTTCCGGGTCATTTTTCCAGAGCTCGTCAATAAGCTCCCGGTCCAGCATCCGGATGCCCAGCCGCTGGCTCAGCAGGACCGCCAGGTCATGCCCGCCGCTGCCGTATTCGCGGCCAATGGTGATAAGAATCTGCTTTTTCATGCGAAAACATCCTTTCTGCACCCCGTCAATGGTGATGATTTGTCTATATTATACTGCCTTTGTCCGGATTTGTCACCTGATTTTTACGGATTCTGTACAGGAAAATGAAAATGTATAGATGAGGCCTCCGGACGGGGCGGAAAACTTTTTCATGGACAAAAGGGCCGGGCCGTGGTAGAATAACCTGAATGCATATGTCGAGCCGGGGGAGGAAACATAGGATGAGCGGAAAACTGATCGTATTCGAGGGCACCGACGGCTCCGGAAAGGCCACCCAGACGGCGCTTCTGTGCCGGGAGCTGGAGAGCCGGGGCGTGCCCTTCCGCAAGCTGGAATTTCCCCGGTACAAGGAGGAGTCCTCGGCGCTGCTGCGGCTGTATCTCAGCGGGGCCTTCGGCACCGACCCGGCGGACGTCAATGCCTATGCCGCCGCCACGTTTTTCTCCGTGGACCGCTACGCCTCCTTCAAGCAGGACTGGGGCGGCTGGTACCGGCAGGGGGGGCTGGTCATCGCCGACCGGTACACCACCAGCAACGCCGTGCACCAGACCTCCAAGCTGCCGCCTCAGGAGCGGCAGGCGTTTCTGGATTGGCTGTTTGACTTTGAATACCGGAAGCTGGGGCTGCCGGAGCCGGACCGGGTACTGTATCTGGACGTGCCCACGGAGCTGTCAGAGCAGATGATGCGCCGCCGGGAACAGCTGACCCACACCGCCGCCGACATCCACGAGCGGGACGAGGCATACCTGCGGTCCTGCCGGGAGAGCGCCGCCATGGTGGTGGACTACGGCGGGTGGAGCCGCATTGACTGCGCCCGGGACGGGCAGGTCCGCTCCGTGGACGACATCCACCGGGAGGTCATGGAGCGGCTCCGGGACCTGCTGGAGGGCATAAAATAGGGAGGGAACGCCTGCGCGTCCCCTCCGGACGAAGGTATGTACGGCCCTCAGCAGGAGCAGCAGCCGTCGCCTCCGTTGCCGCAGCCGCAGCGGGATCCGGTTCCGCTGCCGCAGCAGCAGAACACCAGCAGTAAGATCACGATCAGCCAGATGCAGGAGCAATTGTTGTTGTCAAAGCACATGCGATTCACCTCACTTGTTTCCTGTATGGGCTATTCTATGCCGGAGATGGCTCCGGCGTATCTTGTCCGGGTGTGCCCGGCGGAAAAAATAGAGAAAGGAACCGATCATATGTCCGATTATCAGAACTCCGATACGGCCAAATGGGATGCCCAGGAGGTCCGTAAGCAGGCTTCCGGCCAGGGACCGAAGCCCAAGAAAAAGCGCCGCCTGGGGTGGCTGGGCTATCTGGCGGGGGTCATCGTGGCCTCGTTCCTGCTGGCCGGTATCGGCTGGCTGGCCGTCAACGATGTGTGCGCCCTGAATAAGGCTCCTCTGACCGCCACCGTCGAGGTGGAGAGCGGCGACTCCGTGGGGACGGTGGCCACCAAGCTGAAGAAGGCGGGGCTCATCAACTCCAAGCTGCTGTTCATGATCACCAGCCCCGTATTCCACGCCAGCCGCTATATCCAGCCCGGCGTGTATGAGCTGAACACCGACATGGACTTCAACTGTCTCATCAAGTCCATGCAGCCAACCGGCGGCGTGGCGGCCACCGTTACCGTCACCATACCCGAGGGCTACACCGTGGAGCAGATCATCCAGCTGCTGGCGGAGAACGACGTGTCCGACGCCGCCGCCCTAGAGGAGGCCGCCAAGAACCATGTGTTCGACAAGTTCGACTTCGTGGACAACGAGAATCTGGGCAGCATCAGCCGCCTGGAGGGCTATCTGTTCCCGGATACCTACGAATTCTATGTGAAGGAAAACGCCGACTCGGCCCTGAGCCGCCTGCTGGCCAACTTCCAGGACCGTATTGTGGACGATCCGGACCTGGCGCCGCTGATTGCCAACTCCTCCTACAGCCTGAAGGAGATCGTCATCATGGCCTCCCTGATCGAGAAGGAGACCGACGGCACCGACCGCACGCTGATCTCCTCCGTCATCCACAACCGCCTGGAGAACGTGGGCGAGACGGCCCACCTGCTGCAGATCGACGCCTCTCTGGTGTATGCCGCCGGGCGGGAGATCACCGAGGACGACTATCAGACCCTGGACAGCCCCTATAACCTCTATACCCACCAGGGCCTGCCGCCCACGGCCATCGCCAACGCCGGTAAGGCCTCCATCCAGGCCGCCCTGCAGCCGGACGATACCAACTACTATTTCTATGTGCTCAATCCCGATACCCAGCGGCATGTGTTCAGCCGCACCCTGTCCGAGCACAACGCCAATCTGCGGAAGTTCGGATGACGGCGGAGCGAAAAAAACCGGAGCTGCTGGCTCCGGCAGGGGACTGGGAAAAGCTGCAGATGGCCGTGCTGTACGGGGCGGACGCCGTGTATCTGGCGGGGACGTCCTTCGGCATGCGGTCCTTTGCGGGAAATTTCAGTGATGAGGAGCTGCCCCGGGCGGTGGATTTTGCCCACCGGCACGGGGTGAAGGTCCACGCCACCGTGAACACCATGCCCCGCAGCGGCGAGGTGGACCGACTGCCGGAGCACCTGGAAAAGCTCAACGACGCCGGGGTGGACGCCCTGATTCTGGCGGACCTGGGGGCCTTTATCCTGGCCGGGAAATATGCCCCCCGGTGCCAGCGGCACATCAGCACCCAGCAGTCCATCGCCAACTATGCCTGCGCCCAGGCGTGGTTTGACCTGGGGGCCCAGCGAGTGGTGCTGGCCCGGGAGCTGGGGATGGACGAGATACGGGAGATCCGCCGCCGGGTGGACCCGGCCCTGGAGCTGGAGACCTTCTGCCACGGGGCCATGTGCGTGTCCTATTCCGGGCGGTGCTTGCTGTCCAACTATATGACCGGGCGGGACTCCAACCGGGGAGCCTGCGCCCAGCCCTGCCGCTATCAGTACGCACTGATGGAGGAGAAACGGCCCGGGGAGTATTTCCCGGTGTTCGAGGACGAGAAGGGCACCTACATCATGAACTCCCGGGATATGTGCATGATCGACCACCTGGACGACCTGATGGACGCCGGGGTGGACTGCCTGAAGATCGAGGGGCGGGCCAAGTCCGCCTATTACGCCGCCATTGTCACCGGGGCCTATCGCCATGTGCTGGACGACGTGGCCGCCGGGCGGCCGGTGGACCCGGTGTGGCGGGACGAGGTGGAGCATGTCAGCCACCGGCACTATTCCACCGGATTTTTTTATGGCCAGCCGGGGCAGTTCTATGAGGACGCCCGGTACATCCGTGATTGGCAGATCTGCGCCGTGGTGACGGACTGCACGCCGGAGGGCCTGGCTACCCTGAGCCTGCGCAACAAGTTTGCCTGCGGGGATCAGGTGGAGGTGGTGGGGCCGGACACCAAGCCCTTTACCATGACGTCCCCCATGATGACCGACAGCCAGGGGCTGCCGCTGACGGAGCCGAAAACGCCGCAGATGGTGTTTACCATGCAGCTGCCCCATCCGGTGCCGCCTATGAGCTTTGTCCGCCACGCGGTGGACCTGGGCGGAAGGTAAATGTGTTGAAGCGGGAATCCGACTTGCCGGATTCCCGCTTTTGATATAAATTCCCGAGCCTGGATTGCCGTGATGGTTCGGCCATAGCCCGATCACGCAAAAAGGATGGCCATCAAAGCTCGGAATGGAAACCTGGCCGACTTTTTCCCTTCTTGGTTCAGTTTAACGCAACGGCATCCTGATTGATATACACGGTGTAGCTTTCAGAGAATTCGGGAATATAGGCAAAAAAGCAGTACATTCGAGCCACCCCATTTTCAATTTCGTAGGAGTAAAATGTAGAAAATGCGGAGTCTGACACGGATGGGAGCGGATCCTGATCTGTCGACATGTAAGTAATGAGAATGTAGTGCTCCCCATAGTCCGGGACGAAGCACTCTGTTATGTGGCACAAGTTGTCCTCTATTTGTGCCACTTTATCGGTGTAACGCAAAGAAATAGGGGCGACCTGTCCATTGTCGAGGATCTGAAAAACATTCCATTCGTAGTCGCCGTTTGGTGCATCGTACCAATACAGCATGGCAGTTTCCGTTCCATCTACCCGCAGGATGACATCCTTTTTTGATATATCAACGAATGAAGGCCAAACGGTAACTGAAGACATGCAGGCCGTCAGCATACAAAGCAAGGAACACACGCAGAACGCGATGGCGAAGTGTCGGAACGGTTTCATATGTTTTCTCTCTTTCCTCTTATATGGCGGTGGGAAGCTCTCACCCCTACTATATACAACACCGTTGCAGCCGTTTTGCAACGGACTTTTTGTATTTTTGGAAAGATTGTGGTATATGCCAAAAAGCACACGTGTTTTTTGGCCGTTATGCCCGGGGAACGGAGCCTCTGTCGGGATAAATGCCGCAAAAGAGAACGGCGCGACCGAAGCCGTGCCGCTCTCTGAAAACGAAAGGTTCTTATCGCTTTTTAATTATCCGGCATTGTGATTATCTGGCTGCATTGTGCCCGGCCTTATTGATCCTCGGCCCGGCGCTTATAGGACTCGTATTTGGCCTTGGCGGCGTCCTCCGCCTCGGCGAACAGGACCTTGGCGTTCTCCGGGAAGCTCAGCTCCAGGGAGGAGTAGCGCACCTCGCCCTTCATGAAGTCGTACAGGGCCATGCTGGGCTCCTTGCTGTCCAGGGTGAACTTGTGGGTCTCGGGACTGTAGCGGTACAGGTTCCAGTAGCCGGAGGCCACGGCGTCCTTCATCTCCTGCTGGACGCAGCCCATGCCCTTCTTGATGCCGTGGTTGATGCAGGGCGCGTAGCAGATGACGATGGAGGGACCCTTGTGGGCCTCGGCCTCCCGGATGGCCTTGATGAGCTGGGCCGGGTCCGCGCCCATGGAGCACTGGGCCACATAGACGTTGTCGTAGGTCATCATCAGCATGCCCAGGTCCTTCTTCTTGGTCTTCTTGCCGCTGGCCTGGAACTGGGCCACGGCGCCCACGGGAGTGGCCTTGGAGGACTGTCCGCCGGTGTTGGAATACACCTCGGTGTCCACCAGCAGGACGTTGACGTCCTCGCCCATGGCGAACACATGGTCCAATCCGCCGTAGCCGATGTCGTAGGCCCAGCCGTCGCCGCCGTACATCCACATGGTCTTCTTGGACATATCCTTGCGGCGCTTGAGGATCTCGTCCACCACGGCCTGCTCCTGAGCGGAGAAGCTCTGGCTCTCCAGCAGGTGCAGCAGCCCCTGGGTGGCGGGGGTGGAGGCATCCAGATCGTCATAGGTCTCCAGCCACTTGGCGATGGCGGCCTTGACGGCGGCGTTTTCGGTCATGTCATCCAGCTGACGGACGTAGTCCGTGACGGCGGCGCGCAGCTGCTTCACCGCCAGGCACATACCATAGGAGAACTCGGCGTTGTTTTCAAACAGGGAGTTGGACCAGGCGGGACCCTTGCCCTCCTTATTCTTGCAGTAGGGCACGCAGGGCATGGCCGCGCCCCAGGCCTGGGTGCAACCGGTGGCGTTGGCCAGGAACATCTTGTCGCCGAACAACTGGGTCAGCAGCTTCACATACGGCGTCTCGCCGCAGCCGGCGCAGGCGCCGTTGAACTCCACCAGGGGCTGGCGGAACTGGCTGCCCTTCAGGGTGAACTTGTCGAAGCGGTCGTTCTTCTCGGGGATGGTCTGCAGGTAGTTCCAGTTGGTCTGGTCCAGGGATACCTCGTGGGCCGGGACCATGCGCAGGGCCTTGCCGCTCTTGGGGCAGGAGGCCACGCAGCTGCCGCAGCTGGTGCAGTCCAGGGTGGACACGCCCATGGTGTACCGCAGGCCGGCCAGCTGGGGACCCTTGGCGTCGGTAAGCTCCAGACCGGCGGGGGCGTTCTTGACCTCGTCCTCGTTCAGCAGGTACGGGCGGATCACCGCGTGGGGACACACGAAGGAGCAGCGGTTGCACTGGATACACTCGTCCTTGTCCCACACCGGCAGGTGGGTGGCGATGCCGCGCTTTTCATACTGGGAGGTGCCCAGAGGCATGGTGCCGTCCTCCATGCCCCGGAAGGCGGAAACCGGCAGATCATCGCCCTTCTGGGCGTTGATGGGCACCAGGATATTTTTGATGACGTCGGGCACATCGGCGCGGGGCGGCTGGATGGCGGCGCCGGACAGGTTCTTCCACTCGGGCTTCACCTGCACCTGCACCAGGGCGTTGATACCGGCGTCCACGGCGGCGATGTTCATGTTGACCACCTTTTCACCCTTGAGGCCGTAGGTCTTTTTCACGGCGGCCTTCATGTGCTCCACGGCGTCCTCCACGGGGATGACATTAGCCAGCTTGAAGAACGCCGCCTGCAGCACCATGTTGGACCGGTTGCCCAGACCCAGGGCCTGGGATTCCTTATTGGCGTCGATGATGTAGAAATGAATGTCGTTTTCCGCGATATAGCGCAGGATGTCGCCGGGGATGTGCTGCTCCAGTTGGTCCTCGGTCCACTCGCAGTTCAGCAGGAAGCTGCCGTGGGGCTTCAGCTCGGAGATGATGTCGTACTTGGTCAGATAGGTCTGGTTGTGGCAGGCCACAAAGTCGGCCCGGCTGACATAGTAGGTGGAGCTGATGGGGTGCTTGCCGAAGCGCAGGTGGCTCTTGGTGATGCCGAAGGACTTCTTGGTGTCGTACTCAAAGTACGCCTGACAGTACATATCCGTGGTTTCGCCGATGATCTTGATGGAGTTCTTGTTGGCGCCCACGGTGCCGTCGGAGCCAAGGCCCCAGAACTTGCAGCTGATGGTGCCCTCGGGCTCGGTGAGCAGGGGGGCGCCCACGGGCAGAGACAGGTGGGTCACGTCGTCCTCAATGCCGATGGTGAAGTGGTTCTTGGGCTCCTCCAGCAGCAGATTGTCGAACACGGCCTTCAGCTGGGCGGGGGTGGTGTCCTTGCTGGACAGGCCATAGCGTCCGGCGAAGATCAGGGGGCGGTCCGCCTCGTTGATATAGGCGGCGCAGATGTCCTCATACAGGGGCTCGCCGATGGAACCGGCTTCCTTCACACGGTCCAGCACGGCGATGCGCTTCACGGTCTTGGGCATGGCGGCCATCAGGTGCTTGCGGGAGAAGGGGCGGAACAGGTGCACCTGCAGGAAGCCCACCTTCTCACCCTTGGCGTTCAGATAGTTGACGACCTCCTGGGCACAGCCGGACACGCTGCCCATGGCCACGATGACGCGCTCTGCGTCAGGCGCGCCGAAATAGTTGAACAGGTGATATTCCCGGCCCGTCAGGCGGCTGATCTGGGCCATGTAGTCCTCCACCACGTCGGGGAGGTTGGCATAGTCGGTGTTGTTGGATTCACGCAGCTGGAAGTAGATATCGGGGTTATCCACCAGGGAGCGCATCCGGGGATCCTCGGGGTTCAGGGCGTTGGCGCGGAAGCGGGCCAGGGCCTCGTAATCCACCAGCTTGGCGTATTCGTCATAGCTCAGCACGTCGATCTTCTGGATCTCGTGGCTGGTGCGGAAGCCGTCAAAGAAGTGCAGGAAGGGGATCCGGGCCCGGATGGCGGACAGATGGGCCACGGCGGCCAGGTCTGCGGCCTGCTGGACGCTGCCGCTGGAGAGCATGGCAAAGCCCGTCTGGCGGCAGTTCATCACGTCGCTGTGGTCGCCGAAGATGGAGAAGGCGTGGGTGCCCACGGTGCGGGACGCCACATGCAGCACGCCGGGCAGACGCTCGCCGGAGATGCGGTGCATGGTGGGGATCATCAGCATCAGGCCCTGGGAGGCGGTGAAGCTGGTGGCCAGAGCACCGGCCTCCAGTGCGCCGTGACATGCGCCGCAGGCACCGGCCTCGGACTGCATCTCCACCAGGCGGACGGTCTGGCCGAAGATGTTCTTTCTTCCGTTGGCGGCCCATTCGTCGGTTTTCTCCGCCATGGGGGACGACGGGGTGATGGGATAGATGCCCGCTACCTCGGAAAAGGCATAGGCAACATAGGCGGCGGCTTCGTTGCCGTCACAGATTTTCAGGAGCTTGCTCATATAGGTTCCTCCTCACACATTTTTGCGGCGGCCCCACACAGACCGCCGTCCGACCTATACATACATTTTTCATTTTAGCACTTTGAATTGAGATGTCAATGATTTAACAAATGATTTCATTGAATTTTTCCGTAAAATCTAATCGGGAGTCGTGGAAAGAAACAAAAAGTCATGGAGCCGGTAACTGGCTCCATGACTTTTGCATAAAAATTATTATATTGGTGAGAATTATTTATTTCAGCAGCTCCAGGAACTCCTCCTCCGTCAGGACGGGGATGTTCAGCTCCTGGGCGCGGCGCAGCTTGGACCCCGCGCCGGGCCCGGCCACCACATAGCTGGTCTTTTTGGACACCGAGGAGGCGGACTTTCCGCCCCGCTGCTCGATCATCTGACCGGCTTCCTCCCGGGTGAAGCGCTCCAGGCTTCCGGTGAGGACGAAAGTCATTCCGGCAAAACGACTGTCAACCAATTCCTCTTTACAGCTCATATTGACCCCGGCGTCCTCCAGACGCCGCAGCAGGTCCCGGGATTGGGGGCTTTCCATCCACTGGCGGATGTAGGCGGCGGTGATGGGGCCCACATCGTCGATGGAGGTCAGCTCCTCCTCCGTGGCCTGGGACAGGGCCTGCATGGTGCCGAAGCGACGGGCCAGGACCTTGGCGGCCTTTTCGCCCACCTGGCGGATGCCCAGGGCGAAGATCAGACGCCACAGGTCGTTGTCCCGGCTTTTATAGATGGCGGCCACGGCGTTGGCGGCGGACTTCTCGCCCATGCGCTCCAGGGGGGCGATGTCGGCGGCGGTCAGGTCGTACAGGTCGGCGGCGGTTTTTACCAGACTGCTTTCGATGAGCTGATTCAGCACCGCCGGGCCCAGACCGTCAATATCCATGGCGTTCCGGCTGGCGAAATGGGTGAGATTCCGCAGGCGCTGGGCCGGACATTCCGCGCCGGTGCAGCGCAGGGCCGCGCCGTCCGGGTCCCGCTCCACCGGCGCGCCGCACACGGGACAGGTCCGGGGCAGGTAATAGGGGACCGCTCCGGCGGGGCGGTGCTGCGTTACCACCTCCACGATCTCGGGGATGATCTCCCCCGCCTTCTGCACCACCACGGTGTCGCCGATGCGGATGTCCTTCTGGGTGATATAGTCCTGGTTGTGGAGGGTGGCAAAGGTGACGGTGGTCCCGGCCAGGCGCACCGGCTCCAGTTGAGCCTTGGGCGTCAGCACCCCGGTGCGGCCCACCTGGACCACGATGTCCAGAATGCGGGAGGTCTTGCGCTCCGGGGGATATTTATAGGCGATGGCCCAGCGGGGAAACTTGGCGGTGCTGCCCAGGGTTTCCCGGTCCGCCAGGTCATTGAGCTTCACCACCGCGCCGTCCATGTCGAAGGGACGCTCCATCCGGGTGTCGTTGAGGCGGTCGATTTCCGCCATGATATCGGCATGAGTACGCAACAGGCGATAGGGGATGACCTTGAAGTGCTGGGAGCGGAGATAGTCCAGGGTTTCCGTGTGGGTGGTGAAGCTGCGGCCTTGGGCCAGCTGGAGGTTGAACACGGCGATATCCAGCTGCCGCTGGGCGGCGATCTTGGGGTCCAGCTGCCGCAGAGAGCCTGCCGCCGCGTTGCGGGGATTGGCCATCAGGGGCTTGCCCTCGATCTCCCGGCGGGCGTTGAGCTTTTCAAACACACTGCGGGACATATACACCTCACCCCGGACGATGAGACGGGGCAGCTTCTCCGGCAGGGTCATAGGGATGGAGCGGATGGTGCGCAGATTTTCCGTCACGTCCTCGCCCACCTGGCCGTCGCCCCGGGTGGCCCCCCGGACGAACACGCCGTCCTGGTATTCCAGGGCCACGGACAGGCCGTCCACCTTGGGCTCCACGCTGTATTCCGCCTGGGGCATGGTCTCCGCCACCCGCAGCAGGAAATCCCGGACCTCCTCGCCGTCAAAGACGTCCTGAAGGCTCTCCAGGGGCACGTCGTGGCGGACCTGTTCAAACTGGGACAGGGCCGGGCCGCCCACCCGCTGGGTGGGGGAGTCCGGGGTCACCTCCTCCGGGTGCTCCCGCTCCAGGTCCTCCAGGCGGCGGAGCATATGGTCGTACTCATAGTCGCTGATGGTGGGGGCGTCCAGCACATAATAGCGGTAGCCGTGGGCGTTGAGGGTGTCCCGCAGCTCCTTCATCTCGGTTTTATAGTCCATGTTTCACTTATCCTTTGTTCATGATGTTGTCCCGGGCGGTATCCTCCAGCTCATCGGGCGTGGTGCTGAAGTAGGTGTACGTCTCCGGCACGGAGCCGACGATGACGGTCTCTGCCACGGCGATCTCGTTGCTGACCTTGGTGGAGGCGGTGAAGCCCGGCAGGAGAATGCTGGTGTACACGTCCACGCTCAGCAGAATCTGGTGCCGGGTCTGGTTGATACCGGCGGCGGAAAAGGCGTTGCGGAGGCTGGCGTCGGTGGAGCCCACCGCCTGCATCCGCACCCGGACGCAGGGCCCCCGGCCCGCCAGCAGGGTGGAGCCGGTGAGGGTCCCCACGGGGATGGACAGCTCGCTGGTGGATACCTCCGACAGCCGCCGGAGAATTTCGTCGGCGATCTGGGACCGCAGACGGTTAAAGGCCGCCATGTTGCTCTCCAGAGCCGCCACCCGGCCGGTTTCGTCCTTTTCCAGGTGAATCAGCACGTTATAGTCCACCTGGCCGCTGTCGATGGCGTCCCGGACGGCGTCCACCACGATGCGGTTGACGGCGTTGGACACCCGCGCGGTGGCCAGGCTGACGATGATGGGCCGCATATGCAGCACCGCCGCGCAGCCCAGGCCCGCCGTCAGCAGGACCGCCAGCACCAGCCAGGTCAGCCGCCGCTGCCGCCCGGTGAGACGCAGATAACGCATTCTTCTCACGGCACACACCCCCTATGGGTCAATATATGCCGCAGGGGGAGCGGCCGTTACTCCTGCCAGGAGTTGACGATGGCCTTGAAGGTCTTGCCCCGCTCCATGAAATTCTTGAACTGGTCAAAAGCGGCGCAGGCAGGGGAGAGGGTCACCACGTCCCCGGGGACGGCCCGGTCACGGGCGGTCTCCACAGCCCGCTGAAAGGGTGTCACATCCAGTATTTCCGGATGGCCCGGCCGGTAACCGGGGGCCTGCTCCACGGCGGCCCGGATTTTATCTGCCGTGGCGCCGCACAGAATCAGCAGCTTCACGTGCTCCACCACCTCGGGACCCAGCACATCGAAGGGAATGTGCTTGTCATAGCCCCCGGCGATGAGGATCACCTTCTCCTTGAAGGAGCGCAGGCCCGCGATGGTGCGGGATGGACTGGAGGCGATGGAGTCGTTGTAAAACCGGACGCCGCGCCAGGTGCGCACCAGCTCGATGCGGTGCTCCACGCCGTTGAAGGTCCTGGCAAAGGTGCGGATCACGTCGTCCGGCACCAGACCGTCTACCGCCGCAATGGCGGCCATGTAGTTCTCCACGTTGTGGACGCCGGGCAGGCGGATGTCTTCGGTGGTCATGATCTGACGCTCCCGTCCGTCCCGGCGGGAGATCACGGCGTCACCCAGCAGGAATACGCCGTTTTCCGGCTCTGCCTGGCGGCTGAAATACAGGGCGCGGCCCGGGGCATGGGCGGACAGCTCCCGGGTGATGGCGTTGTCCAGGTTGAACACGGCGATGTCGCCGGGCTGCTGGTGGCGGAAGATGTTCTCCTTGGCCCAGACATATTCCTCCATGCTCTTGTGGACGTCCAGGTGGTTGGGGGCCAGGTTGGTCAGCACCGCGATGTGGGGACTGCGGGTCATGGTCATCAGCTGGAAGCTGGACAGCTCCAGCACGGCCCAGTCCGTGGGCCGGATGGTATCGGACTCGGCCAGCAGCGGGTGGCCGATGTTGCCGCCCACATGGACGGTGTGTCCCGCCGCCCGCAGGAGCTCAGCAATAATGGTGGTGGTAGTGGTCTTGCCGTCGGAGCCAGTGACGGCGATGATGGGGCAGGGGCAGACCTGGAAAAAGACCTCCATCTCGGAGGTGATGACGCTGCCCCTGGCCCGGGCGGCCTCCAGCTCCGGCACGTCGGGCCGCAGGCCCGGGGTGCGGAAGATCACGTCCTGGGAAAGATTCTGAAGATACCCGTCGCCCAGCCGCAGCACGGCCCCGGCGGCCTCCAGCTCCTCCGCCAGAGCGCCCAGCTTCGCCCGTTCGCTGCGGTCGCAGGCGGTGACGGCGATGCCCTCCCGCAGCAGCAGGTGCAGCAGCGGCGTGTTGCTGACGCCGATGCCGATAACGGCCACGGTTCTGCCCCGCAGAGAGGCGATATATTCCTGCAAAGTCATAGGATGAACCTCCTTATCGTATCTGACCCGGTTATTATACCGCATTCCGGGGCGGGGTTCAATCAATTTCCGCGAAAATCGGTTGACTTTCCGAAGCGGGTCGGGTACAATATTCGTGCGAGTAAGCCAGACAGTCGCGGGGACAAGGCGAAAGCCTGTTCATGAGGAAAGTCCGGGCTCCACAGGGCAAGGATAACGGGTAACGCCCGCCGAAGGCGACTTCAGGAAAAGTGCAACAGAGATATACCGCCTCCGTTGGAGGTAAGGGTGGAAAGGCGAGGTAAGAGCTCACCCATCGGCTCGAGAGTGTCCGATGCTGTAAACTCTATCCGGAGCAACACCGGTATGGGAGCAATAGGGCGGCCCGTCCGCTCCCGAGGTGGCTGAAGCGCACCGGCAACGGCGCGCTTAGATAGATGACTGTCAAATACAGAACCCGGCTTACAGACTTGCTCGCGCACACCATATGGGCCCGCCGGCGGAGATCGCCTGGCGGGCCCCTTTTATGCCCGCAGCGAGGCGGAAGCCGACTTTTTTCGGGAATCTCTGTTAATCTATTGACAAACTATGGAAAAGGTGATTTAATTAACAATACCAAAACAGAGAAAGAGGCGGACAGGCTATGGCGATACCGTTTGACTATACGTCGGAATATAAACGCAAGCTGCGCACCCCGGAGGAGGCGGCCCGGGTGGTCAAGAGCGGCGACTGGCTGGATATCTCCATGGGCGGGGCTTTCCCGTCCCTGATGGACGAGGCCATTGCCAAGCGGAAGGACGAGCTGCGGGGCGTGAAGATCCGGGGCTATCTGATCCAGCAGCCCATTCAGATGGTGGAGTGCGACCCCAGCCGGGAGCACTTTATCTATAACAGCTGGCACATGTCCGGCTATGAGCGCAAGCTCTGCGACCGGGGCCTGTGCAATTTCAATCCCATGGTGTTCCGGAATCTGGGAGCCTACTATGACCATTTCCTCACGGTAAACGTGGCCATCACCTGCGTGACCCCCATGAACGAGCACGGGTATTTCAACTTCTCCGTGTCCAACGCCTCCGCCCGGGCGGTGCTGGACAAGGCCGACGTGGTGATCCTGGAGGTCAACGAGAATCTGCCCTGGGTCTATGGCGGGCTGGACGAGTGCATCCACATCGACGATGTGGACATGATCGTGGAGGGCCCCCACGGCCCCCTGCCGGGCATTAAGACTCCCGCCGCCAGCGAGACGGAGATGAAGATCGCCGAGTATGTGGTGCAGAATATGGTGGACGGCTCCACCCTGCAGCTGGGCATCGGCTCCCTGCCCAACGCCGTGGGCCAGATGATCGCCCGCTCCGACCTGCGGGACCTGGGCATCCACACGGAGATGCTGTGCGACTCGTACCTGGATATGTACAAGGCCGGAAAGATCAACAACAAGAGAAAGACCCTGGACCGCTATAAGAGCGTGTTCGGCTTTGCCATTGGTTCGCCGGACCTGTACGACTGGATCCGGGAGAACCCCGGTGTGGTGACCTATCCCATCAGCTACTGCAACGATCCCTCTATCGTGGGGAAGATCGACAACTTCGTGTCCATCAACAACTGCATCTCCGTGGACCTGTACGGCCAGATATGCGCCGAAAGCGCCGGCACCCGGCAGATCAGCGGCACCGGCGGCCAGCTGGACTTCCTGGAGAGCGCCGCCGTGTCCAAGGGCGGTAAGGCGTTCATCTGTCTCACATCCTCCTTTACCAACAAGGAGGGGGAGATGGTGTCCCGCATCAACCCGCTGCTGACTCCCGGCGATATCGTCACCGATCCCCGGAGTCTGGCCTACTACATCGTCACCGAATACGGCGGCGTGAACCTGGTGGGCTGCAGCACCTGGGAGCGGGCGGAGAAGCTCATCTCCATCGCCCACCCCAAGTTCCGGGACGAGCTGATCGCCAACGCCGAAAAGCAGGGCATCTGGCTGCGGTCCAACAAGCGGTAAAGGGAATACATACATAAGAACACCCGCTGCGGCGTAATGCCGCAGCGGGTGCTTGAATATAGCCGGTTACTGGATAGGATCCAGAACGCCCAGGACCACATAGCGGACGTTCTTGAACTCATAGGTGCAGGTGGACAGGGTGACGATATGACTGTCCGCCGAGGGAACGCCGGTGGTGGAGCGGAAGGTGGAGTGGTTCACCATCTGCTGCAGGAACTCCTGGGTCAGCTGGAACTGATAGACGCTGCAGTCGGAATAGGCCACCTGTCCATTGCCGTCGAGGATATAGCCCGAGGCGTCCACAATGACCCCGGCAAACAGGTGCAGCTTGTAGCTCTGCTGGGGGGTCAGCATATAGAGGTAGGGATGCTGGTCATAGTAGGCCTGCTGCTTGTACTTCACCAGGTTGGAGAACATGGCCCCGGACGTCATATTGTGGCCGTAGATCAGGCTGTTCTGGTCGGAGAAGTCGGCGCTGTTGGCGCAGTCCATGAAGATGCTGCCGTTGTCGTTCCAGGTGCCGTCCAGCAGGTGACGCAGATAGTAGTCGTTGTCGCTGCCCTGGACCACCGGGTAATTGATATGGGTATTGGCCCCGTAGATCCAGGCGATGACGTCGCCGTTGGTTTTCAGCAGCTCGTCAAACTGCACCGTGGGGCACTCCGGGTCGCCGCTGGGGTCCTGGGTCGGGTCGTTGTTATCGCTGTCGCCGGGAAGGGTCACAAAGCGGTTGGCCTCGGAAATGACCTTATCGCTGCGGTATTTTTCCAGATAGTAGCTGCCCACCTTGTAGGCGGCAAACAGGAACACGCCCACAAGCAGGGCGAGGATCACATAGTATACGGGCTTTTTCATGGCGGCGTCTCCTTTTGTGGGATGGCTCTATTTTATCAGCTTTTCCCCGGTATTGCAAGGACTTTGCATTTTTGGTATAATGACGCAAAAAGCCAAGGGGAGGCACAGCAATGCTGATTTTTGACATGGACGGCACCCTCATTGATTCCAACGGGATCTGGCGGCAGGTGGACGAGGCGTTCCTGGCCAAGCGGGGGTATCCGTATACCCGGGAGTATTACGAGGGCGTGGCCCACACCATTTTTCCCATGGCCGCGAAATTCACCAAAGCCTATTGCCATCTGGAGGAGTCCGAGGAAGAGATCATGGCCGAGTGGATGCAGATGGCCGGGGACGCCTACGCCGTGCGGGTGCCCATCAAGCCCGGGGTCCGGGCATATCTGGACCGGTGCCGGGCGGCAGGGGAGAGGATGATCGTGCTGACCTCCAGCGTGCCGGAGCACTGCCGGGCTGCCCTGGGGCGGCTGGGGCTGACGGAGTATTTCGAGCGCATCCTCTTTGCTCACGACCTGGGCATGGACAAGAAGGACCCGGAGACCTTCCGCCACGCGGCGGCACTGATGGGCGTGACGCCGGAGGACTGCACCATGTATGACGACTCCGTGGCCGCCTGCCGGGCGGCCCGGGAGGCCGGAATGCAGGTGGTGGGGGTGTACGACGCCTTTTTCCACGTTTCCTGGCCGGAGATGCAGCAGGTGTGTCACCGGGTCATCCGCAGCTTTGAGGAGCTGTTATAACAAAAGGGCCTCCGCCGCTGGCGGAGGTCCTTTTGAGACTGTCCAAAAAGGGCAGCGCCCTTTTTGGACAAAAGGCTTGCAGTCTGCTGCGCGCATAATTTGTTCGCTGAAAGCGAACAAATTCCACACTTGCAGACTGAGAAGTGTTTTTTGCGACGTACACGCCGCCGCAAAAAACGGATTGCAATTTATTTGCCGCCTGCGGGCGGCAAACTCTGCGAGGCTTTTTTCAGAAGCTGCCGATGGGGATAGAGCCGTCGTCGCTGCCCTTTTCGATGGAAAGAATTTGCAGCCAGTAGCCCCGGCCACCGCCCATGTCCACCTGGACCCGGTCGCCGCTGCGCCTGCCCAGAACGGCCTTCCCCACCGGGGACTCCTTGCTGATGAGGCCCTTCAGGGCGTCCTGCCGCAGGGTGGTCACCAGCTGGATTTTCCGGGTCTTGCCGGTGTTCTCCATGAGGATTTCCACGGTGTCGTACAGGCCCGCCGTGTCGGCCCGGGAGTGGTCCTCGATGACCCGGGCAGTTTTGATCATCCGCTGGAGATAGCGGATACGGCTGTCGTTGCGGTTTTTCTCCTGCTTGGCGCACTTGTACTCGAAGTTTTCGCTGAGGTCGCCGAAGGCCCGGGCGGTCTGCACGTCCTCGATGAGCTTGGGGCGCAGAGTCTGGACCCGGTAGTCGATCTCCTCCTGCATTTTCTGGATGTCCTGTCTGGTCAATTCGTCATACATGATGGTTCCTCCCATAGCTGCGCCAGGCGGCGCAGTCCCTCCGGCAAGCGGTCCATGTCGATGCCGGCATAGTTGACAACTAATATGTGCTGGGGCGCGGCGGCGGGCTGACTGTAGTAATCCGACAGCAGGGCCAGCCGCAGGCCCATGGCCTCCGCCCGGCGGCGGAGGGAACGGTCGTCCAGGTCCGTGAGCAGCACCATAAGAAAGTGCAGCCCCGCGTCCTGCTCCAATATCTCTGCCCGGTCCGACAGGGGACTGCGGCGGATGGCGTCAATCACGGCGTCCCGCTTCTGACGATAGCGGGTTTTCATGCGGTTGAGATGCTGCTCATACCGGCCCTGCTCCAGAAACCGGGCCAGGGTGTACTGCTCGAAGCTGGACACGGTGCAGGCGTAAAAGCCCAGCTTCTCCCGGTAGCGGGCCAGCAGGCGGGGCGGCAGGATCATATAGCTGATGCGGATGGACGGGGCGATGGTCTTGGAAAAGGTGTTCAGATAGATGACCCGCTGGTTCTCGCTGACGGAGAACAGGGTGGGGATGGGACGGCCCACAAAGCGGAACTCGCTGTCGTAGTCGTCCTCCAAAATATACCGCTCCGGCTCCTCCGCCGCCCAGCGCAGCAGCTCCTGCCGCCGGGCAATGGGCATGACGATGCCGGTGGGGTAGTGGTGAGACGGGGAGATGTGGACCACGTCCGCCGGCTGGCGGCGCAGCTGGGCCACGTCCAGGCCGCCGCCGTCCAGCCCCACCCGGCACAGGGGGACCTGGTGGGCCTGGTAAATCCTGGCGATCTTGCCATAGCCCGGGTCCTCCACGGCGTAGCGCTTCTCCCGGCCCAGCAGCTGGATGATCAGGGTGTATAACAGCTCCGTTCCCGCGCCGATGATGATCTGCTCCGGGTCCACGTCCATGCCCCGGAACTGGCGCAGGTGGGCGGCGATGGCCCGGCGCAGGGCCGGGGCCCCGTTGGAGGGGGCGGCCCGGAGAAGCTCCGTGTCCTCCTCCAGGATGGTCTGGCGCATGAGCCGGGACCACACGGTGAAGGGGAAGTAGGACCGGTCCAGAGACCCGGTGGCCAGGTCCAGAAACACCGGCTCCGCCGGTTTTTCCGGAGTCAGCGGCGGCGGGTCCGCCGGAGGCAGAGGCCGCTCCACGGGGCTGACATAATACCCCTTTTTCTCCACGGTGTAGATATACCCCTCCGCCGCCAGCTGCTCATAGGCGTTCTTCACCGTGATGACGCTGACCTCCAGATGCTGGGCCAGAGCCCGCTTGGAGGGCAGCTTCTGCCGGGGCGGCAGGGCGCCGGACAGAATGTCCCGGCGGATGCAGCCGTACAGCTGGGTATACAGGCTGCTGCTTCCGTTTTTCTCCAGCGCATAGGTCAGCATGAAAAATCTCCTATCTGGTATTATCAAATAATATCAATATGGTTATTTCAATAATACCAGTTCTTACTATAATACAGACAGAATCAAAACGCAAGGAGATTTTCCTATGAGAGACATGAAAATCAGAAAAATGGTACTGGCCGCTCTGATGGCGGCGCTGACGTATGTGGCAACCATGGTGGTGCAGATTCCTTCCCCCATGCAGGGCTATGTGAATCTGGGCGACTGCTGCGTGCTGCTGTCCGGCTGGATCCTGGGGCCCTGGTGGGGCGGCGCTGCCGCCGGTATCGGCTCTATGCTGACGGACCTGCTGAACGGCTATGCCCACTACGCCCCCGGCACCCTGGTCATCAAGGCCCTGGATGCCATAGCGGCGGCGCTGATCGTGAAGGCCCTGGGCCGCAAGCCCTACGCCTATGTGGTGGGCGGCGTCGTGGGCGAGCTGATCATGGTGGCGGGCTATTTCGGCTATGCCTGCCTGCTGCTGGGCAAGGGCATCGGCGCGGCGGCCAGCATCCCCGGCAACCTGGTGCAGGGGGCCATGGGCCTGGTCATCGGCCTGGTGCTGTTCGTGCTGCTCAAGCGCAGCAAGGCTCTGGACAAGCTGAACATTCAGTGGTAAAATAGCTTCAAACGGGAGGATTCCCGCAGAAAGGAAGTTTTATCATGGCAGGAATCGTTCATGAGGTAGAAAATACCGATCTGCTGGCCAAGGTGCGGCAGGAGTCCGCCGCCGCCGCCCGGCAGTTGGCGGAGGCCGCCCGTCTGCACAAGGGGCAGATCGTGGTGGTGGGCTGCAGCACCAGCGAGGTGGTGGGCCACCGGGTGGGCAGCTGGTCCACGCCGGAGGTGGGCCAGGCCATTTTCGACGGGCTGCACAGCGTGTTCGGCCCCATGGGTGTGTATATCGCCGCCCAGTGCTGCGAGCACCTGAACCGGGCGCTGATCGTGGAGCACGAGGCGGTGCCCCAGCTGGACATCGTCAACGTGGTGCCTCAGCCCAAGGCGGGCAGCTCCTTCGCCACCGCCGCCTATCACACCTTCCGCCACCCGGTGGCGGTGGAGGAGATCCGGGCCGACGCCGGTCTGGACGTAGGCGGCACGCTGATCGGCATGCACCTGAAGAAGGTGGCGGTGCCGGTGCGGCTGGAGCAGGACCGTATCGGAAGCGCCATTCTGCTGGCGGCCCGGGTGCGGCCCAAGTTCATCGGCGGCGAGCGCGCCGTGTACGATGAGTCCCTGAAGGACGGATACCCGGAATTCTGAAAAAGCAATCCCTCCGGCTAATGCCGGAGGGATTGTTCTCTATTTACATACCCGTCATAACGGTCATGACCTTGAACTCCTCGGAGTTCAGGGTCTTTTTCATGGCCAGACCCTCGTCAATGTCCAGGTCGATGATCTGATCGTCCTTGGTGCAGATGACCCGGTTGGTCTTGCCCTCGGCCAGGATCCGGACGGCCTCATAGCCCATGCGGGTGGCCATGACCCGGTCCTTGGCGGTGGGGCTGCCGCCCCGCTGGATGTGGCCCAGGATGGTGACCCGGGGATCCAGGGCCAGCTCCTCCTGGATCTGGCGGCCCACGTCCACGGCGCTGGCCGCGCCCTCGGCCACCACGATCATGAAGTTGGTCTTGCCGTTCAGGCGGGCGTGGCGGATCTTTTCGGCCACCTGGGAATGGAAATCATAGGGGTGCTCCGGCACCAGCACCGCCGTGGCCCCCACGGCTACGCCCACATACAGGGCCAGATATCCGGCGTGGCGGCCCATGACCTCCACCACGGCGCAGCGCTCATGGGACTGCATGGTGTCCCGCAGCTTGTCGATGCACTCCACCGCCGTGTTGGCGGCGGTGTCGAAGCCGATGGTGTATTCGGTGCAGACGATGTCGTTGTCGATGGTGCCGGGGATGCCCACCACGGATACGCCGCATTTGCTGAGCTCCTGGGCTCCCCGGAAGGTGCCGTCGCCGCCGATGGCCACGATGCCGTCCAGCCCCAGCAGCTTGCACACGCCGGCGGCCTTGGCCTGGCCCTCCGCCGTGCGGAACTCCTCGCTGCGGGCGGTATAAAGAATGGTGCCGCCGCGGTTGATGATGCGGCTGACGCTGCCGGAATCCATGCGGTAAAAATCCCCGTTGATGAGGCCGGACCAGCCCCGGCGGATGCCGATGCACTCGATGCCCCGATCCAGAGCCGAGCGCACCACGGACCGCACCGCCGCATTCATGCCCGGTGCGTCGCCGCCGCTGGTCAGCACGCCGATTCGTTTCACTGCGCTTTCTGCCATAAATGATTCCCCCCAATAGAATGTTAGAATGTTCCGAATATACCGTACATCATTTTACGACATTGTAGCACGATTTTCCTCCGGATGCAACAGGAAGTTTTCCCGGAGCGGCTGACGGATCAGCGGGGATGGTCAGGCAAATCGGGACATGTCCAGCCCCTCCAAGGCCAGCAGACGGCGCTTTTTGTCCACCCCTCCGGCATAGCCGGTGAGGCTGCCGTCGGCGCCTATCACCCGGTGGCAGGGCACGATCAGGGAAATGGGGTTGTGTCCCACCGCGCCGCCCACCGCCTGAGCGGACATATGGGGCACCTCCAGCCGCTGAGCCAGCTGCCGGGCCAGTTCCCCGTAGGTGGTGACCTCTCCGTAGGGAATCTCCTGCAGCAGGGACCACACCGCCATGCGGAATTCCGTGCCCGTCAGGTGCAGCGGCGGGATAAAATGGGGCCGCCGTCCGGCAAAATACAGGTCCAGCCAGCGGCCCGCCGCCGCCAGCACCGGGGTCTCCTGTTCCCGGGCCTGGGTCAGTCCCGGGGCAAAGTGCTTCTGTCCCGCGAACCACAGACCTACCAGGCCCGCGTCATCTGCCGCCATGAGAATCTCCCCCAGGGGAGAGCGATATCGCTGGATATAGAGCATGGCCATTCTCCTTCGCTTTGTCGATATTCATATGCTCAGTTTATGGTAGAAATTTCTGCCTGTCAAGCCTGCTGCGGGCAACGAAAAAGCCATTCCGCCGCAGCGGAATGGCTTTTTGCGAAATTCGGTGCTCAGTGACGGGCCACGGGGTCCCAGTTCTCCTCATCCTCACGGATGATCTGCAGATACTCGGTATAGTCCGACTCCACGGGGTTGCTCTTGGGGGCCTGGGCCTTATACTGCTCCAGCAGACGGCGGGACTTCTCCGGCGGCTGGACGGTACCGGCGCCGGCGATGCAGCCGCCGGGGCAGGCCATGCCCTCCAGCAGATAGCCGTCGTACTTCCCGGTGCGGGCCATGCGCAGCATCTGGCGGCACTCCCGCAGGCCCTCGGCATATACGGTCTTGACCTGGCGATCCGGCTCCAGCTTCTCGATGACCTTCTCCACCGCCTTGGCCACGCCGCCGCTGGCGGCAAAGCCCACGCCGGGGGCGGAAGCCTCATACTGGGCCTGCTCGTCGGGGATCTGGGAGAAGTCGATGTTCTTGGCCTCGAACATGCCCCGCAGCTCCTCAAAGGTTAGGACAAAGTCCACATCGCTGCGGACGCTGCGGCGGCTGGCTTCCAGCTTCTTGGCGGCGCAGGGGCCGATGAAAGCAATCTTGCAGTCGGGGTTCCGGCGCTTCTGGAGCCGGGCCGTCAGCACCATGGGGGTCATGGTCATGGAGATATACGGTGCAAAGCCCGGGAACTCCTTCTTGGCCATCACGGACCAGGCCGGGCAGCAGGACGTGGCCATAAAGGGCTGCTTTTCCGGCACCACCCGTAGGAACTCCTCCGCTTCCTCAATGGCGCACAGGTCCGCGCCCACGGCCACCTCCTCCAGGCCCGCAAAGCCCAGCTCCTTCATGGCGGCCTTGATCTGGCCGGGGGTGACCTTTTCGCCGAACTGGCCCCAGAAGGCCGGGGCGATGATGGCGATGACCTTTGCTCCGCCCCGGATGGCGTGGATCAGCTGGAACAGCTGGCCCTTGTCCACAATGGCGCCGAAGGGGCAGTTCACCAGGCACATGCCGCAGTTGACGCACTTGTCATAGTTGATCTGGGCCCGGCCGTGGTCGTCCTTGCCGATGGCGTCCATGCCGCAGGCCTCCTGGCAGGGGCGGAAGAACTTGATGATGGCCTGATAGGAGCAGGCGGCCTTGCACTTGCCGCACTTGATGCACTTGGTCTGGTCGATCTGGGCCTGGCCGTGCTCAAAGTGGATGGCCCCCTTGGGACAGGCGTGGGAGCAGTGCCGGGCCAGACAGCCCTGGCAGGCGTTGGTGACCTCATAGTGGGTGTCGGGACAGGCATGGCAGGCGTATTTGATGATGTTGATCAGCGGGGGATCGTAGTATTTCTCGGCAATGGCGCTTTCCTCCACACCGTCAGACAGCAGCGTATGCTCGGACACATCTCGCAGGGGAAGGCCCATGGCCAGGCGGATCCGCTCGCCTACAATGGCCCGCTCCAGGAAAATAGACTCCCGGACGGTGCCCACCTCGCCGGGCATCAGCTCATAGGGCAGCTTCTCCATGCGGGTATAATAGTCCCCGCCCTCATAGGCCAGCTTCGCCACCTCGGCGAACACCTTCTTGCGCATGTCGGTGATGGTGCACTGTAAGTTTCTCATGTTTTTGTTCCCTTTATCCTCATTCAGAATCTGTTAAGAGCCGTTGCCGTTGGGGCAACAGCTTTTTTTCAAACTTATTATAATCGAAAGTGAAAAAAAAGACAATACCCCGGGAACATATTTTTTTCGCACGCTGACAATTTTTTATCGCGGCAGCGCAAAAAGCCCCCCGGCGAGATTTCTCGCCGGGGGGCCGATTCATTTACGAGTCCCGGCACGTTACCGGGGCGTCGGAGGGTCACTGGATCTGGATGGTGGAGTTCTTGGGCAGCTGCTTGTGCTCCTTCTTGGGGATGGACAGCTGCAGGATGCCGTTTTCAAACCTGGCGGCTACCTCGCCGGCCTCCACGTCCTCGCCCACATAGAAGCTGCGGCTGCAGGACCCGGCGTAGCGCTCCTGACGGATGTACTTGCCCTTCTTGTCGGTTTCGTCCTTGTCCAGGCCCTTGGCCGCCTGGATGGTCAGATAACCGTTCTTCAGCTCCACATTGACCTCGTCCTTCTTGAAGCCCGGCAGGTCCACGTCCAGCTCATAGCTGTCCTCCGTCTCCCGCACGTCGGTCTTCATCAGGTTCTTGCTGTGCTTGCCGTACAGCGGATCGTGACGCTGGGGCATTACCATCATACCGAAGGGATCCGTAAAGAAATCATCAAACAGGTTCTCACCAAAAATGCTAGGCAACATAAGTCATACCTCCATTCAATTTCCGGGCGGCCTATGGGCCGCACCGCCGAACTTCTGTTACCGTTACATACAACGTTTTCCGTTCCTCTTGGGGGCCTCTCGCGGTCCCTCTCTCAAGGAACAACTGTATCATAGCACAAATTTTAGCACTGTCAAGCGTCAAGTGCTAATGTTCACAAAGCATCTTATGTTTGTTCATAAAATATACGATTTTGCCCCGTCCGGCCCGGACGGGGCAAAAATTATCGGCATTTTTCTCCGGTGAGGACCTCCAGCGCCTGGGGGGTGTCCACGTCGGTAAGCTCCTGGGGCGGGGCCTCCACCAGCAGCAACAGGTCCGGATGACGGCGGATCACGGCGCTGCCGCCGTGGTCTCCCTCCAGAGCCGTCAGCTCCGGAAACAGGCTGGCCGGAAACAGGCAGGGATTTCCCCGGACGCCGTCATGGGCCAGGGCCGCCAGCCGGTCCGGGTGGCGGCGGAACGCCTCCACCAGCCGCTCCACGCTGTCTCGCCGCAGCAGCGGCTGGTCCGACACCTGGAACATCACTCCGTCCATGTCCTGCATCCTTGCCATGCCCAGGGCGATGGTGTGGCTGAGCCCCAGGTCCGGCCGGGGATTCTCCACCGGCAGAAAGCCCATCTCCCGGGCCAGGTCCATGCCCCGGGGATACTGGGTCACCACCGCTACCCGGTCAAAGCACGCCGCCGGAACGGCCTCCAGCGCCCGGCGCAGCAGGGTCTTTCCCTCCACCCGGGCGTCCAGCTTGTTGCTGCCGAAGCGGCGGGCGTTTCCCGCCGCCATAACGATGCAGCCGATTTTCATGGGCATTTCCCCCTTATCTTATCGTTCCTTCCAGGTCCCCGGCGACAGCATCACCAGGATGGGCATCAGCTCCAGGCGGCCCAGCAGCATCCACAGGATCATCATCAGCTTGCTGACCTCCGTCAGGCTGCTGAAATCGCCCACCGGGCCGATGCTGCCCATGGCGGGGCCGATGTTGCTGAGGCAGGCCAGCGAGATGGTAAAGGCCTCGGCAAAGTCGTTCTGCCCCCAGGCCACCACCGCCGCCCCCACCAGAAGCAGCAGCAGATACGCCACCAGATAGGCCCCTGCCGAGGCCACCACCCGCTTATTTTTGATGGGGCCCGGCTGCTCTGCCCGCATCGGACATACCGCACCTGCCCCGGAGGACCGTGGCAGCAGCGCCAGAAACAGCAGCGGCAGCACCATGCACCCGGCCTCTACCCACAGGGTATAGCCCAGGACCTTAATGACCAACGGGTAATTCATGCCCTCTCTCCTTCACATTCTGCACCATTTTACGGCACAAAATACCAATTTAATTATATGCTCCCCCTAAAATCCTGTCAAGCACGATGGGCGAATTTGCGGTTCTGTGGACCGCATTTCATGCTGCCGGAGAGAAAGCAGGCCCGCCTGATGTGCTGTGCGAAACGTTTGGGATGGCGGGGCTTCCGCAGGTGCAGCTGCTGAGCTACGCAAATAATTCAAAAAGAATTGCCGTCTTTGCTTGCTATTTTTGAAAAATATGATATACTGAATGAGTGTGCGATTTGATACTTCCTGCGGATCGCCGTATGAAGTTTTCCACCCGTGGGCATGATAGACTCACGGACATATTTCTACACTACCTAAGAGAGGGTGCCTGTTTTGAATAAGTATATCATTCATGGCGGCCGTCCGCTGATGGGCGAGGTCACCATCAGCGGCGCAAAAAATGCCGCCGTTGCCATCATCCCCGCCGCCCTGCTGGTGGACGGGGTCTGCCGCATTGAAAACATCCCCCAGATCAGCGACGTGACGCTGCTGTTCTCCATTCTGGAGGAGCTGGGGGCCCGCGTCCGGGTGCTGAACCGACACACGGTGGAGATCGACAGCCGCCATGTGCACTCCACCCAGCCGTCCTTCGAGCTGGTGCGCCGGATCCGGGCCAGCTATTACCTGCTGGGCGCGCTGCTGGGCCGCTTCGGCAAGGCCACCGTGGCCATGCCCGGCGGCTGCAATTTCGGCGTCCGGCCCATCGACCAGCACGTCAAGGGCTTCCGGGCCATGGGCGCGGAGGTCACCGAGGGCAACCTGGTCCAGGCCGTGGCCAAGGGCGGCCGCCTGACCGGCGCTGCCGTGTATCTGGACATGGTCAGCGTAGGCGCCACCATGAACATCATGATGGCTGCGGCTCTGGCCGACGGCACCACCACCATTGAAAACGCCGCCAAGGAGCCCCATATTGTGGACCTTGCCAACTTCCTGAACTCCATGGGCGCAGACATCAAGGGCGCAGGCACCGATTCCATCCGCATCCGGGGCGTGGAGAAGCTCAACGGCGGCACCTACTGCATCATTCCCGACCAGATCGAGGCCGGTACCTATATGGCCGCCGTGGCCGCCGCAGGCGGACGGCTGCTGATCCGCAACGTGATCCCCAAGCACATGGACTGCATCTCCGCCAAGCTGACGGAGATGGGCGTCACCGTGGAGGAGGAGGACGACACCCTGCTGGTGTCCCGATCCGGGCCTCTGCAGCGCACCAACGTCAAGACCCAGCCATATCCCGGCTTCCCCACGGATATGCAGCCCCAGATCGCCGTGGTGCTGTCCCTGGCCCAGGGTACCAGCCTGGTCACCGAGGGGGTATACGGCGCCAACCGATTCAAATACATGGATGAGCTGCGCCGCATGGGCGCACAGGTCCAGGTAGACGGCCGGGTGGCCGTGATCGAAGGCGTGGAGTATCTCACCGGCGCGCCGGTGCAGGCCTGCGACCTGCGGGCCGGTGCGGCCCTGGTGATCGCGGGTCTGGCGGCCCGGGGCGTCACCGAGCTGAGCCAGGTGCAGTTCATCGAGCGGGGCTATGAGGACCTGGTGGGCAAGCTCCGCGCCGTGGGCGCGGACATCCGTGTGGAGGAAATTCCCGAGGCCCAGGAGGCCGAGGCCCACATCGGCTGATACGGCATTTTTCACGGCGTCCGCCGCCATCCGCGGCGGATGCCGAATTTTTCTGTGAGGTAAGCGCATTTTGATGACCCTACATACCCTGTCCAGCGGCTCCCAGGGCAACTGCCTGCTGCTGTCCGACGGCGGCACCCATATCCTGGTGGACGCCGGGATCTCCACCCGCCGCATCAAGGCGGGTCTGGCCCAGCTGGAGCTGTCCATGGACGAGCTGGACGGCATTCTGATCACCCACGAGCACACGGACCATATCTCCGGCCTGGCCACCCTGATCAAACACCATGCCGTTCCTCTGTATGCAAGTCCCGGCACCGCCCGGCAGCTGGCGTATCGCCTGGCGGGGGTGGAGCCGCTGCTGCGGCCCCTGGACCCCGGAACCGAATTCTGCATCGGCTCCTGCCGGGTCACGGCCTTTGCCACGTCCCACGACGCCGCCCAGAGCATGGATTACCGCATCGACGGCTCCGGCTCCGTTGGCATTCTGACGGACACCGGCTATGTGACCCCGGAGGCGGAGGAGGTTCTGCCGGGGGTGGGCATGCTGGTGCTGGAGAGCAACCACGACGTGGACCGCCTGCGGTCCGGGCCGTATCCCTATCACCTGAAGCAGCGGGTCCTGGGAAGCCAGGGCCACCTGTCCAACGAAGATGCGGCGGCTTTTGCCGCCCGGATGGCCGCCTGCGGCACCGAGTGCATCGTCCTGGCCCATCTCAGCAAGGAGAACAACACGCCCCAGCTGGCCTATGACGCGGTGGACCGCGCTTTGCGGGCCGGTGGGGCCCAGGTGCGGCTGTATGTGGCCCCCCGGGACGAGCTGAGTCCTGCCTATGAGACGGAGGGGACGCCATGCAGAAGATAACCGTCCTCTGCGTGGGAAAGCTGAAGGAGAAGTTCTATCAGGAGGCCGCCGCCGAATATGCCAAGCGCCTGGGGCGGCACTGCAAGCTGGAGATCATCGAGCTGCCGGAGAGCCGCCTGCCGGAGGACCCCTCGGCGGCGGAGATTCAGCGGGCTCTGGCGGCGGAGGCCGCCGCCATCCGGGAAAGGCTGCCCCGGGGCGGGGCCGTTATCGCCCTGTGCATCGAGGGCAAGCCCTGCTCCAGCGTGGAGCTGAGCCGCCGGATGCAGGAGCTGGCCGTGTCCGGAAAGAGTCAGCTGACCTTTCTCATCGGCGGCAGCGTGGGCCTTTCGGAGGACCTGAAGCGCCAGGCCGACTGGCGGCTGTCCATGTCGCCTATGACGTTTCCCCATCACCTGGCCCGCATCATGCTGCTGGAGCAGATCTACCGGGCCTGTCAGATCGCCGCCGGTACGAAATATCACAAATAAACTTTCATTTCAGGAGGTATCGCATATGGACAATTCCAAGTGGGCCTTTGCGCCGGATGCGCCGGAGTGGCCCGTCAATGCCAGGGGAGAGAAGGAGAAGGCGGTTCTGCTGACCAGCACCTTCGATTCCACCGCCGACGCGGATATGCTCATCTCGCTTCTGGCGGCCTATCGCATCCCCTGCTTCAAGTATTTTGACTATGAGGGCGGCGCGGGAAAGGTCATCAACGGCTTTTCCGGCTACGGCGCCAGCCTGTATGTTCCGGCCTCCCTGCTGGAGGACGCCAAGGAAATTCTGGAGGCTGAGCCGGTGGAGGAACCGGAGCAGCCCCAGGCGTAATAGAAGGGAAGGAGATTTTCTGATGGACTACATGCGGGAATATGAGAAGTGGCTGGCCTCCCCGGCGCTGACGCCGGAGGAGCACGCGGAGCTGGAAAGTATCCGCGGCGACGAGAAGGAGATCCGGGAACGGTTCTACGGGCCTCTGGAGTTTGGCACCGCCGGTCTGCGGGGCACCATGAAGGTGGGCCTGCACCAGATGAACGTCCATGTCATCCGCTGGGCCACCCAGGGCTTTGCCAACGTCATCTGCGCCGAGGGGGAGGAGGCCAAGCGCCGGGGCGTGGCCCTGTGCATGGACTGCCGCAACCACTCCATGGAGTTTGCCCGGGCCGCCGCCGAGGTCTGCGCCGCCAACGGCATCCATGTGCGGATCTTCGAGTCTCTGCGTCCCACGCCGGAGCTGAGCTTCGCCGTCCGGGAATACGGCTGCCAGGCGGGTATCAACGTCACCGCCAGCCACAACCCCAAGGAATATAACGGCTACAAGGTCTATTGGTCCGACGGCGCCCAGCTGCCGCCTCAGCACGCCGCCGCCATCGCCCGGGAGCTGGAGCACATCGACATTTTCACCGGCGTGCGCCGGATGGCCTATGACGACGCGGCGGCCCAGGGCCTGATCCAGGTCATGGGCCGGGAGACCGACGACCGCTTTATGGCGCATGTCATGGCCATGGTCAACGACCGGGAGTCTATGGCCCGGGTGGCCGACACCTTCAAGATGGTGTACACCCCCTTCCATGGCTGCGGCTGGCAGCTGGTGCCGGAGGCCCTGCGGGGCCTGGGCGTGAAGCATCTGTACTGCGTCAAGGAGCAGATGGTGCTGGACGGTAATTTCCCCACGGTGGCCTCCCCCAATCCGGAGAACCCCGAGGGCTTCTATCTGGCCATTGACCTGGCCAACCAGGTGGGGGCGGACTTCATCCTGGGCACCGACCCGGACAGCGACCGGGTGGGCATCATGGTCCGCAGCCACGACGGCTCCTTTGTGCCCGTTACCGGCAACCAGACCGGCGTGCTGATGCTGGACTACCTCATCGGGGCCATGCGCCGGGCGGGCAAGCTGCCGGAGCATCCCTATTTCCTGAAGACCATCGTCACCACCGAGATGGCCCGGAAGGTGGCCGAGGCCAACGGCGTCACCTGCTGCGACACCTTCACCGGCTTTAAGTTCATGGCCGAGAAGAAGAACGAGCTGGAGGGCCAGGGCAAGGGACAGATCATCATGAGCTATGAGGAGAGCTACGGCTATATGCTGGGGGACTACGTCCGGGATAAGGACGCCGTCACCGCCTCCCTGATCCTGACGGAGATGGCCGCTTGGTACGCCGCCCAGGGCATGACCCTGTTCGACGCCCTGAACGCCCTGTACGAAAAGTACGGCTATTACGGCGAAAAGACCCACAATCTGGTGATGCCCGGCCTGGACGGCCTGGAGAAGATGGCTCAGCTGATGCGGGACCTGCGGGCAGATCCCCCGGCCGCTATTGCCGGGGTGGAGGTCCTGCGCCGCAAGGACTATACCGATGGCAGCGTCATCGACTGCCGCACCGGCGAAAAGTCCGCCATGGAGCTGTCCGGCAGCAACGTGCTGCGCTATGAGCTGGCGGACGGCACCACCATCCTGGTGCGGCCCAGCGGCACCGAGCCCAAGATCAAGGTCTATGTCCTGACCATCGGCGAAACTCCCGCCGCCCGGGACGAGAACCTCCGCAAATACGGCGAGTGGGTCAAGACCCTGCAGCGGTAATACGACCACTATAACGAAATACCCCCTCATGCAGGACGATAAACCGGCATGAGGGGGTATTATTGTAAGCAGAAAGGCTGCCAAAAGTGGGACAGCGCCATGGCGGCGCTGTCCCACTTTTTAGCCTATCGCACGCTACTGACCAGAATGATGATCAGTGCCATATATGCTGCGCTGACGGCGGCCAGAAGGCCGCACGCGATCATGCACGACGCCCGCAGGCCCCGGCGCTGCCGCAGCCGCAGCGCACCGATGACGAACCCGGCCACAGCCAGGACGAATATCACTGCCGCACCCCAGAAGGGCATACCATCACCCCTTCAGCGCGTCCAGCAGGTCCGTGAACACACGGAGCTGGTCCGCGAAGCGCCGGGTCAGACCCTCGGGGCGGCCCTTTCCGGCGTCAAACAGCAGATCGTCCGTCTGGATGGCCGCAAACACGCGGCCGTCGGCCTTGACGCTGAGATAGACGCTGCCCATTTTCAGCAGCTGATCCATGACCCGGGGGGACAGCAGAGACTGCCCGGCGGCGGGATTTTCGCACCGGACATTGAACCGCCGGTCAAACTCCGGATTTTCCGAGGCGAAGCCCTCCCGGCCCAGCAGGCGGGCCAGCTTGCCCTTGGGCGCTGCCTGCACATCGCAGGGGAGGGTGCGTCCCAGGTCCGCCGCCATCCACTGCCCCTTGAAGATGGGAAGCTCCCGATCCTCCCAGACCTCCGTCTCGGGATTCTGGTACGCCTGGGTGTTGGAAAGCTCCAGATTGCTGATCTCCAGGGGACGGCCGTGGTACTTGCCGCAGACCAGGCCGCTGCCGCCTACGTTGTCGGCACTGGGCAGGCCCAGACCGGATTCCGCGAATTTTCCGCCGTCGATGCAGGAACCGGGGCGGTACTCCGCCTCCTCCAGCACCTGCTCCATAGCCGCCTGGGCCAGACCGCCCTGGGCCGCGCCCTGCAGCTTCTTGCCGCTGGCGGAGCTCATCAGTCCGCCGATGATCAGAAGGACGACGCCCACGACGATGACGGGCACCGCGCCGCCCAATATCGCGCCGATGGCCGCAATAACCAGGCCCAGACCGGACAGGACCTTTCCGAAGCCCTTCAGCGCCCGGCCGCTGCGTATATTCTGCACATTGTTATCCATTTGTCTGCTCCTTTTCATGCTCCGCGAACAACGCGCCGCACCGGCGCAGCGCCTCGATGATCCCCTGCAGATACCGCAGGGACACCAGATAGCTGCGGCGCAGGGCGTTCAGGTCCCGCACGTTGATATCCACCGGCAGGTCCATCACCGGCAGCGTGGATTCCAGCGCCAATTCCAGGCGGTTTTCCTCCCAGCGGACAGCCGCCGGACGGCCCAGGGTTTCCAGCAGGGGGACCAATTCCAGGGCATCCCGCCCGTATGTATCGTCCTCCCGGCGGTACAGATAGCCGCCCTCCGGGGCCTGCCGTTCCGTTTCGCAGATCAGCCACACACCGCCGAAAGCCTTCACGGACCGGGTCATGGTGTCGTTGACGTCCCGGCCCACGTGCTCCTCAAAATTGTGGGTCAGCTCCACGTTGGCCGCGCCGAACCGGACGCCCTGATGGACGCCCTGGCGGTAATTCTTGATCCGGCATTCTTCCCAGCGGCGGTCGATCATCCGACTGCGGCGGATGCCCGCCTCGTCAATGAACAGCTCCGGGAGCCTTGTGCCCGGGCCGAAGGCTTGCTCCGTCTCCGACCGGAAAAAGTCCCCCATCTGCTCCCAGATCAGCTTCCGCTGGCGGCTGTCGCACCGGCACAGGCCGATGATGCCCACAGCCAGCAGGATAAACAGCGCCAGCAGGCCCCAGCGGATATCGCCGGACCTCCACCATACAACGCCGCCCGCAGCAAAGCCCAGCACCAGCATGACGGAGCACACCGTCCGCATCCGGTCCCACCGGGCCAGCCGCCGCAGCAGCTCCCGGTCCGCCAGGGACTCCTTATAGCCGCAGGAGCACGCAGTGGAGCCTTTTTTCAGCGGCTCGCCGCACATAGGACAAATATGTTTTTTCATGGTCTTATCCCCAGTTGTTCATCCAGTTTTCGCCCCAGTCCTCGGCGGGGTCGTAATCCACCGGGTCAAAACCGGCGGCGTACACCGGCCCGTCCTGCCGATAGGCCAGGCCGTCCTCGTGGAGGGTGTAGCTTCCGGTGATGTAGAAGGCGTCGTGTCCGTCGCTGTACCAGCGGCACAGGTCGTCCTCGTCCAGCTCAAAGCTGGCCCCCGGCAGGCCGGTATAGGCCGCCACCTGGCCATAGGGGTAGAACACGCCGGAGAAGTCGCCGTTCGTTTCCCCATCCGGCAGCAGGGCGAAGCGGTCCGCCTCCAGGCCGGGGGAGATGTACGCATGGAAGCCGTCCATGGCCAGATAGGGGCCCTTGCCGTCCCCGGCGTCCCCAATGGTCCCGCTGCCGGCGGACAGGCGGGTGTAGCTCAGATACTCCATGCGCTGGGAGTCGATGACCAGAGTCTCGCCCAGGGCGTTCTGCCACACGCCGTCCAGCTGGGCAATGTCCCAGATGTCCACCCGGGCGTCGCTGCGGGTGAAGGTGAAGTGGTCGAAGGACTCCGCATCGCCGCTGCCGTTCTGGTTAGGCAGCAGCACGCCGTCATCCCGCAGGATGAAATCGTACAGGAAGCCATCGAAGTCGATCATGGGCACGTCGCCGGAGGTGTCATAGCGGCCCTGTCCCGTGCGGCCAGAGAAGGTCTGGTAGTAATAGCACCCCTCGTCGGCCACAAAATACAGAATGCTGCCGGAAGGGGAGGACCACTTGCCCTCCAGCTCGCTGGCGTCCGTCACCTGGCGCTGATCCTCCGGCACGGCAGGGGAGGGGGCCTCCCCGCCGCCGCTGCACGCCGTCAGGGACAGCAGCAGCGCCAGCACAGCCGCCAGCCAAAGCGTTTTTCTCATGAAGTAGCCTCCTCAGTCCGCCAGCGTGTCCATGAACTCGCCCCGGACCGTGTTCCAGTACCAGACGTAGGTCACATACTCACCGTCCTGGTCGAAGGACATCTGCAGGTCGCTGTTGCCATCGCCGTCCAGATCGCTGTAGTCCGTTCCCTGGTAGCGGCTGGCGGCAGAGTCGAGGGGCACCGGGAACTGCACGGTGGTGTAGAGCTCCTGCTCAGCCTTGTCATAGTAGAGGTCGGCGCCGGTGTCGGTGATGCAGATGCACACGTCGATCATCTGACCGTCGTGAGTCAGGGTGCCGGTGTCCTGAATGGTGCCCCAGGTGCGCCAGTCGTCACCAACGATGTCGTCGTCAGTCGTCCCCTGATTTCCGCAGGCGGCCAGGCACAGCACCAGGGTGCACAGAAGCAAGAGAATGCTGAATTTTCGCATGGTTCGTTCCTCCTTGATAAAATGAGTCCACTGTACATCCATTGTACAGTGGACTCAGATAAAATACCATTAACCAAAGGTTAGTTTTTGGCAAAAGATGGCAGAATTGCGGAGGCCCGGATTCACACGCCCAGCCGCTGGGAGATGGCCGACAGCAGTTCGTTTTTCCCGGTGCCCTTTTCGGCGGAGAAGGGCACCAGACAGTCCTGCTCCTCCAGCTCCAGGGTGTCCCGGATCAGCTGCAGATTGGGCTCGATCTCGCTTTTTTTCAGCTTGTCCAGCTTGTTGGCCACGACCACCACCGGGCATCCGGTGCCCCGGAACCACTGGAACATGGTCACGTCGTCCGCCGTGGGCTTGTGCCGGGCGTCCACAATGAGAACACCCAGGGAGATGAGGCCCGGCTCCTGGAAATACGACTCCATCAGCCGTCCCCAGCGGTCCCGCTCCTCCTTGCTGACCTTGGCATAGCCGTAGCCGGGCAGATCGGTCAGATACACCCGGTTGTCGATGAGGAAATAGTTCACCTGGGTGGTCTTGCCGGGGGTGGCGCCCACCCGGGCGAAGTTCTTCCGGTTGAGCAGGCGGTTGATGACGGAGGATTTGCCCACGTTGGATCGCCCGGCAAAGGTCACCTGGGGCCGTCCGTCCCGGATAAAGGCCTCCGGGCGCACCGCCGAGCGGATAAATTCCGCCTTGTTATAGTTGATCGTCATGGCAAGCGCTCCTCCTTTACACTGATAGTGCGGCGGGGGATTCCGCCGATACGCGGCCACGGGGGGCGGCGTGCTCCCCGCGGGAAGGCACCAGCGCCGCCGCAAACACCTGGTCCACGGTGTCCACCGGGATGAAGTGCAGACCGGCCCGGACGGTCTGGTCGATCTCGTCCAGGTCCTTGACGTTTTCCCGGGGAATCAGCACCGTATGTACGCCGTTTCGCAGGGCGGCCATGGCCTTTTCCTTCAGACCGCCGATGGGAAGCACCCGGCCCCGCAGCGTCACCTCGCCGGTCATAGCCACGCTGCCCCGGACAGGCCGTCCGGTCAGCGCCGACAGCATGGCGGTGGTGATGGCGATACCCGCCGAGGGTCCGTCCTTGGGCACGGCCCCCTCCGGGAAGTGGACATGCACGTCCTTGGTCTTATAGAAGTCCCGGGGCAGGCCCAGCTCCTCCCAACGGCTGCGCAGGCAGGTCAGGGCGGCCTTGGCGGATTCCTGCATAACGCTGCCGAGATTGCCGGTAAGCTCCAGCTTTCCGCTGCCGTCCAGGGCCTGGGCCTCCACTTCCAGAATTTCGCCGCCTACCTGGGTCCAGGCCAGGCCGTTTACCACGCCCACCTGGTCCCGGTCGCTGTGGATGGACTCGCTGTACTGCTGGGTTCCCAGCAGTTCTTTCAGGTTATTCTCTGTAATGTCAACTCGCTTTACATCGCCCTCCACCAGCTGCATGGCGGCTTTTCGGCACAGCTTCCCCAGCTGGCGCTCCAGCACCCGGACGCCGGATTCCTTGGTGTAGGCGGCGATGACCCGCCGGATGGCGTCGTCGGTGATGCGCAGCTGGGTTTTCTTCAGACCGTGCTCCTTCAGCTGCTTGGGCAGCAGATGCCGCTTGGCGATCTGCAGCTTCTCCTCGTCGGTATAGCTGGTGAGCTCGATGACCTCCATCCGGTCCAGCAGGGGACGGGGGATGGTGTCCAGGGTGTTGGCGGTGGTGATGAACATCACCAGGCTCAGGTCTACCGGCACCTCCAGGAAGTGATCCCGGAAGGCGTGGTTCTGTTCGCTGTCCAGCACCTCCAGCAGGGCCGACGCCGGGTCGCCCCGCATATCGCTGGCCAGCTTGTCAATCTCATCCAGCACCAGCAGGGGATTCATGGAGCCGCTGCGGATCACCGCGTCGATGATCCGGCCGGGCATGGCGCCGATGTAGGTTTTCCGGTGTCCCCGGATGTCCGCCTCGTCCCGGATGCCGCCCAGACTCAGCCGGGACAGCTTTCGGTGCATGGCCTTGGCCACGGACAGGGCGATGGAGGTTTTGCCTACGCCCGGGGGGCCCACCAGGCAGAGGATCTTGCCCTTGGCCTGGGGGTTCAGCTGCCGCACGGCGATGAATTCCAGGATCCGCTCCTTCACCTTGTCCAGGCCGTAGTGGTCCTTGTCCAGGATCTTCCGGGCCTGTTCCACGTCGGCCCGGTCGTGGGTCTCCACACCCCAGGGCACGTCCAGGCACACATCCAGATAGTTCCGGATGACGGCCCCCTCGGCGCTGCCGAAGGGCTGCTTGGACAGGCGGTGCAGCTCCTTCATGAGCTTCTCCCGCACCTCGTCACCGGCCCGGCAGCGGTTGATCTTCTCCTCGTATTCGTACAGCTCGTCGTCGCCGTCCTCGCCCAGCTCGTGCTGCAGAACGTGCAGCTGCTCCCGCAGGACCATATCCCGCTGGACCTGGCCCACCCGCTGGCGGACCTTCTGGTCGATATCCGACTCCAGGACGGCGATATCCACCTCATGCACCAGAATTTCGTTCATCACCAGCAGCCGCCGGGCGGGGTGCAGCTCCTGCAGCACCCGCTGGCGATCCTGGTGCCGGAGGTTGATGTTGGCGGCGATGGTGTCCGCCAGCAGGCCCGGGTCCCGGATGTCCAGCACGGAGGCCACCAGCTGGTCGGACAGATTCCACACCAGCTCCTGATACTGGCCAAACAGGGCGTATGTCCGCCGGGTCAGAGCCTCGGTGCGGTCCGAGGCCCGCCAGCTCTGGTCCTCCAGCAGCTCCACATTGGCCTGCAGGAAGGGCTTGGTCTGCCACAGGCGGCGCAGGGCCGCCCGGTGCAGGCCCCCGGCGATGACCCGTACCCCGGTATCCGAGGTCTTGACGATCTGGAAAATGCGGCACACGGTGCCGATCTCGTACAGGTCCTCCTCCTGGGGGTCCTGGACGCCGATCTCCCGCTGGGTCACCAGCAGCAGCTCCCGGTCGCCCTCCATGGCGTTTTCCAGGGCCAGGATGGATATCTCACGCTCCGCGTCGAAGCTCAGCGTCTGGCCCGGGAAGGCAGTCAGCCCCCGCAGGGCCAGCACCGGCATATTTTGTGTGGTCATAAGGGTATCTCCTTTGCGATAGGGAAAGTACAATAGGGCAAGAGGGGAGAGGCGCACGCGTCTCTCCCCTTTGTGCTTGTTTCAGGACGCCGGCGCGTTCTTGGTGCCGCGGCTGGGATCCCGCAGGATCACGGGCGCTGCGCCGTCGTTGACGGCCCCGGCGGTGATGGTCACCTGTTCGATGGTGTGGTCCGAGGGAATGTCGTACATGATGGGGGTCAGGACTCCCTCCATGACGGCCCGCAGGCCACGGGCACCGATGTTGCGCTCGATGGCCTTGTCGGCCACGGCCTCCAGGGCGTCCGGCTCGAACACCAGCTTCACATCGTCATAGGAAAACAGCTTCTGATACTGCTTGACCAGGGCGTTCTTCGGCTCCGTCAGGATACGGACCAGATCCTCCCGGTTCAGGCCGTCCAGAGCGGCGATCACCGGCAAACGGCCCACCAGCTCGGGGATAATGCCGAACTTCAGCAGATCATGGGGCTGGACCTCCTTCAGCAGCTGCCCGGTCCGGCGCTCTGCCTTACTCTCCACAACGGCGTCGAAGCCGATGCCCTTGCGGTCGGTGCGCTGCTCGATGATCTTCTCCAGCCCGTCGAAGGCGCCGCCGCAGATGAACAGAATGTTGTGGGTGTCCACCTGGATGAACTCCTGATGGGGGTGCTTCCGGCCGCCCTGAGGCGGCACGTTGGCCACGGTGCCCTCCAGGATTTTCAGCAGCGCCTGCTGCACGCCCTCGCCGGACACGTCCCGGGTGATGGAGGTGTTCTCGCTCTTGCGGGCGATCTTGTCGATCTCGTCCACATAGATGATGCCGTGCTCCGCCAGCTCCACGTCGAAATCCGCCGCCTGCAGCAGCCGCAGCAGGATGTTCTCCACGTCGTCTCCCACATAACCGGCTTCGGTGAGGGTGGTAGCGTCGGCGATGGCGAAGGGGACCTTCAGCACCCGGGCCAGGGTCTGGGCAAACAGGGTCTTGCCGGAGCCTGTGGGGCCAATCATCAGGATGTTGCTCTTCTGCAGCTCCACATCCTCGCCGCCGCCGAAGAAAATGCGCTTATAGTGGTTATAGACCGCCACGGACAGGGCCACCTTGGCGGCGTCCTGGCCGATGACGTACTGATCCAGCACCTCTTTGATCTCCCGGGGAGTGGGCAACTGGTCCGGGGTCTCGTACCCGGCCTCGGGGCCGGGCTCGTACCCATCGTCCAGAATGGACATGCACAACTGGACGCACTCGTCGCAGATGCGCACGCCAGGGCCCTGGATCATGCGGTGCACCTGGTTCTCCGCCTTGCCACAGAAGGAGCACCGCAGGGATTTCTTATCGTCTGCCATTGGTTACCTCTTGTAAATGACCTTGTCCACCAGGCCGTATTCCCGGGCCTCCTCGGCCAGCATCCAGTGATCCCGCTCGGAGTCCTGCTTCACCTGTTCGGGATCCTTGCCGGTGTTGTCGGCTAGAATCTGGTTCAGGCGCTTTTTCAGCTTCAGGAAATGCTCCACGTCGATCTCCATATCCGTGACCTTACCCTGGGTCCCGGCGGAGGGCTGGTGGATCATGATCTCCGCATTGGGCAGGGCAATGCGCTTGCCCCGGGCGCCGGAGGACAGCAGGAACGCGCCCATGCTGGCAGCCATGCCGATGCAGATGGTGGACACGTCGCACTTGATATACTGCATGGTATCGTAGATGGCCATACCCGCGGTCACAGAACCGCCGGGGCTGTTGATGTACATCTGGATATCCTTGTCGGGGTCCTGGGCCTCCAGATACAGCAACTGGGCCACCACCAGGCTGGCGGTGGTATCATTGACCTCTTCGCCCAGGAAGATGATGCGGTCGTTCAGCAGCCGGGAAAAGATGTCATAGGAACGCTCGCCCCGGTTGGTCTGCTCCACAACATAAGGGACTAAACTCATAGAAATGACCTCCTGTACAAATAGATGAAACTCAACCCCATTATACCCGCCCGGTGGGTATCTCAAGCAGGGGACGAAAAATTATTCCTCGTCCTTCTTTTCCTCTTCCTGCTTGGCTTCTTCCTTGGTCTCCTCAACAACGGGAGCCACGGCTACGGCGGCGTCGGCCACGGCCTTGATAGCCTTGCTGCGCAGGACCTGCTCGCGGACGTCGGCCTCGGGCAGATACTTCTTGATGGTATCCAGGTCCATGCCGTACTTATCGGCCACGGACTTCATCTCGGCCTCGATCTCCTCGGCGGTGGCCTCCAGCTCCTCGGCCTTCACCAGGGCGGCCACGGCCAGATCCATGCGGACCTGCTGCAGGGCGGGCTCATGGGCCTGCTTCTTGAAATCGTCCTCGGTGGTGTTGGTCATCTTCAGATACTGGTCAAAGGGGATGCCCTGGGCGGCCAGCTGCTGCTGGAAGTTCTCCATCATCTGCTGGGCCTGAACGTCCACCATCTCGTCGGGGATGTCGGCCTGGATGCCGTCGGCCACCTTCTGCATCAGGGCGTCCTCAAAGGCACGCTGGGCGGCGGCCTCGCGGTCGTTCATCAGCTGCTTGCGGGTATCGGCCTTCAGCTCCTCCAGGGTGTCGAATTCGGACACGTCCTTGGCGAACTCGTCGTCGATGGCGGGGACCTCCTTGTGCTTGACCTCGTTGACCTTCACGTGGAACACCACGGGCTTGCCGGCCAGCTCGGGGGTGTAGTTCTCGGGGAAGGTGATGTCGATGTCCTTCTCCTCGCCGGCCTTCATGCCCACCAGCTGATCCTCGAAGCCGGGGACGAAGCTGCCGGAGCCGATCTCCAGGTCGAAGTTCTCGCCCTTGCCGCCGTCGAAGGCCACGCCGTTGTCGAAGCCCTCGAAGTCGATGTCGGCGGTGTCGCCCTTCTGGATCTCGCGCTCCACGCTGACCAGACGGCTGTTGCGGTCGGCCATCTCGTTCAGGCGGTTGTCCACATCCTCGTCGGTGACGTTGACCTCGGCCTTGGGGGCCTCCAGGCCCTTATACTGGCCCAGGGTCACCTCGGGATACACGGCCACGGTGCACTTGAACACCACGCCGTCCTTGCCGCAGGACTCCAGCTCCACCTCGGGATAGCCGACGACCTTCAGCTCCTGCGCCTTCACGGCGGCCTCATAGGCGTCGGGCAGCAGGATGTTCACTGCTTCTTCATAGAAGACCTCTGCGCCGTACATGCTCTCGATCATCTTGCGGGGAGCCTTGCCGGGGCGGAAGCCGGGAACGCTGATCTTGGACCGCTGCTGCAGGTACGCCTTGTTGATGGCGGCCTCAAAGGCGGCGGCATCTGCTTCGATGGTCAGTGCGACCTTGCTCTTGTCCAGTTTTTCACAGGATTTTACACTCATTTTGATTTTTCCTCCGTTCAGCATTAAATCGTATCAATGCAATTCTATATAATAGCAGAAAACAATTTCAATTTCCACACTTTTTTGCTCTAATCACAAATTTTTTTAGGATGAAAGCCCAAATAATCCCCGGAGACCATGTAAAACTCGGTTCCGACCCGGTCTCCCTGCAGGGCCCGGCGGTGAGAAGCACCGTGGAGATGGCCGTAGCAGCACACCTTCACGCCGTATTCCCGCAGCAGCCGCAGGATCTCCGGGCACTGGTACCCCTGATACAGCGGCGGATAATGGAGGAAGCACAGCTTCTCGCGGTCGCCTGCCGCCTTCAGGGAGGTTTCCAGCCGCCCTACCTCCCGCAGCAGCACCTTTTCGTTGTGGGTGCCCTGGTTGTCCAGCTCATAGAACCACCCCCGGGTGCCGCACAGGGCCACGTCCCCGTAAAAGCGGCAGTTGTTGTGGAGGATCTCCATGGTGGTCAGGCCGTTTTCCGCAAAGAACCGCTCCATTTTGGCGGCGGTGTTCCACCAGTAGTCGTGGTTGCCCTTGAGCAGGTATTTCTTCCCCGGCAGGGCATCGATGAACCGGAAATCCTCCAGGGATTCCTCCAGGCTCATGCCCCAGGACAGGTCGCCGCACAGCACGGTGACGTCGTCCTCTGTCAGCACGGAGAACCCCTCCCGGATGCGGGCCACATAATCCTTCCAGCCGTCCCCGAAGATCTCCATGGGCTTGTCGGACCCCAGGGACAGATGCAGATCGCCAATGGCATACAGCGCCATACGGCACCTCCTTCCTTATTATAGTATATCGTTATATCATCCTCCGCAGATTGTTCCAGAACAGGTTCTCCAGCAGGGTCTGGGGATAGCCCCGGGCTGCCAGGGCCTGCCACAGGCGGGGCATGTCCTGGACGCCCTGCATTCCGGCGGCCAGGGTCCCGCAGCCGTCCAGATCGCCGCCCAGGCACAGAGCTTTCTCCCCGCCCAGCTCCAGAAAATGCTCCACATGGGCCACCAGCTCCTCCATGGTGCCCGCCGGACCCACAAACGGCCGGTACAGATTCAGCCCCACCACGCCGCCGCTGTCCCGGATGGCCCGGAACATATCATCGGTAAGGTTGCGCCGGTGGGGGCACAGGGCCCGGCTGTTGGAGTGGGTGGCCACCACCGGCCCCCGGGCCAGGCGCACCACGTCCCAGAACCCCGGGTCGCTGATGTGGGACACGTCGGGGCAGATATGGCACGCCTCCAGCTGCCGCAGGAAGTCGGTGCCAAGAGGGGAGAGGCCCCGATCCGTGTCCCGGCAGTTGGTGCCGGACAGGACATTGGGCCAATTCCACACGGGGTTGAGAAACCGCACGCCCCATTCCGCCGCCGTCTCCACCTGCCCCGGGTCGCAGCCTATGAGCTCGGCCACCTCTATGGAGAGAATCGCCGCCATTTTCCCGTCTGCCGCGGCACAGTCCACCTCTGCGCCGGTGCGGCAGGGGACGATGACGTCCCGGTTCTGCTCCATCTCCTGTAAAAACCGCCGGTGAAGCAGGCGGCCCTCCCGGACCATGGTGCTGCCCCGGGGAACCTCCTCCGGGTCCTGATACAGGGCGAACACCTGGGCGAACCGCCCGAAGCTCGACGCCCGGTGCAGATCCAGATGACCATCGTTTTCCCGCAGCTGCGCTCCGGTCCGCAGGCACCGGTAAATGGTATCGCAATGCGCGTCAAAATAGGGAATATGTTCCATACGTCACCTCAGAATGCGTTCTCAATGTACTCTATGCGGCTGGCCTTTTGGGGATGCGGACCCTCGGTGTACACCTCCGCCACGTCGAAGCGGGCGGGGCAGTCCAGGTCCTTCACCATCAGGTACCAGGCCGCCGTTTTCCGCAGCCTCTCCTGCTTTTTTGGGGTCACATACTCCCGGGGCAGGCCGCAGGACAGATTCGTCCGGGTCTTGACCTCCACGAAGCACAGCACGCCGTCCTTTCGGGCGATCAGGTCGATCTCCCCGAACCGGCAGTGAAACCCGTGGGCCAGCAGGGTGTAGCCCCGGCGGCGCAGATAGTTGGCCACCTCCGCCTCGCCCCAGGTGCCCTCGGCCCGGCTCATGACTGCCGCTCCTTCCACTTTTTCAGAAACGACTGCCGGTGCTCCGGGCAGGGACCGTATTGGTCCAGCATGGCGTAGTGCAGCTTCGTGCCGTAGCCCTTGTGCTGGGCAAACAGATACTGGGGATATTCCCGGTCCAGCACCTGCGTCACGTACCGGTCCCGGGTGACCTTGGCCAGGATGGACGCCGCCGCAATGGATACGCTGCGTCCGTCGCCGCCTACCACCGTCTCATGGGGGAGGTCGATGGAGGCGCACCGCCCATGGTCCCGGTTGCCGTCGATCAGAACGTAGTCCGGGCGGAGGGTCAGGGCCTCGATGGCCAACTCCATGGCCCGGATCCGGGCGCTTAAAATGTCCGTGGCGTCGATCTCCGCCGCGCTGACGGAGGCCACGGCCCAGGCGATGGCCCTTTCGGTGATGACGCCGTACAGGGCCTCGCGCTTTTTCTCCGTCAGCTTCTTGGAGTCGTCCAGCCCCGGGATATTGCAGCCCGGCGGCAAAATCACCGCTCCCGCGCACACGGGACCCATCAGGGGTCCTGCACCGGCCTCGTCACAGCCGCACACAATGGCATAGCCCCGCTGCCGGGCCGCCTGCTCCAGGGATTCATCCGGCTTCATTGCGCATCCTCCACCGTCTCCAGGGTGAACCGGCCCAGCTTGCCGCCCCGGAACTCGTCCAGCAGAACCCGGGCCATGCGCTGGGTGTCCACCTGGGCCCCCCGCATAAGGAAGCCCCGCTTCCGCCCGGCCTTCTCCAGCAGGTCATATCCGCTGTCCTCCGGCTGCACGTCGATCTTGTACCGCTCCTCCAGCACCGGCGCATACCGCCGGCCCAGATAGTCCATGAGATAGCAGGCCAGTTCCTCCATGTCTACCACGTCGTCCTTGATGGCGCCGGTGAAGGCCAGGCGCTTGCCCACCTCCGGGTCGTCAAACCGGGGCCACAGAATGCCCGGGGTGTCCAGCAGCTCCAGAGTGCTGTCCACCGGCACCCACTGCTTGCTGCGGGTAACGCCGGGCCGGTCCTCGGCACGGGCGGTTTTGCGGCGGGCTACCTTATTAATAAAGGTGGACTTGCCCACGTTGGGGATTCCCAGCACCATGACCCGCACGGTGCGGCCCGCCTGGCCCCGCTGGGCCCAGGCGGCCAGCTTGTCCCGCAGCAGCTCCCGGACAGCGGCGGCAAACTGGGCGGTGCCTGCGCCGCCCTTGGCATTGGCCTCCAGCACAGCATAGCCCTTTTCCCGGAAATAAGCCGTCCAGCGCCGGGTCTCGCCGGGGTCCGCCTGGTCCACCCGGTTCAGGACCACCAGCCGGGGCTTGCCCGCCGTCAGCTCGTCCACATCCGGGTTCCGGCTGGACAGGGGAATGCGCGCGTCCAGAATCTCGCACACGGCGTCCATATTTTTGATCTCCGCCGTGATCATCCGCCGGGTCTTGGTCATGTGCCCGGGGAACCAGCTCAGATTATCAACCTGCATGTCGTTCACCTCTCGTATTTCCTTCGTAACTAAGAAATTATATCATATTTTCCGCCGCTTGGCAAAAGAAAAAACGCCCGCTGTCTGCGGGCGTTCGTTCTTTTTTCGGGGGATACAGCTTACAGCTTCTCCTTGACCTTGGCAGCCTTACCAACGCGGTCACGCAGATAGTACAGCTTGGCGCGGCGCACGAAGCCGTGGCGGACCACTTCGATGGTGGCGATGGAGGGGGAGTGCACGGGGAACACCTTTTCCACGCCCACGCCGTAGGAGATACGACGGACGGTGAAGGTCTCCTCAATGCCGCCGTGCTTCTTGGCAATGACGGTGCCCTCGAAGACCTGGATACGCTCGCGGGCGCCTTCCTTGACCTTCACGTGCACGCGGACGGTATCGCCCACCTGCACCTGGGGAACTTCCTTCTCCAGCTGCTCTTTGTTCAGTGCTTTGATCAGATCCATGGATATTTCCTCCTGTTTATATAGGCGTTCGTGCCGTCATGTATGCGGCGTCCGACTCGTTCCGGACCCCGGCGGCAGAGGACCGCCCTTTTTACGCCATGATAGGATATCACATCCGAGCCGGTTTTGCAAGCTTTTTTTGCGCTTTCCCTGAAAAAAAGAGTCGTCGTCAGGGAAGCAGACGCATCTTGACGGGACGGCGTTTTTCCTGTAAAATGGGTAAGATAAAAACGTATTCTTTCAGATGAGGTAACGATATGGCAAATGGATTCATTGATAAGGCCCGCATCACCGTCCGGGCCGGAAACGGCGGCAACGGAGCCGTCGCCTTTCACCGGGAAAAATACATCGCCGCAGGCGGCCCCGACGGCGGCGACGGCGGCGACGGCGGCAGCATCATCGTCCGGGTGGACGACAATATGTCCACGCTGATGGACTTCCGCTATAAGCGCAAATATGTGGCGGCCAACGGTGTAGACGGCCAGGGCGGCCGCAAAAGCGGCAAGGACGGCCAGAGTCTGACCATCCGCGTGCCCCGGGGCACCCTGATCCGGGACGCCGAAACCGGCGAGATCATCAAGGATATGTCCGACGACCAGCCCTTTGTGCTGTGCAAGGGCGGCCGGGGCGGCTGGGGCAACCAGCATTTCGCCACCCACACCCGTCAGGTGCCCCGCTTTGCCAAGGCGGGCCTGCCCGGCGAGAGCCACGACGTGGTGCTGGAGCTGAAGCTGCTGGCGGACGTGGGACTGGTGGGCTTCCCCAACGTGGGAAAGAGCACCCTGCTGAGCGTGGTGTCCAAGGCCCACCCCAAAATCGCCAACTACCACTTCACCACCCTGTACCCCAACCTGGGCGTGGTGTATGTGGACGAGGGCGTGTCCTTCGTCATGGCCGATATCCCCGGCATCATCGAGGGAGCCAGCGAGGGCGCGGGCCTGGGCCACGACTTCCTGCGGCATATCGACCGCTGCCGCCTGCTGGTCCACCTGGTGGACGTGTCCGGCAGCGAGGGCCGGGACCCTATCGCCGACTTTGACGCCATCAACCAGGAGCTGCGGCAGTACAGTCCGGAGCTGGCGGACCGGCCCCAGATCGTGGTGGCCAACAAGACGGACCTGCTGGCGGACCCCGCCCAGCTGGACGCCTTCCGTGCCCATGTGGAGGAGGCGGGCTACACGTTCATGGCCATGTCCGCCGCCACCCACCAGGGTACCCGGGAGCTGGTGCAGGCCATTGCCGCCCGGCTGGCGGAGCTGCCGCCGGTGGCGGTGTACGAGCCGGAGTATGTGCCCCGGCCGCCTCAGATCAACACCTCCGAGCCTCTCAATATCCAGCAGGAGGACAACACCTGGCTGGTGGAGGGTCCGTGGCTTCAGCGCCTTATGGCCAACATCAACTTCTCCGACTACGAAAGCCGCATGTATTTCGATAAAATGCTGCGCCAGTCCGGTCTGTTTGACCAGCTGGAGCGCATGGGCATCCAGGACGGGGACATCGTGTCCATGTACAACCTGGAATTTGAGTATCAGCGCTGAAAAAAGCCGCCGGTTCCTGAACCGGCGGCTTTTTTCAGGCCTCTGATGTTATTTTTGCGATGAAGCGGGATCATTATGCGCCATATGAACGAAACGACTTCATCTCGCTACCTTGTGCGAAATGCGGCAAAAGATGGAAAATGACCAGACGGGAATTGTTTCGGTTGCACAACGGAGCGGGATATGTTATACTGACAAAACACGGAAAGGGGGGAATTCCATGAAAAAATTGACGGCGCTTCTGCTGGCGCTGGTGATGGCGCTGTCCCTGACGGCGTGCAGCTTTGTGATGCTGCCGGAGGAGCAGGACCCGCCGGCCGACCCGAAGCAGGAGCAGCAGCTGGCCCGGGAGGATACATACACCACAAAAGAGGATGTGGCGCTGTATATCCACCTGTATGGCCGCCTGCCGGACAATTTCATCACAAAAAAAGAGGCCCAGCAGCTGGGCTGGACCGGAGGCTCCCTGGAGCCCTATGCCCCGGGCTGCTGCATCGGCGGCAGCCGGTTCGGCAACTATGAGGGCCTGCTGCCGGAGGCCGACGGCCGCACCTGGACCGAGTGCGACATCAACACCCTGGGGGCCGATTCCCGGGGAGCTGAGCGCATCGTGTTTTCCAACGACGGCCTGATCTACTACACCGGCGACCACTACAAGACCTTTGAACTGCTGTATGGAGGAGAATGACTATGCAGATCCACCTAAACGGAAATGACATCACCAACCGGGAACAGCTGCACGACGCCCTGTCGGAGGCGCTGGAGCTGCCGGAATGGTACGGCCGCAGCCTGGACGCCCTGTATGACTGCCTGACGGACCTGTCCGTGCCCACCACCATCCATGTGGAGAACTGGCCGGAGGAGGACTATATGCAGCGGGCGCTGGCGGTGCTGCGGGACGCAGCGGAGGAGAACGAGCTGCTTCAGGTGCGCTTGGAGGACTGACCCAGCTTGTGCCGGGTGTACCACAGGGCGCCCAGAATCAGCAGACCGTCTGCGATCAGCAGGGCCCAGAACACCGGATTGCGGAAATCCAGGTTGTTGCCCAGAATGCAGAAGCACACCATGCCCGGCATGATGGCCAGCCACGACGAGGCCAGATACGACCAGTAATTCAGCCGCATCATGCCGAACAGCACCCCCAGCACCTCCATGTTCAGCCCCAGCATATGGATGGCGAAGCAGGAGACGAAGCCGTATTCCTGGGTGGCGGCGAAATATTTCTGGAGCTTGGGGTGCTTGTTCAGCAGGCCCTCCAGGCTCTCGGTGCGGGTGGAGCGGCCGATCCAATAGGAGATGGACAGGCACAGGGCCGTGCCCACGGCGTTGATGGCCAGGGCCGCCGGAAGCGGGAAGATCAGCGACACAACCACCACCAGCGCGTTGTATACCACCACGCCGGAGATGCCCTTCACCGCGAACAGGGCCAGGATCACCGCCACCGCCAGACCGGGCCGGTGGTCCACCAGCTGGGGAATGGTGTTCAGGTCCAGCACGCCTGTCAGCAGCAGGATGCCGAAGCCTGCCGTGCACAGCAGCATCAGCAGGATGGGCAGATAGTCCCGCAGGGTCTTTTTCATGGATGGCACAGCCTCCTTGGATAAAATATAGAAGAATTTATACCATAATTTTGTGAACAAATCAAGTATGCGGCGGGATTTTGAACAAATTCTGAATCCCGGGCAAAGGAATGGTTGACAATTTTCCGGGAATGGTGTAAAATGCCCACATATTGAAAACGGCTGTGATGGGAAGCAGTAGGCGGTCTGCGGATGCCGAGAGAGGGAGCGGTTGGTGGAAGCTCCCGTGAAGCGCCGCCCAAGTCGTTCCGGAGCCTTGGGCTGAACTGACAGTAGGCTGCAACGGTGTGTCCTCCGTTATCGGGACAGGGTGTTTTCTGCGCCCATGAGTGCGGGATTTCCCGAATACAGGTGGTACCACGGACTTTTTACGGTTCGCCCTGTTTTGCCATGGCAAAACGGAGCGGGCCTTTTTGTTTTGCCAAATACTCAGACAAGGAGAATAGCTATGCGAAAAGAATTACCCAAGGTGTACGATCCCCGGCAGGTGGAGCCCCGGATCTACCAGATGTGGATGGACGGCGGCTGCTTCAAGGCGGAGCCGAATCCCGACAAGAAGCCCTTTTCCATCGTGATGCCGCCCCCCAACGTCACCGGCCAGTTGCACATGGGCCACGCCATGGACGCCACCCTGCAGGACATCCTCATCCGCTTCAAGCGGATGCAGGGGTACGAGGCCCTGTGGCTGCCCGGCACGGACCACGCCGGCATCGCCACCCAGATCAAGGTGGAGGAGAACCTGCGCCAGGAGGGCCTGACCCGCTATGACCTGGGCCGGGAGAAGTTCCTGGAGCGCGTGTGGGCCTGGAAGGAGAAGTACGGCAACCGCATTGTGGAGCAGCAGAAGAAGATGGGCTCCTCCTGCGACTGGGACCGGTCCCGCTTCACCATGGACGAGGGCTGCTCCAAGGCCGTCCGGGAGACCTTCTGCGAGCTGTATGACAAGGGTCTGATCTATAAGGGCAGCCGCATCATCAACTGGTGCCCCCACTGCCTGACGGCTCTGTCCGACGCCGAGGTGGAGTACACCGACAAGCCCGGCCACCTGTGGTATATCCGTTACCCCCTGGCCGACGGCAGCGGCGACATCGTGGTGGCCACCACCCGCCCGGAGACCATGATGGGCGACACCGGCGTGGCCGTGAACCCCGAGGACGAGAAGTTCAAGCACCTCATCGGCAAGACCTGCATCCTGCCCATCATGAATCGTGAGATTCCTATCGTGGGCGACGAATACTGCGAGATCGGCTTCGGCACCGGCGCGGTGAAGATGACCCCGGCCCACGACCCCAACGACTTTGAGGTGGGCCTGCGGCACAACCTGGAGGTGATCCGGGTCATCGCCGACGATGGCACCATCAACGAAAACGGCGGCAAGTACAACGGCATGGACCGCTACGAGTGCCGCAAGGCCATCGTCAAGGACCTGGAGGAGCAGGGCTACCTCATCAAGACCGAGGATTATTCCCACAACGTGGGCACCTGCTACCGCTGCCACAACGATGTGGAGCCTCTGATCTCCGCCCAGTGGTTCGTGAAGATGGAGCCCCTGGCCAAGGAGGCCATCCGGGTGGTGAAGGACGGCACCATCAAGTTCGTGCCGGAGCGCTTCACCAAGACCTATACCAACTGGATGGAGAATGTCCATGACTGGTGCATCTCCCGCCAGCTGTGGTGGGGCCACCAGATCCCCGCCTGGACCTGCGACGACTGCGGCCACATCAACGTCAGCCGGGAGGACCCCACCCGCTGCGAAAAGTGCGGCAGCACCCATCTGACCCGGGAGGAGGACGTGCTGGACACCTGGTTCAGCTCCGCTCTGTGGCCCTTCTCCACCCTGGGCTGGCCCGACAAGGACGCCAAGGACCTGCAGTATTGGTACCCCACCTCCGTGCTGGTCACCGGGTATGACATCATCTTCTTCTGGGTGGCCCGCATGATTTTCTCCGGCATGGAGCAGATGAAGCAGGAGCCCTTCAAGACCGTGCTGATCCACGGCCTGGTTCGGGACGACAAGGGCCGCAAGATGTCCAAGTCCCTGGGCAACGGCATCGACCCCCTGGAGATGGCGGACAAGTTCGGCGCGGACGCCCTGCGCTTCAACCTGATCACCGGCAACAGCCCCGGCAACGATATGCGCTTCTTCGTGGAGAAGTGCGAGGCGATGCGCAACTTCGCCAATAAGATCTGGAACGCCTCCCGCTATGTGATGATGAACCTGACCATCGACCAGGTGGAGCTGCCGGAGAAGCTGGAGCTGGAGGACAAGTGGGTCCTCAGCAAGCTGAACACCCTGATTCGCGAGGTCACCGACAACATGGAGGCCTATGAGCTGGGCGTGGCCTCCGCCAAGATCTACGACTTCATCTGGGACACCTACTGCGACTGGTATATCGAGCTGACCAAGACCCGCCTGTACGGCGAGGACCAGGAGGCCAAGCTGGCGGCCCAGAACGTGCTGTGCTATGTGCTGCTGCGGGTGCTGGAGCTGCTGCATCCCTTCATGCCCTTCATCACCGAGGAGATCTGGCAGGCGCTGCCCCACCAGGGCGACTATCTGATCCGGGCGCCGTGGCCCACCTATCGGGAGGAGTTCGCCTTCGCCCGGGAGGAGCAGGCCATGGAGGCCGTGAAGGACGCCATTTCCGCCGTCCGCGCCCGCCGGGCCGAGATGAACGTGCCGCCGTCCCGGAAGGCCAAGATCATCATCGCCAGCCAGACCCCGGAGATCTACGCCGGCGGCCGGGACTTCATCACCCGTCTGGCCTATGCCAGCGAGGTGGAGGTGGGCAGCCAGGCGCCCCAGGACCTGAACGGTATGGTGACGGTGTCCACTCACGATGCCACCATGTACCTGCCTCTGGCGGAGCTGGTGGATATTGAGAAGGAGCTGGAGCGCATCCAGAAGGAGCTGACCAAGGCCCGGGAGAACCTGGAGCGCATCGAGAAGAAGCTGCAGAACGAGAGCTTCGTGTCCAAGGCCCCCGAAGCGGTGGTCAACGCCGAGCGGGAGAAGGCCGATAAGGCCCGGGCCCTGATCGCCAAGCTGGAGGAATCCGCCCAGGCCATGCGCGGCTGATTTTTCCCGCCCCGGCGGCTTCCGACAGAAAACGAAATCCCCAATATGATACAATCACCGCAGATCGAATGATCTGCGGTGATTGCTGCTATCAAGAGAATCCGGCGGTTTTCGTTTTCGGAAAGGAAGATAGTTACGAAAGAAACCCATCAGGGGTGTCTTTCGTTTGCAATCGGGTTTTTTCAGAACTTTATAAAGTTCTGAAAAAACGTACTCAGCTTGTCAAAAAAATTGACAAGCTGACAATCACCGCAGATCGAACGATCTGCGGTGATTGTTTTCAGGCCCCGAGGGTCTTGGGGCCTGTGGAGAAGATCGGATTCTGAAAGCACAAAAGCCCTGGAGCACAGGGCGGATGATAAGGGAGTGAATCGGCATGGAAATGACGGTCAGACAGGAGGAACGGTGCCTGGAGATCGCCCTGATCGGGGAGCTGGACCACCACGCCGCCCGGGAGATCGGGGGCCGGCTGGACCGGGCCATCGAGGCGGCGCTGCCGCTGCGGCTGGTGCTGGACTGGTCCGGGGTGACGTTTATGGACAGCTCCGGCATCGCGGTGGTCATGCGGGTCCGGCAGCGCGTGCGGGACCTGGGCGGTGCCGTGACGCTGCGGGGCGTGAGGCCCCAGGCGAGGAAGGTGCTGGACGCCGCGGGCCTGGACCGCTTTGTCACCGTGGAATAGGGAGGAGGTACATAAGATGAAGGCCGAAAACTATGTGACCCTGGAATTTCTCAGCCGCAGCGCCAACGAGGGCTTTGCCCGCATGGCGGCGGCGTCCTTTGCCGCCCAGCTGGACCCGACGCTGGACGAGATCGGGGACATCAAAACCGCCGTCAGCGAGGCGGTGACCAACGCCATCGTCCACGCCTATCCGGACGAGCTGGGGAAAATCGTGATGAAGCTACGCATTCTGGAAGGCGGCGTGCTGGAGCTGACGGTGCGGGACTGGGGCCGGGGCATCGACGACATCGGCCAGGCCCGGCAGCCGCTGTTCACCACCGGCGGCCAGGAGCGCAGCGGCATGGGCTTTACCATTATGGAGAGCTTTATGGACCGGCTGACGGTGAAGTCCGCGCCGGGGAAGGGCACCACCGTGTCCATGCGCAAGCGCATCGCCCCGCGCCTGTCCGGCCGGCGATGAGCGGCGGGCAGCTGTTCGCGCTGCTGGACCGGGCCCAGAACGGCGACGACGAGGCCTGCGAGCAGGTGCTGCTGGAAAACAGCGGACTGATCTGGAGCATTGTGCGGCGGTATTATGGCTGCGGGGTGGAGACGGACGACCTGTATCAGCTGGGATGCATTGGATTCATCAAAGCTGTAAAGGGGTTTGACCTGACATACGGAACGCAGTTTTCCACCTATGCTGTCCCGAAAATTGCCGGGGAGATACGGCGTTTTTTGCGGGACAACGGCGCGATAAAGGTGGGACGGAGCATCCGGGAAAAGGGGCAGGCCCTGGCCGCGGCCCGGGAGCGGCTGCGGCACCGGCTGGGCCGGGATCCACGGCTGTCGGAGCTGGCGGAGGAGACGGGGCTGACGCCGGAGGAGATCGCTAGCGTTGAGCTGGCCACCGGCGCGCCGGAATCCCTGCAGCAGGAGACGGCGGAGGGGCTAACCCTGGAGTCCACCCTGGGCACCGACAGCCCGGAGGAGCGCATGGTGGAGCACATCGCCCTGCGGGAGGCCATCGATCAGCTGCCGGAGCGGGAGAAAATGACCATTCTGCTGCGCTTCTTCAAGGGGCTGACCCAGGAGCAGACGGCCCGGATCCTGGGGGTGTCCCAGGTGCAGATATCCCGGCTGGAGCGCCGGGGGCTGGCAGATCTCCGGCGGCTGCTGGACGGTTGAGGCCCTCGTAGTCCACCGGAAGAAATTCCGTCATGACACCCCGATACCGCTTGGGGAGAAACGAGTTCTGACAGCGGGGGTTGGTCCGCTCCCGGATGGATACGGTGCGGAAAAACTCCTGCCACAGGGCTCGGTATTGAAGCTCCTCCGAGCCGGGCAGCTCCAGCGTCAGGCTTTCCACCGGGACGATGCGGCGCTGGCCCTTGGTGTACAGCAGCAGCTCCCGGTGGGCGCGGTCGTACAGGAAGAAGGACTCCCCGGCCATGCGGCTGCAGAAGTGGTTGGCCAGTAGAGGAAGCACCCGGTTCCTCGGCTCGATCTCGCCGCCCAGGATGCCGTTGTAATCGGAAAAACGCACGAAGCCCCGCAGCTTTTCCAGTTCACCGCCCAGGTGACGCAGGGCACAGGCGATGGGGTAGTACACATCGTCGGCCTTGCTGCGCATAAAGCCGGGCCCCTGATCGTACAGCTTGCGGATGAAGGCGTACAGGCGAAGCTCCTTGTCCTCCAGACAGGTCAGCCAGGCCCGGCGCAGGACCTTCAGAGCCGGAGGGGACAGGCGCTGCAAACTGTCATACACCCGCTGGCTATGGTCCCGGCGGGTAACCACCACCCGCACCGGATACAGGGAGACGCATTCCTCATCGCTGTAAAAGGCGATGGGGAATTCTTTATGGGCATAGCTGTCGAACACGCAGCACAGGAAGCCGGGGAAGCTGCCATCATATTGAAAAATCACATCCTCCATGGCGTCACCCGGCATCGAACAGCGACAGCTGCCGACATTCCTGGGGCGGCAGCTGGCCCCGCTCCATGGCCTCCAGCTGGCGGGACAGGGTGGCGGCAGAGAAGTGAAGCCCCGGGCGCATACGGCCGCCGCAGGTGACGAAGAACTGCGCCCGCTTCAGCACCACGCCCAGCTTGGGCAGGTCCTCCAGCCGCAGAGGAGTCTGCCGACGGGCGGAGACGATGCGCCGGGCGCTGACCGGTCCGATGCCCGGCACCCGCAGCAGAGTCTCCAGGTCCGCCTTGCGGATCTCCACCGGGAACTGCTCCAGGTGGCACAGGGCCCAATGGCACTTGGGGTCCAGCAGGGGATTGAAGTCCGGGTGGGCCTCGTCCAGCAGCTCTTGGGCCTTAAAGCCGTAAAACCGCAGCAGCCAGTCCGCCTGGTATAGCCGGTGCTCCCGCAGCAGGGGCGGCTTGGTGTCCAGAGAGGGCAGAAGGGCGTTTTCCACCACCGGAACATAGGCGGAGTAGAACACGCGTTTCAATCTGTATTTTTGGTACAGGGATTCTGTCAGGTGCAGAATATGCCGGTCCGTGTCCCGGGTAGCGCCGACGATGAGCTGGGTGCTCTGGCCCGCCGGGGCAAAGACCGGGGCGTGCTTATACTGCACCAGCTCCGCCTTGCTCTGGGCGGTCCGGTCCCGGATGAGGGCCATAGGCCGCAGGATGGCCTGCTTGTTTTTATCCGGGGCCAGGGTCTGCAGCCCCTCCTGGGAGGGAAGCTCGATATTGACGCTGAGCCGGTCCGCCAGCAGGCCCAGCTGCTGCACCAGCTCCGGGGACGTGCCGGGGATGGCTTTGGCGTGGATATATCCGTTGAACCGGTATTCCTGCCGCAGCAGGCGCAGACACTCGATCATCTGTTCGGTGGTGTAGTCGGGGCTGCGCAGGACGCCGGAGGACAGGAACAGGCCCTCGATATAATTGCGCCGGTAGAAACCGATGGTCAGCTCCGCCAGCTCCCGGGGGGTGAAGGCCGCCCGGCGGGTATCGTGGGACCGGCGGTTGACGCAGTATTTGCAGTCGTAGACGCAACGGTTGGTCATCAGCACCTTCAGCAGGGTGATGCAGCGCCCGTCGGCAGAGAAGCTGTGGCAGCAGCCTGCCAGGGAGGAGCTGGTGTTGCCGATCATGCCCGGCCGGGAGCCCCGGCGAACGCCGCTGGAGGTGCAGGCCGCGTCATATTTGGCCGCATCGGCCAGGATGGCCAGCTTATCCAGCAGTTCCATGACCGGCGGCCTCAGGCGGTGCGGCGGCGAGGACGGGGCTGGTCAATCCAGTCCGCCAGACGGATAACCCCGGCGGAGAAAGCACCGGCACCCAGCAGCATCACAATAAATCCAAAAGTCGTCATAGGGAACGCCTCCAAAACATTTGTTCTATCGGTATTATAAATCGAACAGACGTTCTTGTCAAGAGATAATCGAACAAAAATTCGACAAACTTTGCAGAGCGGTTGACCGGAGGCGAAAATTGTATTAAAATGAGAGACAAGAATACAGACAGGGGAAGGAACACTATGAACGACCTGGAGAAACGATTTATTGAGGCCCGGACAAGGGCCATTGCCACGGATTATGCGCACCTGAATCCCCGGCAGCTGGAGGGGGTTCTGACCACCGAGGGGCCGCTGCTGCTGCTGGCGGGGGCCGGGTCCGGCAAGACCACGGTGCTGATCAACCGGGTGGCGAACCTCCTGCGCTATGGCCGGGGCAGCGACACAGATGAGATACCGCTGCCCATTTCCCGGGACGAGGTGGAATTTCTGGAGCAGTATGCCGCCCGGCCGGACCCGGAGCAGCGGCCGCTGATGCAGTATCTCTGCGCCGTGGAGCCTGCCCGCCCCTGGGAGGTGCTGGCCATCACCTTCACCAACAAGGCCGCCAACGAGCTGAAGGACCGGCTGGAGAAGATGCTGGGGGAGGAGGCCCGGGACGTGTGGGCCGCCACCTTCCACTCGGCCTGTGTCCGCATCCTGCGCCGGGACATCGACAAAATCGGCTTCGACCGCAGCTTTACCATTTACGACACCGACGACAGCAAGCGGGTCATCAAGGACATCCTCAAGGAGATGGGGCTGGAGGAAAAGACCTTCCCGGTGCGGGAGGTGCTGTCGGTGATCTCCAACGCCAAGGACGCCATGATGATGCCCGAGGAGTTCAGCCAGCTGTGGGAACAGCGGGGCGACTGGAGACGGGTGCGGATGGGCCGGGTCTATGCCGCCTATAACCGCCGCCTGCGGGACGCCAATGCCCTGGACTTTGACGACATCATCCTGCACACGGTTGAGCTTTTGCAGTCGGACCGCCAGACCCTGGAATATTACCGGAACAAGTTCCGCTATGTCCTCATCGACGAGTATCAGGACACCAACCACATGCAGTATATGCTGGCCAGCCTGCTGGCCGGGGGACGGAAGAACATCTGCGTGGTAGGCGACGACGACCAGAGCATCTATCGCTTCCGGGGGGCCAACATCGAGAACATCCTCAGCTTTGAAAAGCAGTACGCCGGGGCCAGGACCATCCGGCTGGAGCAGAACTACCGCTCCACCCAGAATATTCTGGACGCCGCCAACGCCGTGATCCGCCACAACGTGGGCCGCAAGGACAAGACCCTGTGGACCGAGAACGGGGCGGGGGAGGTGGTCACCGTGAAGACCTGCTTCAATGAGGGAGACGAGGCCAACTATGTGGTGGGGCAGATCATGATGAACTATCGCCGGGGGGTGAACTGGAAGGACAACGCCGTGCTGTACCGCATGAACGCCCAGTCCAACGCCCTGGAGTATGCCTTCAAGCGCAACGGCGTGCCCTATAAGATCATCGGCGGCACCAAGTTCTTCGACCGGGCCGAGGTGAAGGACATGCTGGCGTATCTGTGCGTCATCAACAACCCCGCCGACGACCTGCGGCTGCGGCGGATCGTCAACGTGCCCGCCCGGAAGATCGGCGCGGCCACCATGGACAAGGCCCAGGTCATCGCCACGGAGGAGGGCCTGCCGCTGATGGAGGTTCTGCGGCGGGCAGGAGACTATCCCCAGCTGAAGGCAAGCGCTGGCAAGCTGACGACCTTTACAGAGATGATCGACGAAATGCGCCGTCAGGCGGACGATATGGGCCTGGTGGAGTTCTATGAATATGTGTGCCGCCGCAGTGGCTATGTGGGGATGCTCCAGGAGAAGAACGATGTGGAGAGCCGGGGGCGCCTGGAAAACGTGGAGGAGCTCAGCTCCAGCATCCAGGCCTTCCTGGAAAACGATCCGGAGAATCCCACCCTGTCGGGCTTCCTGGACGAGGTGGCCCTGTATACGGACCTGGACAGCCAGGAGGCCGGGGACAACTGCGTGACGCTGATGACCATGCACAGCGCCAAGGGACTGGAGTTTCCCAGCGTGTTCGTGGTGGGCATGGAGGATGGGCTTTTCCCGGGGAATCGCGCCATGGGAGAGCCGGAGGAAATGGAGGAGGAGCGGCGGCTGTGCTATGTGGCCATGACCCGGGCCAAGGAGAAGCTGACCCTGACCAGCGCCCGGCAGCGGATGCTGTTCGGCCGCACCACTCCCTGCATGCCCTCCCGGTTTCTGAAGGAGATCCCGGAGGAGAACATGGAGTGGCTGGGGAAGCCCGAGCCCCGTCCGGCGTCCTCCTGGGACGATTTCGGCGATGGGCCTGCCTATGCGCCGCAGAGGGAAGCTCGGCCCGGGACGGAGCGTCCGGCACACCCGGAGCGCCCGGTGCGTCCGGCGGCTGCATCCGCACCGCTGCTGCAGCTGCAGCCCGGCGACGGGGTGCGGCACAGCGCCTTCGGCCAGGGGATGGTCCTGAGCGTGCGGCCCATGGGCGGCGATGCCCTGGTAGAGGTGGCCTTCGACCGGGTGGGCACCAAGCGGCTCATGCTGAAGGCCGCAGGTGCGCACTTGGTAAAGCTGTAAAGCTATTTCGCATTACAGGAAAAGCTAAAAATCCCCTGGCGCACAAGCGCCAGGGGATCGTTGAAACGGGGATTTACTTGGCCAGGATCTTCTTCAGATGGGCAAAGCGGGGCAGGGAGTCCACCTTGGGCAGGTCCGGCTCGCCCTGGATCAGGGGCAGCGCGTACTCCACAAACTGGTGGTTCACGCCGTTGCCGGCCTCGTTGATCCACTCCCGGGGAACCTTCTTTTCGGTGTTGGCCACCTCCATCAGGGGGATGAGCTTGGTCTTGCAGGCATACTTGCCGTCCCGGATGCCGCGCTCGAAGCCGATCATGCGGCCATTGATGCCGTTGATGGCGTTTTCCACGGCGGCCTTACCGGCCATGTACGACTCCTCGATATCGGTTTCGGAGGCCAGATGTGCGCCGCAGCGCTGCAGCAGGTTCAGCTCGATGCCCCGGACCTTGGCGCCGGTTTCCTCCTTCAGCACCTGGGCCAGCATGGCGGCCAGACCGCCCAGCTGGGCATGGCCGAAGCCGTCGTTGGCGGCCACCTTGGCCTCGGAGACGAAGCCGCCGTCCTCATAGTGGATGCCCTCGGACACGGCCACGATGCAGGAGCCCTTTTCGGCGTATACACGCTTGACATCCTCAATAAACTGGGTCATGCTGAAGTCCACCTCGGGCAGGTAGATCAGGTCGGGGCCTGCGCCGTATTCACCGGCCAGGGCGGCGGCGGCCGTCAGCCAGCCGGCGTGGCGGCCCATGATCTCCATAACCACGATCATGCCGGTGTCGTACACATGGGCGTCCAGGTTCACCTCCATCAGGGAGGTGGCGATGTACTTGGCGGCGGAGGCGTAGCCGGGGCAGTGATCCGTGCCGAACAGGTCGTTGTCGATGGTCTTGGGAACGCCCATGACCCGGCATTCGTAGCCCACGGACTGCATATACTGATTGATCTTGTTGCAGGTGTCCATGGAGTCGTTGCCGCCGTTATAGAAGAAGTAGCGGACATTGTGCTTCTCGAACACCTCCAGGATCCGGCGATAGTCGGTGTCGTCCACCTCAGGGTCCGCGATCTTATAGCGGCAGGAGCCCAGGGCGGAGGAGGGGGTGTATTTCAGAAGACGCAGCTCCTCGGGATCCTCCAGACCCATGTCGAACAGACGGTCGCTGAGAACGCCCTTGATGCCGTGCTCCGCGCCCAGCACCTGGGTGATGACGCCGGATTTCAGGGCCGTGTCGATGACGCCGTAGGCACTGGCGTTGATCACAGACGTTGGCCCGCCGGACTGACCGATGATACAGGCACCCTTTAATTCTTTCATGATTGACTACCTCCCAGTAGAATTTTCTTGCCGTGCGGAATATTTTATCATAAAAGATTGATAAAGTAAACAATCGGGGCTTGCAAAAAAGAAAAAATGTGGTACAATGCATATGTACATCTTATCCCAATCATTCCATACAAGTCAAGACCAAATTTTCAAAAGGAGCGATTTATTATGCCACTGGTTACAACAAAGGAAATGTTCGAGAAGGCCTATAACGGCGGTTACGCCATCGGCGCCTTCAACGTGAACAACATGGAGATCATTCAGGGCATCACCGAGGCCGCTGCCGAGCTGAAGGCCCCCCTGATCCTGCAGGTGTCCAAGGGCGCCCGGGCCTATGCCAACCGCACCTATCTGAAGAAGCTGGTGGAGGCCGCCGTCATCGAGACTGGCCTGCCCATCGCCCTGCACCTGGACCACGGCGACAGCTTCGAGCTGTGCAAGTCCTGCATTGAGGACGGCTTCACTTCCGTGATGATCGACGCCTCCTCCAAGCCCTTTGCCGAGAACATTGCCCTGACCCGTCAGGTGGTGGAGTATGCCCATGACCACGGCGTGGTGGTGGAGGCCGAGCTGGGTACCCTGGCCGGCATTGAGGATGAGGTCAACGTGTCCGCCGAGGATTCCTCCTATACCCACCCCGAGGAGGTGGAGGAGTTCGTGTCCAAGACCGGGTGCGACTCTCTGGCCATCGCCATCGGCACCAGCCACGGCGCTTATAAGTTCAAGCCCGGCACCAAGCCCCAGCTGCGCTTCGACGTGCTGGAGGAGGTCTCCCGCCGTCTGCCCGGCTTCCCCATCGTGCTGCACGGTTCTTCCTCCGTGCCCCAGGATCTGGTGGCCAAGGTGAACCAGTACGGCGGCAATATGCCCGGCGCCATCGGCGTGCCCGAGGATCAGCTGCGCAAGGCTGCCTCCCTGGCCGTGTGCAAGATCAACATCGACTCCGATCTGCGTCTGGCCATGACCGCCTCCATCCGGGAGCACTTCGCTCTGCATCCGGCGGACTTTGACCCCCGGCAGTATCTGAAGCCCGCACGCCAGGCCATCAAGGAGCTGGTGGCCCACAAGATCGTGGACGTTCTGGGCTGCGACGGCAAGGCATTCTGAGAGATAAGGACCCCATTTGCGTCCCCCCTGTGACCCCACCGGTGCCCAGGGGGGCGCATTTTCAGGATTGCCACCCCAACAGAGCAGAGAGGAAAGACCATGAGAAAGACAAAAATCGTATGCACCCTGGGTCCGGCCACCGACAGGGAGGGGGTGCTGCGGCAGATGCTGCAGGCGGGCATGAACGTGGCCCGGTTCAATTTCTCCCACGGCAGCTATGACGAGCATCAGCGCCGACTGGACCAGCTGGTGGCCCTGCGGGAGGAGCTTCATCTGCCGGTGGCCGCCATGCTGGACACCAAGGGGCCGGAGGTGCGGCTGAGGAGCTTTCAGAACGGGCCGGTGCAGCTGAAAACCGGCCAGAGCTTTACCCTGACCACCGACGACGTTCCCGGCGACGAGAGCCGGTGCTCCATCACCTATGCCCAGCTGCCCCAGGACGTGAAGCCCGGGGACACCATCCTGCTGGACGACGGACTGGTGCGGCTGACGGTGCTGGAGACCACCGAACGGGAGATCCGGTGCCGGGTGGAGAACGACGGCGTGATGAAGGACAAGAAGGGCGTCAACGTTCCAGGCGTGTCCCTGTCCATGCCGTATATGAACCAGCGGGACCGGGAGGATATCCTGTTCGGTATCCGGCAGGGGTTCGATTTCATCGCCGCCAGCTTTGTCCGGTCTGCCGCCGATATCCGGGAGATCCGGCACATTCTGGATAAGAATCACTCCAGGATCCGGATCATCGCCAAAATCGAGAACCAGGAGGGCGTCAGCAATCTGGCGGACATCCTGTCCGTGGCTGACGGCATCATGGTGGCCCGGGGGGACATGGGCGTGGAGATCGACTTCACGGAGATCCCTGCCATTCAGAAGAGCATCATTGCCCAGTGCGTGGCCGCCGGGAAGCCCGTGATCACCGCCACCCAGATGCTGGACTCCATGATCGAGAATCCCCGGCCCACCCGGGCGGAGATCACCGACGTGGCCAACGCCATCTATGACGGCACCAGCGCCATTATGCTCTCCGGCGAGACGGCGGCAGGGAAGTACCCGGTGGAGGCCGTTCAGACTATGGACGCCATTGCCCGGAAAACCGAGAGCAACATCGACCGCATCTGTCCCGCCAAGACGCCCAAGCGCACCCGACTGTCCATCACCGCCGCCACGGCCCACGCCGCCTGCACCACGGCGGAGGACATCGGCGCGGACGCCATCCTGACCGTCAGCCAGCGGGGCATTACCGCCCAGATGGTCAGCCGCTTCCGGCCTGCCGCCACGGTGGTGGCCCTGCTGCTGGACCCCCAGGTCCAGCGCCAGATGGCCCTGTACTGGGGCCTGGTGCCCATTACCATGCCCCGGGCCAGCAGCACCGATCAGCTGGTAGACCTGGCCATCCAGTCCGCCCAGGAGGCGGGGCTGGTGAAGCACGGGGATCTGGTGGTGGTCACCGCAGGCGTGCCGGTGGGAATTTCTGGCACCACCAATATGATCCGCATCGCCCAGGTGGGCGGCTCCCTGGTCAACGCCATCGGCGTGGGCAGCCAGATCGCCTCCGGTCCGCTGTGTATCTGCCGGACACTGGAGGATATTCCGGAGAAGTTCCACCCCGGCGACGTGCTGGTGGTGCCCTATACCAACAACGAGGTACTGCCCTGGCTGCGGCAGGCTGCGGCCATCGTCAGTGAGGAGGCCAGCGCCGACTGTCACACGGCCACCGTGGGACTGCTGCTGAATAAGCCCGTCATCGTGGCGGCCTCGGACGCCACCCGCCGCCTGAAGGACGGCACCTTCGTGTCCGTGGACTGCGCCCGTGGAATCGTGCAGGTCATTCCCCAATAATCATATCAGGACAGAAAAATCGGGAGAAATCAGACGATTTCTCCCGATTTTTGCATCGAATGAGGTTACAGAGTCTCCCGGATGCGGTCGGCGATCTGGTCGGCGGTGAGTCCATACTCCCGCAGAACGTCGGCAGCCTTGCCGGACTTGCCGAACTGATCGTTGACGCCGATCTTGCGGAACTTGCAGCTGACCTTGCCCATGAGCACGTCGGCCACGGCGTCGCCCAGGCCGCCGATGACGCTGTGCTCCTCCACGGTGACCACATTGCCGCACTTTTCGGCCCACTGGGTGACGCAGGCGGCGTCAATGGGCTTGATGGTGTGGACGTTGATGACCGCGATGCGGATGCCCTGGGCCTCCAGCAGCCTGGCGGCCGCCAACGTCTCGCTGACCATCAGGCCGCAGGCAAACACGGCGGCGTCGGTGCCCTCCAGCAGGACGTTGGCCTTGCCGATCTCAAAGGGATAATCCTCCTCGAACACGGGGGTGGCCAGACGGGCCAGACGCATATAGGCCGGACCCCGGAACTCCGCCAGGGCCAGGGTGGCCTTCCGGGCCTCCTTGGCATCGGCGGGAACGATGACGGTCATGCCGGGGATCAGGCGCATAAGACCGATGTCCTCGATGGCCTGGTGGCTGCCGCCGTCCTCGCCCACGGACACGCCGGCGTGGGAGCAGCAGATCTTCACGTTGAACTTGGGATAGGCGATGGAGTTGCGGATCTGTTCATAGGCCCGTCCTGCGCCGAACATAGCAAACGTAGAGCAGAAGGGAACCAGCCCCATGGTAGACAGGCCTGCGGCGATGTTCATCATGTCCGCCTCGGCAATGCCGCAGTCGAAGAAGCGCTGGGGATAGGCGGCCTTGAAATGCTTGGTCATGGTGGCGCCGGCCAGGTCGGCGTCCAGCACCACCACCTGCTCATTGGCGGCGCCCAGCTCTACCAGAGCCTTGCCGTAGGCTTCACGGGTTGCGATTTTTTCACTCATGGTCTCAGTCCTCCAATTCCTTCAAAGCCTGCTGGCGCTGCTCCTCGTTGGGGGCCTTGCCGTGCCAGCCCACCTGGTTCTCCATGAAGGAGACACCCTTGCCCTTGACGGTGTGGGCCAGGATGCACTTGGGCTTGCCGGGGACGGCGGGGGCGCTGAGGGCCGCCTCAATGGTGTCCATGTCGTGGCCGTCGATCTCATGCAGGTCCAGGCCGAAGGCCCGGAGCTTGGCGGGCAGGTCGCCCAGGGACATGACCTCATCGTTGGTGCCGTCGATCTGCAGGCCGTTGTTGTCGATGATGATGGTCAGGTTATCCAGATGATAGTGGGCCGCTGCCATGAAGGACTCCCAAATCTGGCCCTCCTGGCACTCGCCGTCGCCCAGCAGGGTATAGACCTTGCAGTCCTTATGCTGCACCTTGGCACCCAGAGCCATGCCCACGGCGATGGAACAGCCCTGGCCCAGGGAGCCGGTGGCGGCGTCCACGCCGGGGACCTTCTTGCTGTCGGGGTGACCCTGGAGAATGCTGTGGAGCTGGCGGAAATTCTTGAACTCATCCCGGCTGATGAAGCCCATCTCCGCCAGGACCGCATAGTAGCAGGGGGCCGCGTGGCCCTTGCTCAGCACGAAACGGTCCCGATCGGGGTCGTCCGGGTGCTTGGGATCCACATGCATGTGGTTGAAAAACAGGCAAGTCATCAGGTCTGCCGCAGACAGGGAACCACCGGGGTGGCCGCTGCCGGCGTTGGCGGTCATGTTGATGATATCCCGCCGGACCTGCTTGCTCATGCTGGAAAGCTCTGCCGTATTCATGAGAAACCTCCATATAAAATAATTACCTCTCGTTAGGGTATAGCATTCCGGGCAGAATGTCAATGGCCTGGCCGGAAAAATTCCCGGTTCTCCCCGGAAATTGCCGCAAAAAGGGGAGAGGGTCCACACGGACCCTCTCAGTTGTCGTCATCCTTGATTTTCCCTTTGGTCTTCACCTGTGACAAGGGATTTGCCTTTGCAGCCACCCGCAGGGCCTCGTTGTCGATATGGGTGTATATTTCCGTGGTATTCAGGTGCTCGTGGCCCAAGACCTCCTGCACCGCCCGCACGTCCACGCCGTTTTGCAGCATCAGGGTGGCGGCGGTGTGGCGCAGCTTGTGGGAGGAATACTGGGTGCTGTCCAGCCCCGCCTGGGACAGGTGCTTTTTCACCAGGGCGTTGACCATGGAGCGGCTGATCCGTTGGTTGCGGGCCGACAGGAACAGGGCATCCCGGTCCGGCCCGGTTATGGGCCGCCGCACCGCCAGATAGTCCCGCAGCGTGTCCAGACACGCCTGGTTCAGGTACACCATGCGCACCTTGTTGCCCTTGCCCAGGACCCGCAGGGCGTCCTCGTGAACGTCCGACAGGTTCAGCCCGATGAGCTCCGAAATACGCAGTCCGCAGTTGAGAAACAGCGTCAGGATGCACAGATCCCGCTCCCGGTTGGGCCCGTCCACGGATTCCAGCAGGGAAATGCTCTCATCCAGCGTCAGATAGCGGGGCAGGGTCTTTTTCAGCTTGGGCGCGTCGATGTCCTTCACCGGGTTGCGGTCCAGTTTGTGGACCTTGTTGCACAGATACCCATAAAAGGAGCGGATGGTGGCCAGCTTCCTGGCCCGGGAGGTGGGGTTCAGTCCCTTGGCGGACCGGTCGCTGTTGGGGTGAAGCACCCGGTCCCGGCTGAGGTAGGACATGTAGGCGTAGATTTCCGTCAGGGTCACGGAGCCCACGAAGGTCAGGTCCACGTCCCGGACGTCCACGGACTCCATGGGCTGTTCCTGCAGCGCCGGATCCCGGGTCCACTTCAGGTAGCGGAAAAAATTCCGCAGGTCCAGATAGTATTCGTCCACCGTCCGCTGGGAGTGGGCCTTGATGGTCTCATGATACGACAGGAAATCCAGCAGAATTTCCGGGGAATCCTCCCGGTAGTCCATGGCTTCGCACCTCGCTTTCTATGGCTTAATCATACCGCAATCCGACCCGGCTGTAAACCCCTACAGGCTCAGCACCGCCAGCAGAATTGCCAGGAAGCCGAAGCTGACCAGGGTAAACAGGCCCAGGAACCGGCCGGTCTGCTCCGGGCAGCGGCGGGTGTATTCCCGGAAGGTGATGAGGCTGGCCAGGGACGCAATCAGCGTTCCGGTGCCGCCGATGTTGGCGCCGATCAACAGCTCCCGGAAGCGGTCCGTGAACTGGCTCAGCAGAATGGCGGCGGGGACGTTGCTGATCACCTGGCACGTCAGCGCCGATACCGGCAGGACGCCATGGGCCAGCAGTCGGCCGAACAGCTCCCGCACCGGCTGAATCCGGGCCATATTGCCGGAGAACACGAAAAACGCGGCAAAGGTCACCAGCAGCCCCCAGTCTACGCTTTTCAGCGCCCGAGGATCCATAACGGCCAGCGCCGCCGCGATGACCGCCAGGCCCACAGGGTAGGGGACCGCCCGCAGGACCATCCCCACGGCCAGACAGAACAGCAGTCCGTATGCGATGGCCCGGGGCTTGTCCAGCGTTAGCTCCCGCTGGGGCACCGCCAGCACCTGCCGGGGGATCAGCAGGCAGCACAGCAGGATCAGCCCCGTGGACAGGGCAAACGGCAGCAGCATAATGGACAGGAACTGGCCCACGGGAATGTGATAGTGGTCGAACAGATATAGGTTCTGGGGATTCCCGAAGGGGGTCAGCATACCGCCTAAGTTGGCGGCGCAGTTTTGCAGGATAAAGACATAGGCGGTCAGCTTTTCCTGTCCCGCCTCCTGCAGGACCATCCAGCTCAGAGGCAGAAAGGTCAGAAGGGCCGTGTCGTTGGTCAGCAGCATGGAGCCCACCAGCGTGATGAGCACCAGGGCCGTGCCCACGCTGCGGGCGGTTCCGAACAGCTGCAGCAGCTGCCGGGCGATCACCGGGAACAGGCCCACGCTGCGCAGGGCGCACACCACCGCCAGCACGCAGAACAGGCAGGATAGGGTTTTCCAGTCGAAATATCCGGCATAGGCCGCGTCCGGCGGCACAAAACAGGCCGTGACCGCCGCCGCCAGCACAGCAATCAGGGGCATGGCGTTGTCCCGGCACCAGGAAGCGATTTTCATGGGATTCTCCTTATTGAATGGCATAGCCGGACAACGGCCCGGCGTTTGATACGATACCACAGGCGCGAAAAAATAGCAAGGGGCGGTTCACGGAGAGAAGAACTCCCGGTGCTTTTGTCATTCACGGAACCAGCCAGGAAGGGGGGCATTTTTTTGGTGCAATCAAGATTGAACAAAATGTAAATTTTGTTCAATTGAGAGTAGACGTAGAGCGCATTTGGGCTGAATGGGCATCCGGATCAAAGATTGCGCTTCCGGGGTCCCCTGTGCGGCCCCGGTGCAGAGTTTGCGGGTTTTAGTCACAGTGTGTTTACGCACGCTGTGCGTGCGCGCTCAGTATGAGTCAGTACTGCACCTATTTGAAAACAATTCCGGCCCGGGTAGCGTGTACCGGCTGCGTTTGCAGTCAGCGCACAAGCCACCCGGGCCGCCGTTATTATTGCATCCGGTACCTGAAGCGATCATAGGTGTTTGTCCATTGTTTTTTCCACTCTTGCCGCATGAGCCAGTGTCTTACTTTCCCCATTGCTCCAGATACTGCTCCAGGCAGAGACCCTTCTTGTAGATGTCCTGGGCGTACTCCTTACCGACATACCGATAATGCCACGGCTCATACACGATTCCAGTGACATCCGTCTGGTCCGTAGGATAGCGCAGGATGAAGCCATAGCGCCAGCTGTTTTTCAGCAGCCACTTCTGCACGGCGGTGTTCTCCTGGTTGGTGTCCAGCAGCTGATAATTGACGTCCACAATGTCCACCGCCAGCCCCAGCTGGTGCTCGCTGGTGCCGGGGACCGCCACCTGATGCCCGGCCTTCTCCCGGGCCTCCTCCCGGCTATAGCCCTGCTCCATCCACTCGGACACCTTGTTGTCATACAGGGTCTGCTGGAAGTCCTGCGTCCGGTAGGCAGAGCAGATCACCGGCGTCAGGCCGGCGTCGTAGCATCCGTCGATCATGTCCATCAGCGCGTCATAGCAGCGCTTGTCGATCTCCAGTCCGTTGGGCAGGGTCACTAAGTCCACCGTCCAGTCCTCCGGCACCTGATTCCAGGGGTTCACCAGAGTCAGAAGCTCCGGTATAGGCTCGGGGTCCGGCTCCGGTTCGGGGTCCGGAGTCGTGGGCTGGTCATGGGAAACGGGAGTGGTGTTGGAGTTGTCCGGCAGCACCTGGGGCTGTTTGTTCAGCTCCACGATCAGCACCACCGCCAGAATGACGGCGGCGCACAGGGCCGGGATCAGTAGCCAACGGCGGCTATTTTCTCGCTTTTCCAGTCGCCGGGACGGCTGTTTTCTGCTGCTTTGCATGTGAAGTGATTCTCCTTTTCAGTTCCGCAGCGTAGCGGGATATGTACCGTTTTCGTGGAGCCGGGCCAGCTCCTGGGCCACGGCCTGGCGGTCCTCGTGATAGGTCATGCCGAACCAGCGGTCCGCCGAGTGCAGCACGGACACGGACAGCTGCCCTTTCTTCAGCAGGTCCCCTACCATGTTGGGCAGCAGGCACTCGGCTTTCAGCTCCTCCGGCGGCAGGGTGCGGAGGAAGTCCTCCAGATAAGTCTCCATCTGGTCAAAAATCGACGGCATAAAGCCCCAGAAGTTCATAGACACCGGCGTATCCGCCGCCAGCTCACGGCGCTGGCCGTCGGCCACGTCGGCAATGCTGCCGTCGGGGAACAGCTGGATTTTCAGGGCCTCGTGAATCCCGGCCAGATGGCCGTTTTCCACCTGGCACACGCCCCGGGACACGGTACCGTGGGCGCTGACGGTGTTGCGCAGCAGATAGCCCACCATGGTGGCCTTCCCCTGCTGCGGCAGACGGCCCAGCTCCTCATAGATGGCCCGGTAGGCGTCCACGCCGTAATAGTCGTCGGCGTTGATGACGCAGAAAGGCTCCTGCACATAGGGCCGGGCGCACAGCACGGCGTGGGTAGTGCCAAAGGGCTTGCTGCGCCCGGCGGGCACGGTATAGAAGGCCGGCAGGCTGGAATAGTCCTGCACGGCGTAGCACACCTCCACCGGCACCCCGTCCCGGGCCGTCAGCCCGGCGATCCGGTCGCCGCAGAGGCTGCGCATCAGGTTCTGCATATCGTTTTTGATAATGAACACGATCTTGGTGAAGCCCGCCCGGATGGCGTCGTGGATGGAGTATTCCATCAGAATTTCGCCGCTGGGGCCTACGCCGTCCACCTGTTTATTTCCGCCATAGCGGGAGCCAAGCCCGGCCGCCATGATAACAAGCGCTGCCTTCATATCTGTTTTCCTCCTCATATTCCGGACCCAGTGTTCCGCGCCGGGTCCGACAGTGTAGTTCATCATACCACATTTTTTCCGCCGCTTCAACCGTTTTACCGTATGAAACCGGGAAGCAGGCTGGTAAATATGGGGAAATTCATAAAATTGTTACAATTTGGGATGGAAATTTGCGGCCGCAGGATATATAATAGGAGACTGTTATAATAGGTGTGCTTTGCGAAGCGGCGCACCGGCGACTTATCCCATTGCAAAGGAGACACGCTATGACAACCGAAAAGACCTCCTCCCCCCGCCGCAGCGGGGCGGATTGGTTCGGCCTGGTCGCCTTCGCCGTGCTGGTGATCTGCAGCACGGTGCTGGTGGTGCGGCTGATATCCACCAAGTTCCTGCCCACCGGCCAGCTGCTGCTGGCAGCCGGGGTGCTGTTGGTGCTCAGCTGTCTGCACGGCTGGGTCCAGCTGCCCCGCCGGGAGAAAACCGGCGGCAAGATCGCCTGCGGCATCGTGGCCCTGGTGCTGGCCGCCGCCATGCTCTATGGCGCGGTGGCTCTTGGTTCCGTGCAGCACGCCATTACTGACATCGCCGATAAATCCGCCGAGACCGACATTACCTGCGTCATCGTCAATACCGATGACCCCGCTCAAAGCATTGACGACATCAAGGGCTATCTGCTGGGCATTCTGGAGGACCGGGATACCGAGAACACCCAGTCCCTGCTGCAGCAGCTGCAGGAGAAGCTGGGAGCGGCAGAGCACACGGCATACGCCTCCCCTGCCCTGCTGACCGACGCTCTGTACGACGACCAGGTGGGGGCCATCCTGCTGAACAAGGGGTATATCCCCCTGCTGGAGGAGCAGGAGGGCTATGCCGACTTCTCCGACCGCACCCGGATTCTGTATGAATACACCACGACCAAAACCGTGGAGCCCACCCCGGCGGATACCAACGCCCCGGTGGACGTGACCAAGGACCCCTTCGTGGTCTATTGCAGCGGCATCGACGCCCGCAGCAGCAACATCAACATCACCAGCCGCAGCGATGTGAACATTCTGGCGGTGGTGAATCCAACCACCCGGCAGATCCTATTGGTGAATACCCCCCGGGACTACTATCTGCCTCTGGCCCACAACGGCCAGCTGGACAAGCTGACCCACGCCGGGATCTATGGCACCGGCGAGTCCATGCAGACACTGGACAATCTCTACGGCACCCACACGTCCTTCTATATGCGGGTGAACTTCGCCGGTCTCACCAAGATCGTGGACGCTCTGGGCGGCGTGGACGTATATTCCACCAAGACCTTCTCCATGGGTGGCTATAACTTCACCGAGGGTGTCAATCACCTGAACGGTGAGGCGGCCCTGTGCTTCTCCCGGGAGCGGTACGCCTTCGCCGACGGCGACAACCAGCGGGGCAAAAACCAGATGGCCGTGATTCAGGCCATTATCAGCAAGGCCTCCTCCCCTGCCGTGCTGAAAAATTATCAGACGCTGCTGTCCTCCCTGTCCGATGCGTTCATCACCAGCCTGAGCTATGACGACATCGCCTCCCTGGTGCAGATGCAGCTGCAGGATATGTCCGGCTGGCACGTCACCAGCTACGCCGTATCCGGCTCTGGCGATACCTCGTATTGCTATGCTCTGGGCGATGCCGCTTGGGTCATGCGCCCCAATATGGACACCGTCAATACCGCAAAAGAGCTCATCCGCCAGGTCATGTCCGGCGAAACGCCTCAGCTCCCCTGAGCGGCACACGCAAAAAGATATAGAGAAAAAACAAGGAGAAAACCCATGAGTTATCATCGCAGAAATGCCTATTCATCCTATTACGGTTCCCGGGGCGGAAGCCGGGGCCCGGCAGATTGGCTGGGACTGCTGGCCCTGCTGTGCATGCTGGTGTGCAGCGTGATCCTGCTGGTGCGGGTGCTGGACGCCGGAGTGCTGACCACGGTGCTGACCGTCGTGTTCATTCTGGTGCTGGTGCTTCTCAACGGACTGCACGCCTTTGTGCAGCTGCCGGTGCGCCGCAGCGTGGCCGGGAAGCTGGCCTGCTCCGTGGTGGCCCTGGCGCTGTCTGCCGCCATGATCTTCACCTCCACCGCCGCCGGCTCCTTTATGAAGTTCCTGTCCAACATTACCTCCGGCGGCTCCTCCAAGACCACCGTTTCCGTGGTGGTTCGGGCGGATGACAAGGCCGAAACCGTCAACGATACCTTCGGCTATACCTATGGAATCCTGGAGGCCATGGACCGGGAGAACACCGACGCCCTGCTGTCCCACATCGAGGACGGCCTGGGCCAGGTGCAGACCGAAACCTTCGGCACCCTGCCCCAGCTGGCCGATGCTCTGCTGAATAAGCAGGTGGACGCCATCATCCTCAACAACAGCTATTTCTCCGTCCTGAAGGGCACGGAGGGGTATCAGAGCTTCTCCAAGGACACCAAGGTCATTTACCGGTTCTCCATTGACAACCCGGATGCAGAGCCCATTGCCCCCAACGCCAACATTTCCCGGGAGCCCTTCGTGGTGTATTGCAGCGGCACCGATGAGCGGGTGGATTATATTCCCCTCAACAGCCGCAGCGATACCAATATTCTGGCTGTTGTGAACCCCTCCACCCACCAGATTCTGTTGGTCAGCACCCCCCGGGACTACTATCTGACGCTGCCCTCCAAGGGCCAGAAGGATAAGCTCACCCACTTCGGCCTCTACGGCATTGAGGAGTCCATCAAGGGCCTGGAGCAGCTGTATAACGTGGACGTGAACTATTACGCCCGGGTCCACTTTGCGGGGCTTGTGGGCGTTATCGACGCCCTGGGCGGCATCGACGTGAACTCGGACGTGGCCTTCAACACTGTGGGCATGGAGGTGCCCGACGAGGACGGCAGCGGCAACTTCCACTTCGCCGCCTACTCCTTCCAGCAGGGGCTGAACCACCTGGACGGCCGCCAGGCCCTGGCCTTCGCCCGGGAGCGGGACGCCTTTGACGACGGCGATATGCAGCGGGGCCGCAACCAGATGCTGGTGATCCAGGGCATCGTCAATAAGGCCGCCTCCCCGGCCATTCTCAAGAGCTATCAGGATGTGCTGGCCGCCGCCTCCGACTCCATCGCCACCAATATGCCCAAGGAGGACATCATCTCCCTGGTGAAGATGCAGCTGCAGGATATGTCCGGCTGGAACATCACTACATACGGCCTTGCCGGTGAAAACAGCGCCGACTATTGCTACAGTCTGGGAAATGACGCCCGGTACGCCGTGGTTCTGCCCAATGAACGGATGGTCGCCACTGCCCAGGACCTGATCCAGCAGGTTCTCCGGGGCGAGACGCCCACTGTGAAGCCCTGACGCAGAAAGGATGAAACGCTTATGAACGAACAAGAACAGCCCCGCCGCAGACGGCGCCGGCTCTGCCGCACCAGTGCCGACTGGTTCGGTCTGGCGGCCATGGGCCTGCTGATGATCTGCAGCCTGGTGCTGCTGGTGCAGCTGATGTCCACCAAGCTGCTGACGGACCTCTATCTGATTCTCATCGAGATCGTGCTGCTTCTGATCAACGCGGGCCATGTGATCATCCAGCTGCCCATCCGCCGGGTCAAGACCAGCAAGCTGGTGTGCGGCCTGCTGGCGGTGATCCTTTCGGGTCTGATGCTGTATGGCTCTGTGGCCGCCGCCTCCGGCAAAAGTGCCCTGCTGGACATCGCCGGCAAGAACCTGCAAAAAACTACCTCCTATGTGGTGGTCATGGCGGATGATCCCGCCCGCAGCATCGGCGACACCGTGGGCTACACCTTCGGCATTCTCAGCCAGGACGCCGACATCAGCGCCGACAACACCAGTGCCCTGCTGGAGGACATCAAGGACGGTCTGGGCGGCAAGGTGGACACCACCACCTATTCGGAGCTGACCTCCCTGGCGGACGCCCTGTACGACGGAAACGCAGGGGCCATCATCCTCAATTCCGGCTATCTCACCGCCCTGGATTCGCTGGACGATTACAGCACCTTCACCCAGGACACCCGCATCATCTATGAGTTCAGCACCACCAAGGAGCTGGAGCCCATCAAGCCCAACGCTTCCATCACCTCCCAGCCCTTCGTCGTCTATTGCAGCGGCATCGACGCCCGCAGCTCGGACATCAATATCCAGAGCCTCAGCGACGTGAACATTCTGGCGGTGATCCATCCCCGGATCCACCAGATCCTGCTGATCAACACCCCCCGGGACTACTATGTGCCCCTGGCCCGCAACGGCCAGCGGGACAAGCTGACCCACGCCGGTATGTACGGCATCGACGAGTCCGCCGCCGTTCTGGGGAATCTCTACGGCGTGAAGGCGGACTACTACGCCCGGGTGAACTTCGCCGGACTGAAGAAGATCGTGGACGCCCTGGGCGGCGTGGACGTAAACTCCGACTATGAGTTTACTACCGTGGGCATGGAGGTGCCCAACGAAAACGGCGACGGCGTCCACATGGCGGGCTACACCTTTACCAAGGGCATCAACCACCTCAACGGCGAGCAGGCCCTGTGCTTCGCCCGGGAGCGCCACGCCTTTGACGACGGCGACAACCAGCGGGGCAAGAACCAGATGGCCGTGATCCGTGCCATCGTGGATAAGGCCTCCTCCCCCGCCATCCTCAAGGGCTATCAGAAGGTGCTGGACGCCGTGTCCACCTCCTTCATCACCAGCCTGACCTATGAGGACATCAGCAGCCTGGTGCAGATGCAGCTGCGGGACAACGTTCACTGGAACATCACCAGCTACTCTGTCAGCGGCGAGGGCGGCATGGAGCCGTGCTATTCCGCCGGAGGCGAGGAGCTGTGGGTCATGTGGCCCGACGCCACACAGATCAACACCGCCAAGGGCCTGATCCAGCAGGTTTTGAACGGCGAGACCCCCACCCTGCCCCAGGATTGACACAGGTAATCTAAACCCAAGCAAAATGCCCGGCAGTGCCGGGCATTTTGCGGGTCCGCAAACCAACGCGAGGATAGAAAGAGGAGAGAAGAACCATGAAAAAGAAAACCCTGGGGCATATTTATGCCCTGTTCACCATCCTGGTCTGGGGCAGCTGCTTCGTGCTGACCAAGGTCATGCTGACGACCTACACACCCACCCAGATCATCCCCCTGCGGATGGGGCTTGCATACCTGACCCTGTGGGCCCTGCGGCCCAAAACCATGAAGCTCCCCTGGAAGGACGAGCTGATGTTCATCCTCATCGGCATCACCGGCGGCAGCTTCTACTTCTTCCTGCAGAACACCGCCGCGGCCCACACATCCGCCGCCAACGTCAGCATTCTGGTGTCCATGTCCCCCATCCTGACGGTGATCCTGGCCCAGCTGTTCTCCCGGAAGGGCGAAAAGCTGGGAAAGCTGGTATACATCGGCGCGGTGGTGGCCATTGCCGGTGTGGTGCTGGTGGTGCTCAACGGCACCCTGTCCTTCCACCTGAGCCCTCTGGGGGACCTGCTGGCCCTGGCCGCCGCCCTGATGTGGGCGGTATACTCCATCCTGGTGAAGCGGTATACCGAGCGGTATGACAACTTCCTGGTGACCCGCCGGGTGTTCCTGTGGGCCTTCCTGACCTCCCTGCCTCTGGTGCTGCTGACGGACGGTCTGCCCAGTCTGACGCCCCTGTTCACCCAGCCCAATATCCTGATCTCCTGGCTGTTTCTGGGCGTATTCGGCAACGCCGTGTGCTTCGCCATCTGGAACATCGCCTTCAAGCGCCTGGGCGTGGTGGTCACCAACAACTACCTGTACGCCTCCCCCTTTGTCACCGTGGTGGTGGGCTGGCTGCTGCTGGACGAGAAAATCAGCTGGATGAGCATCCTGGGGGCGGTGCTGATCACCCTGGGCGTCATTTTCGCCAACAAGAGCACGGAGCAATAACGCCATGGAGATCCGAAAGAGCACGGCCGATGACGTCCCCGCCATTCTGGAGATCTTCCGGGCCGCCAAGGCGTACATGGCCGCCCACGGCAATCCCACCCAGTGGGGCGGCGGCTATCCGGGGCTTCCCGAGCTGCTGCCGGACATTGCCCGGGGCGACAGCTATGTGCTCACGGAGAATGGAACCGTTGTGGGGACCTTTTCCTTCATCATCGGCGACGAACCCACCTATCAGGTGCTGCTGAACGGACGGTGGCACGCGGACCGGCCCTACGGCACCATCCACCGCCTGGCCTCAAACGGTACAGTCCGCGGCGTGTCCCGGGCCTGTTTCAACTTCTGCACCGGGCTTTCCGACTATGTGCGGGTGGACACCCACGCGGATAACCGCGCCATGCAGGCCGCCATTGAGGGCTACGGCTTCCGGAAATGCGGGAATATCTACGCCTCCAGCGGCACCCTGCGCACGGCCTATGACTATGTGCGGGAGGGCTGATACCCGACTTGAAGTAAAAAGCGGCTGTCCACCGAGGTGGACAGCCGCTTTTGCAATTTACTGAATCAGCGATTAGCCGTTCTCGCGCATCTTGGCGAAGCAGTCGCTGCAATAAACAGGACGGTCGCTCTTGGGCTCGAAGGGCACGCGGGCCTCGCCGCCGCAGGCAGCGCAGGTGGCGGTGAAGAACTCCCGGGGGCCGCGGGCGGCGTTCTTGCGAACGTCGCGGCAAGCCTTGCAGCGCTGGGGCTCGTTCTGGAAGCCGCGCTCAGCATAGAACTCCTGCTCACCGGCGGTGAACACGAACTCCTTACCGCACTCCTTGCAAACCAAAGTCTTGTCTTCGTACATGATTTTACCCTCTCTTTGAGATGAAATATATTGCGTTCAGCTGTTGCTGATATCGCCGGATGAAAGCTGCCGCGCCACTTTGCGGCGAATCCGCTGCACGGCGTTGTCCACCGATTTGATGGGCTTGCCAACGGTTTCCGCGATCTCGCCATAAGCAAGACCGTCCAAAAATAACCCTAAAATCTTTTCCTCGAAAGCGGACAACTGTTTGCGGGTATTCTCCAGCAGACTGGCAGCCTTTTCTCTGTCGATCAGCAAACGCTCGGGATCGACCTGCGCGAAGATGGAATTTGCGTTCAGAAGCGAGGGATTCAAGGGGACGGATTGGTTAAGCGGTGCGTTCTTCTGGCTGGCATCCCGCCGGAGCGCGGAACACACCTGCTGATGGATGCAGAGCCCGGCGAAGGGCCGGAACAGTGGGGAGCGCTGGGGATCAAACTCCCGCATGGCCTTGATCAGGCCGAACATTCCCTCCTGCATCAGGTCCTCGCTGTCGCCGCCGATGAGAAAATACGGGCGGGCACAGGAACGGACCAGCCAATGATACCGGGTGGCTAAAACGTCCTCCGCCTGACGCTGCCCTGCACGAATCAAGGAACAAAGTTCCTCGTCGGACAGGTTTTCTAATTGGTCATAGCGAAGTCCAGTATCCAAAACCATAGACATTATACCTTTTCACTAAATAATTTGTCAAGCCTTCTTGGGAAATTTGTGTATCCTGTGATGAAAATCACAGTTTTTTTATGAAATCAGCCAAAACGGAGGCCACCTGATGGGCAATTTCCGTGGTTTTCGCCTCCACCATCACCCGGATCAGGGCCTCGGTGCCGGAGGGACGGATGAGAATGCGGCCCTGGCCGCCCAGCTTTTCCTCCCAGCGGCGGGTCTCCTGCCGCAGGGATTCATCGGCCATGATGCGCTCCTTGACCCCGGGGGTGTGGGGGACCTCCACGTTGATGAGCTCCTGGGGATACTGGGGGCAGCGGGCGGCCAGCTGGGAGGCGGGGACGCCGCTGCGGCGGAGGGTCTGCAAAAATTGCAGAGCCGTCAGCTCGCCGTCGCCGGTGGTGGCATACGCCCGGAAGATGGTGTGGCCCGACTGCTCACCGCCGATGGCGAAGCCGTCGGCCAGCATCCGCTCCAGCACATGGCGGTCGCCCACGGCGGTGCACACCAAATCCAGCCCGTTTTCCCGGCAATATTCGTGCAGACCCAGGTTGGACATGACGGTGGCCACCACGGTGTTGCCGGAGAGCTTCCCTTGGCGCTTGAGCTCGGAGGCGCAGACGGCCATGACCTTGTCGCCGTCGATGGTATTCCCCTGCTCGTCCACCAGCAGGCAGCGGTCGGCGTCGCCGTCGAAGGCGATGCCCAGATCATACCCGCCGGAAACGACGCCCCGGGCCAGGGACTCCAGATGGGTGGAGCCGCAGCCGTTGTTGATGTTGACGCCGTCAGGCTCCGTGTGGATGAAGTCCGCCTGAAGCGGAAGCGCCCGGAACAGGTCCGGCGCGGTGGCGCTGGCCGCGCCGTTGGCACAGTCCACCAGCACCCGCAGACCGGTCAGGTCGCAGTCGATGCTGCCCAGCAGATGCTGCACATAGGCGCTGTGCAGGGCGTGCATACCGTGGTGGCGGCGGCCCACGGCGCCGTCCACGGAGGCCGGAAGCTCCGCATGGTTCAGGATCAGGTCCTCCACACGCTGCTCCATCTCATCGGAGAGCTTGTAGCCCTGGGCGTTGAAGACCTTGATGCCGTTGTAGGCATAGGGGTTGTGGGAGGCGGAGATGACGATACCGGCGTCCGCCTGCTGCTGCACCGTCAGAAAGGCCACCGCCGGGGTGGGGATGGTGCCCAGGGGCATCACGTCGCCGCCTACGGAGCAGATACCGGCCATCAGGGCCGCCTCCAGCATATCGGAGGAAATGCGGGTGTCCTTGCCGATGGTGATGAGGGGACGGCTGCCCTTTTCCTCCGTCAGGACGGCGGCCACAGCCTGTCCAACATGAAATGCCAGCTCCGCCGTCAGGGTCTGCCCCGCTATGCCGCGGATGCCGTCGGTGCCAAAGAGTTTTCCCATATTCCGATTCTCCTATTCGTTATAATTCCAGCTGTTCCTGGCCCATAAAGTCCATGTGCAGGTGCTCGTATGCCTTACGGGTAACGCAGCGGCCCCGGGGGGTCCGGGTCAGGAAGCCCAGCTGCATCAGATACGGCTCATACACGTCCTCCAGGGTCACGGACTCCTCGCCGATGGTGGCGGCCAGGGTATCCAGACCCACGGGGCCGCCGCCGTAATTCTCGATGATGGCCCGGAGCATCCGGCGGTCCACCGGGTCCAGGCCCAGATAGTCGATCTCCAGAGCCTGAAGGGCGTGGTCCGCCATTTCCCGGGTAATGGTGCCGTTGCCCTTGACCTGGGCAAAGTCCCGGACCCGGCGCAGCATACGGTTGGCGATGCGGGGGGTGCCCCGGGAGCGGCGGGCGATCTCCATGGCCCCCTCCGGCTGGATGGGGACGTTCAGGATCCCGGCGCTGCGGGTGACGATCAGGGCCAGCTCCTCCGGGGTGTACAGCTCCAGCCGCAGGGTGACGCCGAAGCGGTCCCGCAGAGGGGCGGACAGCTGCCCGGCCCGGGTGGTGGCCCCGATGAGGGTAAACTTCGGCAGGTCCAGCCGGATGGAGTTGGCAGACGGGCCCTTGCCGATGATGATGTCGATGGCGTAGTCCTCCATGGCGGGGTACAGGATCTCCTCCACGGAGCGGTTCAGACGGTGGATTTCGTCCACAAACAGAATGTCGTTTTCGCTGAGGTTGGTCAGCAGCGCCGCCAGGTCGCCGGGCTTTTCAATGGCGGGGCCGGAGGTGATGCGGATGTTCACCCCCATCTCGGCGGCGATGATGCCGGCCAGGGTGGTTTTGCCCAGGCCCGGGGGGCCGTGGAGCAGCACATGGTCCAGAGGCTCCGTCCGGCGGCGGGCCGCCTCGATGAAAACGGACAGATTCTCCTTGGCCTTCTGCTGGCCGATGTATTCCCGCAGGGTGTGGGGGCGCAGGGACAGCTCGCCGCTGTCCTCCGGCAGGAAGCTCTTGGAAACAAGGGGCTCCTCGTAAATATCCGTTCCGAAGTCGATGCTCATGGGCCTGCCTCCTTACCGTACCATTTTCTTCAGCGCCTGACGGATGATCTCCTCCAGGGGCAGGGCGTCCATGTCGACGCCCTTCAGGGCCAGGCTGATCTCCTGGGACCCGTAGCCCAGCACCGCCAGAGCCGCCGCCGCCTCGTTGCCCTTGTCGCCGGGCAGGGATACGGGTACCGCTCCCCCGCCCTGGGCGGAGAAGCTGCTCTGCTCCTTGGCCAGCTTGTCCTTCAGCTCCAGGATGATGCGCTGGGCGATCTTTTTCCCGATGCCCGGGGCGGCGGTCAGGGCCTTCTCGTCGCCGGTGACGATGGACAGGGCCAGATTCTGGGGCGTGGCGGCGGACAGGACGGACAGGGCCGCCTTGGGCCCCACGCCGGAGACGCCGATGAGCATCCGGAAACTGTTCAGCTCCGCCTGGGAGGAGAAGCCGTACAGCTCGAAAATGTCCTCCCGGACGTGGAGATGGGTATACAGCTTGGCCCGCTCCCCTTTTTTCAGCTGGGACAGGGTATAGTTGGTGGTGGCGCAGGCATAGCCCACGCCGCCGCAGTCGATAACGGCCAGGTTGGGGCCGGTTTCGGCCACAGTACCGTTTACATAGTAAAACATATCAGACGGTCTCCTTTACATCCGGATCCTTCCGCCGCAGCAGGCTGGTGGCGCTGCGGGCGTGGCACATGGCGATGGCCAGGGCGTCGGCGGCATCGTCGGGCCGGGGGATGGACCTGAGCTTCAGAAGCCGGCGGGTCATGTCCATGACCTGGTGCTTGTCGGCCAGGCCATAGCCCACCACGGCCTGCTTGATCTGCATGGGGGTGTATTCATACACCGGCAGGTGCAGGCGCTCAGCGGTGTACAGAATGACACCCCGGGCATGGGCCACGGCGATGCCGGTGGTGATGTTCTTGCTGAAAAACAGCTCCTCAATGGACATTTCATCGGGCTGAAACTGGGTGATGAGGGTCTCCATATCCTGGGCGATCTGCACCAGGCGGGCGGCCAGCGGCTGACCGGCTGGGGTGGTGATGGCCCCGTATTGTATCATTTGCTGGCGGCCTGCCTGGGCCTCGATCACGCCGAAGCCCACGGTGGCCACGCCGGGGTCGATCCCTAAAATGCGCATGGCTGCTCCTCCACCGAAATATCATCTTATTATAACAAATGTTCGGGTGAAATGCAACACAGCGCAGCAGTTTTTTGCTGCGCTGTGGTTCAATCCTATCAGGCCAGGGGGTGCGCCTTGCGGTACACGTCCTGCAGGCGCTGCTTGATGATGTGGGCGTAGAGCTGTGTGGAGGAGATGTCCGCGTGGCCCAGCATCTCCTGAATGGAGCGCAGGTCCGCCCCGTTTTCCAGCAGATGGACCGCAAAGGAGTGTCGCAGGGTGTGGGGGGTGATGTCCTTGGTGATCTCGGCCTTGGCCTGGTAGTGCTTCACCAGCTTCCAGAAGCCCTGGCGGGTCATGCGCTGGCCGTTCATGTTGACAAACAGCGCCGTCTCCTCCTGGCCAGTCAGGCGGGGACGGATGACCTGGATATAGTCCCGCAGGGCCTTCACCGCCCGGGGGTACAGAGGAATGATGCGCTCCCGCTTTTCGTCGCCGCAGCGCAGGAACGCCGCCGGAAGATTCACGTCCTCCACGTTCAGGGCGATGAGCTCCGACACCCGGACGCCGGTGGCGTACATCAGCTCCAGCATGGCGTGGTCCCGATAGCCCTTCTCGTCCACGCACTTGGGCTGCTCCAGAAACAGCTCCACCTCCCGGCCGGTCAGGATCTCCGGGCATTTGCGCTCCACCTTGGCGGCGGCCACGCCCTTGGCAGGGCTGGCCTTCATGGCTCCGGAGAGCACCAGGTAATGGTAAAAGGACTTGATGGATGCGGCGCTGCGGGTGACGGTGGCCGCCGAGCGGCCCTGGTCCGTCAGGTGGGCCAGATACTCCTCCACGGCGGCGGGCTTGACCCGGCGCAGGTCGCTGCCCTGGGGCAGCCAGGCCCGGAACTGGGTCAGGTCCCGGACGTAGGAGCTGACGGTGTTGGGGGAGGCGTGCTTCTCCTGCTCCAGATAGGCGCGGTACAGGGCGATATAGTCGGGCATACACGTCTCCTCCTCTCTTTCTACAGTGTGCGGGCGATGACCCATTGCAGCAGCCGGAGGCCGAAGGTCAGCTCCAGAGCGGCCCCTATCAGCAGAATCAGGCCGCACAGCCCCACCCGGCGCCAGTAGGCCCCCTCCGTCAGGCGGACCTTCTGGCCGTCCCGGCGGCGGGCGGCGGCGGATAAACCCTGCACCGTCAGAAGCAGGGTGCAGGGCAGAACAAACAGACATCGGGGCCCGAAGGCCGCCAGGGCCAGGTATACGCCGCCCCGGCCCAGAGCCCGGGCAAAGCAGCCGACGGAAAACGACAGAAAAAAGCCCTGGGCCACCGACAGAACCGGCAGCAGCACCAGTCCCGCCGCCGTCAGCCCCAGCAGCGCCGCTGCCAGCGGATAGCGGAAATAGGCGGCGGCCACGCTGAGGGCCGAGGCCGAAGGCCCCCGGCCGTCCGCCGTGGCCTGGGCATATTGATGCAGATAGTCGCTGAGCTCCTGCCGGTCCTGCTGGGGTACGGCCCGGCAGACGGCAAAGCCCAGCACTGCCCCCAGCACCAGCAGCAGGCACACCAGTACCAGCGCCGGAAGCCGCAGGGCTTGGGTCCTTACGGGAAACAGCTTCATTTGCACACTCACCTCATCTGATCCTATGAGACAAGCGGGACAAATAGAAGCCATAAGCCAAACAAAAGGGACGTCCTTTAATATAGGCCAAAACGGCCGCCGGCGCAAGGATTATTTCGGCGGTGGCGGCAAATTTGTGAGTTATGTTGAATTGTTATGTAAACTGTGTTATGTTAACCTCGCAAACCGTAGGATCAGGTCGTCTCTTTTCGGGTCGGAAAAAGCAAGATATGGGGCCGGACGGTCCGGCTTTGACCCCACATCTTGCCTGTACGCGTGATTACGATTCGTATAGTCCCCTGTCAAGGAAATTTTTGCCGCGGCGGCATTTTCGTGATTTTCACCACGCCGCTCCGGCGGGCCTATTTCCGCCGGACAGGCTTTCGGATCGGCGGTCTGGCGTCCCGGCGCTTTTTTCGGGGTCTGCTCCCCAGCAGGCCCGCCGCACCGGCGCCGCCGAAGATGGCGGCTGTCAGGTACAGCCCGCCGGCGCGGAAGGTCGGGTCGCCTATGGCCGCACCCGCCAGCCACGCCAGCAGGTACGCCGCCGCACCGGCGGCCAGAGCCGCCGTCAGCGTCCCCTCTCCCCTGCCCCGGACGGCCACCCGCCCTCCGGCAAAGGCAGCTAACGCCCAGCAGCCGCAGCCCCAGGCCAAAGCGCCGCCCTCCGGCAGGGCGCCCTTCACCACCAGCAGCGCCCCCAGGGCGCAGCCCCCGGCCGCCGCCAGCAGGATAGCGCCCGCCCCCAGCCAGGTCCGTTTTCCCAGAACAGCCCCCAGTGCAGACATAAAAAGACCTCCCATTGCCCGCTTTTTTCTAAGCGTATGCAGGGGAGGTTTTTTTATGAAGGAAAATTACTCCTGGTCCTCGGCCTTCTCGGTCTCGGCGGGAGTCTCCTCGGCGGGAGCTTCCACGGGAGCCTCGACAGGCTTCTCGGCCTCGGTGCCCTTCTTGGCCTTGCGGCTGCCCCGCTGCGCGGCGGCGGCCTGCTCATCCAGGGTACCCACGGAGCCGATGGCGGACTTCAGGAACTCGATGCGGACCCGGTCCTCGCTGGTCTCAATGACCACGGTGCGGTCGGTGATGGCCACGACGCGACCATACACGCCGCCGATGGTGGTCAGCCAGTCGCCCTTCTGCAGGGAGCTGCGCATTTCCTCGGCCTGCTTTTTCCGCTTGCTCTCCGGACGGATCAGCATAAAGTAGAAAATGGCCACCATCAGGACGATCAGCACGATAGAAGACATACCGCCGCCAGCAGCGGGAGTATTGCCGGACGTGGTGGCGGCATAGGCAAATTCAATCATGGGACAAAAACTCCTTTTTCACGAATATAGTGTTATTATACAATAACTTCTCCCTGTTTGGCAAGGGGGACAGGCAAGTTTTTTCAGAAAACCGCGGAAAAGCCAAGACTGTCTAAAAAAACCGAAAAACTTCCGCCATCGGAAAGGAAGATAGTTACGAAAGAAACCCATCAGGGGTGTCTTTCGTTTGCAATCACAGGTTTTTCAGAACTTTCTGAAGTTCTGAAAAACCGCACACAGCTTGTCAAAAAGACTTTTTTGACAAGCTGAAGCCGTCAGATACGGCGGCTGAGCTTCTCGCTGTACTCCCGGCGGAAGTCCTCAAAGCAGCCGGCGTCCAGGCTGTCGCGGATGCGCTGGGCCAGCTTGTTGTAAAAATACAGATTGTGCATCACCGCCAGGCGCAGGGCCAGGATCTCCTCCGCCGCAAACAGGTGGCGGACATAGGCCCGGCTGAACCGGCGGCACACCGGGCAGTCGCACTCCGGGTCGATGGGCCGGTCGTCCAGCTTGTACTTGGCGTTTTTGATGTTCATGGCCCCCTGCCAGGTAAACAGCTTGCCGTGGCGGGCGTTGCGGGCGGGCATGACGCAGTCGAAGAAGTCCACGCCCCGGGCCACCCCCTCGATGATGTTGCTGGGCGTGCCCACGCCCATGAGATACCGGGGCTTGTGGGCGGGCATATAGGGCTCCACCGCCTCAATGATGCGGTACATGACCTCGGTGGGCTCCCCCACCGCCAGGCCGCCGATGGCGAAGCCGTCGCAGTCGATTTTGGCGATCTGCTGCATGTGCCAGACCCGCAGATCCTCATAGGTGGCCCCCTGGTTGATGCCGAACAGCATCTGATGGGGGTTCACGGCGTCCGGCAGGGCGTTGAGCCGGTCATGCTCCGCCTTGCACCGCTCCAGCCACCGCAGGGTGCGCTCACAGCTAGCCTTGGCATAGTCGTACTGCGCCGGGTTTTCCACGCACTCGTCAAAGGCCATGGCGATATCGGAGCCAAGGTTGGACTGGATGCGCATACTCTCCTCCGGCCCCATGAAGATGCGGTGGCCGTCCAGATGGCTGGCAAAGGTGACGCCCTCCTCGGTGATCTTCCGCAGGCTGGCCAGGGAGAACACCTGGAAGCCGCCGGAGTCCGTGAGGATGGGACCGTCCCAGTTCATGAACCGGTGCAGGCCGCCCATCTGCCGCACCACGTCGTCGCCGGGACGCAGATGCAGGTGATAGGTGTTGGACAGCTCGATCTGGCAGCCCAGATCGTGGAGGTCGAAGGCGTCCACGCCGCCCTTGATGGCGGCCTGGGTGCCCACGTTCATGAATACCGGCGTCTGCACTGTGCCGCCGTGGGCGCAGCGGAACTCACCCCGCCGGGCCCGGCCCTCTTTTTTAATTACTTTGAACATAGCTTCTCCTTAAACAGACAGACATCCGTTTTGCCGGATGCTTCTTATTTCACGGGGCCTATTATAGCAAATCCGGCAGAGTATTTCAACTCCCCCTGTTTTTGGGAGAGAATCGGCAAAAAAGTGCGCGGCCCTCTTGAAAAGACGCAGCCAGCGGATCATAGTAAAGCTAATGAATATTAGTTATACATCCGGAACGATGCACAAAATCAATATAACAGGAGAAGTGATCATGTAGAATCCGGTTTTGGGAGTGCGAAGGTATCAGGCCTCCCAGTGAAAGAATACGAAAACACACACTATTTAAGGAGATATACAATGAATAAGAAGCTTTTGGTGCTCGCCGCGGGGCTGGCATTGATCGCCGCCGTGGTGCTTTTTGTGAAAAAACGGGGTGCCACCGGAAAATGAAGGGGCGCCGGAAAGGCACCGAATGGCCTCCGGAAAATGGACGCCTATGACGGCATGAGTCTGTGCGGCGGGCTGGTATTCTTTGCGCCGGTGGCCCTGCTGGTGCGGACCCAGGCTGGGATCAGCGAAACTTCGTGGCGGAGGCCCTGGTGGAGGGAATCTCCGCCTGTCTGTCCTCCGGAACGGCCAGCGCCTATCTGTACGCTCTGTACGGTGAATCGGACTATCTGCCCAAGGCTGCCCATGCCGCCAATTTAGGCACGGCGGGCTTCCTGCTGAGCACGGCGGCCTATGCCCTGCTGTACCGGTACTTCGGACTGACCGGACTGCTGGCCGCCGCGGTACTGGCGGGAGCCGCCGGAGATCGCGTCCCGTTTGCCTCCTCCCTGCTGGCCGCCTTGGGGATCGGCTGGTGCTTTGCCCTGTGCGGCGGGCTGCTGCTCCTGGGTGCGCTGGGGTACATGCTGAGCAGCCGGAAAATCACCGGATAAGCCTTCATAACGATTAACGGCCCGTACCGGCCAATACCCGCCGGTACGGGCCTTCAGCATTCAAACCGCACATTTCAAACAGGAAAATGTTGCATTTTTCCGGAACGGATGGTATAAAAGAGGGAGAACTTTGGCAAAGGAGGCGGCGGTATGTCACGCGATTCGGGACCCAATGTATTCCAGCGCGGCGTCATGGCGCTGATCCTGCTGTCGCTGCTGCGAAGGGAAGATATGTACGGCTACCAGCTGGTGCAGGAGACGGAACGGCGCAGCGGCGGACGGCTGAAAACCCAGGAGGGTTCCCTGTACCCGGTGCTGTACCGGCTGCAGGAGCAGGGACTGATCTCCGACCACCGGGTGCTGGTGGGCAAGCGGATGACCCGCGTATACTACCACCTGGAGCCTGCCGGAGAAGCCCGGCTGGAGGAAATGATCCGGGAATATGAATCCATGATGACCGGCGTGACGGCCATCATTCGAGAGGAGGTACCGCCATGCGGAAAAGACAGCGGCAGGTCAACCGATATGTCCGGGCCGTCGGCAGCTATCTGCCCTGTGCCGGAAAACACAAAAAGCAGCTGCTGACGGCTCTGCGCAGCGAGGCGGAGGCCTACTGCGCCGAAACCCGGGACGCAGACCTGGAAGCCCGGTTCGGGACGCCCCAGCAGGTGGCTGCGGCGTATGTGGACGCCATGAGCACCCAGGAGCTGCTGGCCGCCCTGCGGCGGCGGCGTCAGGTGCTGACCATCCTGATCGCGGCGGTGCTGACGGCGCTGCTGCTGTGGGTGGCGGCCCTCTGCGTCAGCCTGTATGACTATCACCAGGCCTACAACGGCTGGAGCGAAACCAGCATCATCGAGGAACCCTCGCCATACGGCCAATAGACGGAAATCCCCCCGGAAAGCCCTGCTTTCCGGGGGCTTTGTCTATCGCGTCCGCAGTGTCTGCCCGCAATACTTTTTTTTAGAAGATATTTTCAAGAATATTGACATATTTTGCACAATATGCTACAATCCGGCTTGTAGCTATCCTGTTGATTTGCAACAAAAGCCGCCCGTCTGCCGCACATACTGTGTGATAGTCGGGCAAAATTTACGATTCCATCGGGGAGGGACTATCCAATGAAACGCTTCGTACCATGCTTTCTTGCGCTGCTCCTGCTGCTGACCGCCTGCTCCGGGCCTGAAGGCCCCGCCGGGAATCCTTCCGGGGACCCGGAGCCGACCCCCGCCGCCCAGGGCCATGCCCTGCCCAAGGACAACCGGGACGCCGCCGGAACGGGCGCGGTGTTCACCGACGACAACGGCTGGTATATTTGCGCCGCCGGGGCGGTGAGCTACTACGACTATGCCTCCGGCCAGACCATGACCCTGTGCGCCCAGCCGGGCTGCTCCCACGGGGACGCCAGCTGCCAGGCGTGGGTGGGGAACGTCAACAGCTTCGCCGTTTTGGACGGGGTGCTCTACGCCACCCTCGATAACGCGGGCAGCGGCGCGCAGCTGGTGCGCAAGGAGCTGTCCGGCGGGAAAGTCACCGTCCTGGAGCAGTGGGACAACACCGACGACCATTTCTACACCGCCACCCTGGGGCGTTTCTCCTGCGGCAAGGCCACCCTGCATCTGGAATGCCGCATCACGGAGCAGCAGGCGGACGGGCGGGTCGAGAGCCGGACCGAGGGCAGCTCCCTGCTATATGACCTTGCCGCCGGCAGATATCGGGAGCTGTCTGTCCCCGGTGAGCTGATGGGCTTTTCCGCCCGCTGGGGCGCCGTGGTGGAAACGCCGGAGGAGCAGTCCCTGCTGAGTGCGGAGGAGTTCGCGGCGCAGTACGGGGAGAACGCCAGCTACGGGCGGTATGTCCACCAAAACACCCAGCGGCGGCTTCTGCTGTGGAATATGGAGAGCGGGGACTATACCGTTGTGGCCGATCATAACAAGGACGGATATCTTATGACCGTCGACCCCATGCAGGTCTACGGCATGGAGCATATCTATCAGTGCGGGGACGAGCTGCGCCTTCTGAACCTGGAGAGTGGCGAGAGCCGCACCCTGCTGTCCATGGAGGATATCATCAACTACTGGGTCATGGACAGCAAGGCCTTTATCATCACCGATACGGAAGCGGGCTCTCGGGTTTGGGTGGCCGATCTGCAGGACGGTAAGCCCGTGGAGCTGGTGGGCGCCGCAGACGAACACGGCATGGTCATGAGCCCCTCCCAGGAGGGCGGCTCCTTCTTCCGGGCGTTGGGCGACAATGGCCGATGCGTCATCTCCAAAGAAGATTTCTACGCCGTACGCTTTAAAAACGCCGTGGATGTGGGGTGACGGATATGGAGCTGCAATTTCACGATGTCGCCAAGCGATACGGTGCAAAGGAGGCCCTGCGGGGCATTGACCTGACCCTGACGCCGGGGGTATATGGGCTGCTTGGCCCCAACGGCGCAGGCAAAAGCACCCCCATGAACATCCTCACCGGGAATCTCCGGCCCACCCGGGGCCGCGTCACCCTGGACGGGCAGGACACCGTCTCCATGGGGGAGGCCTTCCGCCGCCGGCTGGGCTACTGCCCCCAGCAGCAGGCCCTGTACCCGGGCTTCACCGGGGAGCAATTTCTCTATTACATGGCGTCCCTCCAGGGCATGAGCCGGGAGGATGCCAAAGAGCGCATGGACTGGGCCCTGGCGCGGCTGGATCTCACGGAGGCGGCGGGCCGCCCCATCCGTGGCTGGTCCGGGGGCATGAAGCAGCGGCTGCTGCTGGCCCAGGCCCTGCTCCACGACCCGGATATTCTGGTGCTGGACGAACCCACGGCGGGCCTTGACCCCCGCCAGCGGGTGGCGGTGCGGAATCTCATCGGCGAGATCGCCGGGGACAAGATCGTGTTGCTGTGTACCCATGTGGTGCAGGATGTGGAATTCATCGCCCGGGAGCTGATTCTGATGAACCAGGGCCTTATTATCCGCCGGGGCTCCCCCCACGCCCTGGAGCAGGAACTGGAGGGCCGCGTATGGGAGCTGACCGCAGCGGAGGCGCAGCTCCCCGGCATGGCGCAGTACGGCACGGTGTGCGGCGTGTCCCGGCAGCAGGAGGGCATTTTAGTGCGGCTGCTCAGTGAGGTAAAGCCGCCCCTTCCCTGCGCTCCGGCCCGGCCCGACCTGGAGGATGTGTATCTGTTCCACTTCGGGGAGGGGGCGGCGCTATGACCTGGGAGCTGCGGAAGATCGGCGGCAGCGGGCGGCTGTGCCTGCTGCTGCTTCTGGCGGTACTCTGCAATGGGGTGCTGTTCGCCCTCCACGCCGCCGGAGACGCAGGCGGCTATACCGTGTCCGCTCTGCGTCAGGCCATGGCGCAGGAGGATCTCGACGGGTACGAGGAGCGTCTGTGGCAGGAGCTGGAGCAGGCCGCATACACCGGCACGCGCAGCGAATACGACGCCCTGCGCCGCGAGCTGTCCGCCGCGGACGCGGCCCTGGCGCGGGTGCGGCAGGCGGAGGAATATCCCTCCTTCCGGGCGGGCCTGGCGGCAGAATCCCGGCTGAAGCTGCGGATGGGCCTGTTTGACGGCTTTGCCGCCCGCTCCTTAGAGCGGGGCGCGGCGGTCTATGAGTCTCTGGCGGACGTGATCCCCCGGGCGGCGTTTCTGGGCGGACCGGAGGTGCTGCTGTCCTTTCATCTGACGGACGCTTTGGCGCTGCTGTTCCCCCTGGCGGCGGGACTGACCCTGCTGACCCACGAGAGGGCATCGGGGCTTTTGAACCTGACCCGTCCCACCCGCCTGGGCCGGTCACGGGTCTACGGGCGGAAGCTGATGGCCGGGGCGGCGCTGTCCACGGCGGGGTTTGCCCTGCTCTACGGCGTCAACGCCCTGATCGCCGGGCTTCTGTACGGCTTTGCGGGACTGGATGCCCCGGTGCAGAGCCTGTACGGCTTTGCCGCCTGCCCCTACCGGATGACGGTGGGCGGGCTGCTGGCTCTGTCGGCGGGGCTGAAATACCTGTGGCTGCTGTGCTGCACGGCGCTGATCTTCCTGCTGTGCGCCCGGGCGGCCAGTGCCGCTGCGGCGGTTGGCGGCGCGGCGGTCTGCGGGGGCATAGCCGCCCTGATGGCGGGCAGCACGCAGCTGTGGCTGCGGAATCTCAGCCTTTGGCAGCTGGCGGACGGGCAAGCCCTTTGCCGGGAGGCGGTGTATCTGAACCTGCTGGGCAGTCCCTCGGATCGGGTGCTGCTTGGCGCGATATTCCTGCTTGTTCTGGCCCTGGCCGCCGGAATCGGCGGCGCGGCGCTGTATGCCCAAACCCCCGGCGGTTCCGGCAAGCGGGTGGCCTTTACATGGTCGCTTCCCTGCCCCCGGCACACCTGCCTGGCGGGACACGAGCTGTATAAGGCGATGATCTCCCGATGCGGGCTGTGGGTATTGCTGGCATTTTTTGCCGTCATCGCCCTGCTGTACGGCCGATTCACCCCGGAGCGCAGTGAATTTGAGGTGTATTATCGGAACTATTCCGAGTTTTTATCAGGCGCGCCCAGCCAGGAAAAGGACGCCTACCTGGCGTCGGAGCAGGCACGGTTTGACGAGCTGAACGAGCAGCTTGTGGAGCTGGGGCGGCGGTATCCCGACTCTGTGACCTTTGACCGGGAGGCGGAGCCCATACGGAATCAGCTCCACGCGGAGGACGCCTTCCACATGGCGCAGAACCAGTACCGCGCCCTGCGGCCGGGGCAGGTGTACCTGTATCAGACCGGCTATCAGCGGCTGTTGGGTGCGGATGCCCTGCGTCAGGATGTTTTGGAGCTGGGCGGCGCGTTTTTGGCCATGACCCTGCTGCTGTGCGGCAGCTTCGCCGGGGAGCGAGAGAGCGGCGTGGACGCCCTGCTGACGGCCAGCCCCCGACGAAAGAGCGTGGTGCGGTGGAAATGCGCCATCGCAGGGGGCTATGTCCTGCTGCTGACCCTCGTCCTGTGGCTGCCGTGACTTTTGACGGTGCAGGGATCCTACGGCCAGCTGAACATGGCCGCTCAGGCCAACAGCGTGCAGTGCCTGTCCATCCTGTCGGACGGCTGGACGGTGGGCGGCGTGGTGCTGGCGCTGCTGGCGTCCCGGCTTCTTCTGCTGGCGGCGGCTGCCGCTGCGGTACTGCTGCTCTCCCGCCGGTGCGCCATGGTTCCGGCCCTGCTGCTGTCGCTGCTGCTTCTCCTGCTGCCCGTGGGGGCGGCATACGCCTGGATGTGAAAGATACAAAAAGGGTGCGGACATCGCTGTCCGCACCCTTTTTGGCTTATAACATGCATGGATGATCCCATATATCGTTCGTATTGGACGCACCTGGCGATAGCTTGTTTCTGATGACTATCCTCAGATCAGCACGGCCCGGTGGAACACCTTCTTGCCCTTGCGGATGATCAGACCGTCGCCGGTGAACTCCTGGCAGCCGAAGGACGCGTCGATGGAATCCACCTTCTTGTCCCCCACGGTGACGCCGCCCTGCTGCACCAGCCGCCGGGCCTCGCCCTTGCTGGCGCACAGGCCGCACCGGACCAGCAGATTCAGCACGTTGATCTCGCCGCTGCCCAGATCGTCGCCGGTGAGCTCGGTGGTGGGCATATCCTGAGCGTTGGCGCCGCCGCCAAACAGTGCCCGGGCAGCCTGACGGGCCTTTTCGGCCTCCTCCTCGCCGTGAACCAGCTTCGTCAGCTCATAGGCCAGGATATCCTTGGCCTCGTTGAGCTTTGCGCCCTCCCACTCGGCCATCTCATTGATCTGCTCCAGGGGCAGGAACGTCAGCATCCGGATGCACTTGAGCACGTCGGCGTCGCCCACATTGCGCCAGTACTGATAGAATTCGAAGGGGCTGGTCTTGTTGGGATCCAGCCACACGGCGTTGCCGGCGGTCTTGCCCATCTTGTTGCCCTGAGAATCCGTCAGCAGGGTGATGGTCATGGCGTGGGCGTCCTTGCCCAGCTTCCGGCGGATCAGCTCCGTGCCGCCCAGCATATTGCTCCACTGGTCGTTGCCGCCGAACTGCATATTGCAGCCGTTGTGCTGGAACATATAGTAGAAGTCGTAGCTCTGCATGATCATATAGTTAAATTCCAGGAAGCTCAGGCCCTTCTCCATGCGCTGCTTGTAGCACTCGGCCCGCAGCATATTGTTGACGGAGAAGCAGGCGCCCACCTCCCGCAGCAGGTCCACGTAGTTCAGCTTCAGCAGCCAGTCGGCGTTGTTGAGCATGATGGCCTTGCCCTCGCCGAAGTCGATGAAGCGCTCCATCTGGCGCTTGAAGCAGGCGGCGTTGTGGTCGATGTCCTCCTTGGTGAGCATCTTGCGCATGTCCGTGCGGCCGGAGGGGTCGCCGATCATGGTAGTGCCGCCGCCGATGAGGGCGATGGGCTTGTTGCCCGCCATTTGCAGGCGCTTCATCAGGGTCAGGGCCATGAAATGTCCAGCCGTCAGGGAGTCCGCCGTGCAGTCAAAACCAATGTAGAACGTGGCCTTGCCGTTGTTGATCATCTCGCGGATCTCATCCTCGTTGGTGACCTGAGCGATCAGGCCGCGGGCCACCAGTTCTTCATAAATTCCCATGTTTTCTGATTCCTTTCCGATATTTTTGGCTTCCAGGGGGCAAGAAAAACGCCCCCTGTCGTGTTGACAGAGGGCGACGTAAATCGCGGTACCACCTCAGCTTCGCCGCCGCCTCACGGCATGCGGCCTCATCGGGTGCAGCAACACCCTATCGCTGTAACGGGCGAACCCGACACATTCCTAATAGGAGAGACCGTTCAGAAGGCTGCTCCGGGATGTATTCTCCTGCCGTCGCCTCTCCCCTTCTCACCGTCCAGGGGTTCTCTTTGCAGGCGTCATCGGCCGGATACTTCTTCCCTTCATCGCTGTTGCATATGAAGTTGCTTTGTATTATACCGTTCCTTCTCCCCGTTGTCAACGGGTCAGGCCAAGGTTTTTTTGAATTTGTCCGCCTGGTCCAGCAGCTCCCCGGCTCCCTCCAGCATGGTGGCGGAGATGGAGGCCCCGCCGGTGAGACGGGCCAGCTCCTGCTGGCGCCGGGCACGGTCCAGCTGCACCACCCGGGTGAAGGTACGTCCCCCCTGCTCCCCCTTTTCCACGGAGAAGTGGGTGTCGGCCATGGCGGCCAGCTGGGGCAGATGGGTCACGCACAGCACCTGCTTGGTGCGGCTGATGCGGGCCATTTTCTCGGCCACCTTCTGGGCGGCCCGGCCGGACACGCCGGTGTCCACCTCGTCGAACACCATGGTGCCCACCTGATCCTGCTCCGACAGGACGTTCTTCATGGCCAGCATGATGCGGGCCAGCTCGCCGCCGGAGGCGATCTTGTGGATGGGGCGCAGCTCCTCGCCCACGTTGGCGGACATCAGGAACCGCACCTGGTCCATGCCGTTTTCCGCCAGGGCCTGCTCCGTAAAGCAGATGGCGAAGCGAATTCTGCCCATGTCCAGCTGCCGCAGCTCTGTGAGGATCTGCTCCTCCAGCCGCTGGGCCGCCTGATGCCGGGCCTGGGACAGGCTCTCCGCCGCCTGACGGGCGGCCTTTTCCGCCTTCTTCAGCTGCTTTTCCAGATGCAGCAGGGTGTCCCCCGCGTCCTGTATGTCGTCCAGCTCCCGGCGGCAGCGGGCCTGGTACTCCAGCATCTCCTCCACCGTGGGGCCGTATTTCTTTTTCAGGCGGTACAGCTGATCCAGCCGTCCCTCCACCCGGTCCAGCTCCTTGGGAGAGAAGTCGAAATCCTCTCGCTTGTCCCGGATGGTGTCCGCCAGGTCGTAAATCTCGCTGTAGGCGGCTTCCAGCCGGTCATACAGCTCCCCCAGCTCCGGGTCCAGACCCCGCACCGGGGCCAGGGCCCCCTGGGCCTGGCGCACCAGGTTGGCGGCACCGTCGCTGCCGTCGTCGCCGTTGAGGCAGAAATCCGCCCCGGACACGGCGGAGATGAACTTCTCCGCGTTGTGCAGCAGGGTCCGGCGGCTTTGCAGCTCCTCCTCCTCGCCGGGGCGCAGCTTGGCCCGCTCCAGCTCCTGGAGCTGATAGGTCAGGGTATCCACCCGCCGGGCCTTCTCCGCCTCGTCCATTTCCAGGGCCTGCATCTGCCGCCGCAGGGCGGCCATGGCCTGGTATTTTTCGCGATACTCCGCCAACAGCTGCTCCGTCCGGCCAAAGCTGTCCAGATACAGCAGGTGCTGCTCCTCGTCCAGCAGCTGCTGGCCGTCGTGCTGACCGTGGATATTCAGCAGGCGGCTGCCCAGGGTGCGAAGCTGGGTAACGGTGACGGGGCGTCCGTTGACCCGGCAGACGTTCTTGCCGTCGCCGTGGATCTCCCGCTGCAAAAGCAGCTCCCCCTCCCAGGCAATGCCCAGGTCCTCCCCCAGCCGGGGCGGAATGTCCGTGAAGCACGCGCTGACAAAGGCCATATTGGCCCCGGTACGGATCAGGTCCCGGGAGGTCCGCTGGCCCAGCACGGCGCTGATGGAGTCGATGACGATGGACTTACCGGCGCCGGTTTCGCCGGTCAGGGCGTTGAAGCCGGGCCGGAACTCGATGTCCGCGCACTCGATGATGGCGATATTCTCAATGTGGAGCAATTGCAGCATCTGCGTATCCCTCCGATGTCTGCGCCATGTCCCGCGTCAGCGCAGCATTTCCTTGATCTCTTCCGTGAAGTCCAGGGCGCTCTCCGTGTCCCGCATGATCAGCAGGGCCGTGTCGTCGCCGGCCAGAGACCCCACCAGATACGGCACGTCCATGCCGTCCACGGCGGAGCCGGCGGCGTTGGCCAGGCCCGGAAGGGTCTTGATGACCACGATATTCTGGGCGTTGTCCACCGTCAGGACGCTCTCCCGGAAGATGGTGCGCAGCTTGTCGGCAAAGTTCAGCTTGGTGCGGTGGGCGGAAACGGCGTAGCGGTACCGGCCCTGCCCGGCGGGCTCCTTGATCAGGTGCAGTTCCTTGATGTCCCGGGAAATAGTGGCCTGGGTGCTCTTGATCCCCTTGGCCTGGAGCCGCTCCAGCAGCTGCTCCTGGGTCTCGATGATCTCCTCGCTGATGATCTGGAGGAGCTGGTTCTGGCGGTCGTTTTTCATTTTTTAGAAGCCTCCGTTCCCATTTTTTTGTCCAGTATTTCGCAAAAGCTCTTTTTGGAGAGCCGCACCAGCCTGGTGGTATATTTTGAGGTGCTTACCCGCACCTGGTCTCCGTTTTTCAGGGAAAACGCCTTGCCGCCGTCCACGGAAAGATAGACGAATTTCCGGTTGGCGTCCGCCGCCTCCACGGTGATTATATGCTCCGGCGAAAGCACATAGGAGGACGAGCGGGTGGAATGGGGGCAGATGGGCGTCAGCAGCAGGTTCCGGGCGGTAGGCTCCACAATGGGGCCTCCGGCGGCCATGGAATAGCCGGTGGAGCCGGTGGGGGTGGAGACGATGATGCCGTCGCCGCCTACCTTGGTCAGGCGGCCCTCCTCCGTGAAGATGTCCAGCCGCACCACCCGGGCGATGGAGCCCTTGGACACCACTGCGTCGTTCAGGGCGATGTTGTTATACACCTGCCGCCCCTCCCGCAGCACCGACACGTCCAGCATCATCCGGGATTCCACGGTGAAGCGGCCCTGGGCCAGGTCCCGCAGCCGGTCCAGCTCGTTGACCTCCAGCTCCGACATGAAGCCAAGGCTTCCCAGGTTCACCCCCAGCACCGGCACGCTGTGCAGCGCCACGGTACGGGCCAGGTGCAGGATGGTGCCGTCGCCGCCGAAGGCGATCAGCAGGTCCGCCTGGCGGATCTCCTGCTGTAAGGGGCGCATGGACAGGCCCAGCTCCTCGCCGTACCCCTCCCGCTGGAAGGGCAGGCAAACGGAGGTCTGCATCCCCAGACTTTCCAGCATATCCCGGGATTGTCTACACACTTTCAGCTCACTGTCCCGGTACGGATTGGGACAAAGTATCACGCGTTTTGGTTTCATGCCGCTCACCTCAGTCCTTCAATTGGCTGTGGGACGCCTCCACGATCTCCGGCAGAGAGAAGTCGCCGGGGGTTCCCTGCCCGTGACGAAGATAGCCCAGATATTCGATGTTCCCCTCCGGTCCCCGGATGGGGGAATAAGTAATTCCAAGCACTGTAAAGTGGTTTTCCTTCGCATGGTGCAGGAACGTCTCCAGCACCTCCAGGTGCACGGCCGGGTCCCGGACCACGCCCTTTTTGCCCACCTTTTCCCGGCCCGCCTCAAACTGAGGCTTCACCAGGCAGACGGCCTCCCCCTCCGGGGACAGCAGCCCGTCCAGGGCCGGAAGGATCAGGCCCAGCGAGATAAAGGACACGTCCACGGAGGCAAAGTCCAGCTCCTGGGGGATCTGCTCATGGGTGAGATACCGGGCGTTGGTGCGCTCCATGCACACCACCCGGGGGTCCCCCCGGAGCTTCCAGTCCAGCTGGCCATAGCCCACGTCCACGGCGTAGACCTTCTGGGCGCCGTTTTGCAGCATACAGTCGGTGAAGCCCCCGGTGGAGGCCCCGATATCGGCGCAGACCTTGCCGGTAAGGGTCAGCGGAAAGGTCTTCATGGCCTTTTCCAGCTTCAGGCCGCCCCGGCTGACGTAGGGCAGGGCGTGTCCCCGCACCTCGATCTGCGCGGTGTTGGGCACCGCCGTGCCGGGCTTGTCCACCCGCTGACCGTCCACAAACACGCTGCCGGCCATGATGACGGCCTGGGCCTTCTGGCGGCTTTCCATATGCCCCTGCTCCACCAGCAGCACGTCCAGTCTTGTTTTATTGCTCATGCAGCATCTCCTCCACACTGTCTGCAACGCTCCGGGCGTCCAGGCCGAAGGCCCTGTACAGCTGGTCCACCGTACCCTGGGGGGCAAACCGGCCGCCCAGATTCTTCAGCGTCAGACAGCGGGGCTCCACCCGCTCCTGGGCCAGAATGGCGGCGATCCGCTGGCCCACGCAGCCGGTGGCCATGCAGTCCTCCAGCACCAGCAGGCGCTCCGTGCCGGAGAGGGCCTCCTTCACGGCGGCGCTGTCCAGAGGACAGATCTGGTTCAGCTTCAGCACCCGGACCCGGATCCCCTTCTGGGCCAGAAGGTCCGCCGCGTCCAGGGCCTGGTTCACCAGAATGCCGTAGGTCAGGATCGTGGCGTCCTCGCCCTCCCGCAGGCAGGCAAAGGCTCCGTCGCCGCCGTCCTCCCGGTAGCGGCCCTGGCCGCCCCGGGGATACCGCACCGCCACGGGGCCGTCGATCTCCTCCACCGCCAGGTGCAGCATCCGCCGCAGCTCAGCAAAGCTGGCGGGACACAGCACCGTCATCCCCGGCACCTGGGACAGGTACATGGGGTCGAAGCAGCCGTGGTGGGTCTCGCCGTCGGCTCCTACCAGTCCTGCCCGGTCCACCCCCAGCACCACGTGCAGGTGGTTCAGGGCCACATCGTGCAGCAGCATGTCATAACCCCGCTGCAAGAAGCTGGAATACACTGCAAACACCGGCACCATGCCCTGCTGGGCCATACCGGCGCACATGGCCACCCCGTGGCCCTCGGCAATGCCCACGTCGAAAAAGCGCTTGGGCAGGGCGTGGGCAAACTCCGTCAGCCCCGTGCCGTCCACCATGGCGGCGGTAACGGCGCAGATCCGGTCGTCCTTTTGGGCCAGGTCCAGCAGCTCATGGCCGAACACGGCGGAAAAGCTCTCCCCCGACGGCTTCAGGGGCTTTCCGGTCTCCACATCAAAGGGGCCCACGCCGTGGTATTTCCCCGGCTCCTGCTGGGCGTAGGGGTATCCCTTTCCCTTGACGGTATGCACATGCAGCAGCACAGGCCGGCGCATATCCCGGGCCAGCACCAGCATCTGGGTCAGGGTCTCCACATCGTGGCCGTCCACGGGACCCATATAGGTAAAGCCCATGTTTTCAAACACCGTGCTGCCGGGCAGCAGGGATTTTTTCAGGGCCGTTTTCACATCGTGACTCATGGCGTACACCCGCTTGCCGGTCTGGCTGCCGGTGAGCATCTGGCGATAGCGCCGCTTGAACTCGTAATACTCCGGCGTGCTGCGCAGCCGGGACAGGTGCCGGGACAGGCCGCCCACGTTGGGGTCGATGGACATGCCGTTGTCGTTGAGGATCACGATCAGCGGCTCGCCGCTGGCTCCGGCGTCGTTGAGCCCCTCGAAGCTCAGACCGCCGCCCATGGCACCGTCGCCGATCAGGGCCAGCACATGATAGTCCTTCCCCTGCAGAGTCCTGGCCCGGGCCATGCCCAGGGCCACCGACACGGAGTTGGAGGCATGACCGGCGATAAACGCGTCGTGTACGCTCTCCCAGGGCTTGGGGAAGCCGGACAGGCCCCCGAACTGCTGCAGGGTATCGAACAACTCCCGCCGCCCGGTCAGGGCCTTGTGGACATAGCACTGGTGGCCCACGTCGAACACCAGCCGGTCCACGGAGGTGTCGAACACCCGGTGGATGGCCACGGTAAGCTCCACCACCCCCAGATTGGAGGCCAGGTGTCCGCCGGTCCGGGATACCTCCCGCACCAGGAAATCCCGCAGCTCCGCACAGAGCTGCCGGGCCTGATTTTCATTGAGACCCTTCACATCGGCGGGGCTGTCCATATGGTCTAAAATCAACGATATCGCTCCTTTTCAGCGTGAGAGATGCAGGGCATGCATGATCCGGGCCACCCGGTATACCACACTGGTGCACTGGTTGATGGCCACGGTTTTGCCCAGGGCCTTGCCGCCGATGGTAATGCCGGAGATCAGCGCCGTGGCCCCGATGGAGATCAGCACCGAGGTGGTGCTCAGGTCCCTTTGCAGGTGGGTGACGATCACCGCCGCGGTGGAACCGCTGACGATGCCGCAGATGTCGCCCACCACGTCGTTGCACACGGAGGACACCTGGTTGGCATTTTGCAGCAGGCGGATGGCTTCCCGTGCGCCCTTTTCCTTGTGGGCGGCCATGGAGTGGAAGGGCTTGGGGTCCGCCGCTGTAACGGCCACGCCGATCATGTCGAACACGATGCCCAGGCCGATGAACACGGCCAGCACCAGCGCCGCCACAACGTATCCCGTGCCCTCCAGGGCGGTGGTGGAGAAAAAGCTCAGCAGCGCCGACAGCACCACCGCCAGCACAAACACCCGCAGGGCCCAGCCCCGGCCGCTTTTCTTTTTCCCGCCGTTTTTGTCCTTGCTCCTGTCGCGATCGCTCAAGAGTAGATCCCTCGCTTTGTTGTTATAGTACACTGAACAGGGCAACGCCGAAGGTTAATCTTACGGCTTAGGTACGGGTTGGATTTCCCCGCAGCGCGCCTCCCGTCGCCGGTCAGGCGGTTTCCCGTTAGGCGCTGCGCCATGGTGTTGCCGGCCATGGGACCCGATTGCCACTTAGTCCGCACTGCAATCCCTCCGGCGTCCCGTTAGGACAGCCTAGGTGATTTCCACAGCGGTCAGACCGTCTCTTAGCCTCTTTTGCAGCCAGGGTTTCAAGGGAATCAACACAGCCTCCCTGGCCGGGGAGACCGGTGCTTCCACTTCCCTATCCACCCTGCCCACGCAAGGCAGGCTACTCTGCACACAGCGTTACGGCGGTAAAGCCGGGTAGCACCGCATTGCAGGTTCATCATCTGCCTCGTACACAGGTCGCTTGACCACAGGGGGAGTACGCCTGTGCACAACAGCAGGTCTCCACGGTGGCAGGGTCGGGTCCTCCATGCCATTGGAGGGCGCCCTACCATCGCAGACGCGGGGGCTCCCGCGTCTCCCCCCAGCACCCACCCCAAACTGGGCGTAAGCAGCAGGCACCAGGGACTTCACAGTTGTGCCCTTTAAAGGATTTTTAGGCCCTTCTTACAAGACGGCAGATCCGACTAGGATACTGCGCCGCTGTTCAGTAATTAAGTATATTAGCACACTTTTTCCAAATATTCAAGCATTTTATGCAATATATTCCGTATAAAATGCGGCAGGGACCGCCGCAAAACGGTCCCTGCCGGGAAAAATCACAGAATGATGCAGATCAGGCCGCCGCTGCCGTCGTTGATGATGCGCTCCAGGGCCTCCCGCAGCTTCTTCTGGGAGTCCTGCGGCATCCGCCGGAGCTTTGCCTGCAGGTCGTCTCCCACGATCTCGTGGAAGCTGCGGCCAAAGATGTTGGACTGCCAGAGCTTGCCGGTGTCTCCCTCGAACTCCTGGAGCAGATAGTTCACCATGTCCTCGGACTGCTTTTCATTGCCCACAATGGGCGAAACCGTGGTGGCGATGTCCGCCCGGATCATGTGAACGGAGGGGGCACTGGCCTTCATGCGCACGCTGTATCGCCCGCCCTGGCGGACGATCTCCGGGTCCTCCAGGTTCAGCTCCTCCACGCTGGGCATCACAATGCCGTAGCCCGTGTCCAGCGCCGCCTGCATGGCGGGAGCCAGGCGGTCATACTCCTTCCGGATGGCGGCCAGGCTGGTCAGAAGCTGCATCAGGTCGCCGTCGTCCGTCACGGACAGGCCCGACTGGCGGCTCAGGGTGTCGTAAAACAGGCTCCGGGGCAGGTCCAGTTCCGCCTCGGCAATGCCGATCCCCAGGTTCAGGCTGCGGATGGAGGCGGCGGAGATATCCCCCTCCCCCTGCAGGGCGGACAGGCAGTCCCGCAGCTGCCGCACATGGGCCAGGTCCGCCGCCTCCCGGCGCACCGCCTGGTATACGCCGGTTTTGATGGGGTGGTCCGGCGGCAAGGCCTCCACCCAGGCCGGCAGGAACAGGTCCAGCTCCCGCAGGGGAAATTCATACAGCAGCCCCTGCAGCAGCTCCGTGATCTCCTGCTCCCCCAGCTCCAGGCAGTTCACCGGCAGGCAGCGGACGTCATACCGCCGCTCGATGTCCGCTGCCATGGACTGGGCCCGGGAGCCCTGGGGCTGGGCGGAGTTCAGCAGCACCACAAAGGGCTTGCCAAGCTCCTGCAGCTCCCGGATCACCCGCTCCTCGGCCTCCAGATAGTCCTCCCGGGGGATCTCCGTGACGCTGCCGTCGGTGGTGACCACGATGCCCACGGTGGAGTGGTCGCAGATGACCTTCCGGGTGCCCAGCTCCGCCGCCTCGGTCATGGGGATCTCGTGGTCGTACCAGGGGGTCATCACCATCCGGGGAGACAGGTCCTCATACTGGCCCACGGCGCCGGGCACCATATACCCCACGCAGTCGATGAGCCTTACGGAGAACGTGACCCCCTCCTCCATGCGGACCTCCACCGCCTCCTCCGGCACGAACTTGGGTTCGGCGGTCATGATGGTGCGGCCGGAGCCGCTCTGGGGCAGCTCATCCCGGGCCCGGTCCCGGCGGTAGCCGTCCTGGATATTGGGCAGCACCTGGGTCTCCATAAAGCGCTTGATGAAGGTGGATTTTCCGGTGCGCACCGGCCCCACCACGCCGATGTAAATGCTGCTGCCGGTGCGGGCCGCCATATCCTGATAAATGGATGCGGACTGATTCATGGTCCATTCCTCCTGCTCCATAACATCTTGTCTGGTGCTACTCTATGCGTCCCCGGGCCGGGATAGACGGAAAATTTTTACAGAAAAAGCCGACAACATGTTGATTAATAGGCAATACCTGTGTTAAAATACAGGTCAAACAGGTTCGTTAAAAATCCAACAAAAAGGGGGATGCCCATATGGAACAGTCCAGCACAGACCGCCGGGTGCGAAAAACCAAAAAGCAGCTGCGCCTGGCGCTGATGGAGCTGCTGGCGGAAAAAAGCGCCAAGTCCATCTCCGTGCGGGAGCTGACCGAGCGGGCGGATATCAACCGCGGCACCTTCTATATCCACTATCGGGACGTAGGGGACCTTCTGCAGCGGCTGGAGGATGAGATGGCGGATCGGCTGACGGCTCTGTGCAAGGACCACAAGCCTGAGGACTCCACATGGGAGCAGTTCCCCTTCCTGAGGGACCTGTACCGCTTTATCCTGGACAACGCCGACCTGTGCCGGGTGCTGCTGGGTCCCAACGGGGACATCGCCTATACCAACCGCATCTGCTGTATTCTGCGGGATTATTTTCTGTATGACTTCCTGTCCCAGTTCTATCCCGGGGACCGGCAGCGGCTGAACCACTTCTGTTCATTTATCGTGTCGGGCAACCTGAATCTGGCGCTGTCCTGGCTGCGGGACGGGGGGCAGGAGTCGCCGGACGAGATGGCCCGGTTGGCGGGCAATATCATCATGGGCGGCGTGAGCGCCCTGGGTGCGCCAAGTCTGTAACAGGTCCGGAATTCCCGGCAGCTGCTTATAAACAATACCCCTCATGCAGGCGCATAAACCTGCATGAGGGGTGTTTTTTTTCTGTTTTCCGGTTCGATGCAATTGCTTCCGGAAGCTCTGTTTTTGCCTACAGCTCGTTTCCCTCGTCCGGCTGCTGGACCAGCAGGGCCTCTCCGGCCGGGGCGTCGGTGAAGTCCAGCTGCACCACCGCCTGGGCGGTGTTCACGGAGCAGCTGACGCATTTGCCGCGCTCTGCGGCTGCGGCGGCGCAGCGGTTCAGAAGGTCCGTCAGGATTTCCCGGTTCAGCCCGCCGCCCCGCCAGTGGAACACAAAATGGGGCTGCTTTTTCCGCAGGGCCTGGCGGGCGCGGTTCTCCACGTCCTCCGGCTTGGTGAAGGACAGGGGGCGGTAGTAGTACCCCTTGTCTGCCGTGCAGGGCGGCAGCGGAAGCACCAGCGTCTCGTGATCCCGGAAGATGTGCCGGTCGTCCAGGTTGAAATAGTCGTACCGGGGCGTGCCCCGCTGGAGGGAGTTGTCAAAGGTGGCGTCCAGGTGGTAACGCTGGCCGTCCACCGTTATCACGTTCCAGGTGTGGCGGTATTTCACGCCCCGCTCCGGGGCCGCCTCGCTGAGAGCCACGATGCAGGGCAGCTGCACCGCGTCGCACAGGGCCTTCACCGTTTTGGCGATGCCCTCGCACACCCCCACCCCCTGGGTCAGGGGGCCGATGATCTCGTGGGAATAGGGCTTTTTCAGCTTGTCATACCGGACGTTCTCCAGAATGAAGGCGTGGATGGACAGCTCCTTGTCCCGGTCGCTTTTTCCCTGCAGGGGCCGGGCCAGACGGTCCAGCCGGGCGGCCACCGCCTGGCGGTGCTGGCGGATCTTCCCCTTGTCGAACAGGTACTCCGGCAGCAGCTCCACATGGTCCGCCCCGGGCATCCACCGGTACTGAAACCCGGTGACATAGAACAGCAGCGGCGTGTCCAGCTTCAGCCGCAGATAGATGTCCGACAGCTCCGGGCCGTCCAGCCGGGGCACCCGGATCCCCGGGGCCAGGGCCTCCATACCCGCCAGCATGGCGTCGTATACCCCGCGCTTTTCCCGGTCCAGCTGGCGGTAATAATAGCCCGCCATCAGCGGCAGGCGTGGGGCAGCAGCTCCCGCACCTGCCCGGCCAGCCGGTCAAACTGGTCGCAGGACAGGGCCTGTGCCCCGTCGGACAGGGCGCAGGCCGGGCGGTCGTGCACCTCCACCATCAGGCCGTCGGCCCCGGCGGCCACGGCGGCCAGCGCCAGGGGAGCCACCAGCTCCGCCCGCCCGGCGGCGTGGCTGGGGTCCACGATCACCGGCAGGTGGGTCATTTTTTTCAGCACCGGAATGGCGGCGATGTCCAGAGTGGCGCGGCTGTCGGTCTCGAAGGTCCGGATGCCCCGCTCGCACAGGATCACCCGCTCGTTGCCCCCGGCCAGGATGTACTCCGCCGCCTGCAGCAGCTCCGTTACCGTGGAGGACATACCCCGCTTCAGCAGTACGGGCTTCCTGACCTGGCCCAGGGCCTGGAGCAGGGCGAAATTCTGCATATTCCGGGCCCCGACCTGCAAAATATCCACCTGATCCAGGTCCTCCAGCTGGTGGGAGTCCGTGATCTCCGTCACCACCGGCAGTCCGGCCTCATGGCCGGCCTCCGTCAGCATGGAAATGCCCGCCTGGCCCAGTCCCTGGAAGGAATAGGGGGAGGTCCGGGGCTTGAATACCCCGCCCCGCAGCAGCTGCGCTCCGGCGGCCTTGACCCGCCGGGCGACCCCGGCCATCTGCACCTGGGATTCCACGGCGCAGGGTCCGGCGATCAGGCAGAACTCCGCCCCGATCCGAGCGCTGCCCACCTCCACCACGGTGTTGTCCGGGTGGGCGGCACGGCCGGCCAGGCGATAGGGCGGCGTGATGCGCCGCACGTCCAGCACATAGGGCAGGGCCGCCAGGCCCTCCGGGTCCAGCCGCCAGGTGTCTCCCACCAGGGTCAGCACATCGGCGTCCCGGCCCGGGGTCCGGCCGATCCGCACCCCCTGATTCATCAGGCGCACCGCCAGCTGCCGCAGGGCGGGCTCCTGGGTGTCTTTTTGGATAATAACGATCATATGATCCTCCATGCGGCTGTGCCGCTGTATATTCCCGGATATTGTACCGCAATGCGCGGGTTTTTGCAACCGGGGAATTTCCCGGGGAATATGCAGAATGCAATAACCGAAATACAGATAATTTCTATATATATAACTTGACGATTGCCAATGTGTATGCTATGATAGATGCAGGTCATCAGAATATACAAAATGCAATGCTTTCGAGCGGAAATATTTTCCGTTTTGACGGCCTGCATGGCTCATCCCATCCAACCGGACATAAAACGGAGGTATCAGATGAAAAGACTGCCGAAAATGCTCTGCGCCCTGATTCTTTGCGCCCTGATGGTGACTGCCGCAGTTTCCTGCGGCCAGAAGCCCGCCCAGCAGCTCCAGGACCCGCCCCAGCAGGAGGACCCCCAGCCTGCCCCGGAGCTGAAGATCGCCGTGGACAGCGATCCGGCCCGTTCCGCCGTCATCCACTGGTTTTATTCGGAGGAGGGGCAGGCCCTGTTCGGGGACAAAGATCTGAATGACGTGCTTTTCTCGGTGGACCCCCGGGATATCGCCCAGGAGCTGAAGCTGGGGAACTATGACGCCGCCGTGTGCGCCCCCGATCAGAAGGCCCTGCAGCTGCTGGGCGGCTACGAGTCCATGCCCCTGCTCAAGGACGCCGTGATCTTTGTCCACGGCAACATCGGGCAGGAGAATGCGGACTATAACCTGTCCTCGGAGACCCTCCGCGGCATATACGCCGGCACCGCTCCCCTTTTCTGGGATGAGGCACAGACTCAGCCGCTGATTCCCGCCTATGGCTATGCCAGCGATGCCCAGGACCCCCTCTGGCAGCTGATGTCGATGCAGTTCGGCTTCACCGCCGACGCGCCGGATATCCTCACGAGGGGGACATGGGACAACCCTGTGTGGGCCACTGTTGAGACCGGGCGGGTGGGATCGCCGCTGTTCCCCCTGCATTATAATTGGCTGTTCGGTGAGGCGGGAATCAACGGGTCGGTGATCTCCGTGGACGGCGTGCGGCCCACAGACGCGACGCTGGCGGACGGGTCCTATCCCTTCACCCTGTCCTACTACGGCCTGTATTCGCCCAGCCACCCGCAAGCCCAGCAGATCGACGCGATCTTCCAGGGCGTGCAGGCTATGCAGTCCGCAGACTGACCGCATCCCGGCATCGTCCTCTCTTTTTTCGGAAAACAGTTGCCGTAACGGTGAAAATATACTATACTATTTACTTGACAGTGCCGCTGGCACAATTTACCGAAAACAGGACGATGGATATGAAAACAAGCGACTTTAACTATGAATTACCGCCGGAGCTGATCGCCCAGACGCCTATCCCCCAGCGGGACGCCTCCCGGCTGCTGGTGCTGGACAAGAATACCGGCGCATGGCAGCACCGGCATTTTTACGACCTGCCGGAGTATCTCCGGCCCGGCGACTGCCTGATCCTCAATAACTCCCGGGTGCTTCCGGCCCGTCTGCTGGGCCACCGGCTGCCCGGCGGCGGGGCCTGCGAGGTGCTGCTGCTGATCGACCGGGGAAACAAGACCTGGGAGTGCCTGGTGCGGCCCGGCAAGCGCATGCGCACCGGGGCGAAGCTGTCCTTCGGCGACGGGGAGCTGACGGCGGAGGTGGTGGAGGAACTGCCCGGCGGCAACCGCCTGGTGCGCTTCGATTATGAGGGAATTTTCCTGGAGGTGCTGGAGCGTCTGGGGAAAATGCCCCTGCCCCCCTATATCAAGGAGGAGCTTCAGGACCAGGAGCGCTATCAGACGGTGTACTCCAAGGTCAACGGCTCCGCAGCCGCCCCCACGGCGGGCCTGCACTTCACCCAGGAGCTGCTGGATCAAGTATCCGCAATGGGTGTAAAGCTGGGATACGTTACACTCCATGTGGGCCTGGGGACCTTCCGCCCGGTGAAGGAGGACGAGATCGAGGGCCACGAAATGCACAGCGAATACTGCGTGATCCCCCAGGAGACGGCGGACCTGATCAATGAGACCAAGAAAAACGGCGGCCGGGTCATCTGCGTGGGCACCACCTCCTGCCGCACCATCGAAAGCTGGGCCGCAGAGGACGGCACCATGACGGCCAGCGCTGGATGGACGGATATCTTCATCTATCCCGGCTACCGGTTCAAGGTGCTGGACGGGCTGATTACCAACTTCCATCTGCCGGAGTCCACTCTGATTATGCTGGTGTCCGCCCTGGCGGGCCGGGAGCACGTCCTGGCGGCATATCAGGAGGCGGTGAAGGAGCGCTATCATTTTTTCAGCTTTGGTGATGCAATGCTTATCCTGTAAAGGATGCAGCAATACGATAAGGACCGACAAGCGAAGCGGGAGCCCGGCGTCTGCCGGACTCCCGCTTTTGCAAAAGTTTATACAACTTGCCGCCAGTCCGCCTTTTATGCCAATGCGGCGGAGCAGCGATTTGCGAACTGCCGGTCTGTAGCCCGGCAGGATATTTCCCCCTCAAAAACAAAAGAAAGTGCTCAATTCACAAAGAATCAAGCACTTTTCTCCTGGCACGCCGTGAGGGATTCGAACCCCCGGCCTTCTGGTCCGTAGCCAGACGCTCTATCCAGCTGAGCTAACGGCGCGTGTCTCTTGACGACTTTGCTATAATACCACGGTCTCCCAGAAAATGCAAGTCTTTTTTTCAAAAAATCCAAAAATTTTTTTGGATGGCTTGTTCAGCGAAAGCTGATGGGATTCTGTGGCGCCGTATAAGGAACTTTTCCCCGGGAATACTGTTTTTATCCAAGTGACGGAGGCAGTAGTGGAATGCAGGGAAAAGTGGAGATCTGCGGCATCAACACCGCCAAGCTGGAGGTTCTGAAAAACGACGAAATGGCGGAGCTTCTGCGGCGGACCAAGGAGGGAGACATGGCCGCCCGGGAAAAGCTCATCCGGGGCAACCTGCGGCTGGTGCTGTCGGTGCTTCAGCGATTTGCCAGCCGGGGCGAGAACATGGACGACCTGTTCCAGGTGGGCTGTATCGGCCTCATCAAGGCCGTTGACAACTTCGATATCAACCAGCCGGTGCGCTTTTCTACCTACGGCGTTCCCATGATCGTGGGGGAGATCCGGCGGTATCTCCGGGACAACAGCGCCATCCGGGTGTCCCGAAGCCTGCGGGACACGGCGTACAAGGTCCTCCAGGCCCGGGAGCGTCTGCTGCGCCAGAGTCAGCGGGAGCCTACCGTGGAGCAGCTGGCCCAGGAGCTGGCCATCCCCCGGGAGGAGGTGGTGCTGGCCATGGACGCCATCGTGGACCCGGTGTCCCTGTACGAGCCCATATACTCTGAGGGCGGCGACACGGTATGCGTCATGGACCAGGTCAGCGACCGCCGCTGCACCGACGAGAGCTGGATCCAGCGCATTGCCCTGAAGGACGCCATCAGCCGCCTGACGCCCCGGGAGCGCAGCATTCTGATGATGCGCTTCAACCAGGGAAAGACCCAGATGGAGGTTTCGGCGCAGATCGGCATATCCCAGGCCCAGGTGAGCCGCCTGGAAAAGGGAGCCATCCGCGCCATCAAGAAGGAGCTGTAGCACATACCGTCTCCCCTGCCCTGCCCGGCAGTCCATCTGCCGCAGGAATATCAAAAGGGCCTGCTGCCTGCACTTTGCAGACGGCAAGCCCTTTTGGCTGCTTGAACGATATTATGCCCTTCTGCGGCGCTTGCGGCGGAATTTGTCCAGCACTCCGGTGACGATGCCCCGCTCGTAGCGGTTCATGCCAAACAGCCACAGGCTGGCGACGTAGACAGCCACGAACACGCAGCCCCAGATGAGAATATCCAGATACCCGGACACCGGGGCCAGCACGGCGATAAGCACCGCCACGATGGCGGGTACCAGCATGGACGGCAGCAGCCGGGCGATGCGGACCCAGAACCAGCGGACATCCAGGCCCACATGGCGGCGGAAATACCAGTTGATGGGAAGGACGTTCCCCACCACCGTGATAAACAGGATGGACCCGGCCACGCCCACCAGGCCGCCGTATTTGCACAGGGGGATCATCAGCCCCACATTGACGGCGGCGGCGGCCAGATAGACCCAGGCCCGGAACCGGTGCATATTCTTGGCCCGGAGGATCTCCAGCCCCACGAACTGGATGGCAGAGACGATGGTGCTGGCAAACAGCAGCAGGGCCACGGGATAGTCCACGGCAAACTGCTCCTTGCCGCCGGCCCATAAAATCACAAAGGGACGGCCCACCGCCACGAAGCCCAGGAACACCGCCATCAGCATGATGAACTGCAGGCGTCCAGCCTTGGTCATCAGCCGGGTCAGCTCCCGGTTGGAGTCGCCCTCCGCCACCATCCGGTGGACCCGGGGGATCAGCACATTGGAGATGGCCATGGCAAAGGACAGATAGTACACGTTCAGCTGGTTGGCGCTGTAGTACACGCCGGACAGCTCCGCGCCGTGGATCCAGGTGGTCATCAGGGTGCCGATGCCGTAGTTCAGCTGGTCCACCACCACCGCCAGGAAAATATAGAACGTGAAGCCCATCATGCTCTTCATCAGCGGCAGGTCGTAGGTCCGGAAGGACACCGGCATTTTCAGCACCGCGAAGCAGTAGGCCATATACGTCAGGCCGCACACGATGGTCAGCACCAGCGAAAGCGTGGCAATGGCCGGGGAGCGGAAGCCCAACAGCAGCAGGGGAATGGAGATCAGCGGACTAAGCACGGATTTGGCCATGGTGACAGCCTTCAGGAACAGATACCGCTCGTGGATGTTCACATGGGACTCAAAAACGCTGAAGGGAAAGGACAGAGCCGCGTTTAGGGTCATGATCCGCAGGAGCTTGGCGCCCAGGGCCAGCTCCTCCGGGGCCCACTTGGTGCCGAACACCATCTGGGGATGGGCGGCCAGAAAGAAGCCCAGGGCCAGCAGCACCAGTCCCAGCAGCGACAGGGTCACCAGGAACATGCCGTTGAGCTTTGCCATTTCCCGCCGGTCCTTGGCCACCTTGGCCTGGGAATAGTAGCGGATATAGGCGCTGCCCAGGCCCATGCTCAGCAGCAGCAGGTAGGAGATGATGGGCCCCACCGCGCCGTATACACCGTATTCCGTTTCGCCCAGCCGGCCCAGCATAATGGGCGTATAGATCAGCGAGATCAGCGTGCTCAGGCCCATGGACACATAGGACAGCACCGCTCCCAGCCGCACTTGATTCACTTGCAAGGGTCCACCCTCTTTCTGCATATCCGAGTCATTATACCGGGTTTTCCGGGCTATGTAAAGAGTCCGTCAAGTGAATTCATGAAAATGTCACAAACTGGGGCAGGCTGAGACAGGCTGGGACAGGCTGAGACAAGCCGGGACAAGCCGGGACAAACCGGGACAAGCCGGGGTCATGCGCGGAAATAGCCGTACAGCTCGATGATGGCGAAAAGGATGTTCAGCAGGCCGAAGGCGAAGATCAGGGTCACGGCGGCCTTCTGGCTGGAGCGGCTGCGGTCCATGCCGGAGGCCAGCAGGAGCATGGCCCCCGCCAGAGCCAGAGCCGAGACACCGGGGATATACACCACCGCCAGCTGCCGCAGCAGCCAGAAGATCACGGCCACGGCCAGCAGGAGCATGGATAATCTGCGCTTGGTTTCCAGTTTCATGAAAAACCTCCTGATTTTTTCTATTAGTCTACCGAATTTTCCCGGAAAATACAAGAGCCTTCGTTGAATTTGCATAAATTTGCAGAAAAGCGGCACGGCGTAAGCCGTGCCGCTATCCGTGCAGCAAGCCGGTTATTCCGGGTCGTAGGCAATGGTTACCATCCGGCAGGCGGCGCACCGCTGGGCCGGAACGTGGTCCGTTTCCGAGTGGGGGGCCTTTCCCAGAAGCAGGAAGCCCGGGCAGCCCACGGCCGCGCCCATGGGACGGTTCTCCGTCACCCAGCACACGCCGCCTCGGCCCATAGCCCGGACGAAGCCGGACTGCATCTCGTTTCCACAGCAGGGACATTTCATGGCAGGTACCTCCTCTTGCTCATTATGCTTTATACTTTCCATCATATGATATATGTTGCTATTATATTACCATAAATACAATATATAAATGTGAACAATGTAAGAACAAATCATAAAAAATATGTAAAAAAATTATAAAATGACAGCCGCTTGCGGACAAGCGGCTGTCACTTTTGACGGAATATTACTTTTGGCTGGGCATTTTCCAGGCTTGATGGTCGGTGTGAAGCAGATGGTGGGATACGTCGCTGAGGGGCTTTTTCATGAACTCCCGATACAGCTCGTGGACCTCGGGATTCTCGTGGGAGAACCGGGAGGGGGCGGCCTTGTCGATGTTCCACAGGACGCTGCCGCGCTTTTCCGCCAGCTCCACGCCGTCGTGGATGGGCTGACCGCCGCCGGCGCAGCCGCCGGGACAGGCCATGATCTCCACGAAGTCATAGCGCACCTCGCCCCGCTCCAGGGCGGTCATGAGCTTGCGGGTGTTCAGCAGGCCGCTGGCCACTGCCACGGACACCGGTCCGGCTCCGGGGATATCGAACTTGGCTTCCTTCCAGCCGTCCATGCCCCGGACATCCCGGAAGGCGTCGGGGTCGGGATTTCGGCCGGTGACAAGGTAGTAGGCGCTGCGCAGGGCCGCGTCCATGACGCCGCCGGTGGCGCCGAAGATCACCGCCGCGCCGGTGCCGCTGCCCAGAGGACTGTCAAAGGGCATCTCATCCAGAACGGCGGGGTTGATCTGCTCGCCCCGGAACATCCGGACGATCTCACGGGTGGTCAGCACCACGTCCACGTCCGGGTCACCGCAGGCGTCCCGCATGGTGGGCAGGGCCGCCTCGCTCTTTTTGGCGGTGCAGGGCATGATGGACACCACGAAGATGTCGTGGGGGTCCACCCCCAGCTTCTTGGCGAAGTAACTCTTGGCCACGGCACCGAACATCTGCTGGGGACTCTTGGCGGTGGACAGATGGCTGACATACTTGGGGAACTGGGTCTTGACGAACCGCACCCAGCCGGGACAGCAGGAGGTGAACATGGGCCAGGTGTACTGATCCCGGTGGGTGAAGCGCTCCACAAACTCGCTGCCCTCCTCCATGATGGTCAGGTCGGCGGTGAAATTGGTGTCGAATACATAGTCAAAGCCCATCTGCTTCAGGGCGGTGACCATGCGCTGGGCAGTGGCGTACTCGGGCTTCAGGTGGTAGTATTCCGCCCAGGCGGCCCGGACCGCCGGGGCCATCTGGACCACGGTGATCTTCTTGGGGTTGGCCAGGGCGTCGAACACCCGGCCGGTGTCGTCGTGCTCCTGCAGACCGCCCACGGGACAGTGGGTCATGCACTGGCCGCAGAAGGTGCAGTCGGAGTCTGCCAACGTCCTGGCCCCGGACACGCCGATGGTGGTGCGGGTACCGGTGCCCATCAGGTCCCAGATGTGCATACCCTGGATCTTGTCGCAGACCTGGATGCAGCGCATACAGCGGATGCAGCGGTTTTCAAACCGCACCACAGGGATGCTGAAATCCGGCTCAATGGGCCGCAGGTCCTTGATATAGTGGTTGCCCAGCAGGTTATAGTCGTTGGTGAGCTGCTGGAGCTTGCAGTTGCCGCTGCGGGTGCACTTGGGACAGCGGATGTCGTGCTGGGCCAGCAGCAGCCGCAGGTTCACCCGGCGGGCCTCACGGACCCGGGGGGAGTTGGTGTGGACCACGATGCCCTCGGCCACCTGGGTGTCGCAGGCGGCCACCAGGCGCTGCTCCCCCTCCACCTCCACCATGCAGATGCGGCAGGCGCCGATCTCGTTGATGTCCTTCAGGTAGCACAGGGTGGGAATATCCAGGCGCACGGAACGGGCGGCCTCCAAAATGGTGGTGCCCTCCGGCACGGTGACGGTTCTGTTGTCGATGGTCAGCGTTACCATTTGATATCTCGACCTCCTCTGAAAATGCCGTAGCCAAAGTGATCGCACCGCAGGCAGCGGGAGGCCTCGGTGACGGCGCCCTCCTCGGTGAGGCCGCACTCGATGTCCTCAAAGTCGCACTTGCGCTCACAGGCCTGGCGCTCGGTGGTGTTGATGCGCCCGTGGGGCGGGCGGTTGTTCAGCCGGGGAGCCGGGATGTCCACATCCACCCGGATCTCATGGTGGAAGCCCAGGTGCTCGTCGATATTGGCGGCAGCCACCTTTCCGGCGGCAATGGCCCGGATGGCGGTGGCAGGGCCGGTGACGCAGTCGCCGCCGGCAAAGATGTTGTCCATATCGTTGACCTGACCGGACAGGGCGGCCACCAGCCGTCCGCCGCGGGTGATGGGCACGCCGGCCTGGTCAAAGCCCTGGATCTCGATGCCCTGGCCGATGGCCACCACGATGATATCCGCCGGGATGCGCACCTGGTCCAGAGCGGCCTTGTTGGGCCTGGGACGCCCGGAGCTGTCCACATCGCCGATGATCTGGGGCTGGACCCACAGAGCCCGGGCCACGCCGTCCTCGTCGGCCTCAATGCGGACGGGAGCTGCCAGGGTCATCATCTCCGCCCCCTCGGCGGTGGCTCCTGCCACCTCGTCAGGCAGGGCCGTCATATCCTCCAGGCGGCGGCGGTACACACAGGTGACCTTGCTGGCTCCCAGGCGGATGGAGCTGCGGGTGACGTCCATGGCCACGTTGCCGCCGCCGATGACCACCACCTGCTTGCCGGTGAAGTCGGGCATCACGTCGTCGCCGATGGCCTTGAGCATCTCCACGGCGGACAAGACGTTCCTGCTGTCCTCGCCGGGAATGCCGGTTTTCTTGTCCTGGTGGGCGCCGATGGCGATGTAGATGCAGTCAAACTGCTTCTCCAGCTCCTCCAGCCAGATATCACGGCCAATGCGGACGTTGGTGCGGACCTCGATGCCCATGGACAGGATGGAGTCGATCTCGGCGTCCAGCTTCTCCCGGGGGAAGCGGTAGCTGGGGATGCCGTAGCGCAGCATGCCGCCCAGCTTGCTGCACTCCTCGAAAATGGTGACCTTGTGGCCCATCAGGGCCAGGTAATAGGCGCAGCTGAGGCCGCTGGGGCCGCCGCCCACGATGGCCACGGTCTTGCCGGTGGCCGGGGCGCAGGGGGGATTGGGCACCACGCCTGCGTGGTCCACGGCGTACCGCTTCAGGCCCCGGATGTTGATGGGATCGTCGATCATATTCCGGCGGCAGCGGGCCTCGCAGGGATGCTCACAGATGTAGGCGCAGGCGGTGGGCATGGGGTTGTCCTTGCGGATCAGGCGCACGGCGTCGGCGTAGCGCCCGGCCCCCACCAGGGCCATGTAGCCCGGGATATCCACCCCCGCCGGACACAGGGCAACGCAGGGCACGGGATTCTGGAGGCTTGCCAGGCACCGGTGGTGCTGCACGTGCTCCTCATAGTCGTCCCGGAAACCCTCCAGGCCATCCACCACCAGGCGGGCGGCGTCCCGGCCGATGGCGCAGTCGGCGGTGTCCACGATGCTGCGGGCGGTTTTCTCGATGATGCGGACGGTGTCCATATTGGCGGTGCCGTCCAGCACCTGGGAAATGAGCTTGGCCAGTTGGCCCAGGCCGATGCGGCAGGGAACGCACTTGCCGCAGGTCTGGGCGTGGCACAGCTGCAGAAACGACAGAGACATTTCCACCGGGCACAGGCCCGGAGGGCTGGCGGCGATCCGGCGCTCCACATCGCGGTAAAGACCCTCTACCACGGTCTGAGCCCTGCTGGGGGTTTTGATGTCAAGTCTGCTCAAAACAGTTCCACTCCTTCCGTCCGCTTACGGCGTTTGGCTGTGCGCCGCAGACGGACTGATATTGGTTACAGCTACAGAATGCCACAATTGATTTCAAAAGTCAATTGTTTCAGAAAAGTTGTCTATCCGATGAGAAATTTTCATAATTGATGAGAAAACATTGCAGAAAAATTCACGGAACCATAGGGCGGCCTGAAATTTTGAAATCTTCGGAAACGGCGGAAAACCGGGAACGTTTCCCACTCCATTGCCAAGATTGTGACGAAAATTGTTTCGTATAAATGCAATAAATTTCGGCACATGAAAATCAGCCCGGGACAAAGTGTTGCATTTGTATATTGCGGACGGGGCCTGTACATGTTATAGTGAGTGTACAAATCAGAAAGGAGGCGCGCCATGAAGGTTCGGCTCAACGAGGACCGGCAGGTGGTGGACGCCATCCGGGAGGGGTTAAAGCGCACCGGCGGGTACTGCCCGTGCCGCCTGGCCCGGACGGAGGAAAACCGCTGCATGTGCAAGGAATTCAAAGACCAGATCGCAGACCCCGACTTTGAGGGGTACTGCCACTGCCGTCTGTATTATAAGGAGAAGTAAGGCCTGTCCCCCGGTTCACATTGAACCGGGGGATTTTTTCGCCCGGCGGAGGAGTGCATCATGCCGGTATAATTCCAGCAAATGACAGGGATGTTTGTCGATAATGACATAATTTAGCGCAATTCTGCGTTTTTATGCATTATAGACGATTATAAACGGTATGTTTTGTTGAATTCACAGAAAGCTAACAAATTGATCAAATTTTTGTTGCATGGTACAATATTTGCGAGTAAAGTAGTGAAGTACCCGGCAGGAATCCGGAAAAAAAGAAGGAGAAAAGCATATGGAAATTCAAATTCTGCCCCTGATTATCGTTGTCGCATATCTGGTGGGCATGCTGACCGTGGGCGCCGTGGTCAGCAAGGTCCAGATCAAGAACGCCAAGGACTACATGGTGGCCGGACGCCGCATGGGCCTGTTCATGGTGGCGTTCTCCCTGTCCGCCAACAACATCGGCGGCGGCTGCACCACGGGCCTGGCCCAGAAGGCCTTCGGCGACTGGGGCCTCAGCGCCGTGTGGTACGTTCTGGCGGCTTCCATTGCCATGATCCCCCTGGCCTACTTCGCTCCCAAGATCCGCAAGACCATGGCCGTGACCATCCCCGAGGTGGTGGGCCGCCGGTTCGGCAAGTTCTCCAGCAACTTCACGGCTATCCTGTCCGTGCTGTCGCTGTTCTGCCTGACCTCCTCCCAGATCGCCGCCTCCGGCGGCGTCATCAACGCCCTGATCCCCTCCATTCCCCTGAATGTGTGCCTGATCTTCGCGGGTATCGTCATCATTCTGTACACCACCATGGGCGGCATGATCGCCGACCAGATCTCCGACCTGGTGCAGTTCGGCATCATCCTGGTGGGCCTGGCCATCGCCACTCCTATCGTGCTGAACCATGCCGGCGGCTGGAGCGCCATCTCTGCGGCTCTGCCCGGTGAGAAGCTGAACCTGACCCAGATCGGCTGGGCCTCCATCATCGGCTACATCTTCAACTACTTCTGCACCTTCCTGGCCGGTCCCGAGATGGTCTCCCGCTTTGAGACCGCCAAGGACGAAAAGACCGCTAAGAACGCCGCGTTTGTCTCCGCTATCCTCATGGCCGCCATGTCCATCTTCCCCACGCTGCTGGGCCTGGCTGCCTTCGCTCTGCAGGATCAGCTACCCGGCCTGGCCGAGAACGGCAGCAACGCCATGATGATCGTCACCGGTCATTATGCCCCCGGTGTGGTGACGGGCCTGATCTCCGCCGCCATCATCTGCGCCACCATGTCCTCCGCTGATTCCAACCTGCTGTGCATGTCCACCATGATCATCAACGACCTGTACACCGGTCTGGGCGGCAAGAAGCAGCTGACGGACAAGCAGACCATCTTCTATACCCGGGCCTGCAACGTGCTGTCCGCCGTTGTGGCCATGCTGATCTCTCTGTTCGGCGTGTCTATCGTGGCCATGAACACATTCGCCTTCGGCATTCGCTGCGCCGGTCCCTTCGCCGCATATGGCCTGGGCCTGGCAGTGCCCAAGGCCACCAAGAACTCCGGTATCATCTCCATCATCTGCGGCACCATCGCCTTTGTGGTGTGGCAGATCGTAGGCGGCGGCGGCACCTGGATGTTACTGATGCCGGTGGTGGCCGGATGCCTGGTGAGCACCATCTCCTTCTTTGTGGTCAACTGGATCGAGTGGGGCCGCGGCGTGGCCCCCGCCCCCAGCGCCTATCTGACTGACGAGGAAGTCGCCAGAAAGATCGCTGAGGAGTCTGCCGGCCGGTAAAGCATCCCAAATCGAACAAGCCCCTGCGGGATTTTCCAGCAGGGGCTGTCTAACATAAGGGGCAGTTTTTAAATTTCAAGATATCCCTTGAGCACCTTCAGGGTGTTCCACACGCCGTCGATATGGCTGCGCTCATAGCCGTGGCTGGCGTAGACGCCGGCACCGATAAGCCCGTGGCGCAGGTCGTTTCCGGCAGACAGGGTGGCCTCCACATCAGAGCCGTAGTGGGGGTACACATCCACGGCGTAGTCGGCCTTTTCCCGCCGGGCGGCGTCCATGAGCCTGCCCACTACCTCATAGCTGTAGGGGCCGCCGGAGTCCTTGGCGCAGATGGACACCTGCCGCTCGGTGCAGCGCAGACCGTCGCCTACGCAGCCCATGTCCACGCTGATGGCCTCGGTGACGCCCTGTGGCACGCTGGCGGCTCCGCCGTGGCCCACCTCCTCGTACACCGTCACATGGGCGTATACCCGGCGGCGGGGGGTGAGGTCCTTGTCCTTCATGAACTTGGCCAGGCCCAGCAGAATGCCCACGGACAGCTTGTCGTCCAGGAAGCGGCTCTTGATATAGCCGGAGCCGGTGATCCGGGTCCGGGGTTCGAAGCAGACGATGTCGCCCACCTCCACACCCAGAGCGCGGGTATCATCGGCGGACTTCACGTCCTCGTCCAGCACCACCTCGCATGTGTCATAGCTGCGCTTGGCGTCGGCATATTCGCCGTTGACGTGGACGGAGGCGTTGCACAGCTGGAAGGTGCCCTCGATGACCCGGCCGCCGCGGGTGTAGACCCGGACGTTCTCCGCCTCGCCGTTTTCCGGACGCATACCGCCCAGAGCCGTCAGCTGCAGGCGGCCATTTCCCTTGATCTCCGCCACCATGCCGCCCAGGGTGTCGGCATGGGCCTCCAGCAGCAGGCCGTCATTCTCGTCGCTGCCGCCCAGGTCGATGAGAACGCCGCCCTTGACGGTGGTCCGGGCCTCATAGCCCAGGGACCGGAAGGCGTTCAGCACCCACTCCGCCGCCTGCCGGGTGAAGCCCGTGGGGCTGTCGATGGCCAGCAGCTCCACCGCCTGGTGGGCGGCATATTCCGCATAGGTACGTTCCATAGTTGAATCCTCCTGTTATTTGATCTTTTCCCAGCAGCCGGACCGCAGGGAACCGGCAGCCACCGGGCAGTCCAGCCGCTCCGCCAGCTGCCGGGCCAGGGGACGCTCCTCCTCCTGGTCCACCTGGTTCACGAAAACCTGGTCATGAAATCCCTCCCGGGCGGCCACCCGGGCCGCGATGGCCGGGGTCACGGGCCGATTTTCCGGCACACCGGCCAGCCGGGCATACAGGGCCGGACGATGGGCCGCCACGCTGATGGGACGGCCGAAGCCGTCGGCTCCCAGCACCAGAATGGTGGTGTTGCGCCGGGGCGGCAGCACCGGCTCGTGCTTTTCGTGGCCCTTGAAGGGCTTTCCGGCGGAGCCGTCCGCCTCCACCAGGGTATAGTCCGCCAGGGCGTCCCAGCCCTCAAAGCCCGGGGACACCAGCTTGCCCTGGGTCGACGGAACCCCCAGACACACCAGGCCCTCCCGGGCCAGAATTTCCCGGGCGGTATCCGGGTCCTGGGCCATGGCGATGCCGGTGGGGGGCCAGATCTTGGTGGTGGTGGTCACCGCCACGGTGCCCCGTTCCCGCAGCTCCCGGGCCAGGTGATACATCAGGGTGGTCTTGCCGCCGCCGCCGATCAGGGCGGTGACGCCGGGCCGGATGTCCAGCAGGTCGCATAGCTTATCCACTTTCTCACTCTCCCTTTGCGCCGCGTGTGCGGCAGGGCCATTGTATCACAGGGCGGTGGAAAAATCCACCTATATTTCCGCCTATTGACGCCGGGCGGTGCGGTATTCGTCGCCGGGCCGCCAGTAGGGGCAGTCCCCCCGTCCGGACAGGAACCGCACCATCTCGTCCTCGTCCAGGTCCACGTCGCAGATGTATTCGTCGTATTCCTCGTCGTAGTTATAAAAGCAGCAGGCTTCGCACTGGGTCATGTGCCGGGCCTCCTTTCGTCAGGATGATTATACGTCCACCGGGGGTGCTGCGTCAATAACCAGCTTGTCAAAAAAGTCTTTTTGACAAGCTGCGTGCGGTTTTTCAGAACTGAAAAGTTCTGAAAAACCTGCGATTGCAAACGAAAGACACCCCTGATTGGTTTCTTTCGTAAGTATCTTCCTTTCCGATGGCGGAAGATTTCCGGTTTTTCCGACAGCCTCCAGAATATTTATCAACAGAAAGCTTACAATTATTCGAATTTTGCACTTGACGAAAATATGAAAATCAAATATAATCATGAGTGGAGAGGGTCTTACCTCCCGTGCCTATGAAGTGAGCGTGCATCCGGGTAAAGAGGGCGGATGCACGCTCATTTCCTTTATTTTCTCAGCTCCCGCAGCTGAAGCTCCACGTCTCCGATGAGGTACAAGGACCCGTAGCACAGCACCGTGCCGTCAGGCCCTGCCTGCTCCAGGGCCAGGGCCACCCCCTCCCGGATGGTGCCGCAGGCCGTGGCAGAACAGCCCAGCTCCCGGATATAGGCCGCCAGCTCACCGGCAGGCAGGGACCGGGGGTTATCCGGCGTCACCGTGATGAAGGAGTTGGCGTAGGGCGCCACGCCCCGGTACATGCAGTGGTAGTCCTTGTCCTGCATGACCCCGGTCAGCACCGTCAGGGGCCGCCCGGGCAGATAGTCCCGGATGTTCTGCTCCAGGGCCTGGATGCACTGGGGATTGTGGCCGCCGTCGATGATGAACAGGGGATCATGGCCGATGATCTGGAACCGGCCGGGCCAGTCGGTGGAGGCCAGCCCCCGGCGGATATGGGAGTCGGTAATGGCCCAGCCCCGGGCCTGAAGCACCCGGATGGCCGTCAGGGCCACGGCGGCGTTGCACAGCTGGTGCCGTCCCAGCAGCGGCAGGCGCAGGCCGGTAAGCTCCTCCCAATCGAAAACCTGGCCCTCCAACCCGGCGCTTTCCAGACGGATGCCGTCGAAATCCGCCAGGTGCATGGGAACACCCAGACGCTCGCACCGCTGGCGGATGATCTCCTCCGCAGAGGCCGTCTGGCGGTACAGCACCGCGTCACAGCCGGGCTTGATGATCCCGGCCTTGGTGGCGGCGATTTTTTCAATGGTGTCCCCCAGATACTGGGTGTGATCCAGACCGATGTTGCAGAACACGGCGGCCTCCGGGGCGGGGATCACGTTGGTGGCGTCAAATTCGCCGCCCATGCCCACCTCGCACACCACGATATCGCAGTTGTGCCGGGCGAAATAGGCGAAGGCGATGGCCGTGACCATCTCAAACTCCGTGGGGTGAGGGTCCAGGGAGTCCGCCAGAGGGCGGACCTGGGCCGTGATTTCGCACAGCTCGTCGTCGGTGATCTGCCGGCCGTCCACCTGCATGCGCTCGTTGAACCGGATCAGGAAGGGCGAGGTGTACAGGCCCGTGCGATAGCCCGCCGCCCGGAGGATGCTGGCCATTATGGCACAGGTGGAGCCCTTGCCGTTGGTGCCGGTGACGTGGATGAACTTCATGTCCTTCTGGGGGTCCCCCATCAGCGCCAGCAGCGCCCGGATGCGCTCCAGCCCCGGGATGCTGCTGCGCCAGCAGACGGCGTGGATATAAGACAGGGTTTCGTCAATGTTCATTGTATATCATTTCCTTTCGACTGCACCGGCGGCAGGCCCACGGCCCGCAGAGCGCCGGAGCGCTGCAGAAGCCACACCACCAGCACGTCCAGCACGCCGGTGATGGCGAACTGCACGCTGCGGGCCGCCAGCCGGGTGAGAAAGTACGCGGCTTTTGCGCCGCCGCCATAGATCATGGCCAAAGCGAAGCTCTGGTACAGGATGGACCCCAGAACCACCGCCGGCAAAAACGCCGCCGCCAGACGCAGGGGGCTGCATCTGCGTGTCAGCCAGGACCGGAAAAAACCGGCGCACAGGCCATACAGGATCGGGGGCACGCAGAAAATCGGGTTGTAGCCATAGGGGGAGAACAGGCAGCCGATGAAATCGGCTGCGAAGCCTGTCAGGGCCCCGGGCAGCGGCCCGAACAGCATCCCGGCCAGGAAGATGGGCACCGCCTCCAGGGAGAAGCGGGTCACCTCGTTGGGGGTAGGGATCAGGAACCGGGCCAGCACCACGCTGACGGCGGTCAGCAGGGCGCAGGTGACCATGGCCCGCACGGGCCACTTGGGTCTGCCGTGGGCAGATGCATGGGTGTGACGTTCAGACATAAAAATTACCTCCTAATTCGGGTAAAAATTGGGAGGAGGTTGGGGAGTATGCACTTGTCAGGGCGCGAACCCCCGGGCCGGCTGCCAAAGCGGATGCGAAGACGGCACCGCGGAGACAGGTCTCCTTCGTCCGGCGGCAACCTCCCATCCGACCGGCACTTAACGCGCCGCTTCTACTCTTGCAGCAAAAGCCAGTCATGATTATACAGAAGCCGCCGGGAAAAAGCAAGGGAAATCGGAAAAAATGCCGAATCCTTCGGGGAAGGAAAGATAGGGGTTGCATTCCCGGGAATATTTGATATAATTACAGCAGATGATACAAACTGTACGCATTATTTTTCTTAATGAGGTGCTGTCATGTCCGTGAAGCTGGAGCTTTATCGTGTGTTCAAGGAGGTAGCGGAGGCCGGAAACATCACCGCCGCCGCCCAGACTCTGTTTATATCCCAGTCCGCCGTCAGTCAGTCCATCAAGCAGCTGGAGGCGGAGCTGCAGACCCGGCTGTTCGCCCGGAACTCCCGGGGCGTCACCCTGACCGCCGATGGGCGGATGCTGTATGAATACGTCCGCAGCGCCATGGGCCTGCTGGAAACCGGCGAGGAGAAGCTGTCCCAGAGCCGGGACCTGCAAATGGGCCACCTGACCATCGGTGCCAGCGACACGGTGACCAGCCAGTTCCTGCTGCCGTATCTGGACCGGTTCCACCGGCAGTATCCGGCCATTCATATCCAGATCATCTCCGGCCGGAGCCACAAAGTTCTGGGCCTGCTGCAGTCCGGCAAGGTGGACATCGCCTTTGCCAGCACCCCCCAGGAGGGGGCGTCTCTGGAGACCTTCCCGTGCCTGGCCACCCACTCCATTTTCGTGGCCGGGGCGGAGTACCCCTGCGACTTCGACCATGTATACACCCTGGAGGAGATCGCCCGGTTCCCGCTGATTCTGCTGGAGCGGAAGGCCTCCTCCCGGCTGTATCTGGAAAAATACTTCCTGCAGAACGGGCTGCACCTGAACCCGGAGATCGAGCTGGGCGCCCGGAGCCTGTTGGTGGACCTGGCGGCCATCGGGTTCGGCGTGGCCGGCGTCACAGAGGAGTTTGTCCGCCGGGAGCTGGAAAGCGGTCGCCTGCGGAAGCTGCGCACGTCCTTTGATATCCCGCCCCGCAGCGTGGACCTGTGCGTGCTGCGGGACGTGCCCCTGACGTCTGCGGCCCAGCGCTTCAGCGATTTTATCCGGGAGAGCCTGCGCCGGGGCTAAACGCCGTCATAAGTGACAAAACTCGCCCCGGAAATGCCGGGAACTTCGCCCTTTCGCCCCCTTGCTTTTGTACCGGGAATAGGGCAGAATAAAGTCATTATTCACAGCAATGTGAGATTTATAGGAGGAATTTATGGAACTGCTGAAGGAGCGCATCCGCCGGGAAGGTAAGGTCCTGCCCGGCAACATCATCAAGGTGGACGGTTTCCTGAATCACCGGGTGGACACCGCCCTTATGAGCCAGCTGGCCGATGAGTTCGCCAAGTATTTCGATGTGAAGGACATCACCATGGTGCTGACGGCGGAGGCCAGCGGCATCCCTCTGGCCACGGTGTGTGCCCAGAAATACGGCGTTCCCATGGTGTTCGCCAAGAAGGCCAAGAGCGACAATATCGAGGGCGGCCTGTATCAGAGCGAGATCTTCTCCTATACCTATAAGAAAAAAGTGACCCTCATCGTGGCCCAGGAGTGGCTGGGTCCCAAGGACCGGGTGCTGATCATCGACGACTTCATGGCCAAGGGCTATGCCATGCAGGGCCTCATCGACATCGTCAAGGCCGCCGGGGCTGAGCTGGTGGGCATTGGCGTGGCCGTGGAGAAGGGCTTCCAGCATGGCGGCGACGCCCTGCGGGAGAAGGGCTATCCCATCCACTCCCTGGCCGTCATCGAGGAAGCGACCCCCGACCACATCACCTTCCGGGAGGATGATCCCGTATGAAAAAGGTTTTAGTGCTGGATTTCGGCGGCCAGTATAACCTGCTGGTGGCCCGCCGCGTCCGTGAATGCGGCGTATACTGCGAGATCAAATCCTTCCGCATGACCATGGACGAGGTCCGAGCCTTTGCCCCGGACGCCATCATCTTCACCGGCGGCCCGGCCACGGTGTTTGACCCCGGCGCTCCCATGATCGACCCGGAGATGCTGTCTATGGGCGTGCCGGTGCTGGGCATCTGCTACGGCCTGCAGCTGATGATGCACCTGCTGGGCGGTCAGTGCTGCAAGGCGGACACCCGGGAGTACGGCAAGACGGAGCTGACCCATACCGCCTCTCCCCTGTTCGACGGCGTGCCGGAGACGGCTGTGTACTGGATGAGCCACGGGGTGGAGGTGGAGCGCCTGGCCCCCGGCTTCGAGATCATCGCCTCCACCGAGGGCTGCCGCCACGCGGCGGTCCAGTGTCTGGAAAAGAAGCTCTACGGCGTGCAGTTCCACCCGGAGGTGGTGCATACCGAGTATGGCCGCCAAATTCTGGAGAACTTCCTGTATAAGATCTGCGGCTTCCGGCCGGAGTGGACCATGGCGTCCTATCTGGAGGAGGCTGTGGCCCAGTGCCGGGAGAAGATCGGCAATGGCCGGGTGCTGCTGGCTCTGTCCGGCGGCGTGGACAGCTCCGTGGCCGCCGCGCTGCTGCAGCGGGCGGTGGGCCGTCAGCTGACGTGCATCTTTGTGGACCACGGCCTGCTGCGCAAGGACGAGGGCGACCAGGTGGAGCATGTGATGACCAAGCAGTTCAACGTGGACGTCCGCCGGGTCAACGCCGGTCCCCGTTTCCTGAGCAAGCTGGCCGGTGTCACGGACCCCGAGCGTAAGCGGAAGATCATCGGTGAGGAGTTCATCCGCGTGTTCGAGGAGGAAGCCAAGAAGATCGGCGCCGTGGATTTCCTGGCCCAGGGCACCATCTATCCCGATGTGGTGGAGTCCGGCCTGGGCGGCGAGTCCACCGTCATTAAGAGCCACCACAACGTGGGCGGTCTGCCTGACTGCGTGGATTTCAAGGACATCGTGGAGCCTCTGCGCCGCCTGTTCAAGGATGAGGTGCGGCAGCTGGGCCTGGAGCTGGGCCTGCCGGAGCAGCTGGTGTGGCGTCAGCCCTTCCCGGGTCCCGGCCTGGCCATCCGCGTCATCGGCGAGATCACCGAGGAAAAGCTGTCCATCCTTCGGGATGCCGATGCCATCTTCCGGGAGGAAATGGCTCTGGCGGGTCTGGATCGCACCACCAGCCAGTATTTTGCCGTGCTGACGGACCTGCGCAGCGTAGGCGTTATGGGCGATGAGCGCACCTATGACTATACCCTGGCCCTGCGTGCGGTGCAGTCCCAGGACTTCATGACCGCCACCTGGTCCCGCATCCCCTATGATCTGCTGGACAAGATTTCCGGCCGCATCGTCGGCGAGGTGAAGCACATCAACCGGATCGTCTACGATATCACCTCCAAGCCCCCCGCGACGGTGGAGTGGGAATAAATAATTAGTGTTTTCTGAATCCCGAAAAGCGTTGGTAATACAGCGTTTTTCGGGATTTTTCTTTTTTAGCGGCTACAAATTGGCTACATTTGCAGCGATTTTTGTAGCCAGAGGCTCACGGCATAATGCCGTCAAGCTGTCTGGCTACCTCCACCTGCTTGTTGGGGTACAGGTGACTGTACGTGTCCATCGTTGTCTGTACCTTTTCATGTCCGAGCCGCTCCGCGATCAGCAGCGGAGAGAAGCCCATCTCCACCAGCAGGCTGGCGTGGCTGTGTCGAATGTCATGCACCCGTATCTCCCGGAGTCCGGTCTTCTTGCAGCCTCTTTCCATTTCGTGCTTCAGATAATGCTTCGTTACTTCGAACAGTCTGTCTGACGGATCGTAGCCGTACAATCTGTCGGCATAATCCTTTACCATATCGCAAACGAATTGCGGCAAGGTGATTTTGCGATTGCTTTTTGGCGTCTTTGGGTCAAGGAATAGGTCCTCGCCGTCTATACGCGCATAGTTTTTTGTAATGGAAACCGTCCGTTCCTCAAAGTCGAAATCGTTCAGGGTTAAAGCCAGCATTTCTCCGGATCGCATTCCTGTCCAGTAAAGCAGATTAAAGATGACCTTGGACTGCAGCTTATCACTGACGGCATCAATAAAAAACTTGAATTCGTCCGCTGTCCAGATCTGTTCCAATCCGGAATTCTTTTTACCGATAGTTCCGCTTTTTTGTACCGGATTGCTGCCGAGGCCGTAATACTTGACTGCAAAATTGAAAATTGCAGACAACTGGCTGCTCAGCGTTCTCAGATAGGTTGGCTTATAATTCCTCTGATTGTTCATCAGCTCGGTTTGCCAGCGACGCACATTCATCGGCTGGATCTCATTGACTTTCAAATTCTTGAAATACGGCATAATATGTACCGCAATGATGTCCTCTTTCCCTTTGTAGGTAGTCGGTCTGATTCTGGCTTTGCAGTCATCCATATAGATCTCTACCATATCGCTGAAAAGCATATCGCAGGAATTTGAGGTCTTGCTCAGAAAATCCAGTTCATACTGCTTGGCTTCTTTTTGCAGTCGAAAACCTTTCTTCTTTTTCTGCTTTTTGGTGCCTGTCCAATCTGTGTAAACAAATTTACAGTACCATAACCCTGTCTTTTCGTCTTTGTAGGTCGGCAATGATTTCACCTCCGATCCGTAAAAGTTTCATCGCCCGGATACGGTTTCCCTCGTCACTTACAGGTAGGTGTTCTCGTAAAAAAATTTGGCAGATAGGGATGTCATTCAGGCAAGGATCCAGAACAAGAAAGCAGGATGCCGCCATCTGTAATATTTGCCGCCATACCTTCACGCTCAAAGACCTTGCAAAGCCTTGCCCAATAGGTCTTTTCCGGGACGCTTTCAAAGGCAGTCCTGACCTTTTCGCTGTCGGCCTGCTGAATGGCAATATCGCCGTTTTCACGAATCGTCAGGCTGTTATATCCCCGGGAATGAAGGTCGGTGATCAAGGCTTCCAGCACCTTGCGGCCCTGTACTTCATACCACACCTGCGGATCGACCGGATCCGGTTGCTTCGGCATAGCTGCCGGAGCTTCAGCGGTATCCTTAGTATCGGACGCAGAGGGTTGCGGTGCGGTCGGCTGCTTCAACGGTACGATATTCACAAGCGCACAGTCGATACCGCCGTTCTGGTCAAAAGTCACATCAGCAAAGTTATAACCGTCCACACCGAACAGCTTAATCCGTCCGGTGCCGCCCTTTGCTATGATCCGTTCCGGGAACTCTTCACGCCACTCCCAGGTTGCGTTGGGGTATACCGATTGCAGATAGGCTGAAATACGGTAATTGGCATGGCGAAGCAGTACCTGCTCCACGGGGTCGGACACTTCTGGGATAACGAATCAGTCGAAGGCCGCATCCTGCTTTTCGCATTTTCTGCGGATGCGCTTTGCCTCCCGCCTGTGAAGCTCCTCCTTGATATACGGAACAAGGAAATAGCAGGTCGCCCATACCGCCCAAATGGCAAACGCCGCGGCAAGAATCCACGCCTGCGCATTTCCACGGATAAAGGCTGTGATGACCAGCACTGCGACAATAAGTATCGAAACGCCGGACCATAGGTTTTTCTTTTTTCTCATTCGGTTCATCCTTTCTTTGTTGTTCTCTCTGAAAATAAAAAAAGAGGAACCGCTGCGTTTTCTTCCTAAAAACACAACGATTCCTCTCGGCGCCGGAAATTATCCCGGCAATGCGTCTCTTTCTCCGTCAATACCGTCATATTCCTGTTTTGGCGGTATTTTCGGCTCGGGCGGTGTCGGCTCCTGCTTTGAGGATCCGGCTCTGCCGACGGGAACAAAGCCCCAGTTATCGAGCAATATTTTCATACGCTTATCTATGGAAATACCGTCACGCTTGGTGTACGGCTCAAGCTCCAGCGAGCCTGTCACCCAGATAAGGCTTCCTTTTTTTGCATGGGCTTTCATCAGCCTGTTGGCGTCCTCACCCCATGCACAAACCTGAAAATATTGTGTATGCAGGGCCTGACGGCTGCCGATATTCTAGGCAATGTCAAAGCGTACATACGGGTTGCTCTTTTCACTGGTCTTCAGCTCCAGATCGGCAGTTATCCGACCGATAACATTTACCTGTGCCATTCTTCTCCTTTCTGCCTTACGGCTGAAATATCTATATAAAAAAGTGCCGGCAAACGATTCCTTCGCCTATAAGGGCAGAACCGTACTGTCGGCACTGAATTACAAACTTAACGCTCTGTGCAATGTGGCACTGTACCACGCTACTCCTTGCGGAGAAACGCACAAAAATCAATTACAAGGGTATTATACCACTATATATTGTGATTGTCAAGTCTGTAAAGTCTATATATAGATATTTCGGGCGATGTATAATAATTACTCTAACGACTTCATTATGCGAACCACAGTGTCGCAGGTATCGTCAAAGGGAATGTCTGAGGCATAGTCGAACTCCTGCTGATACTTTCTCCATTGTTCTTGCATAACAGCACTGCTCTTTACTCGCTCCATGATTGCTATGTATCCCTTGACTGTTTCCGCAGAACTTCTTTTACTGCATGTGGCCGCAAGGGCTTCTTTCAAGGAAGGCAAGTCGATGTTGTGGACTTGCAGCTTTGTCAGCACATAAATGTCGTAGTAATCTCTCGGGCGAGTATTCTGATCTGAACGGGAAATCACTGTTTCCAATTTTTCTGCTAAAATCGTTTCGAGGTTATATGCCAAAATGGAGATGCTGCGATCTTCGAGCAAAAGCTTAAAGCTATATTCAATTTCTCGCGGTGTGATCTTATCTCCTGTGGTAATATCCAGCTTTAACGGAACAGCCAGAGGCGGATAGTTGGCTGTCAGCGCCACACGATAGCCGGTATACTCATCGCCTTCACGGATCTCTCCAATTTGTCGAAAAGCAAAAGTAGCATCATTGTTTAACTCAATGGCGCAGATCTCTTCAAACATTTTGCGAACAGTTTCCTCATTTACGGGATAACCTTTAAGAGTTGCATCCATATCCATAGTTGCCCTTGTGTCTAACCCGACCATTGCAGCGATCAGGAAACCGCCTTTGAGAATAAAGTTATTTCGATATTTGGAAACAGAAACTCGCTCAAGCAGTCGTTCAAGCATATAATTCTGCAAAACGAGCTGTGCAGAAATGTTCTTTTGCTTTGCCATATTTTTGAGGATGGCTTTTAATTGCATTGGTTTTTCATAGTAGTACCTCCAGGTAGGAACGAACTTTTCCGCTTACTCTAAAAAGCTTGGAATAATCCGAAAGAAGTGCGATATTTTTATCGGGAAGCTTTGCGTATTCCTTAAATGCCTGCGTAATCAGCTGAATATCCGTTTGATTGCTTTTTTTGAGAATATCGCATAGGGTACGCTCCCTGTTATATACCCGGACAATATTGTGAGCCGGGGTTTCCGTTTCCGTTAGTCCCACTTCATACAGGCTATCAATAACCTGGGAACATCGGACATTTTCCTTCTTGACGCTTGTTAAATTGTATGTCGCCGGAAATGTCATGCAAAATTTGTTTGGCGTGCGATCGGTCATATTCCATAAGAATAAGGCAGTATCGCAGGAAAAAATACCTCGCTTGAACCGATTCTGAAAAGCAAAGAATTCATCGTCCCAAATCTCCGGTAAAACATACACGCCGCGTCCGGACCGTTCCAATTTGCCTGTATCGGTCAGATATTTTAAGTTACCTCTTGAGATGCCGGCTTTTGTAACCATAGCAGTAGTGACAGTGCCGTTATTCTCATGAGCCATTTGTAAAATCATTTCAGTCTCCTTCATAAAAGGCACCTCCCAACATTATTGACTTTCTCGCTTATTATAATACATGAATTAAGCGTAAAAGTCAATAGCCCAGCGAAAATTCGGGCAATGTTCGGGAAGTGCCTTTTAATCATTATTCAGTTGTTTCAGCCGCAAACTCACCCAACTCCTCATACCCGAGAAAATGATCCGAGGACATAGCGGAATTGAGATATTCGCTGCCGAGAGAAATACGCTGCGTTTCCTTGAAATAGAACCGATACCGATAACCGATCTTCACCCTCGACTGCTTACCGAGCAGCATAGTAGACTCGTTGCCGTCGCCGTCCATAATTTTGATTTTACGGTATTTGCGCAGCGGCTTGGGGACGATCGAAACGCAGACGCCCTCGACAGTCTCGTAGCTCTTATCGGTGATAATGCGGTAATAGCTCAGCGCTCTGGCGACGCTGGCCGCAAATACGGCAAGACTCAGAAACAGCATGATCCGGTCCTTCAGTATGAAGGACATTGCAGCGCCGATCAGCAGACATCCGGCTCCGATGATCCCGGTGAGGAACAGCTTCCGTCTTAGCGGTGCCGGTGCGTCTTTTATCTTACCCATGACTTACATCCTTTCAAAAATGATTTGCTTTCGCAGGTACAGGTTGGCTACGGAAGTGATGACCGGACGGCACTGGGGCAGGAAGCGAACGCTGTGGGCGATATTTTCGCTTGTCGTGTATTCGTCGTGATAGAGCGTATCGATCAATTCATCCTCGCTGCCGAACGCAAAGGTGTTCATCTCCGCACACTTAATCATTTCCGCCGTGGAGAGTATCGCCTGGTTTGCAAGCAGCATGACCTTCTGTTCATCACTGCTCCGCTTATCTCTGCGGAAGATCTGCTTGGTAACTGTATACGGGATATGCTCAAATACTGTCAGCCGAATAAAGGAGATCAGCCGTAGGATCGGGCTTTCCGAGATCGGCACAACATACAGACCGGAGAGCAGGTCGAACAGTGCGTCCGCACCGAGCTCGCCTTCCCCCTCGGCAACCAAGCCGCGCCGTACCAGCCGCTGCATACATTCCGCGGCAGAACGGTGCGTCATATAACCGGTTTCCCGTGACTTGTTTTCATACAGCGTTTTGATCTCATCATCAGAGAGGATACGCCAGTTCAGAATTGACCAGATCATCATTTCCTGGATGTCCAGAATGTATTCCTTGTTATTCAGAAGCACCATCGGGCAGCGCATATTCCGATTTCTTCCTTTGAATTGCATCCGTCCGACTGCGGTATATAATTTCTTCATGAAACCACCTCATTTTTCCGTTTATTCTTCTTTTACGACTTACGAGCTATCAATTTCAACAGAGCGGTCAAAATACTGCATGAAATCACGGTTTTGCTTTAACCGTCCGGCTGCTCTGGAGATCCACGCACCCACAAGATTCGGCTTGACCCCGTACATTTTGGCGATCTCCGCACCGGACAAGCCCTTGACCTTCCATTCGATTGCTTCAATACCGAGGCGGGCAGTGCCGGTATACTGCCGCTTGCAGTTTTGCAGTAGCATACAGATGTCCTGCTCCTCAAGCAGCTTGTCCAGCGTATCGTCCGCACTCGACAGCTGCTCCATGGAAAGCCCGTCCTCCTCCGGCTCACTTTGGACCGGAAGTGAAATATGATGCTTTTGCTTGCCGCACATCAGGCGGCAGTATGTACGAAGTCCGTTGGTAACGACCTTTTCGGCGTAGGTCGCAAATTTGATGTTGCGTGTTTCGTCAAAGCTGATGGCCGCCTTGCACAGCCAGATGCAGCCCTCCTGGTACAGATCGTCATATTCAAAGCCGTAAAGGCTGTCGTTGACGATGATGTTTTTGTGGATAGCGTGCCGGACGACGCTTAGATTTTCCTCCACAAGCCGTTGCTGTCGGCTGTTTAGAGTCAGGTTTTTCATTTGGACTCGCACTCCTTTCAAGCGGCAATTCTTTCTTCACCACATCGATCAGAGCGGTGATGGGTGCGTTGTTGATGATATAGCTGTAAATATCCGCATGAGTCTTGATGTAGACTTCAAAGGCGGGCAGCAGCTCCGCACCTTCTTTGCCGGAGATCTGTTCTACGATATAGGTGCCGTAGGGCAGGTCCCTGGATACGCCGAAGCCGTGCGCGTCAATGGTAATGAGATCACGCTCCGTTTCATCGGCGGCATCATAGGAGCCGGACGATTTGAGCCAGATCTTAAACTGTGCGCCCGCTTCCGGCGTTTCGATCTGCGTGTCGCCATTGTCCGAATGCTTCACAAGCACGATATTGCTTTTAATGGGTGTTTCATACACATCCATCGTCAGCGTGTTATACTCGACGGAATACTTTTCGGGATAGGCGCCCACCGGGTAGATCGTATCATCCAGCAAATAGCCTTCGCTCGGTGTGATCTCACGGATCGTCCAGCCGTCTCCGCAGGGGAAATAGTCGGTCAGGATATATCCGTCTTTATCGGTCGTGTAGGCCTTCACCAGCTCGCCGTTTTGATACACGCCGTAAACAGCGCCCTCAAGCGTAGCGTCTCCGCGGGTGTAACCGTAGGGATAGCCGAGATCTTCCGCGCTTTTGTATTCGTAATCATTGGCTACCATCAGCTTCGGCATGGCTGATTGGTCGTTGCGGTCAGCGTGTTCGGCGTCCAGCTTGTAAATATCCGCACGCCATTTTTTCAAGGTGTTGTCTACGGCGGCTTCGGCTGTTTCTTTCCATGTGACCGTTACGGTCTGATCCTCCGGAATAACATAGCGGACAGCCGTGTTTTCTTCGGAAAGTGTGTAGGTACCTATGGGTACATCCTTGAAGGTTGCCTTTCCGTTGCTGTCGGAAACAGCGTACATATCCACTTGCTGTCCCGTGGTAGAAGTCCCGTACAAGCGGAACTCATGGCCCTCGACCAAGCCATCCTCGGATGTTTTCGTCACAACAAGGTTTCCACGCTGCAGAAGATTGCTGAAGGTCACGATGGATGTGCCGCCGGAAACGACGGTGACGGTCTGCGGCGGCTGCGGCACATAGCCCTCATATTCATATTCGGACACGGTATAGGTGCCAGGCTTCAGGTCCTTTACGGTAATGCTGCCGTCAGAGCCGGTGACAACATCCTCATTTACGCCATTGCCGGAGATATTCAGCCGGATGCCGCTGATCTTGCCATCCTCGGATTCCTTGACGATCTTTACATTTCCGGGGATCTCCTCATTCACAGCGGTAAATCTGACAACGCCGTTATTGGCGGCGCTGACAGTGACTGTCCACTCGGTCTGCCCGTAGGCACGGTAGTTTGCCGGGAATACCGTTTCCTTTACCGTGTACTGCCCATAGGGGATGCGCTCGATGCTGGAGCCGTGACCGCCGGCGTCGGTCGGGCCGATCAGATACTGTGTGCCGTCTTTCTGTGATGTGGCAACGAAGTAGGCGCCGGCAAGGCCTTTGCCGTTGGTATCGTTTTTCTGAACTTCAATGGACCCGTAGGCCTCTACAAATTCCGGTACGACGACCTGCACGACCGCCTCGGGGTAATCGCCCTTGCTCATACCGACGATGGTAGAAAATTCAGGGCCTCGGTCATTGCCGACATGGGTGACGAAGTGTTTGCCGTTATAATAGCCTGCATAGATCGCCACATGGGCAACGCTGCCGGTCGGGATATGCTTGAATACGATCAACGACCCGATGGGAATTTCCTCGGAAGGATTGAAGTTACTTCCGTCCGAGCTTTGCGTAAAGCTGATGCGTCTGGCCTTGCCGCTCTCCACCCAGCCGTTCGCCGCAGTGTTATAGGCGGTTGCCGATCTCGGGTTGGATGGGCAAGGCACAGTGGCGGTATTGATATGCGCCACATTCGGCATATAGTTGTAATAAACATTCCTTAACGCTTTCGGCGGTTTCCTGCATGGACGCATCCTCCCGCACCTGAAAGGGATGATCCGGGAATGGATGCAGCTCGGAGAGCGGAATCTGAACGACTACTTCCTGCTGCGGTTTCGGCTTTTTGGATGGCACGGGCTTTTTGCCCGGTTCCTTCTGCACTGTTTTTTCCGGCATTGTGTTCCTCCTGTCGGCATCTGATTTTGGGTACAAAAAAGGACATTTCTTCTTTTCAGAGGAAATGTCCTGATTTCTTGGACGGGTTGACAGCCCGCCCAAACGGTATTTAGTTTTTGTCGTTACTATAACACCCCCTACGATATAACTACTTCGCGGCTCGATTTTTCGGTTTGGAAAAGGATGAAAAACCTTGCCAGATAACCGAAAACCCTTGATATACGGGCCTTTTCCGGTTTGTCGTAATTATACCGTAAGGGCACAGCCATATTTCACTTCTGATTGAAATGGGCTATTCGGCGGTAGCGATTGCTGACCGGGTGGGACACGAAAGCATCAATATCACCTACAACTACGCCCACCTGTTCCCATCCACGCAAAGCGATATGGCGGACAAGCTCAATCAATTCAGGAAGGGCGGTACAGATAATGTCATTGAAGAACAGAGACGAGCATAATGCCCTGACAAGGCGGCTGAATGTCAACGCCGGACGGCTGCTGAATGAGTACGGCATCCGATATGAAAGCAGCCGCACTCGGAACGAGCGCACTGTAAAGCTTGCAGCGACAGAGCGATCGTGACGATATGTGACGGTGTGACGATATTTCTATGAGCGGGTGCGGTATCAAAAATACCGTCACCATCGTCACACACCGTCACAGAAGTTTCGGCGGGGTGCAGGGTGACCTTTTCAAAGGGCAGCCCTGCTGGGGAGGCAACCGCAGTTGCCGGGGCAACGCCCCACTGAGCGTGGCATTGTGCTGCGCTCAGTCTCCCCCTCGGAGAGCGCAATAGCATCTTTTGATGGCCGCAGGCTGTCAAAAGTGCTTTTGCGTTACTCTTGACAAGAGTAACAGAACCCCGGCTGCGGCCGGAGGGTGAAAGGAAGTGAGATTTTATGAAGAGAACGATCAGCGCCGAGGTTGGCAAAGGCTCTGTCAATCAAAATAGTCGCAAATTTCGGGCAGAGAATGTAGACGGAAGCCGCACGCACCTGAACATTGATTATTGCAATGAACGCATCCAGACGGTATACCACCAGCTTTTCGATGAGGCTCTGAAACGCTACAACGAGAAGCAAATCCGTGCAGACAGGCGTATTCCAAACTACTATGAGAAGATTCGTTCCGGCAATCAGGAAAAGCCATTCCACGAGATCATCCTGCAAATCGGGAACAAGGAGGATATGAGTGCCACCGGCGAATATGCGGAGCTGGCACGAACTGTGTTGGATGAATATTATCGAGGATTTCAAGGGCGAAACCCTAACCTCAGGGTATTCTCGGCGCACCTCCATATGGACGAGGCCACGCCGCACATCCACATTGACTTTGTGCCGTTCACCACCGGGAGCAAGCGAGGGCTTGACACCCGTGTGTCGCTGAAGCAGGCACTGGCGGCGCAGGGCTTCAAGGGCGGGACGCGAGGCGCTACTGAGTGGGCACAGTGGGTACAGTCCGAAAAGGAGCAACTTGCCGCCGTGATGGAGCGGTACGACATCCAGTGGGAGCAGAAAGGCACCCACGAAAAGCATCTCTCCGTTCTGGACTACAAGAAACAGAAGCGGGAAAAAGAGATTGCGGCGTTGGACAGCACCCTGGCCGAAAAGCAGGACGAGCTGGAAACGGTGCAGAATCGAATTGAGAACTTCGATCAGGGGGCACATTCCATTGAGCGGTTGGAGCAGCGAATTGAGTCGGATGCAGAGTTTCAGCTCCCCGATCCACCTACCCTGATGACCGCCAAGACCTATAAGCAGCGGTTTGTTGACCCACTCATTAAGAAATTGAAAGAGGTTATCCGAGAGGTGTTCTACCACTATTACAAGGCTCTGGACAGCTATCACCGGCTGAACACCACCAACGGGCGGCTCTACCGAGAGAATGAACATCTGACCGCAACCAACGACCGGCTCAAAGGAGAAAATGATGCCCTACGCTCGGAACTGAAGGATTTCCGCTTTCTGCGGAAGGTTCTCGGAAATCAGCAGATCGATAATCTGATTGCGCAGGCAAAAGATATGGAGCAGCAACGAAAGCAAAATCAGCGCACAAGGCGCAGAAATACAAATTATGAAAGGTAGGAACAGACAATGGCAAAGACGGTTTTTGAGGAAATGGGCGGTACTTATACGCAGGTCGGGGATTATCTTCTCCCCGATCTGAAGCTGCCCGAAGAAGAACAGCAGCCCATCGGCGTGTGGGGCCAGCGGCACCGGCGCTATCTGAAGGAGCATCGCCGGGCAGGCTATGCGACTCTTCTTACAAGCGGCAAGTTAAATGGTTATCTTGCCGACATCGACCGACAGGCGGAGGAGATGTTTCTTCGGCTGGTAAAGCAGCTGGCCGAGGCGGAAGGTGTCACGGAGCAACTCAAGGCAGACAACCAAATGGAGTGGGTCGGCAGGATGAATAACATCCGAAGCAGGGCGATGGAGATGGTCAATAACAACCTGATCTATACCAGAGATCCAGCAGCCTGTATTTCCACTTTTGTGGAAACCATAGACCCTCCCAAAGTGTTTTGGAAATACTACGATTTGTACCGGCGCAAGAGAATTTCGCTGAGTGAATATGCTGCCGCTACGGGATTATCGGCTTTCGCAATCCGGCTTTTTTTGAAGAATGTTGTTGAGAAAAAGCCCAAAAGCCATTGAAAATCCTAAGCAAATATGATATACTATATTTTGTATAAGTATCTTGAGGTGCCGAAATGCAGATTGCTGATTATATAGACGCCGATCTTTTAGATAAATTCGAGTTCCACAACTATAACCACGCTATTGAAATCATTACTCAAGCTTTTCCTGAGGAGTGGCGTGAGGTCGTTGAGTGCCTAAGAAAACTCGACATTACCACAGATGACCTGCGTGAAGCAGGCGGAAACGAGACTAAGATTCCTAAGAAATTTGATGATGTTCTCTACCCGTATGGGTGGAGAGAAATCCGGATTTCTGGTGACTTACATATCAAGTTTTATCCAAGACAAGCCGATCAAAGGGGACGCTTTTCCAGCGTTCCCTTTGAGGAGCGTGTGACAGAGAACTACATCGACGGTCATAATATTGATTTTTTGAAGGGTCGAATTGCATTTGACCTTGAATGGAACAGTAAGGATCAGACCTTTGACAGAGATCTGCTTGCAATGCGGACATACTACGATTGCGACATTGTAAGCGCCGGTATTATTGTCACCCGTTCGCAAGACCTGAATGATGTGTTCAAAACCGTGTATGACTATGATAAGAATTCCCGCACTTGGAAGCCTATTATGCGTAAATATGGCGCAAGCACTACTTGGATGGGGAAACTGCTGTATCGCTTAGAGTCACGCCGTAATGGTGGGTGTCCCGTTTTGGCTATTGGCATTAAGAAAACTTGTGTTTCAGATTGGAAGGAGGGATACATAGATGAGCACGCTTCAGGAAACATCTGAAAATCTTCTCTCCTTTTGCGGTGATAAGCGCTATTCAACAATTTATGCTGATCCGCCTTGGCGCTTTCAAAACCGCACCGGAAAAGTCGCTCCAGAAAACAAGAAGCTGAATAGATATGAGACAATGCCATTAGAAGACATAATGGCGTTGCCCGTCGAGCAGGTAGCTGCCGCAAAAAGCCATTTGTACCTTTGGGTTCCCAATGCTCTTCTACCGGATGGTCTGGCTGTTATGAAAGCGTGGGGATTTGAGTATAAGGGAAATATCATTTGGGAAAAAGTGCGGAAGGATGGCGGCCCAGATGGACGAGGAGTCGGCTTCTATTTCCGTAATGTGACCGAAATTCTCCTTTTCGGGGTCAGGGGCGACAATTTTAGGACGTTGGCTCCGGCTCGCTCGCAAGTCAATCTCATTCGGACGCAAAAGCGTGAACACTCACGGAAGCCTGATGAGATTATCCCGATCATCGAAAGCTGTTCTCCGGGGCCATTTCTTGAGCTATTTGCTCGTGGTGACCGTGAAGGCTGGGATATGTGGGGAAACCAGGCGACCGCAGATTATGAGCCTACGTGGAGTACTTACAGCAATCATACCACAAAGCAAGCATCAAGCGTGTGATTGCCGTAATGCTTTTTGCTTGCGTTAAAGCCTATACGACAGTAGGTTGTCATTGATAATTGAGGAGGATAGTATGGAAAAATCAAAAGTTTTTGTAATTATGCCCTTTTCAGATGATTTTTTTGAATCATACGAAATGCTCAAAGAGCATTTTCAAGATGACTTTGAGTTTTCACATGCAGGTGATGAAGATAATCAGCAAAACATTCTTGCTGACATCATTTCTCCAATATATGCCGCGGATGTTATTTTAGCAGATCTTACTGGGCTAAATCCAAATGTTATGTATGAGTTGGGCCTCGCACATAGTTTCAATAAGAAGACAATTATTATTACGAGAGATGATCTTGGAAAGCTGCCATTCGATCTAAAACAATATCGTGCCAAGGATTATTCCACCCATTTTAAGAAATTTTTTGATCTTATTGAATATCTAGAAAAGAATCTTAGAGGCGCTGTTAATGGAACGGTCGTTTTTAGTAATCCTGTAAGCGATTTCCTTGATAAAAATCGAATTCAGCTGAAAAGTTTATTTGTTTCAGATGACTATTCGTTGGAGATTCCTGAAGGGGAAAAGGGATTCTTAGATTTTTTAGCGGATATTGAGGAAGATACCAGCCAGATGAATGATGAGATTACAGCTATATCCGCAGGCATGGAAACGATGAGTTCTGGAATAAACGAATGTACTGAAGAAATCAACCGTGTTCAAAAAAGTGGCGGCAATGGTACGGCGGCGTTTGTGAGAAAGCAATCTAAAAAGGCTGCCAGCTATATTTCCGAATTTAGCAAGCAACTAAAGCAACATACAGAATCGATACAATCGCTTTGGGCTAAAATTGAAAAGAACACTTTAGGCTTGTTAGAAAATGAGTATGCGACCAAGCCTGAAAACAAAGAGTCATTGACCGATTATATAAAGGCCTTGCATAAGATGATGCTTTCAATAAAAGAAGCTAATCAGTCGGTGACTGTAATGAAGGAAACCTCTCTTAACAACCTCGGCATAGAGCGGAGCATGAATCAGTCTATTCGCTTTCTGGATCAAGATCTCTCAGAATATCTTGATATGACCGAGCAAATGGTGAAGTCCATTGAAAGAATCATTGGAAAAAGTAGGTTTATTATTGGCGATGTTCCACTTGAGTAAAAGTATTCACCAGAATTTATCAAAGCGTCCGACAACAAAATGACAACAGGAATTATGATACATCGTAATTCTTGGATAATCTAAGTAATCCCGATAATCGGGACTAAACCACATATACAAAATCGTTTAGGTCACGGTTTCAGGGAGCGAGTGGGAATGATTTCATAGCTTGAAAAAAGCCTGTAAATACCATGGCTTAATAGTGACAAGTAGCTATTTTGTCCTGCGGTTGGGGCAGAGAACGGTGTGACCGTAAAGGTCACGCCGTTTTTCTGCGTTCAAGGGTAGATTCTGCGAGCGTTGCTTCAATTTCGAGCTTTAACCGTTCCTGCTCCGCTTCATAATCAGCAGTCATCTTCTTGTACTTTTCCTTGCTGATTTCACCGAGGGCGTAGTCCTCATAGAGCCGGGACATGACCACATCGAGAGAGGCAAGGCATTTTTTGCCTGTTCCATGCGCTTCTGATCTTCCCGGATGTCCTGTTCCTGATCGGTGCGGCGGTAATGCAGCCGCTCCTCGGACTTTGAGCAATGCACGCTCTGGGTGCTGGACCGGGACTATAACCTGCTGGGAAAGGCCCCTCAGGAAAAAATCGGTACATGGTTCCCCCCAGCCGTATGCCATCACGGCAAACAGCATCTACTTCTGGCTCAACGGAAAGATCACCCACTATATTGACACCAGTGACCTGTCCAATTTGGAGCTCCTTCCGATGCCGGATACCAGCAATGCCAGAGCCCACGGCTAACTCATAGTTGACACCGGATAAATCCTTCTGCTATAATGGGTTTATCCGATATCGCCCGCCGCAGAAAGGAGATCTTCTTATGAAACGACGCCTTCTCCTCCCCTTAATGCTTCTGGCCCTCGCCCTCTCCCTCACCGCCTGCGCCGCAAAACCCGCCGCCCCCACCGCCGCAGACTTTGAAGTCCAGCCAGGGGAATACCGGTATCAGGACAGCGACGGTTTTTTCGTGGAGACGGAGAAAGGAAATTACCGCCTGGAGCCCCTGCTGGATTTCCTGGTCCGCTTTGCTGAGCCGGGCAGTCATGATTTTTATGTCTTGTGCAATAAGCCGGACTGCGGACATGGCGATGCCAATTGCAATGCATACGCGGGATTTGCCCTGGGCTATTTCAATCAGCATCTGTATGGGGTGCAGGACAACGGCACTGACTTTGTCCTGGTACGTATGAATATGGACGGGACGGGCCACACGGAAATTGCCCGACTCCCGGAGCAAAACGCCCTGGACGGGCATAAGCAGCTGGGCGGCAGCTACTTCTTCGACAACGGCTATCTCATTTATCTGGCTATGCCCATCTCCTCGGGCGGTCCCGATTATGCCATGGCCATTTATAAGATTCAGCTGGAGACCGGGGAAATCACCCGGCTATTTCAGGAGGACATTCCGGTGCATACGGATTGGCCGTCTGTCGGGGTGTCTATCAGCAACGGATACCTGTATTTTCCGATGTTCAACGGCGAGACTGGCAGTGTCACCTATGCGGAAGGCAATTTGGAAACCGGGCGTATCGAGCATATTTTTGAAGATTGGAACCAATCGAACAGTCCGATGGTGAACTTTGACAATGTACTACACTACCACCGCGTCGGTGTGGGCCTGTGCGAATATGACAAGGCCACCGGCACGGAGACGGTAAAGGTCCCCACAGATTGCAGCCTGGCCCTGCCGCAGTACACCAAGGATTATATCATCGTTCGCACATCGGACGATGACGCGGATACACACCGCACCATCTACGCATATGACCGGAATTATCATCTGTTGGGGCAGATGGAGCTGGAGCCCTACGGAGTCAAGTTTCCGTCACTTCAGTATGTTACTGCAAATGCCATCTACTTCACCTCAGGCGGCAAGCTGATTTCCTACATCGACCCCCATCACCTGGACCGTCTGGAGCTGATCCAGCTGATGGACCCCACGGCAAGGAGCCACGGATAATAAGAAGGGATGCCATGGCCCACCGCCTGTACCCACAAACACACCGTGAAAAGACCGGAGGTCAAACATGAAAATCAAACGAATTCTCAGCGCGACCCTCGCAGCCGCCATGCTCCTGTGCTGCTGCGCCCTCACCGCCTGCGCCTCCAAGCCCGCCGCACCCACTGCCGCAGACTTTGAGGTCCAACCGGGAGCATACCGGTATCAGGACATGGGCGGCTTTTTTGTGGAGACGGAGCAGGGGCAGTATTACCTGGGCGAGGATCAAATCATCCGCTTCGCCGAGCCGGGCAGCCGGAGCTTCTACCCCCTGTGCAATAAGCCCAACTGCGGACATGGCAGCGATAACTGCAATGCATACACCGACTATGCATTGGGATACTGGAACGGGCATCTTTACACCACCACCTACGGAAACAACGGTCCGGTAGTACAGCGCATGGATATGGACGGCACCAACCGCCGGGAGGTGGGGCAGCTGCCGATTTTGACAGCTGTGGATGGTGCGCGGCACGCCAGCGGCGAATTGCTGTTCCACAACGGCTCTCTGTTTTATATGTACGACGCCATCGAAACGGACCCGGAATGGGCCATGTCTATCTACCAGTTTGACCTGGAAACCGGAAAGGGCCGGTGGCTGTTTCAGGAGGATATCCCGCCGTTCACTTATTTCTGCGGAAGCTCATATGCGAATATTTGCGGGGATGGTTTCTTCTTTATGATGACCAACGGGGTCACCGGTGAATGCACCTATGCCCTGGGGAGCTTGAAAACAGGCCGGGTGGAAGCGACCATTCCCGGCTGGAGCGATCGCAACGGTCGGGCAATGGAGCAGGACGGCGTTCTGTATTACTTCAAGGCGGATGCCGGCCTGTGTGAATACGACAGGGCCACAGGCGTGGAAACGGTCCGCTTCCCTATGGAGGCATACACGGCGAACCCCTGCTATACCCGGAACTATATTCTGGTGCGGTCTACGGATACCGAGGACTTTGAGCAATGCACGCTCTGGGTGCTGGACCGGGACTATAACCTGCTGGGAAAGGCCCCGCAGGAAAAGATCGGTACATGGTTCCCCCAGCCGTATGCCATCACGGCAGACAGCATCTACTTCTGGCTCAACGGAAAGATCACCCACTATATCGACACCAGCGATCTGTCCAACTTGGAGCTCCTTCCGATGCCGGACACCAGCAATGCCAGAGCCCACGGCTAACTCACAGTTGACACCGGATAAATCCATCTGCTATAATGGGTTTATCCGATATCGCCCGCCGCAGAAAGGAGATCTTCTTATGAGACGACGCCTTCTCCTCCCCTTAATCCTTCTCACCCTCGCCCTAACCGCCTGCGCCTCCAAACCCGCCGCCCCCACCGCCGCAGACTTCGAGGTCCAGCCAGGGGAATACCGGTATCAGGACGGCGATATTTTCTTCGTGGAAACGGAAAAAGGCAACTACTACATGAACCCGTCGGGAGACGGATTGATCCACTTTTCCGAGCCCGGCAGCCACGAATTCCACGTCCTGTGCAATAAGCCCAACTGCGGCCACGCCAGCGCAGACTGCAATGCGTTTTTGGAGGTGGCCTTCGGATATTACAACGGCCATCTTTACGGTGTCACGCTTCAGGATCAGTTTGAGCTGATCCAGATGGACATGGACGGCACCAACCACCGGGTCATCACCCAACTGCCCAAGCAGTATGATCTCAGCGGCGGTTCCAGCGGCGGCGGCAGCTACTTCTTTGACAACGGCTATCTCATCTTCCTGGCATTCCCCTCCACATCGAATCCGGACTATGCGCTGCCGGTTTACAAGATCCAGCTGGAAACCGGGGAGACCACACGGCTGTTTCAGGAGGATATCCCGCTTCACACAGAGTGGCCATCGGAGGATGTGTCTGTCAGCAACGGGTACCTCTACTTTCCCCTGCCCCAGGCAAACGCCGAAAAGCGCGCCTATGCAGAGGGCAATCTGGAAACTGGGCGCATCGAGCGGGTATTTGAGGACTGGGATGAGATGAGCAGTCAGATCGTGAATCTGGATGGAGTGCTGCACTATTTTCGCGCCGGTGTAGGACTCTGTGAATACGACAAAGCCACCAATCAGGAGTCTGTAAAATTTCCCATGGATGTCTACTGCGCAGAGGTAAGCTACACCAAGGACTATATCTTCATGCGCACCTCGGACTCCAAGGAATTCACGCAGCGCACCCTTTGGGCCCTGGACCGGGATTACCAGCTTCTGGGGAAGGTTGAGCAAGAACGGATAGGGCTATACTTCCCCTTCCTGGAATATACCACCGCCAATGCCATTTACCTCTCCGCCGACGGCGGGACCATCACCCACTACATCGACCCCCATCACCTGGACCGTCTGGAGCTGATCCAGCTGGTGGACCCCACGGCAAGGAGCCACGGCTAACTCGCAGTTGACACCGGATAAATCCATCTGCTATAATGGGTTTATCCGATATCGCCCCACGCTATAAGGAGGGATGCCATGGTCCACCGCCTGTACCTACAAACACACCGTGAAAAGACTGGAGGTCGAACATGAAGATCAAACGAATTCTCAGCGCGACCCTCGCAGCCGCCATGCTCATGTGTTGCTGCATCCTGACCGCATTTGCCGAAAATGAGACCTACATCGGCTACTACAACGGCTACAGCTACACCTGCTCGGCAACCTGCTACACTTACCAGTGCAAGGCAACGATGGCTACAAAAAGCAACGAGGCCATGTACATTCGCGGGCAAATTATTTATAATCGCGACGACGGAAGCACCGGGACCGGTTATGTGAAAAAAAACGGTAAAGGTTTTATCACCACCGACAATCTGGAAAATGCAAGTTCATTCTAGTCCATGAATGCAACCTTCAAAGTGGGTGGTCACCTAATTGAGACGATTTTTGTCTCCGCATAAGGATACGCGTGTGTAGCCCAGGTAAGTAACGCCAAGGGGAGCTTGCATACCGGCAAGCTCCTCTCGGTAGCCATGACAGGAGATATTATGAAAAAAACACTCTTTTTTATATGCATGGTGCTCACCCTCTCCCTCACCGCCTGTGCCTCCAAGCCCGCCGCCCCCACCGCCGCAGACTTTGAGGTCCAGCCAGGGGAATACCGGTATCAGGACAGAGACGGATTTTTCGTGGAGACGGAGAAAGGCAACTACTACATGAACCCGTCGGGAGACGGAGTGATCCACTTTGCCGAGCCCGGCAGCCACGAATTCCACGTCCTGTGCAATAAGCCCAACTGCGGCCACGCCAGCGCAGACTGCAATGCGTTTTTGGAGGTGGCCTTCGGGTATTACAACGGCCATCTTTACGGTGTTACGCTTCAGGATCAGTTTGAGCTGATCCAGATGGACATGGACGGCACCAATCACCGGGTCATCACCCAACTGCCCGAGCAGAAGGACCTCAGCGGCGGTTTCAGCGGCGGCGGCAGCTACTTCTTCGACAACGGCTATCTCATCTTCCTGGCATTCCCCTCCACATCGAACCCGGACTATGCGCTGCCGGTCTACAAGATCCAGCTGGAGACCGGGGAAACCACGCAGCTGTTTCAGGAGGATATCCCGCTTCACACCGTCTGGCCAGCAGACGGTGTGTCCATCAGCAACGGATATATCTATTTCCCCATGCCTCAGGCGGAAGCATCGGAGTATGCATTTGCAGAGGGCAACTTAGAGACCGGGCGCATTGAGCTTGTTTTTGAGGATTGGAATAAGAGGAACAGTGCTGTGGTAAACTTTGACAACGTGCTGTACTATCACCGCGCCGGAATAGGATTGTGTGAATACGACAAGGCCACCGGCACGGAGACGGTGAAGGTGCCCATGGATGTATATTATGCAAACGTGTCCTACACCAAGGATTATATTTTCCTGCGGACGCGGGATTCTGCCGATTTCAATCAGTGCGTCCTGCTGGCATACGACAGGGACTATAATCTTCTGGGAAAGCTGGAACTGAAGAAGATCGGTTTGCGCTACCCCTTCCTGGAATACACCACCGCCAATGCCATTTACCTCTCCGCCGACGGCGGGACCATCACCCACTACATCGACCCCCACCACCTGGACCGCCTGGAGCTGATCCAGCTGGTGGACCCCACGGCAAGGAGCCACGGATAATATGGAACTGACCATTCACGCCCTGTCCCATTCCTACGGGGACAAGAAAGCCCTGACAGGCTTTGCCCACACCTTTGTCCCCGGCATCACAGCCCTGCTGGGCCCCAACGGTGCGGGGAAAAGCACCCTCATCCACCTGATCTGCGACCTGCTGCCCCGCCAGACGGGGACCATCGCCTTCGACGGGACGGATATTCTGTCCATGGGACCGGCGTTCCGGCAGGTGCTGGGCTTCATGCCCCAGAGCCAGGGGATGTACGACGACATGACCGCCTGGGAATTTCTGCTGTACATGGCCCAGCTGAAGGGGCTGAGGCCCCGGGCCGCCCGGGAACAGCTTCGGGAGCTGCTGCAGGTGGTGAACCTGTGGGACGCGGCCCACCGCCGGGTCGGCGGCTTTTCCGGCGGCATGCGCCAGCGGGTGATGCTGGCCCAGGCCCTGCTGGGCGCGCCCAAGGTCCTGCTGCTGGATGAACCCACCGCCGGGCTGGACCCGGAGGAGCGGGTGCGCCTGCGGGAATATATCCGGCAGCTGGGCCGGGACAAAATCGTCCTTATCACCACCCACATCACCGGCGACGTGGAATCCATTGCCAGTGAGATTTTGCTGCTGCACCACGGCGTCCTGCTGGCAGACGCCCCGGCGGAGGAATTTATCCGCGGCTGCGGTGCGGCCAACCTGGAGGACGCCTATATCCGGCGGCTGCATCCCCATGCGTGAGTGCAGGCGTGTTTTCTCCCGCAGGAGTCTGCTATGGCTGCTGGTGCTGATGGCGGCGGTGGTGTTTTTCCATCGGGTGGACCATCACAACGCCCCCGGCTTTGCCGCCGCCTATCGGCAGACCGCAGCTCAGCTGGCAGCCAGCCCGGATCCGTCCGCCGCCCTGTCTCAAATGGAGGCGGAGAGCCGCCGCTATATGACGGCCCTGCTCTGGTGCAGCACGGATGACCCGGACCTGCTGGAGCTATACCGGGACCAGGCCCGGCAGGTGCTGGGCGATGATTATGAGACAGCGGCCATGGCATATGATCTCAGCGACCAGGCACAAGCCGCCTTTACCGCCCGGCAGCAGGCCCAGCAGACCCTCCGGCAGCAGCTGGACTACCTGGCGGCGTACCCCGGATATCTGGATACCATCCACGAAAATGCCGCCAACATGCCCACCCTGTCCATTTTCATGGACAGCAGCGCCGGAAAATTCCATGCGGAAAACGTGAAGAAAACGGACCGGGACTTTCCCCGCAGCGCCGATGTGTCCCTGACCCTGACGGAGACTGCCGGACTGGAGAATTTCTTGCAGGACGGTGTGTTGTCCGTGTGCATCCTGCTGTGGATGCTGGTAACGGTGCTGCGGCTGACAGAGGAGCGCCGCAGCAGTCTGCGATACCTGGTGTTTGGCAGCCCCCGAGGCCGGACATGGCTGGCCCTGCGCCGGGTGGGAATCCTGGGCCTTTCCGCCGCCCTGGGCACAGCCCTTCTGATGCTGACGGGCCTTGTCACCGACAGTCTGCTGTACGGCGGGCTGGGTGACCTGTCCGCCGCCGCCCAGTCCAGCGAAATTTTTCAGAATTTCCCGTACCCGCTGACGCTCCGTCAGGTGCTTTGGGCGTATTACCTGCTGAAAACTCTTGGTATGTGGCTGATGGGACTGCTGCTGTGGCTGATTCTTCAGCTGATCCACCATTTGCAGACGGCTATGGTGGCCGCCGCCGCATTTCTGGCGGTGGAATACAGTCTGTTCGCCTTTGTGCCGGACAGCTATGCCATCGTGGCCCTTCGGTATATCAACGTGTTTTCCTTCGTTGGCATGGAAAAGACGTTTCTGCACTATCTGAATATCAATCTGCTGGGCCGGGCGGTAAACGGCGCCATGCTGTGTACCGCCCTGCTGCCGGCGCTGTTGGTGCCGGCAGCGGCAGGAGCCGTGGTCTATGCCGGACATCACCGGCCCATGGCCGGAGCCAACGTGTTCCAGCGTCTGGCGGCCCGGCTGCGTCCCGTGTTTTCCCGGGCCTCCGGCCGGCTGACCCTGACGGGGTTCGAGTTCAGGAAAATCCTATGGTATCACAAGGGACTGCTGGTGCTGCTGGTCTTTGCCCTTTGGTGCTTCCGGGCAGCCGCAGCCACCACGGCGGACGTGTCCCTGTACGACACGGACACCGCCGCCTTTCAGAATGAGTTCCAGGGCCCTGCCACGGAGGACACCCTCCGGGCCATCCGGGCCCGCATAGCGGAGGTGGAAGGCTGGCCGGAGTCCGAGATCCGCTCCGCCCAGCTGGCGGCCCTGTCCGCCGTGGAGGCCGAGGCCCTGGAAAAGCAGGATACCGGCCTGTGGGTACTGAATCCTGCGCCCATGTTCACTCTGTGCGGCGGCGATGTGGGCGGCAGTCAGCGCATTCCGTCCATGGCGGCACTGCTGACAGTGGCACTGCTGACGGCAGGCGCCTTCGCCGGAGAGCGGCAGCAGCGGATGCTGCCGCTGCTGCAGACCACACCCCGGGGCCGCCGCCGGGCGCCCCGCTGCAAGCTGACCCTGTCTGCCCTGTTGGCGGCAGCGGTATGGCTGACCCTGACCCTGCGGCAGGTGTACCAGGTCTCGTCGTATTACGGCGGCCTGACGGCCCTGTCCGCCCCGCTGCGCAGTGTGGCCCATTTTACAGACCTGGCCGCAGACTGCACCGTGGGGCAGTGGCTGGCCGGATGCCTGCTGCTGCGGCTGCTGGTGCTGCTGGCTGCCGCCATGACCGGGTGCCTGCTGTCGAGCCTGTGCCGGACGGTGAACGCTGCCGTGGTGGTATGCTGCGCCGGACTGGTGGGCCCGGCGGCCCTGGAGCTGGTGGGCGTGCGGGCGGCAGGCATCCTGTCCCTGGCCCGCCTGTGGACCCCCGTTACCTGCTCCCTGTATGCCTATCTCATCCCCCTGGCTCTGCTGATAGTCTGCCCCCTTCTGTGCGTGCGGCGCAGGCCCAGGGTCTGATCTGTTGAGATGGTTGCACCCCAGGCTGTTCATCATGGACACATGGGTGCTGAGATAGCCGCTCCAGCACATGCACATAGCGGTAAACACCGCGATGTCGCCGCCGACAGCCTTCCCTACGCATCCCCACGCGGAAATGGCGTAAAAATGGCGTAGAGGAACCGGCGATACGCAGTTGCGAAAATCGCCTGCTGCAACATTACTAAGAATATTCAAGCTGCCCTGCGTACAAAGCAGGGCAGCTTCAGCCTGTCCCACGCCACACTGTCATGGATGTTTCCGGCAGTTACTTCCACTCATCCTCTTCAATGGGCTTTTTCCCGAGCTTTTCCCGTTCCGCGTTGACTTCTCTGCGCAGCTGCCCGGAATAAACCTTGGCCGCCTTCGCAACTTGTTCCTTCTGGAGCTTTTTCTTATTCGCGCTGGCCTTGATGTGGGTGCCGTCAATGAAAATCGCGCTGGTGTCCAGCATTCTGTTATTCAATGCCTTAAGCATTGGGGGTAATCGCGAAAAGGAAACCCTAGATTGTAGTTCCAGGTTATAGTATACTATACACATTCCATATCACAAACATCAGCTATTGATAGCGTCTCCTGATAGCTTTTTGATAGCAGAAAGTCGGATACCACATAGGATCGGGATAACAGGTATCAAACAAAGTCAAATGGAATCAAATGCTCTATATAAAAAAGTTTAGAGTGCGTTTCTGCTTGGCGAGCAAGAGGAGGGCACCGATATGTTTGATTTTCTGCAAAAGGGAACAGAAATCAATACAACTCAAATCGTCGACGAAATTGAGGCGGCGGTATATGTTCATGTCAGACCGTATGGGTTCAAAAAGTATGGCAGAACGCTTCACCGCTTCGTCTCGGAAGATATTTCACAGGTGATTCATTTTCAAAGCGGTATGCCCGCACACGGTATGGGCGGACTGCTGTGTGTAAATGTAGGCATTCGTATTCCGGAATGCTCCGATCGAGTTTTTCAGCCAAAAGCGGAAAAGAAAAAATACTATCACGATTATGACTGCACCATTCGCTCCCGCCTGGGAACGGTCAGCGGTAAACAGGAAACCTGGTCACAACAATGGACTGACGGGGATCTGTCCTGCACAAATCCGATTGCACACCGCAGTTTTACTATTCGGGCATGATGCTCAAAAACTTACTCTGTTTTTGTGATATGTTCCAATTCCTCCCAAATTGCAAAAAAGTGGTTGCAAAACGAACGCTGCGGTGTTGTATATGGTATAAGGTCGAAATATGGGACCAATGAGGAGGATGACCGTATGAAGAAGCCAGATAAAAATGTTTTATACATTTCGGACTACAGGATGCATGTAGCTTCGCTAATGGCGGTAGCACTGTTCGTATATATTAACCACAAATACTTTACCGGCTTTTTCCGTGTTTTTCAGCCTCCTATACCCATAGCGATTGACTCCGTCACAGCTATTGGCATAATTGCTGTGACGGACGTAATGTTTTTTGCACATATTATTGCGCTCAGCCGAACATACATCGTGTCTACTAAGGGAATCACAGTCATTTTTCTCGGTATTGTTCGTCACCTTTACCCATGGGAAAAGTTCAAAGTAATAGATGTGTGCCCTGGGTTCGACGAGTGTGAAGGAGGAATTTTCATGTTGATGGTTTGCAGCACCATACCGATTCGGACGGTGGCTGGCGGAGCACTTCAGCTGGAACTGGCAATCTACCGTTGGCCTCACATACTATTTTTCTCCAAGCTGTCCCTTGAAGAACGCATGTATTTTGATCGTCTGCGGCGAGGAGATGAGGCTTCGTGCAGCGAGGACTCTGATGACTGCTGAGATGGTAATTCAGAAATAGGGAAGGTATTTGGCATACGAAAAGTATATCGCGCAGAGCTTCCGTTGACGGCTCCCATGTGGATGGTATCGGAGAAAATATAACCCCTTCCGCTATTGCGGATATGTCCATGATGAGCGCCGCCGCTGTGGCTGCAGTGATTTTCCTTGATCGCGATAAAGGACCCCCGGCCCGGCCGGAGGTCCTTTTGATTCACATGTACCGCACCACGATGCACACCATGGACACCGCCATCACCATGATGGTGGCCGGCGCGCAGTAGCGGCAATACTTGCCCCAGGTGACGGGATGGCCGTTCTTGGCGGCCACGGACGTGCCCACCACATTGGCGGAGGCGCCGATGGGCGTGGCGCTGCCGCCCAGGTCCGTGCCCATAGACAGCGCCCAGGCCAGCACATGCAGGTCCACGCCCTGGGTCTGAGCCATGGCCTGAATCACCGGCACCATGGTAGCGGCAAAGGGGATGTTGTCCACAAAGGCGCTGGCCACGGCGGACACCCACAGGATGATGGCCACCATCACCACGGCCTTGCCGCCGCTGAGCCTGGCAATGCCGTCTGCCAGCACGGCCAGGCAGCCGGTGCGCTCCAGCCCGGTCACCACCACGAACAGGCCCGTGAAGAACAGCAGGGTCTTGTAGTCCACCCGGGCAAACAGTCCCGCAGCCGCCTTCCGGCCGCTGGTCAGCAGCGTCACCAGGCTCATCAGAGCCGCGGCGATGCACCCGATGGCGGCCACCGTCAGCTCCGTCTGGGCGTGGGTGATCAGCAGGACCACCACCACTAAGAAGGACGATCCGCAGCCATAGAACCCCGCCCGGTTGGTCACCGCCGACGCTGCGTCGGGGTACACCACGTCTGCCGGGCGATTCTTCTCGCTCTGGGCCAGGGGCTTCCGGAAGCACAGGAAGAAGTACACCACCGTGAACACCAGACACACCGCCGCGATAACGCCGGTGTTGCCCAGGAAGTCGAAGAAGCTCAGCCCCAGGGAGGTGCCGATGATGATGTTGGGGGGGTCGCCGCACATAGTAGCCGAGCCGCCCAGGTTGGCGCAGAAAATCTCCGCCAGGATCATAGGCACCGGGTCAAAATACAGCGTCTTGGCCAGCTCCGCCGTCACGGCGGCCAGGAACAGGATCACAGTGATGCTGTCGATGAACATGGCCAGAAGCGCCGACATCACCATAAAGCAGATCAGCAGCGGCACCGTCCGGTAATGCACCAGCTTCGCGATTTTTAGGCACAGCCACTGGAAAATTCCCGCATGGCCCATGCCCTCCACCATCACCATCATACCGGCAATGAACACAATGGTGGACCAGTTGATACCGGTATTGGACTCGGACGAGCCCACCCAGAAGCCCTTCTGGATAAAGCAGCTGAGGTTCAGCGTCTCCCAGATGGCCCCTCCGTCATGCATGCACAGGCCGAACACCAGTACCAGCACCAGAGCTCCGCTGCCCAGCGTTACCCACTGACGAGGAAACCGGTCCCAGATGATGAGGGCAAACATCACAACAAAAATGGCAACCGCCAAAATTTTCTCCATGATAGCTCCTCCCCTTTCTTCAGAAATGATCTTTGAACCGTATGGTATTGTAGCCTCCCCACTCGGGAAAGTCAACCCCAGCGCCTTATACAGTTTCACAAAAATGTCACAAACAGAAGCCAGTTTTCTGTAAATTGCACGACATTTACATGGAATTAACAACGTATTCACACATTTTCACTTGGGCATTCCGGAGTCTGTACAAGTGCTTCCCACGTGTAAAAAGAGGCTGTCCCGGGCGGGACAGCCTCTCTTTTATTTGGCGTAAAACAAGTTTACTTGGCGGCCTTCTGAGCCTTGATGGACTCGATCAGCTCGGGCACAACCTTGAACAGGTCGCCCACGATACCGTAGTCAGCCACCTCGAAGATGGGAGCGGACTCGTTCTTGTTCACGGCGATGATGCACTCGGAATCCTGCATACCGGCCTTGTGCTGGATAGCGCCGGAGATACCCAGAGCGATGTAGACCTTGGGATGGACGGTCTTGCCGGTCTGGCCCACCTGGTGGTCAGCGCTGATCCAGCCGGCATCCACGCAGGCGCGGGAGGAACCCACGACGCCGCCCAGAACCTCAGCCAGCTCCTCGGCCAGCTTGATGCCGCCTTCCACGTCCTTGGAAATGCCGCGGCCCACGGACACGATGAAGTCCGCACCGATCAGGTCCACCAGCTTCTTGGCGGCCTTCACGGTCTCCACCACCTCGGTGTGGATGTCGGAAGCCTCCAGAGCGAAGGCGGGGTGCAGGATCTCCACGTTCTTCTTGCACAGGCGCTTCTTCATAACGCCGGGACGAACGGTGGCCATGGCGGGACGGAAGCGGGGGCAGATGATGGAGGCCATCAGGTGACCGCCGAAAGCGGGACGGGTCATCTTCAGGTCGCGGTCCACGGGATGGGGCTCCCGGTTAATCATCACGGTGCCCAGCTTGTTGATGCGGTCCTCGGGCAGAGTGGAGGCTTCCTTCAGGAAGTTCTTATAGTTGGGCAGGTCGATGTCCAGGTGAGTGCAGTCGGCGCACAGACCGGTGTGCAGACGGGCGGCGCAGCGGGGAGCCAGATCACGGCCGATGTTGGAGGCGCCGAACAGCAGCACCTCGGGCTTGATCTCCTCCACGGCCTCCACGATCACCTTGGTATAGGCGTCGGTGGTGAAGTCCTTCAGCAGGGGGGAGTTGTACACATAAACCTTGTCCGCGCCGTATTCGCCCAGCTCAGCGGCGATGCCGTCCACGTTGTCGCCCAGCAGAATGCCGCACAGCTCAACGCCCAGCTCGTCGGCCAGCTTCCGGCCCTCGGAGATCAGTTCAAAGGTGGTGGGCATCATCACGCCCTGACGCTGCTCGCAGAAAACCCATACGTTTTTGAAGGCAGCGGTATCAGCACTATTAAAAGCCATTTTCTTATCTCCTTCCTCAGATGATGTGCTTGGCGGCCAGGATGCCGGCCAGCTTGTCGGTAGTCTCCTTACCGGCGCCCTCGAGCATCATGCCGGCGCCCTTCTGGGGAGGCGTAAAGGAGGTCAGAATGTTGGTGGGAGAACCCGCCAGGCCGATGGTGCTCTTGTCGATCAGGGGATGATCCTTCAGAGTCTCATAGGTCATGGTGACCAGGGGCTTGCTGTAGGCTTCAAAAGCGCCGCCCACGGACAGGTAACGGGGCTGATTCAGCTCCTTGATGCAGGTGATCATGCAGGGGGTCTTGACCTTGACGGTCATATAGCCGTCCTCCAGCATGCGCTTGACGGTCAGGGTATTGCCGTCCTTGGTGATCTCGCCAGCGTAGGTCACCTGGGGCAGGTGCAGCTTCTCGGCGATCTGGGGGCCAACCTGGGCGGTATCGCCGTCGATGGCCTGACGGCCGGCCAGGATGATGTCGTCCTCTTCCACGCCGTAGGTGTCGATACCGGCGGCGATGATCTGGGAGGTTGCGTATGTGTCGGAGCCGCCGAACTCGCGGGCGGTAATCAGGACGCCCTCGTCCACGCCCATGGCCATCAGCTCACGCAGCATGCCTTCTGCGGGAGGGGGGCCCATGGTGAACGCGATGACCTTGCAGCCCAGCTGGTCCTTCAGGGACAGGGCGGCTTCCACGGCGTTCAGGTCGTCGGGGTTGATGATGGTCTGCATGGAGGCACGATCCAGGGTGCCGTCGGGGTTCACTGCCACCTTACCGGAGGTATCGGGAACCTGCTTCACAGTAACAAGAATTTTCATTTTACCTTTTACCTCCTCAATTACTTAACGCCCAGGTGGCTGGAGATGACCATGCGCTGGACCTCGGAAGTGCCCTCGTAGATCTCGGTGATCTTGGCGTCGCGCATCATGCGCTCCACGGGATACTCACGGGTGTAGCCATAGCCGCCGAACAGCTGCACGGCGCGGCGGGTCACATCGGAAGCGGCCTCGGCAGCAAACAGCTTGGCCATAGCGGCATCCATGGAATAGGGCTCGTGGTTCTGCTTCTTCATGGCAGCAGCGTACACCACGTACTGAGCGGCCTGCATGCGGGTGTGCATATCAGCCAGCTGGAACTGGGTGTTCTGGAACTGGGAGATGCGCTTGCCGAACTGGACGCGCTCCTTGGTATACTTGATGGCTTCCTCAACGGCGCCCTCGCCCAGGCCCAGAGCCTGAGAAGCGATACCGATACGGCCGCCGTCCAGAGTCTTCATGGCGATCTTGAAGCCCTCGCCCTTCTTGCCCAGCATACGATCCTTGGGGATCACGCAGTCCTCGAAGATCAGGTCGCAGGTGGAGCTGCCGCGGATGCCCATCTTCTTCTCGTGCTTGCCCTGAGAGAAGCCCTTATCGGTTTTCTCCACGATGAAAGCGGAGATCTCCTTCATGGAGCGGCCGCGCTTATCGGTGGTCTTGCCGGTGACGGCGATGATGACGAAGGTATCCGCCACGTTGCCGTTGGTGATGAAGCACTTGGAGCCGTTGAGGATGTAGTTCTCGCCGGACTCATCCAGGACGGCGGTGGTCTGCTGACCCTGGGCGTCGGTGCCGGCGCCGGGCTCGGTCAGACCGAAAGCGCCGATCTTGCGGCCGGAGCACAGGTCAGGCAGATACTTCATCTTCTGCTCCTCGGTGCCGTTCTCAAAAATGGGGGCGGCGCACAGGGAGGTATGAGCAGAGACGATAACGGCAGTGGTGCCGCAAACCTTGGCCAGCTCTTCCACGCACATGGCATAGGACAGGACGTCGCCGCCGGCGCCGCCGTACTCCTTGGGGAAATAAATACCCATCATGCCCAACTTCGCCATCTTCTCGACGGTTTCCATGGGGAAACGCTCTTCTTCGTCGATCTCAGCGGCCAGAGGCTTTACTTCGTTCTCTGCGAATTCGCGGTACATCTTGCGAACGAGCAGCTGTTCCTTCGTCAGATGGAAATCCATACTCTTTTCTCCTTTACAGATTTACTTTTTGTAGTTGAAGAAGCCCTCGCCGGACTTGATGCCCAACTTGCCGGCACGAACCATCTTCCGGATCAGCACGTTTGCGCGATACTTGCTATCGTGGGTCTCGTTATACAGCACGTCCATGATGTTCAGCACGATGTCCCAGCCGATCAGATCGCCCAGGTGCAGGGGGCCCATGGGGTGGTTGCAGCCCAGCTGCATAGCAATATCGATATCTTCCGCAGAGGCAACGCCCTCCTGCAGAACGCAAACGCCCTCGTTGCAATAGGGGATCAGGATCTTGTTGACCACAAAGCCGGGGGCCTCGTTGACCACCACGGGGGTCTTGCCGATCTCGGTGGACAGGGTCTTGATCTTCTCGACCAGCTCGGCGGGGGTGTTGCCGCCGGCAATGACTTCCACCAGCTTCATGGCGGGCACGGGGTTGAAGAAGTGCATGCCGATGAGCTGATGCTTCAGGCCCTGGCCCATCTCGGTGATGGACAGAGAGGAAGTGTTGGAAGCGAAGATGGCATCTTCCTTGCAGATGGCATCCAGGCGGCCCAGCAGTTCCTTCTTGGTGGCCATATTCTCAGCAACGCACTCGATGACCAGGTCGGCATCGGCGGCGGCCTCGAACTCCTCCACCAGGACGCGGCTCATGATATCATCAGCGGCTTCCTGGGTCATCTTGCCGCGGGCGACCTTCTTGTTCAGAGAGGCGGCCAGCTTGTCCTTATGACGCTGAGCGCTGGGGACGCTGGAAGCATACATCAGAGCGGTGTGGCCCTTCGCTGCGAAAACCTGAGCGATACCGCTGCCCATAGTACCTGCACCAAAGATTGCGACTTTCATGATTGTTCCTCCTAAATAAATTTTTATTTAAATAGCGATTTTAATCATCAGGCCCGGTAAGGAGCCTGTTAATTAACCAAATGGGGTTACTTGTTCTGATAGGGCTCGTGCTTGCGCTTTTCCAGGAAGGCGCCCATGCCCTCCTTCTGGTCCGCCGTCTCGAAGCAGCTGCCGAACAGGCCCTCCTCGATGGCCACGGCCCGGTCGATATCCACCTGCATACCGTCGTTGATGGCCTTCTTGCAGGCGCGGACGGCGATGGGGGCGTTCTTGGCGATGGTCTCGGCCATCTTCTCGGCGGCGGGCATCAGCTCCTCCAGGGGATACACGGCGTTCACCAGGCCGATGCGCAGGGCCTCGTCGGCCTTGATGTTCTTGGCGGTATAAATCAGCTGCTTGGCCATGCCCATACCCACCAGACGAGCCAGACGCTGGGTGCCGCCGAAGCCCGGGGTGATGCCCAGGCCCGCTTCCGGCTGGCCGAACACGGCGGTGTCGGCGCACAGGCGGATGTCGCAGCTCATGGACAGCTCACAGCCGCCGCCCAGGGCAAAGCCGTTGACGGCGGCGATGGTGGGGATGGGCAGCGTCTCCAGCTTGCGGAACACGTCGTTGCCCTTCTTGCCGAAGGCCTCGCCCTCGGCCTTAGTCAGGGTGCTCATCTCGCCGATGTCGGCGCCGGCCACGAAAGCCTTCTCGCCGCTGCCAGTGATGACCAGGGCGCGAATCTCGTCGTCCGCCTTCACCTGCTCCACCAGCTGGTCGATGTCCTCCAGCACCTGGGAGTTCAGGGCGTTGAGGGCCTTGGGCCGGTTGATGGTGGCAACGGCAATGTGGCCCTTCTTTTCCAACAGAACATTCGTCATGATCGTTCCTCCTTGCTTCGATCACCCGCCGCAGCGGCGGGCGCGCGACGGGATGCCGCCCATAGCGGTCCCATCTTGTGTATGATCTTCATACAGTCTGTATTATAGTCCCTCGTCTAAAAATTATCAAGCCCTTGTTGACCGCCTTTCTCTTTTTCAGGATATTCCACAAAAGAAATGAAAATTCTTTGCGCATTTTTCAATATGACATGTTCATAATCCGGTCACAAAACCGTCCCCGGCACCAAATGGAGCATTTTTTTCGTTTACAGAACCGTGTATCTTGTGGTATATATAGAGTTGGTATTTTATTCGCGGCCATGGCCGCACAGGAGGAAATGACCCATGCGCATGAGAAAGAAAAAGAATCTGGTGCCCCGGATGGAAGCCTGCGGCGCCCTGCTGATCGAGGACCCCCGCGCCCTGCGGGGCCGCTGGCGGGAGCTGCTGCCCGGGGCAAAGGAGCTGCGGGTGGAGCTGGGCTGCGGCAAAGGCCGCTTCACCGCGGAAACCGCCGCCGCCGAGCCGGACGTGCTGCTGATCGCCGTGGAGAAAGTCCCCGACGCAATGGTGGTGGCCATGGAGCGGGCCCGGGACGCGGGGCTGCACAACGTGTTCTTTGTGGACGGCGACGCCGCCTGTCTGCCGGACTTCTTCGCCCCCGGCGAGGTGGACCGCATCTATATCAACTTCTGCGATCCCTGGCCCAAAACCAACCAGAAAAAGCGCCGCCTGACCCACGGCAATTTCCTGCAATTATACCGCCGGGTGCTGCCCATGGGCGGCGAGATCCACTTCAAAAGCGACAACGACAAGCTGTTCGAGTGGTCCCTGGAGGAGATCCCCCAATTCGGCTTCCGGCTGTCCCAGGTCACCCGGGACCTCCACGCCGACGGCCCCGTGGGGGTCATGACGGACTACGAGGCCAAATTCTACCAGCAGGGCGTCACCATCAACCGGTGCGTGGCCACCATGGTCCCCTGGGAGGCCCCTGCACAGCCGGAGGAGTCGGAAGAAGCGTAACCCCGGAGAGGAGGACCGGCGCACATGATCATCGAAAGCCACGCCCACTACAGCCACAAACGCTTCGACGGTTCCTTACGCTATCTCACCGGCGAGCTGACGGCCCGGGAGGGACAGCGGGAGGACCTGCTGAACCGTCTGCGGGAGAGCGGCGTTGTCCTTTCCATCGAGCCCGCCATCGGCTTTGACTCCAACCGGCTGACCGCCGCCCTATACCGGCAGCATCCGGACTTTTTCCGCCTGGCGGTGGGCGTGCACCCCACCCGGACCCATCAGGCCCCCTGGCGGCAGCGCAGGCAGCTGGAGGTCTGGGCCCGGGAGCCCGGCGTGGCGGCCATCGGCGAGACCGGGCTGGACTATCACCTGCCCCGGAAGCACCGGCTGACCCAGCTGCTGTGGTTCCGGTATCAGCTGGGCCTGGCCCGGCGGCTGGGACTGCCCCTGGTGCTGCACATCCGCATGGCGGACCGGGACGCCCTGGCCATGCTGCGGCGCAGGCGGCGTCAGCTGCCCGGCGGGGTGGTCCACTGCTTCCAGGGGGACTGGGACACGGCCCGGGCCTATCTGGACCTGGGGTTCTGCCTGGGCATCGGCGGTGCGCTGCTGCGCCGGGAATCGGAGGCCCTGCGGGACGCGGTGGCCCGCGCTCCCCTGGACCGGCTGCTGGTGGAGACCGACAGCCCCTATGTGCTGCCGGACGTACCCTGGACGGGCAGCAAAAAATCCCTGAGCCGGGTGCGCAACTCCTCCCTGCTGCTGCCGCGCGTCGTGGAGGAGATCGCCCGGCTGAAGCATCTGCCGCCGGAAACTGCGGAGGCGGCCATACTGGAAAATACCCGGCGGGTGTTCCACCTGTCCGGAACGGAGAACGGAGGATAACCATGCAGTACGATTTCGATACCATTCTGGACCGGCGGGGCCGGGACGCCCTGGCCCTGGACATGATCCCCTATGACGGGGTGGAGCCCAAGGAGGGCTTTTCCCGGATCCCCATGTGGGTGGCGGACATGAGCTTTCCCACCGCGCCGCCGGTGCTGGAGGCCATCCGGGCCCGGCTGGATCACCCGAATTTCGGGTATTTTCAGCTGAGCGGCGCCTACTTTGACAGCATCATCCGCTGGCAGCAGGTGCGCCACGGCGTCACCGGCCTGGAGCGGCAGCACATCGGCTATGAAAACGGCGTTCTGGGCGGCGTCAGCTCCGTGGTCCAGGCCCTGACCTGCCCCGGCGAGCCGATTCTGGTCCACAGCCCCACCTATGTGGGCTTCACCCACACCCTGGAGCGGCTGGGCCGTCCCATCATCCACACGCCTCTGACGCAGGACGCGGAGGGCATCTGGCGCATGGACTATGCGGACATGGACCGGAAGCTGAAGGAAAGCGACATCCACGTGGCCATCCTGTGCTCCCCTCACAACCCCTGCGGCCGGGTATGGGAGCGCTGGGAGCTGGAAAAGGCCATGGAGGTGTACGCCGCCAACGACTGCACCGTCATTTCCGATGAGATCTGGTCCGATCTCATTATGCCGGGATACACCCACATCCCCACTCAGTCCGTCTCCCGGGACGCCCGGGAGCGCACCGTGGCCTTCTATGCCCCCACCAAGACCTTCAGCCTGGCGGGGCTCATCGGCTCTTACCACATTATTTATAATGACCGGCTTCGCTGCCGGGTCCAGCGGCAGGGAAACCTGTCCGGCTACAACGACTGCAACGTGCTGTCCATGCACGCCCTCACCGGGGCCTACAGCGACGAGGGCATGGCGTGGGTGGACCAGCTGTGCGCCGTGCTGGACCGGAACCTGCGGTATATCCGGGACTTCCTGCAAAGCCGCTATCCCGGCGTCACCATGATGCTGCCCCAGGGGACGTATATGCTGTTCGTCAACTGCGGGGCCTGGTGCCGCAGCCACGGCATCACGCCGGATGATCTCCGCCGCCGGGGCGTGGAGCATGGCGTCATCTGGCAGAGCGGCGCGGGCTTCGGCGATGGCGACTGCATCCGCATCAACGCCGCCCTGCCCCATTCCCTGGTGCGGGAGGCCATGGGCCGGCTGGAAAAATACGTGTTTGTGGGCTGAGCCGCGCCTGCGGCACGGCCCGGCAATGACCACATAAAAAGCAGGGGAGAGATTTCCAACGAAGTCTCTCCCCTGCCCTGCTTTTATTTCCGCTTTTTCTTGCTGAGCTTGCGCATGGCCCGGCGCTGGGCCGCTTCCTGCTCGTCCTTCTCCGCCTGCTCCACCAGGTCCTGGTATTTCTCCGGATGGCGGGCCCAGTCGATGCGGTAATAGGTCAGACCAATCAGCAGCAGCGCCCCTACGATGATGATGCCGTAAAACAGAATTTTTTCAAATGACATGACAGCCCCTCCTCATTACGGTAAAGTATACAGGAAATTGCCGCCGATGGCAAGTTTTTTCGCCAGACAGGCGGAGAAAAAATCTGCAATTTTGGTTGTTTTTGCCGAAAGAGGGTTGTATAATAACTCTGTTCCCGGAAAATGGGGGCAAAACGGAAACGTAAAATAGGAGGAACGGATATGTTCACGAATTTCAAAGAACTGGAAGCCTATGTCCTGTCTCATAAAAACAAAAAGCGCATCGTCCTGGCCAACGCCCATGACGAGCCCGCCCTCAGTGCCGTGGTCAACGCCCATCGCCGGGGCGTGGTGGACGGCACCCTGCTGGGTAAGAAGGACGAAATTCTGGCCCTGCTGCGGGAGATGAACGAGGCCCCCGCCGAGTATGAGATCGTCGACTTCGACGGCCCGGAGCTGGACGCCGCCAAGGCCGCCGTGCAGCTGGTGCGGGAGAGCAAGGCCGACATCCCTATGAAGGGCATTCTCCAGACCTCCAGCTTTGCCAAGGCCATTCTGAATCGGGAAACCGGTCTGATCCCCGCCAGCGGCCGCCGTCTGGTGAGCCAGTGCGGCATTTTCGAGTATGAGGGCCGCTTCATGATGATCACCGACGCCGCCATCAACATCGCCCCCGACGTGGACACCCAGATCGGCATTGTGGAGAACGCCCTGCCTGTGGCCAACGCCCTGGGGGTGGAGCTTCCCAAGGTGGCGGTGCTGTCCGCCGTGGAGAACGTCACCGAGAAGATGCCCTCCACCGTGTCCGCCGCCGAGATCGCCAAGCGCGGCATCCCCGGCTGCGTGGTGTCCGGCCCCCTGGCGCTGGACGGCGCCATCTCCATGGAGTCCGTCAAGCACAAGGGCATTCACGACCCCGTGGCGGGCCAGGCGGACATTCTGCTGGTGCCCTTTATCGAGATCGGCAACGTGCTGTACAAGTCCATCACCTATATCGCCGGAAAGACCATGGCCAGCACCATCTGCGGTGCCTCCTGCCCGGTGATCATCACCAGCCGGGCCGACACGCCGGACAGCAAGTATTACTCCATCCTGCTGGCGGTCCTGCGCTGCCTGAAGGCATAAGCACCATAACAATCTGACAAAAGCGGGGCTTCGGCCCCGCTTTTGCCAGAACAGGCAGAAAAAAGCCCTGTGCCTTGCGGCACAGGGCTCATCTTGTTTGTCCGAGCTTAGATCGCGCGGGTAACTTTACCGGAACGCAGACACCGGGTACAAACGTACACATGGCGAGGCGTACCATTGATCATAGCCTTCACGCGCTTGACATTGGGCTTCCAGGGACGATTGGATCGTCTATGGGAGTGGGAAACCTTGATACCGAAGGTCACGCCCTTATCGCAGAACTCGCACTTTGCCATCCGTTGCACCTCCTTGCTGTGAGAAACTCGCCTGCCAACATCGCAAGCAATAGGTATCTTAGCAGATTGCGGCGCAAAATGCAAGCATTATTTGACAAAAATCCGAAAAAAATCTGTCAGGCCGCAATACATTCTTAGCCAAGCGAATAAAAGCTGAAATACGCCCCCTCGGCGACGTCTCACAGCTTGGGCACAATAGCCAAGAGATGCCGCCTCATTTTGTGACATATTACGATTCTTCTTAAATTGCAAAAATGTGGTTGCAAAACAGCCCAGGACATAGTGGCAAGTGTCTCGCGGGTGGTGAGCGCCGCAGCCCCGGCTCGTTCAGGGCTGATAAATCCGGCCGGTCTGCCCGGGCCGGAAATACAGGAAGAACCGCTGTTGGCGGGATATGTCACTTTTTGTATTGACTTTTGCCATATATCCTTTATAATAGAGTCGACGGGACACCCGTCTTTTTCGCCGGAAAAGGCGGGTTGTTCGCTGAAAAACGACAGCCGCAGCGTTTCATTTTTTCCTTGCGGCAGAATGGAGATTTTGTTATGTCCACTTATTCCATGACCGTGGCCGGGCTTCAGCGGGAGCTGCCCATCTGCAAGGTCACAGACGATCTGTATATCGGCGCATTCATCTGTTTCGGCGACGCGGAGCTGACCGAGGCCTGCGGCCGGGAGCTGCTGAAGCTGCTGGAGCCGGGCAGCTATGACTATCTGTTCACCGCAGAGGCCAAGAGCATCCCCCTGATCCACGAAATGGCCCGCCAGTCCGGGGCCAAGAAGTACTTCATCGCTCGGAAGGGTCCCAAGGCCTATATGCCCGACCCCATCCATGTGGAGGATCAGTCCATCACCACCGCCGGCACCCAGAAGCTGTATCTGGGCCGGGATGACGCGGACCTGATCCGGGGCAAGCGCATCGTCCTGATGGACGACGTGATCTCCACCGGCGGCAGCCTGAAGGCCATGGAGGACCTGGTGGCCCTGGCCGGAGGCACCGTAGTGGCACGCATCGCTGTTCTGGCCGAGGGCGACGCCGCCAAGCGCCATGACATCAGGTTCCTGGCTCCCCTGCCCCTGTTCAATCCGGACGGTTCCGTGAAATAAGACATCTGCTTCCAAAAAAGGCAGCCGATCGCAGGATCGGCTGCCTTTTGTTACTCTTTTTCGGCTCAGTCCTGCTGCCAGTTGTGCCACACGTTCTGGACGTCCTCGTTGTCCTCCAGCATATCAATGAGCTTGTTCATGCTCTTGACGTCGTCCTCGCCGGTCATGGTGACGTAGTTCTGGGGCACCATCTCGATCTCGGCGCTTTCAAAGGTGTAGCCCTTGTCCTCCAGGGCCTTGACCACGTCGTTGAAGCTGTCGGGATCGGTGGTGATCTCGAACACGGGGCCGTCGGGGGAGAAATCCTCGGCGCCGGCGTCCAGCGCGTCCATCATGACGGTGTCCTCGTCCAGCTCGCCGTCCTCGTTGTCGATGACGATAACGCCCTTGCGGTCGAAGGACCAGGACACGCAGCCCTGGGCGCCCATGCCCTTGCCGTACTTATCGAAATAGTGCCGGATCTCGGGGGCGGTGC
>OGCQ01000108.1_pt1 | contig 154467 bp, 123 predicted proteins | sample 1570161 | NCBI WGS metagenome assembly OGCQ01 (sample SAMEA4384402, study PRJEB24528) | human gut metagenome
AATCGGTCGAATAAGTTCGGCTGTTCTAGCGCGTTCATCTTCAGTTAGACAATTAGCTAATATTTCATCTCGTTTTTCTGTATTAATAATAAACGCATCGTTGAGTCCAGTTTTAATTCCATAGTTGATTTGAATATCCCAATCCTTCAAAGGCGTACCGACTGCCTCAATTTTTCGTTTAATACTCTGCTCTATTGGAGAGAGTATAACCCAGGACTCAGATGAAAAGAAATCGCAATCAACACCCTCTTGCTGCACAAAAACGCTCAAATTCCTAACACTATCTTTATTCTGTTTGTTGGTCACAGCACATAGGGTCTTATGCTGGTTTTTATTTTTTGAGAATAACAGGATATTCGTATCCACCGTAGCACTCTCGAATATTTTTACACCAGCAAAATCAATCAGGAGCTGCGGATCGGTGTTATGTGAAAGAAAATCCCGCGTCTTTTCTCCATAACCGGCCCGCATCCATTTGTTAGAGGTAATATAGCAGAGATGTCCACCATCTTTGAGCAATTGCCAACCTCGCTCGTAGAATAGACAGTATATGTCACCGGTGCGAGCATAGGTCTTGTACCCACAATCGGCATATAAAATAGCCAATTCACCACTATTGTTTTGTAGTTGGATGTACGGAGGATTGCCAATCACTATATCGAACGGGTTATCATTGAGTCCAAACATCCATTCTGGATCGAAGAATCTACTGACTGTATTCTGGTCATACGGATTCCACGAAGCGAGTTGCTTGGCGTCTTCTGGAGCGAAATCATTATTTTCCGCCAAAAGCGAAGCAAGTTTTTCTCTCAAGTTTTGATCTTGTTCTCTCAGGCGGCGTTTAGTTACGGCCGATTTTGCCATAAAGTGTTCATGGCGGATTTTTGTCAGTGCTTCTTTTGTCGGTTTGATTTCCGGATTTTCAAAGAGATTGGATTGCACATTCCTTTTCTTTCCAATGAGGGAATTAGCAGCTACGAATTTGGTTTCCAGATTTGGAAGAGTCGGGATGCCAAAGTTAGGTTTGGACGGGTCTTTCTCGCAGTCACAGATGAGTGAAATGAAGAAACGAAGTTTTGTTATCTGAACGGCAATGCTCTGGATATCGCTGCCGTATAAACAGTTTTCGATGATGGTTAGTTTCTGTGTATAGGTGTTCTCGTCAGGCTCAATCCTTTGTAGAATGTCAATCATTCTGTTGAGCATTCCCATAGGGAAGGCCCCGGAGCCACAGGCCGGATCTATTACTTTTACCGACTTCAATTTGCGGGCTATTTCATTATATTCCGAAGTTTTCTCAGCCTCATATTTAAAGTTCTGAGCGAAAAGGGAGCGATGAAGTGGAGTATCCCCAAGATAAGCAATAAGGCTTTCATCGACCATATAGCCTACTATTTCACGAGGGGTATAAAATGAACCGCTTTGGTTTCGAGCTGTTTCTTTAGTCTCGGGGTTGTATGCACCAAGTAGATTTTCGAATACCTTCCCCAAGAGTTCAGGGTCAAGTGCTACCTGCTGCTCTTCAGGTGTATTTTCTTCTATTGTGAAGTTGTATCTGGCAAGGATGGAGAATAAACCTTTCTCCGGAGCGAAGAATAATATATTTGGAACGACTGCGCGATAACGGTAGCGTCCATCAGAGAATTTAGATGCATTACGGCTGAAACCGTCGTAATAGTAGGCTTTGCTTACTCCGTCCAGTGTCTTTGTCTTGTCAAGGCATTCGAAAAGGCCTCCGTTAAGAAAAGGAACTTCTGAAAACAGACTGATAATTTCTTCTTTCGAAATGGAGAAAAGTTCGTCATATCGATACAATGTTTTTACATCTGTATATCCGACGCTTTCTGCAAAGCCGCGTTTTTCACCATTCTCATCTTCAATGGCTCGATTGAGCGTAGCGAAGAAAAGATTCTGAAGTATTGCATTGTAATAAGTACCAGATACTGGGCTTTGGGAGTCAAAATCTTTCAAGATGGTTTCAATGAAGTTTTCATCGAACAGATTACCTGGTACAAGGTTTTTCTGTTTGATGAACCAAACGAAGATTATGCGGGTAATCATCCTGATGATTTTTTTCTCAAGGTCTTCACGATCATCTTCTTCAATTGCTGTATTGTTGGGAAATGATATATTTCCATCAGGACTGATAGCCCAAAGATACCAGTCAAAGAGATCTTTGTAAAAAAGTTTGGTGAGAGTTTCAACAGAGAAAGCAGCTGTGATGTCGCTAAGGGTCTGTTTACTTTCTTTTAGGGCAGTGAAGCGGTCAATAGCGGTGCGGCAGCCCCTGCCTTCCCCGAGGAGATAGGTATATCGCATTGTGTCTGTCGAGCGTTTCTCATAGTTCCCGTCTTTGTCGAAGTCCCATGTCTCGCTGACATACGAAAAGCGCAGGGAACTTTCGTTCTTACGGTAACTGAACACAAAGGCTCCGATGTAGCCCATTCCCCTCCAATCAGAGGTGAGCATATCGCGGATGCCACGTTTGTTTCGGGATATATCCACCTTGTCATTGAGTTCGACTTCATAAACGGCTATGGTCTCGCCATCAGAGAGGGTTATGTTGCCGAGGCGTAAAGCCGTTTTGGCAAGACGGTTGCTGACTTGTATTGGGATGGGATTGCTCCAGAATTTAACATTATTGTGGAATATGTCATGAAGGAGGCCCTGCCAGGCTTCTCTATTATATCTGGATTCTATAATCTCTTTGTAGTTCATATCTTGGACTTATTTAAATGATTCGGAAAGAATAATTTCGGCTTCTGTCTCCTGTTGATGGAGCATGGATTCTTCTGCGGTGTAGTATGAAGAGTATTTCTGCGCCATACCGATTATCTCGTCCATAGCTTCGTTTCGTGTCATTCGGGACTTGCCGGAACTTTGCAAGTTTTTATGTATCCTTTGGAGACGTTTGGATATGTATGTAATGACTCCACGCTCGGCAAGTGATTTGAGTTGTCTTACTTTTTCATAGAGGTCAGAATCGTCGATCTCGACCATAAATCTGGAAAGGAGGTTAAGGGCAGTATTTACCTGTGAACCTCGGCTGGACGGATCATCCTGTGTACTTTCCTGGATTTTGATTTCTTCATCTTGTTTGGTCCCGAATTTCTGCAAAGCCATTTCCACGTGTTTATGATGTAAAGGGATACGGTCTGCTGAAGGTTCATCTGGAGATGCTTTGAAGTATTTCAGGGCATCAATGACGGAAAGTTCTTCAGCTGTCTCAGATACCAGATAAAACACTTTTCGGAAATTAGTCTTCAAGAAAACAAGAGTATCTCCTGAGAGAGTTGTACCATCGACTTGCTTTGGATTTCTTCCGGTACGGCTTCGTATGGAAAGTTTGGCAATACGATTATATTCCTTGCGTTTTGTTTTGTATAGTTCTCGCAGTTCTTCATAATAAGGTAGCTCCAGATTGCGGTCTTCCTGCTGCCCTTTAATTGCCTCATCGAAGAGTTTACCTAGATTCCTGTCTATAACTTCATTTTGAGAATATATTTGGTTGTCTTCACCGAAGGTGGAGTGGAATGTTTGTATTTTACTGAGGGCTATCTGATTGAGATTGATTTCACGGTTCCCTTCCCGGGAAGGGTAAAATACGTAATTGTATATGTGTTTGGAGGCTGACCCTATGCGGTTTACACGGCCTATGCGTTGCATGAGCCGGGTGGAGTTCCACGGGGTGTCGTAGTTGACTATTACATTTGACCGATGGAGGTTAATCCCTTCGGCAAGGACATCCGTGGTGAGAATAATATTGTAATTATCGTGCTTGTCTTTGTAATTGGCGTCGAAGTTTTCTCTTATGGTCTTGAACTGGTTGCTTCTGTTTTTTGCAGATATTACCAGTACATCTTTGCGGTTTATGCGTTTGGCCAGGTATTCAACGGTATCGACTGATTCTGAAAATACTACAAGTTTTCTTTCCGGATTACGGTCTGCCTTGAACAGTTCGTGTTTGATCAGATCGTTGAACTTGGCGAATTTAGAATCGTCGGCTTCGGTAACTGATGCCCAGTCTGAGCACATTTGCTCAAGTATTTCCTGATCTTTCTTCAGCATACCTATATACCCGGGGTTGAAATCTGCTGCCCGAAATGAGGCGTTCTTAGGATTGTCCTGCGCTTTGGCGTTCAGTTTCTCTTCTATTTCTTCTTCACTCAATCCAGCAGCAATCAGGTTGTTTATATCCAAATCCGGAGCAATGAAGATCTTGTCGTTTGCAAACATGTCTATCATATTCTGATTGGCCTGTTTGAAATTAGCGATAGATACTTGAAATGCGTAAAAACTGCTTTCCAGTCGTTTGACAAGGCCGTTCTTTCTTATTCCGGCGAGAGAGCGGCTTATGGTTTCAGCATTGTCGTACAACCCATTGGCAATTTCCGGCTTCAGATATGCGATAGCTTGATATCTGGCATAGGTAAGGTCTTTTGTCAGAATGGTCATGGCCTTTTCAAACAAGTCTGCAAGGTGCTCATTGAGTTCATACCGACTTTCTACGGGGCGTTCCACTTTCGGAAAATCGCCAATGTCTTTATTGTATCGCGATATACTTTCGATGTCGGTGCGGGTCCTTCTTACTGTCAGCGGTTTTATGATTCTGTCGCGTACCTGCTCAGCCAGTTTTTTAAATTTGGCGAGATCAATCTCAGGTTCTTTTTTCAATTTTTTGAACTCCTTGACGAGTGGACTGAAGAATGCGGTAAGGTTGGCCACTCCGTCAATAGTGCAGTGACGAGGATCTTGGAAGAGAAGAATTTCATTGTAAATGTCCGCCGGTGAGTTGTTCATCGGGGTGGCGGAAATGAGCATTACTTTCTTTCTATAACCTTTTATGTTTCCTTGATTGATGCGGGGCATCTTGCATATTTCCTGCAGTTGTTCAAAGGCATTGGTTGTGTGAGACCTGAACTTGTGTGCTTCATCAACAAGTATGAGGTCATATTCATCGGCATTCCAATAATCGTAGTTTTCTTCGTCAAGTATTTTGTTAAGGCTGCCGTTCGTTATGAATTTAGTGTACTTGTCTATGCCGAAATCTTTGAAGGTGCTTTTCCAGTTCTGCTCCACTGCCGGAGGGTATACGACAAGCATTTTGGTGTTGTCACGGCCATTCTCCTGCAAGAATTTTTTCGCAATCATTGTAGCCACGATTGTTTTTCCAAGACCGACAACATCCGCGAGGAAAAATCCGTCATAACGTAGGAGTTTCTGATATCCTTCAATGACGGCATCCATTTGGTAATCGTATTTGGTATAACCAGAAGGCACTTCAAGGGTACTTTCGTTATCGGATTCCATTACCCTGTCGGAGAAGTATTCCATCAGCATTTTGATATATAGGTCGTATGGTGAGATGTCTCCGTTGAGATAGGTTTTTCTGATATTGGCCGTAATGTCATCGGCTTTAATTTCGCATCCTTCCGCTTCTTTCCAAAGTTCTTCAAATTCGTCTTTGGCGTACTGGACATCATCGTATTGCGACAACTTGACATTAAATTCGTATTGTTTGTCTTCACTTATGCCAAGACCGTTGCCGGAAAGATTGCTTGAGCCGGTGATTGCGATACCTCCTGTATATTGGTTGAAATTGTCCGGGTAAAGGACATATATTTTGGCATGGATTCTTTTTGATGGATGCGCCCTGAGTTCGAGTTTACCGTCATTAAGATCTTTGACCATCTGGAAAATCCCTTGCTCGATTTCTTCCTTGTAGCCTGCGTGTTCTATATCATTGCGGATTTGCCTGAGACAATCTTCTTTTACTTCATCTTCTGCTCCGAAGAATATTTTTCCTTGTCGGACGGCTTCTGCTATGTATTTGTCCACATTTATCCCAACCAATACGCGGGCTTTGTTTATGTTGTCAAGAAATGGTCTTAGTGTAAAATATCCTGATGCACGAAGGAAACCTACAACGGCATCTAGGTTCTTAATCGTTGGGTTGTTGCTCAATACACCTTCAAATTCGCGCATGAGGGTATTGCCGTTCTTGTTGGTGAATATATGAGAATGCATGACCTTGTCCATTATCCGCTATAGATTACATCGTTTTAACTTTATTCTTCCTGTTCCTCCAACCATTCTTGCAGCTTGTTCTGGAGTAACTTCTTATCCGGCAAATAGAGGGCATATTGCTGGGCGTAGATATTGGAATCCTTTGGCAGTGTCAATTCTACCAACGCGTCTTTCTTCTCTTTGCATAGCAGAATGCCGACTGTCGGCTTTTCAAAGTCCTGTTTCACATATCGGTCATAATAATTGACATACATCTGCATCTGACCTAAATCCTGATGTGTGAGTTTGCCTACTTTCAAATCAATCAGGACATAACATTGTAGCAGGCGATTATAGAAGACGAGGTCTACATAGAAATTTTCCTCATCAAATGTAAATCGCTTTTGGCGGGCTTCGAATAAAAATCCCTTTCCCAATTCCAACAGAAAATGTTGCATCTTGTCGATTATGGCATTTTCCAGCTTGGTCTCAGAATAAGACGCATCCGGCTTTAGACCTAAGAACTCTAATGTCAAAGGATTTTTTATGATGTCGTCAGGTTTATTGATTGTTTGTCCTTCATGGGAGAGCCGCATGACTTCATCTTTATTACGGCTTAGGGCTAATCGCTCATATAGGCTTGAACTGTATTGCCGTTGCAATTGACGGACGCTCCAATTTTGTTTTTGGCACTCAATCTCATAAAAGTGGCGCTCCTCGTCTGATTCAATACGCATTAACACCAGATAATGAGACCATGAAAGTGTAAAAGGATATAATACAGGCGATTTGTTTGATTTTGTCATAGCTTTTTGGATTTGGTCAACGCTGTTGACCAAATTGTTGTCCAGAGCTTCGGTCAACACTGTTGCGCCAATCTCTTTTGCCGAATACATAATAAAAAATTTGCGGCATCTTTTCAATGTCTCTACAGACCAGCCATCACCTAATCGTTCTGTCAATATCTCTGATACGCCTTTTAATAATTGTTTGCCGTATGCTGCACGTTCTTCTCCTTCCTGCACAACACTTACAATGACATGTCCTATTTCATATTTAGTGATGACTTCTGCAAGATTGATTGACCGAGCCACGTTGGCTCGAGCATCGATAATCAATCGTTCGATACGTGCTGCGATATCTGCTACAATGTTGTTATCTATATTTTGTCTTTTATTCATGGTCATTAGAGATATCTTTACTTATTAAATCTTGAGCTTTCACGCCCAATACTTCAGCAATTTGAAATAGTGTCTCAAGACTCGGCTGACTGGTGTTGGTGCACCATTTGGAAACAGTTGCCTGATCTTTCCCTAATTGTTCCGCCAACCATCTGTTGGTTCGTCTCCTTTCTGCCAATACCACTTTCAGCCGGTTCATATTCTTGCCCATGATATTACTTATTTTATCCAACTGCAGCAAAGATAGCAATTTTTATGTTTTTGTCCTTACTATTAGAATTATACCCAAATAAATTGGCGTTTTATGCATAATTCTAAATATGATTATCTATATTTGCTTATGTTTAATGAAAATAAAAGCCATGGGTGTGTTAACAGATAGTTTGCGTACGTATAACCTTCAAAAAGGTGATTTGGATGAGTTATATGGAATATTCAGATCTGTAAATGATTATGATATTCCTATCGTACGTTACATAATATATCCTAGCTCCGGACTGATACGGCAAAGAATCAATCCTCACGGGAAAGAATTTTATAGTATTTCTGAATTAAATTATCCTCCCGCTATTTGTTTGCCAAAATATGGACGGGTAAATCTTCCATATCAATCAATGTTTTATGCTTGTTCTTTTACAGATACTAATAGTGTTGACGTCCCATTCCCAAGAATAGTATCGCTATTAGAAACATCATCTTTTTTTAAGGACAAGGATAGTGTTGGCATAGAGCGAGCAACCGTATCTCGGTGGGAAGTGACGAAACCGCTAAATCTTATTGCGCTTCCTTTTGTGGACGAGTACAGAAGACCTTGTCCGGAAGTGCTCAATTTTACAAAATCTTGGCATGATATAATGCAAGATGTTTCAGTTAATCCTAATGGTTTGGAATTAATACAATACATGTCCAATGAGATATCAAAAGATTTTGCTTCTGACCATGAATATATGATAATTGCGAATTTTGTAAATTATCTACTAAATGTTAATATGAAAACAAAAGATTCTGATGGCATTATTTATCCATCTGTACCAGCTCAAGGCGGCGGTTTTAATGTGGCCATTAAACCTAATGCTGCAGATACAAAAATTCGCTTTGTTGGAGCATCATTATGTCATCTTTTGAAACAACGTGATGAATCATATGTTGCCATAATGAAGGATGCTCATTTGAATCCAGATGGAACACTGACATATACAGACAGAGTCTTGAGCAAAGAAGAAATGGCAATATACGAGCAATATGCAGATGGGCTTACCTTTGTAAATTAATTATGATTTTTCACACGTGCTACCCAATTTATTTGTCTGAATGTTGTATTTATTTGATTTACTATCGTTTAGTCCTCTTGGGCTACATGGCATTTTGTTTGAAATAAAAATAATTCATCTATAATATGGGACAATTTAAGGATATAACAATTAAGGAGGTCATCGAAGAAATCAATGTCAGTTACTTTCTCCCGGACATTCAAAGAGAATATGTTTGGCTAGATCGGGCCGCAGAAAAGAAAATAGAGCAACTATTTGACTCTATATTAAGAAATTATCCAATAGGCTCTTTCTTATTTTGGAAATTAAGAAAAACTGATGTGGAAACAGATAAGTCAGCTTTGCCAGACTCAGATAAATTAAACTTTCAGCTATATCAATTCATAGAAGATTATGATGTTAGAAATCCTCATAATGAAAAAATTGATATTGCAAAAGTTAACTCTAATGATTTAAATATTGTCCTTGATGGTCAGCAGCGATTAACTTCATTGTATATTGGATTAAAAGGTTCTCGAACTCTGAAAAAACCAAAAGGTTGGTGGGATAATCCAAATGCTTTTGAATTAAAGAAGCTATATCTCAATTTAAGATATCAACCTAGTGAGGAAGACACTGAAGATTGCTATCAATTTGAATTTAAAAATCCTGCTCAAATACCTTCTTCGGATAAAAATAATTTCTGGTTTAAAGTTGGCGACATTCTTAACCTGGCAAGTTTAAATAGATATTGTAGAGAGAATGAATTGGACGATATGGAGGCCGATATATTGGAGAAACTTAAGAATGTGATATGTACAGAACGATTGATTTCTTACTTTGAGGAAACAGAAAAGAATCTAGATAAAGTCTTAAAGATATTCATTAGGGTTAATAGCGGAGGGACAACATTGTCTTACTCAGACTTGCTTATGTCAATTTTGACTGCAAATTTCTCGTCAGATATAAGAGGAGAAATGAATGTATATGTTGATAAGTTTAGGACTACAGGATTCGGCTGTTTCGGTAGAGATCAAATATTGAAAACCAGTTTGTTGCTAATTGGCGCAAACCACATATTTAATCTGAAGAATTTCAACAAAACTAATATTCATTCAATTGAACAAAATTGGGAAAAAATAGTCACTTCAATTACAGATGCAGTCCGTATTGTCGAAGATTTTGGATATTCTGGACAATTGGCATCCGGTTACATCATCTCGATCATTGCGCTGTATTTATATAGGAACGACATAGTATATAACAAACTTGGCAATGTTGATAAAGAGGCGATGTTTAAGTTTGTCAGAACAGCACAGATTACCTCTTACTTTACTACCTCATTGGATAGAAAACTTAGCTATGCACTAGAAGGAATGAATGGAGTGAAGGATTTCTCAGAATTTAATGTTAGAATGGCGAAGATGGATGCCAATAAAGCATTAAAGGTAACTATTGACGACGTGGAAGATTTGCTCACATTGCAATATGGCAACCCTGCTATATTACCTGTTCTACAAGTACTATATCCACACTTAGATTATAAAAATTCCAAATTCCATATTGATCATATATATCCAAAAGCTAAGTTCACTATTAAAAATAAGGATCTTTCTCCAGATTTTATTGAAGAGAAAAATTATCTTTTCAATCTCCAATTATTAGAAGGTGCTGAAAATATAGGGAAAAAAGATGCTGATCCTAATGTATGGATTATAGAACATTTTGGTAATGATATCAATAAGATTGCTGATTATAAGAGCAAAAACTATATTGACGCATGCTGCACAATGCAGTGGAATGATTTTAAGACATTCAAAGAAAAACGAACTGAAGCTCTTCGTGCCGCATTGATGCTTGCATTTAAATAATGTGTTGGATTGAAGCTAAATATGTTTGTCCCGTTATTCCTCCCATCGCCTCAGACCGCCTCAGACGGTGTGGTTTGTTTGCGCAAAATTCATTTATTATTGCATAATATATTGATAATCAATATAGATAAATTTCTTCAACGAAGATGAATATTGAGTTTCCTCAAGCTGCATGAAAGACACCCCGGTACGGTCTGAAAACCGTACCGGGGTGTCTGATTGTTCGGAAACGAACAGCCTTTCAGAGCCGCAGCGTGCGGAACCACGTCTGAATATCCTCTTGCAAAGTGCTCCTGTAAGATCGCCGCACGGATTCGAAACATTCCCACTGCTGCATAAAAACTTCCGCATCGGGTTCGACCGCCTGTCTCTTTACAGGAGTTTCGCATCCAACAATTCCCCTGCGGGTATCTCCACCGTCTGATGGCGGGCTCCGTTTTTCTCGACGATTTCCAGCAAAAGCACCTTGTCGTCGGGGATCGTAAGCTTGGGCAGCGCGAATACCGTCCGCTGACGCTGGTGCCCCCTTACAACTGCCGGATCGTTGCATACGCGCAGGATTTCGAGCGATGTCTGCTGTTGTGCCGTACGCTTGGCGAGTTTGCGATCCGCTACGATGAACCGCCGCGCATCCACCTCGAAGGAGATGTTCGTGTCGTTCGAGATGCAGGTGTGAATGTATATCACGTCATTGAACACGTAAATCCCCAACACTTCGACTTCAATGCCGTACTTCTTCGCACGAATGCCCTTCACGTCCGTACGGTTTTGGCGGTATATGTCGCTCAACATGCGTTTTACGGTTGCGGGCTTTTCGCGGCCTACTTCGCGCAGCAGCACCCGTCCCTCGGATGCTGGGGCCGTCGGCTGCGGATAGCCCGCGGCAGCCGGTTTCTTCATACTTTCAGGTTGCGGTTCCTGCACTGTAAGATTGAGGGTCGAGACAGCCGGATTCTCGGCATAGTGGACATCGAAAGTGAAAAATCCGCCGTCCTCGGTGATAACCGTCAGGTTGGTCTCGGCGGTGAAATTCCGCACGGCGGCTTTCACGCGCACGACGTTCTCGGCTCCGTCGGCTTTTCCGGCGATGATGTCCATCGAGCCGATGTCGATATACGTGACGGGCGACGGGAAAAGGATATGCACGGTTTTCGTAAATCCCGCTTCGATACGCTGGGGACGAATTTCCGCCGGCGTTTCCTGTGTCGTCTGTGCCGTGACTTTTGCCGCGGCGGTTGCTGCGACAATCAGGAACAGATAAATAAGGTCTCTTTTCATTTTACTGCTGTTTTGAAATCAATAATAGCTGATGGTTGGCTTTGAGGGTTATCTTCACCTCGCGGAGTTTCCCGGCGACATACTGCGACGAAGCCTGCAATCCTCCGCGCGCCAGCTCGGACAATACCTGCTGCCCGGCCGAACGGGTGACGTTTACACTCGTTCCGGCGGTCTGCCCGACGGATGCCAGCGCCTCTTTGAGGGCCGTCCGCTCGCGGGAGTTCGGGACGTTCAGCCCCAGCTGGCCGTCGAGGTCGTAAGCTGCGGCTTCGACGGCGAAGATCCGCCCGCCGTATTCGACGGACGACACCGTGACTTGCAGCCGCATTCCGGCAATCGTCGCAAGACCGTATAACGGAGTGTTGCGGGGAATTAGCACTCCGTCGATGCGCACGGCTTCCAGCAGCCGCAGCTGTACCGTGCTTCCGGCACGTATGACCTGTGTCTGAGCTACGCAGGCTTTGACGGTCGGTACCTGATTCTCCGCCGCACGTCCCGTCGCGGTCAGAAATCCGAGGTTGCGCTCGATGGTGAAATCCGCCCGCGTGTCGAGCGTCGAGGCTTCGACCTCACCCTCCCGAACGGGCCGCATGACGGACAGGCGCGAATCCCTTCGCTGCTTCGTCGGCCCGGCCTCTTCGCCCGCGGCCGTTCCGCCGCCGAGATATTTCCGGGCAAGCTTGTACTGCTCCTCGGCCAGTTCCAGCGGGTCGGGCTGCTGCCGCTCGGCGTCGAGCTGGGATTGCAGGGCTGCGACCTGTTCCTTCAGGGCTTCGACCTCGGCATTGCGCTGCGGAGCGGCATAGAAGCCCTGCACCTGCCGCTGCATGGCCCGGTTGGCTTCGGCGGCCCGCAGTGCGGGGTTGTCCGCCGGTACAGGCTCCTCGGCGGGTTTGAGTCCGTCGTCAAGCAGCGAGAACAAGTTGTCGCCAAGTGTCATCATGCGTTTCTGCTGCTGTTCCTCGCTGCGGAGCTGTTCCGCGGCTTTGCGTTTGTCTCCGACGGTAGCCTGCGCTTTGCCGTCCGGGACCGACGTGTTGATCCCCGCGGCCCCCTCTTGGGGCTTGACGGGCGCAGGCCGGAATATGAACCACAGCACGACGAGGAATATACATCCGAGGATCGCCGCGAAGAGCAGCACCTTGCGTTTGCGCTGCCGTTCGAACTCCGCCGAGGGGTCGTTGCCCGTATTCTTGTTGTCTGTCATAATGGTTTACGGTTTCAGGGGTAAATATTCAAAATGCCCGACCTTCAGCTCCGGTACCATGTCCGTAGCGAACAGGAGCCAAAGATAAAGGAGCAGTAGCAGGACGAGCGCCGCGAGTACGATCTGCTCCCGGATGCAGGGCGCGAGCATGTCGTGCCGGCGCCGCAGCGATCGCCGCACCCAGCGGATGCGGCAGCGCAAGGAGTGCGGTTTAGCGGTCATAGGTCGCGAGGTCTTTGTTCTCGACGATGTTCAGCGCCTCGACCATAAAGCCCTGCGGGTTGTTGTCCGAGCGGGAGACGTTCACCAGACGGCACGTCGTGACGAGCGACCGCTCCGTGACGGTGCTTTCGCGCAGAATACGCTGCCGTGCAAAGGTCGTAACCTCGTAGGGATAGCGGTCGAAGTCGCAGCGGATGCTGTCCACTTTGGCCATCTGCGAGACGTTGCCTGCGATCAGGCGGTTGAAGAATCCCTTCTCCTGCAGAACCTTGTAGTAGGACAAGGCGCTTTTGTCGGCCATCTGCAAGGCGCGTCCGACGTTGGACTCGATGGCTGCCTTGTCGGGCGAGAGGGTGAAGAAGAGCTCGTGGAAGCGCCGCACATGCTCGCGGGCTTCGACGGGGCGGTTCTGTGCGAGGTCCTGCGAGAGCGCCACCATCAGCGAGCGTCCGTTGTCCAGTACGTAGATCTTCTGCCGCTGCCGTTCGGCGAAAGAGTAGGACATCCAGACCGCCGCCACGGTAACGACGGCGCAGATTCCGGCGAAGACGAGCGCGTACATGCGCAGCTGCCGAAACGATGTTTCGATGTTCGTTAAACACTTGAATTCCATAATAACGGGTTATTTTATTTTCTGAAAATAAGCCGGGCGCCGTTCATGATGCCGCGTCCCACGGCCTTACCGCCCGATAATGCCGCCGAGCCGGCGCCTTTGGCCCCGGCCCATGCTTTGCCGGCCGTCCATCCGGCTCCGGCGCTTACGAGCGAGGTCATCTTCGAGACGGTTTTGTTATAAGCGGCGAATCCGTTCGCCTGCACGACCCACGAGGCGATCGAGGGGATGCAGAGGTATCCGCACACGGCCACGAGCATGAAGATCAGGTTCAGGCTGTTCGACCAGTCCACATACCAGTTGTAGCCTTCGGCCATCAGGTCGGCGTCGTGGCGCATCGAAAGGGTTTGCAGACGTGCGATGATCGCCGAGAAAAGGTCCGAGATCGGCAGCCACAGGTAGATCGAGACATACTTCGTGAGCCATTGCGTCAGCGTGGACTGAAATCCGTCGAACACGGAGATGGCGAAGGCGATGGGGCCCAGCAGCGACAGCACGACCAGATAGAAAGTTCTCAGCACGTCGAGTATGACGCTCGCCGCCGCGAAGAGCAGTTCGAGTATCCATGCCAGGCCTTTGAAGATGAGCCCCTTCACCGACCATGAGGAGCGTTCCTCGTTCATGCGGTCGAGTGTCTGTTGCGTCTGGTCGTCCACGCCCAGTTCGCTGAGTTCGCGTTCCATCTCCTCGTCTTCGGCGTAATAGCTGTCCGGGGGCATCTGCTCGCGGCCTTCGAGTTCGAGCCGCTCACGCCGCTCCTGCCATTGTTCCATGTCGAGCGTCTGCCCGGCCATAAGCGAATGCGTGGCCTTTACCAGCGGCGAGAGAATGCCGTTCAGGCTTCCCAGCACGAGCGTCGGGAAGAACAGGATGCAGATGCCGATGGCGAAGGGCCGCATGAGGGGAAAGAGGTCGATAGGTTCGGCCTGAGCCAGCGACTGCCAGACGCGGTAAGCGATGTAGAGCAGCGCCCCGATTCCTGCGATGGCCATTGCGACCTGCGACATCGGATAACACAGCACCATCATATCGTCGTATAACACCCGGAGAATCGTGTGCAGATTCTCCGTAAGGGAAAGCATGCGTACCATACTACCAATAGCGTTGTTCGTCGGTTCCGTACAATGAGAGCACACCCTCCATGTCCCGCTTCCGGGCGGCCCGCAGCAGCGATATGGAGATGTTCTTGCGCGTGTAGTAGCGTGCCAGATCGCGGTGGCGCCGCAGAACGCCGTAGACGCGCTGCACTACGTCGATACGATCCTTGTCCGTCAGGGACATGTCCGTAGGGTTCACGATGTCCTGCAGCTCCTTCAATTCCCCGGCCGACTCCTCGATGATGCGGGCGTAGCCTGCGGCGATGGCCGCCAGCTCCGCGGGCGTGAAGTTCTCGTCGGAAACCATACGTTTATAACCATCGACATAGATGTCCGAGATTTCGCCGACCAAAAGGATGCACTGCTGCACCTTGCGGGCCGAGCGGACGAGGTTGCTGACGCTTTTCAGGGCGTCGTAGTATCGCTTTCCCTGCTCATAAATCTTCACGGTTTCCTGGAAGCTCTGCAACATGGTCTGGCCGTTCTTGGCGGCTTCGACGACCTGCTTGGTGGAGTTGACGATGCCCTGCGCGAGGTTCGTGGGATCCGAGACGACCCACTGGGCGTATGTGCTGCGGCCCGTGCAGAAGAGGCACAGACACAGCAGGATAATTTTCTGTTTCATGCTTGAATTGATTGTGTTATTGAGGATATTCACCCGAAGACGGGCATCACCGCTTTATCCGCCGACCCGAAGCCGGCTGTTCGGTTTGCTCTTCCCTTGCAGAATTGATTTCTTTCTGCCGCACCCCGGAAATATGTTTCTCCGGCTTCGGCCCTTTCCGTCGCAGGGACTCGAACAGATCGTCGGCGTAGGACTGCCGTCCGGTCATGCGTACGAGCCGTGCGTCCAGCTCGCGGAAGGCTTTTTCGGCCTGCCGGGACTGCTCTTCGCGGGGGATGCCCGGCTCGATACCGTATTTGTCGAGCAGCTGCCGGTTGATATAAGGGCTATCGACTTTTTCCGGGAAGCGTGCTAACCATCCTAAGGTCTGCAACTCGGCATCGAGTTTCTCGATGTAGGTTTGCCGCAGGGGAATTTCCGGATCGCTCTCCAGCACCTTTTCGGCTTCCCGCACCATACGGTTCTCGGTCTTCCAGATTCGCTCCCGAAGCTGCTGAACCTGCTGCGGAGCTTCCGGACATGCCGGGCCGTCCAGCCGCCCGCGCATCTCCTGCAACCGGCCCATATCGGTATCCCAATCGTAGAGTCGCACGACGTAACAGGAGGGCATATAATGCCCACTTGTTTCTGCCAGATGGCGCAGCTCGCGGAACGTCTCGGCGCGGAACTGCCGGTCGATGATATGCGCTGCGGCCTGCACCTCGTCCATCGGAGGCTGCCGGAGCCCGCTGTCGGGATGCTGCTCCAAATAAGCATCCAAGAGAAAGGTGTGCATGGCCAGCAGGCCGTGCAGGGAGTGGGCGGTGTCAGCCGGAACGTCCGCGAGGCGCCGCCCGATCTTTTTCGCAAGCGGCGTCCTGCGCAGGGCCTCCATCAGTTCCAGCATATCTTTTCCTGCCGCATCTTCGGGCGTCCTGAGAAAGCAGTCTGTCGCTGTATTCATTGTCAGCCCGATTCCGGCAATGGTCAGATCCGATTTCCGGTGCCGTCGCACGAGATCCGTCATACTGCGTATATCCCGTTCCCGGAGCAGGTTTTCAGCATGACGTGCAATGAGCGTGCGTCGATGCTCCTTTTTCCAGTCCGGCTTGCGGCGGAATAGCCGCGCGATCTTATCTTTCCATTCCATAGCCGTCGGATTTGAGGACGTATAATTGTAGGCGGAGTCCGCCGAAGGGCTGCCCCTGCTTGCTGGGGCAGCCCGGAAATACCGAATGACGCTCCATTATTCGGCCGGTTCGTTGAAGTCGCATGCTTCGGCACTGATTGCGTCGTCTTCCTGCCGCCGGATGCAGTCCTCCGGAACGAAACGTCCGTAACAGCCGATGGTGAGTGTCTCGGTGGAAGCATCGTAGATCACGCGGTTGCCGTCATCGGCCCCGAGCCAGAGGCGGTGACGGCGCAGTGAGATGATGCCGTCCTGTACGAGGCGTTTGTAGCAGAGCGCGTGGTCGAAAACGAGGATGCGCCACATGCCCTCGCCGATGCGGCGTATCGAGGCCGAGAGGTTGTTTTCCGCCGAGAGCCACGCTCCGCAGATGCGGTCGGCATCGAGCTGTTCCCGAAGGTCCGCCAAGGTGCGGATGACCTCGGTGCGGGTTCTGATCTCCTGCTGAAGGGCCGCTACGGCCGACGCAGGTGTCGATTGGTTACTGTTCATAATCTTTGAGGTTTGAGATTCGTTTGAAAGCGCCGCCCGGCACGAGGAGCAGTGCATCGGCCGGGGGCGTGTAAAAGAGATCGATCCGGCGTCCGCCGTAGGCCGTATAATAGACGCAATCCTTGTAGTATAGGAGGTGCGTTTCGGACGTGCCGCGGCGCGTGATGGTGATCCGGAATTTCTCGCCGCACGGCGCGATTGCCAGCCGCGTGTCGTCGAGCGTCGAATGCCATGTTCCGCACAGGGGACGGATTTTGCGGTATTCGTAATTGTAAAAAAGGTGAAATGCTCCTAGCACGGCGGTAAACGTCAGCAGGATACCGGCGCATATCCAAAGCAACTGTTTCATAACAGGATGAATTAAGATTCGGTGTTCGTTTCGCGTTCGCGTGCCAGCTGGCGGATGGCGGCCTCGATGTCGCCGCCGAGCTTCCCGGCAAGCTCCATCACCTGCATCTTTTCCGACTCCTCGGTGGTATAGGTCAGATATTCTTCGACCGAGGTTTCCGTGGCATAAACTGCCGACTGCACGCCTCCGAGCCCAATCCACACTTCCTTATAGAGGCGTTTAGGATCGTTCGAGAGATTGATCGAGAGAATCTGCGCCCGCTCCTTGTCCGTCAGCCCCAGCAGACGTTGTATGCCGTCGAACTTCGAGAGGTACTTGCGCTGGTCCAACAGGATTTTGCAGTCGGCGTTGTTGATGATCGACTCCTTGACGATGGGCGACGAGATGATGTCGTCCACCTCCTGCGTCACCACGACCGCCTCGCCGAAATACTTGCGAACGGTTTTATAAAGATAGCGTATGTAGGCCGACATATTAGCCGAGGTGAGGGCCTTCCAGCACTCCTCGATCAGGATCATCTTGCGGACGCCTTTCAGCCGCCGCATCTTCGAGATGAAGGTCTCCATGATGATGAGCGTCACCACCGGCAGCAGCGTCTTGTTCGAGGAGATGTTGTCCAGCTCGAAGACGATGAAACGCTTGTCCAGCAAATCCAGCTGTTTGTCGGAGTTCAGCAGGTAATCGTACTCGCCGCCCCGGTAATAGGGCTCCAATACATTCAGAAAGTTTTCGAGGTCGAAATCCTTCTCCCGCACGCGCTTCTGCTCCAGAAGCCGCCGGTAGTCGGTTTCGACGAACTCGTAAAAGGTATCGAACGAGGGGACGATGGAGCGGTCGGCGCGGAGTTTCGAGAGATAGAGGTTCACGGCGTTCGAGAGCGCCACTTCCTCCGAGCGCGTCGGCTCCTCGGATTCCCGTTTCCAGAGGGTCAGCAGCAGCGTCTTGAGCGACTCGCGCTTCTCCACGTCGTACACCCCGTCCTCGACATAGAAAGGATTGAAGGCGATGGGCGCTTCTTCGGTATAGGTGAAATACACCCCGTCGCGGCCTTTAGTCTTGGCGTGAATCAGCGAGCAGAGCCCTTGGTAGGAGTTGCCCGTGTCGACCAGCAGAATATGCGCTCCCTGCTCCCAGTACTGACGAACCAGATGATTCGTCAGATAACTCTTGCCCGAGCCCGACGGCCCGAGGATAAATTTATTCCGATTCGTGATGACGCCGCGCTTCATCGGAAGGTCCGAGATGTCCAGATGGAGAGGTATGCCCGACAGGCGGTCGGACATCTTGATTCCGAAGGGCGAGAGCGACGAGCGGTAGTTGGTCTCCTCGTTGAAAAGGCAGAGGGCCTGATCGAGAAAGGTGTAGAAACTCTCCTCGGCGGGGAAGTCGGCCTCGTTGCCGGGAATCGCCGCCCAGAACAGCACCGGAACGTCCACCGTGTTATGACGCGGCGTGCAGCCCATAAGGGCCAGCTGCGACCCTACGTCGTTGCGGATGCGCTTCAACTCCGCTTCGCTCTCGGCCCATGCCATGACGTTGCAATGGCACCTTACGGAGCGCAGCCCCTGCGAATGCGCCTCATTGAGATACATTTCGATCCACTCCCGGTTGATGGCGTTCGAGCGCGAATAGCCCGCCAGCGAGTTCATGTTCCGGGCCGAGGCTTCGAGCCGCTTGAGCGTTTCGTCGTGATCGTCGAGGAAGATCACCTGATTGTAGACATGGTTGCAGGAGAGCAGCAGCCCCACGGGCGCCGCGAACGAGAGGCGGCAGTCCGAGCGGTCGGTCGAAAGACGTTCGTAGCGGAAATCCGTCGCCACGCTCTGCGGCAGCATATCCAGATCCGAGAGCGTGTGCATCGAGAGATACTTGTCTCCGATGCGCATTACGTCCGGGTCGAGACGGATATCCTCGTTGACGACCGGAAGCCGTTCGTCCGAGAGGGCGAAGTAACGGGCCAGCAGCCCGGCGTCGTCCGCCGTGCCGACGATCTCCGCTTCCGTGAGCCGCTCGACGCGCACGAGGCCCGAATCGTTCAGAATGCGTTCCATCTGCTCCGCGGCCTCCAGAAAGCGCGTCACGGCGTCCGTGTCGCGCATCTCCCGCGGGACGATGAAACCCCGGCACAAGACAGACGAGGCGCTGGTCTGCCGCATCCGTTCGGGCGTGGTCTTCGTAACGAACAGGTAGCACGTATGGCGCAGGTAGGGCCGCTCGTTGAAATGACGCTCGTAGGAACGCGCGAGAAAGCTCCGCTCGGAACCCTCCTCCGGAGCCGTGTATCGTTCTTCGATAAAGAAGTCCTGTTTGTGGACGACGGTGTAATCCGGCAGCACTTTCAGGGCTTTGAGCCAAGCGCCGTGCAGCGCTTCGTACTCCTCGCCCGTAAGGGTGAAGAGTTCGGGCAGCGAGACGCGGTAGGCTGCGGTGATGTCGGCGAATTTGGAGATGATGCAGTTGTTCTCGACCCGCAGCAAAGGGAATTTCGATTCCAAGGTCGAGGTTTTCAAGATTCCGCGCATAGGATTATGGTTTTACGGTTCGACGGATGCGGGCCATGCGGAGCAGCCGCCCGACGGCCCGGCGGTGGACGATGCGCCGTGGATGCCGGTGCGAGGCCATGAGTTTCTGAAGCCCGTGGGGGCCGAAACGGCGGTTCAGGTAGAAGGTGCCGCCCGTGACGGAAAGACCGGCCGCGAGGGCGAAGAGGATACAGAAGCCCTGCGGGATGCCACTCATGTACATTCCGGCGAAGCAGACGAAGACGCCCAGAAGCCCTGCGACGAACAGCACGAGGTACTGCGCTGTGAGCCGTAGGCTAAGAACCCGGTGCCTTGCCGTATTTCTACGGTAGGTTTCCAAGAACTCGCCTCCGAACCGTGCTTGCACCTCTCGGCGCACACGGCTCTCCACTAACATATTCAGTCTATTATCCCGTGATGTATCTTGTTGTGACAGGGAATACATACAGCTAACGTCTTTCTCTGACGTCCAATCATTTGGATTTTCCATGGCTCTTTGCCTTTTAAGTCTTTGAGTCTTTTGACGTGGTGTATTTCAATGTTTTCCGTTGCGCCACACAATTCACACTTACCCGCTTTTAACCTTTGTATAAGGCTTGATACAGTGGTATTGAAAATCGTGTTGGCTACATAATCACAACTCGCGTCCATCGCGGTTGTTTTACGCTTAAAGCTCCCGTTGAAGAATACCCGCATCTTCTTTCCTCCTTTCTTGTCCTCATAGAAAACCGCAAAATCTTTGTGATGTCGATACTTTGCGATAATCTTTCGGGCTGTCGTACTGTACTTTCGTGCAAAAGTCTTATACAGACTGTATTGCATGATGTACTTGAAAGAATTCAGGTGTGAACTGTTATTTGCGATAGAAAAATAGTTTGCAAAACCTCGGATTTCTCTGTTATAAGCATCCAGTATTTCGAGGTCGTCCAGATGTAGCAACTTTGTCCGGCTTGTGGGTTTCCATTTCGCTTTACCCTCGAATTGATGAATTTCCATCGCCTCGTAGTAGAGAAGTTTATCCCGCATTGTGGACATTGGCACTTCCAACACTACCTTTTTGCCGTAAGCCTTAATAAGTACTCCCGATTTCTCACCTCTTAACGTCTTATCCGTGAATGGTCGGACATAGATTTCATAGCCGAGGAATTTTGCCTTTCTATTGCCGTGCGTGATTAAGGTCTTTTCTTTGGAGAGCGTCAATTTCAGTTTCTCGCCGAGGAAATTCTTAATATCCTCTTTGATGGCCTCACAGTCCGATTTACTGCCAATCACTCCGATAATAAAATCATCGGCATACCTCACATACTTAATCCGTCTATATCCCTCGTCCATTTCATCGACAGAGGGTAAGTGCATCCTGTTTTTCTGATGTTGCTTAATCGCGTCAATCAGTTCCTTCCGAGTATCTTTATCCTTGGTTTGCTTCAGCTTTGTGCCGAGCCACCAAATTTTCCTGGAATACCGTTTGTACTCAAGGTTCATTGCCCGTCTGTCGCCTCTATCGAATTGACAGGCATACTCTTTCATGTACTTATCCAGCTTGTCGAGATAGATATTAGCCAGTATCGGGCTAATGATGCCACCTTGCGGTGTTCCGCTGTATGTTCTATGAAATGTCCAATCTTCGATGTAGCCAGCTTTCAAAAATTTCCACATTAGCCGGATAAAGCGGTCGTCTGCGATACGTTCTTTCAAGATTCCGATAAGTACATCATGGTTGATGTTATCGAAGAATCCCTCAATGTCGCCCTCGATAAACCACTTGGCCGCAGTAAAATTCTTCTGCACCTGTATCAGTGCGGTGTGGCAGCTGCGTTTGGGTCGGAAGCCGTGCGAGGTGTTCTCAAAACTACCTTCATAAATTGCTTCCAACAGCATTCGCAATACCTCCTGCACTAATTTGTCGTCGATAGACGGTATGCCGAGAGGTCGCATATTCCCGTTTTTCTTCGGGATGTACGTCCTTCTTGCCGGTTTTGGTTGGTACGACTCATCTTTGAGCGCATCAATCAAATTTTCAATCCGTTTCAGGCTCATTCCGTCGATAGTTTTACCGTCGGAACCTTCCGTCATATTTCCCTGCCTACCTTGTATATTATGGTAGGCGAGGAGAAACATCTCCGAATTGAATAGAACCCTGTAGAGCCGTTCAAACTTGTAGCTCGAAACTTTGCTGTGCTCTGACAGACTGTTTAATACTCTCTCTGGATTTCTCATAATGTCTCACACATTATCCGTTAATTTGTATTAAAAATGTTAGCTGCCACCCTTCGCCATGTACGAGGCTTTCCCTCGCTCGGACTACTACGGTGGCTCCGTTGCCATACCGGATTTTCATAGGTCTGAAACCTAATAGCCTTTCGGCATTCCGGGTTAGGCAATCCACGTTTAATTCTTCGGCAACATAGCTTTGATAGATTGTCGGATACGACTTTCATCCGTTTCTGCTTATCGCAGTTGTGCTGTAACCTGTTCTGCACCCAACCCTCCAAGGTCGAATCGAGTGTGTTACAGTATGGCGTCTGTAGTTACCTTCCGCCACAGTTTCGAGTTGTGCCACTTGGACTATCGTTCAATCAATCCAGACTTTATCCTCGTATCTATCTTTCATCTCCTGATTCAGTCGCATACTTGGTAACTGTATGACTTATCAGTTTATCGGCAGGCTATACTCCCCGTCCGGTTTCCCTTTCGGATAAGCCGATCGATGATAGGCTATCGAACACTTGCCTAACGTCTTGCTATCGACGCATTTGCCAAAGAACCATTACGTGCGCGCCCTGAAACTCGACTTGACGGCCGACTCCCTTGTTCACTTGGTATTCCGCCATCGTTTAGAGGAAGAACGAACGTAAGACCGTACCGACGATCACCAGAAAGACGCATGAGAGAAACAGCGCCGTGGCGGATTTCGAAGCGTCCGGGTCACCCGACGAGAATTTCGAGTAGACGCGCACGCCGCCGACCAGTCCGAGGATTGCCGCGACGGCGAAGATCAGTTTCGTGAGCGGGTCGAAATAGGACGTTACCATGTTCGTGGCCTCGCTGATGCCGGCCATGCCGTTGCCCTGTGCAAAGCAGGCGAGTGCGGAGCACAGGGAGAAAATCATGAAAATTGCTCTTTTTTTCATCGTTCAAGTAGTTTGGTTAAGGGTGTGAAAAAGGCCGCAGCCTGCTTTGGGAGCATTCTGCGACCGGATACATCGTATTTCCTGCTGCGGAAAAGGCGTCAGCCGTATTCGTTATTCCATTTCATGTCGTAGGTCGTTTTTAATTAAGCATAGGCCCGGATGTCGAAGTTGGCGATGGCCTGCCGTTCCTCGGCCGTGGCATCGCCCATGACGGCGCTCTCTCCGAAGTCCAGCTCTCCGAGCATCGCATGAACCTCCGCGTCACGGAGTTCTGCTCTGGCGGGGAGAGCCGGAAGCGGGAATCGGGCGCCGGCGGGCGCTTCGGGCTCCGAGAGTTCGCCGTCTTCGCCGATCGAGGGCCGCACGACAAGGGTGTTCCACCCCTGCATCGCGGACTTCTCTTCCGAAGCCGGGGCAAATATAGCGTCTCCGCCTGCCGGGGCGGTGCCGATGTCCGCTCCAGTCCGCTCCAGTCCGCACCGATAGGATTTTGACACGAGAATTTCAGGAGTTTGACGGGGTGCAGTACCGGCATTCGGCGTGTGAGGGGCAGCGTTATGCCCGGTGTGTTTTTTCTTCGGGCCTTTCAGATTGTCGACGACATATGACGCGAGCCGCCCCCGGAAAAACAACTGATCCAAACATACGGCGCAGGCGGCAATAAGAATTATGCTGTTCATGGCAGAAAGAATTTAGACGATGTTATGGTAATTCTGTTCTTGATGTATGCAGTTGATCTCGTCGCGGAACATTTCGAGATGGTGCCGTAGGATATTATCTACATAAGATGTTGCGGTCAGTCGCTCGCCGCCGATTTTTTTCAGGACTTCAAGGATTTTCCGTTTCGTAGGGGCACTGACATAAAGCGAGGCGCGGAGGTCGTAATCCACCCGGACAAGAAATGTTTTTTTGTAGTCGGGCAATGTCATCGAACGTCGCCATCGTATGTCCGGTACGGGAACACACTCCGGCTTCACATCCTGCTTTTCGGATACGACCGTTTCGGAAGGCGGAGAATCGAGATTTGAAGAATCTTCAGGTGCAGCGACAACGGATACAAGTTCAGTTGTCTGAGGTTGTTCCATCGAGGGCCATCCATCGCTATTTTCCGTTTGCACGGCAGGCATTGCACAATCGTCAGGTTGCTCCGAAAAGTGTCCGGCTTTATTATGACCTCGTCGCTTCCCGAGGTGCAGCAGCCCTAAGATTGACAAAACGATAATGCCTGTGCCAAGAGCGAGTAATGAAATGTCGAGGACACCGGACTCGGATAAAAAGCTGTAAAGCATAATTAGAAATTTTTAAGTCATTGTTAAACAAGTTTTTCAAAATTCCGCTTACGATCGAGCCGGTTTATATCGTCACGGAAAGTTTCGATGTGGTGCTGTAGAATATTATCCACATATGATGTCGCGGATAATCGTTCACCTCCGATTCTTTTAAGTATCTCCAGAATCTTACGCTTCGTCGATGCATTGACATAAAGTGTGGCTCGGATGCCGTATTCCACAGGAGTGAGAAACATTCGTTCATAATCGGACAAGGGTGGTGTTCTCCGACGGCGTGGCTCTTGTGCTGCGGGCACAGACGGGGTTTCATCCGGAATCTTTTCTGTGTCGATCTCCGGAACAGAGGGCGGTTCGGCGGGAATTGCGTCCGTAGCAGTTCCGGATGGGATCTGTTCCGGAATTACCCGTGTGACCTTTGTAGTGATAGGTAACTGCCCTGCGATCACCTGTTTTACAAGACTTTCGTCTACTTCGATTTTGGGTTTCTTGGCCATTGTTATCGGATTTTGAGGAGTGTAAGAATTTCTTCTGTGAGGATTTCGAGTTGCGCCTCACACGCAAAGGTTCGCGCCGGAGCCAGAAGTGTCGAGCGGCCGACTCCTGTATTGTCCGCAAGCAGTTCCTTGTTGAACTTCGAGCGGTAAGGAATGTGAGTTGTCATAAGCGACAACCCGAGCTTGCGGATAACGGCCTCGTATCGATCGTAAAGCGGCGTTCGTTCACGACGGTCTATCATCGTCCAGAAAAGATAGACGCTTTGTAAAGTAAGGGTCGGATCTTGGGCAAGGTTAGTGGTGAGACTCCGGGCAAAGGAGAGCGTACTTTCCATGACGACCTTGTCGGCTTTCATGGGCACAAAGACAGCGTCCAGCGACGCGAGCAGCCGAATGACACCTTCGGCATTGACCGTTCCCGGCAAGTCGTAGAGAATGATACGGGGATGGTAGCCGCTTTGCAGCAGCCGCTCGACTTCTTCGGGGGCTTCAGGCGGCATACATTTCAGCACAGGCCAGAGCTTGCGGCCCGTCGCTTTGAATTGACGTACCAGCAACAGCTTGTGGTAATCGTCATGCTCGATGAGCGACAGTTCCCGCTCACGTTGCGCCTGAACGGACCATTGGGGATAGTCGCAGTCTACGACCAGCACGTCATAGCCTAATGTGTAGTGCAGATGACTGGCGAGTAACATCGTAAATGTCGATTTCCCGATGCCCCCTTTTTGATTGCAGATCGAAATGCTTGCTTGTTTCATTGCTTGTGTGTTTAAATGGTTGTTTGGGTAACTATGCGTCTGTCAAATCATTTATATATACTACCTTATATTTGGACGAATAATTGGATGATTATTCGGTCTGCCGCCCTTTCGTTCCTTTGCGCAGATACTCGGTTAAAGATTCGGGTATCCGTCTGAACCGATACTTATTTTGCGATTCGCGTAGTTGCCCGAATAATCAATCCTGCCGCAATATACAACAGGGTAAAACGCTTCGGTTCCGATGTCCGCTCCAGTCCGCTCCAGTCCGCACCGATGGCTTTTTTTTGCCCCGAAACGGTTGTAATATTGCACTGGGAACAGACCCACCCCAGAAGCCGTAACGGAGGATTTTCAAAACTTCTCTCAAAGATTCTCCGGCGCGGATTTTTGTTGTCGCCAGACAACAGCGAGCTGTACCTTTGTATGCCGAAAAGTTTTTCGGCATACGAAAGGTGCTCGCTCTGCGAGGCTGGGTGGCGTTCCCGAGTCACGCCACTTAAACTACCAGACTGATGACAACCACGAAAAAGAGGATCGGACGCCCGACAACAACAGACCCCAGGGTCCACAGGTATAATTTCAAACTCACCACGGAAGAGAATATCCGCTTTAAGCAGATGCTTTGTAAGGCAGGATTGGAACATAACCGCAGCCGGTTTATCGTCAAACGCATCTTCGCCGAGGAGTTCGTTGTCGTCAAACGCGACCCTTCGAAAGTGCAGTTTATTGCCCGTCTGAATGACTTTTATTTCCAATTTCAAAAGTTGGGAAATAACTACAACCAGATTGTAAAGGTCATCAATGCGCACTTCTCCAACGTCGCAATCCCGCATCAGATCGCTGCATTGGAACAGCGAACGAGAGAATTAAAGGCTCTGAGTATCGAGATTCTCAACCTCGCAAAACAGACTAAGGAATGGTTGCGAATATAAGATCGGGTTCCTCGCCCGGCGGAGCGTTGTATTACAACAAGGAGAAAGTGGATAAGGATGAAGCCGAAGTGCTCCTCTGGCAGAAGATGCTCGAACCATACGATAAATGCGGACGCCTTGACATTGACGCCTGCATGGAGAGCTTCATGCCGTATCTCGAAGCCAACCGCAGGACTACGAACACGGTTTTCCATGCCTCGCTGAACCCTTCACCGGAGGACAGGCTGACAGACGAACAGCTCCGGAAAATCGCCTGTGAGTACATGGAACGCATGGGTTACGGCGAACAGCCTTATATCGTTTTCAAGCACAAGGACATTTCCAGAGAGCATCTCCATATCGTGTCACTGCGTGTCGATGAGCAGGGCCGCAAACTCCCGCACGATTTCGAGGCCCGGCGCTCGATGGAGATTCTGCGTGACTTGGAGCGGAAATACGGTCTGCATCCGAGCGTCAAGGGACAGGGACTGACGGACAGGGAGGGCCTGCGGAAGGTGAATTATTCCGAGGGGAATGTCAAGCAACAGATTTCGTCCGTCGCCCGGTCGTGTCTGCGAAATTACAAATGCTCGTCGTATGGAGAATTCCGCACCCTGTTGGAGCTGCTCAATGTTTCGGTCGAGGAACGTACGGGAACCGTCGACGGACGGGACTATGCCGGAGTGATTTACGGTGCCATGACCGACGATGGCTACGGTATCGGCACGCCGTTCAAATCGAGCCGTATCGGGAAAGATGTCGGCTATAAGGCCCTTCAAAAGTATTATGAGCGGTCGAAGAGCGCGTTGAAGCAGGACGGGACACTCGACCGGCTGCGGCAAACAGTCAAAGACGCCATGAGCCCGGACAATACAAGGGAAGAGTTTCGGCAACTGTTGAAAGCGGACGGTATCGATGTCGTGTTCCGCATAAATCCCGTGGGAAGGATTTACGGTGCGACCTTCATCGACCACAACGCAGGCATTGTTGCCAACGGTTCGCTACTGGGAAAAGAGTTCTCGGCAAATGCTTTCAATGAATTGTATCCGGCTCCGAAACAAGCGCAACAAGTCGCAGAACAACACACGGAACAGCAGCACAAACAACGAAGCCACGCGGTAAATCCGTTAACCGGCATTGTCGATACGGTATTGGATTTGGCCGACACGCAGGCTTATGAAGAACAGCAACGCCAAATACAACATCGCAAAAAACGAAGATTTCGCAGATAATGTAATTGAGATTTCGCATGGTTGGGAGTATTCGTCTGAATTCAGGATTTTGAGCAATATCAAAATCGGTCTGCAACAACGGCAGACAGGACGAATGACAGTTTACTCTACTCTTCAGAGCTAAGTCCGTTAAGATTAATGTCATTGCAACAAGTAGACAGCACAACTGCAGCCTTATCACAGCCTTGTTTCATGATAAAAAAATATTCAGATTCTCAACATATTGTGCCGCATTGAAATAAAACTGCATTTCCAAGAATAAGCCAAACTGAATTCGATAGCATTTGCAGAGTGATGTAAAAATCCTATATTTGTATTACGTATTTGGCACTCACACTTCAAAATCTACATTATGGGCGCACATATCAAGTTTAGCATGGAACATCGTTATTTTAGAGATTGGCTCGAAGTTGATGTAGATTGGAATTACCCCTTTCTTCCCCGAGTCGGAGAGTTTGTAAACGCTTGGATATGGATCGAGGCAGGTAAGTTTAGCCGTGCGGATATTGAGAAAATATTGAATCCGGATGGGCAGGAGAATCTGAACTCTGAATTCTATCGGGATTATACTTTGGATGATTGGTTATATGAGATCGGAATGGAATGTAACAAGGTATATGGTGTAAGCTATTATAGAGAAAAGAATGATCCGGCCAATATCTATGCAAGGGTGAGTTTGAGTGAACCTGGAACAGCTTTGTAAATTTGGAATTGCTTTTAGACCGTCACCTTTTCGGACATGTTTCATAGAAAATAAACCGGAACATTACGTTCCGGTTTATTGTAATTTTATTATCTACACCATTGTCAATATGGAGTCCGCAAGATTCATATTCTTAGAGACAAACATCACTTTCGAACCTGCATGTCAAAGAGTATCTTCGCTCCATCTTCGATTTCGGCGTATTCAATGAACGGTCGTTGGGAGACTTGGCCGTTGATTCGCATCTTTCCGACATACCTGTTTTCCGGAGAGTTCTCCGGGGCTTCGATTTCCACGGTCTTTCCGTTTTCGAGGCGGATGGTCGCTTTCTTGAACAGCGGCGATCCTGCTGCGTATTCGTCCGAGGCGGGACATACGGGATAGAATCCCAAGGCCGAGAATACATACCATGCCGATGTCTGCCCGTTGTCCTCGTCTCCGCAGTATCCGTCGGGCTTGGGCGAATAGAGCCGGTCCATCACCTCGCGGGCCCACCACTGTGCCTTGGCGGGTTGCCCGCAGTAGTCGTACAGATAAATCATGTGTTGCGCAGGTTGGTTTCCGTGGGCATAGTTGCCCATGTTCGCCACCTGCATCTCTGTTATTTCGTGGATGCGGACTCCGTAGTAGCTGTCGTCGTAGATCGGCGGCACGACGAACACCGAGTCGAGCATCTGCGTGAAGCCTTTGCGGCCTCCCATCAGTTCGATCAACCCTTCGACATCATGGAATACCGACCACGTGTAGTGCCACGCATTCCCTTCCGTATATGCGTCTCCCCACTTATAGGGGCTGAAGGGTTGTTGGAACGTGCCGTCGGCATTGCGGCCGCGCATTAGGCGTGTTTCGGGATCGAAGAGGTTTTTATAGTTCTGCGAAGCCTTTTCCAGCATTGCAGCGTCGTTCGTTTTTCCCAGTTTTTTCGCCACCTGTGCGATGCACCAGTCGTCGTAGGCGTATTCGAGCGTGCGCGCCACATTCTCGTTGATGCCCGCATCGTAGGGGACGTATCCCAGTGTGTTGTAGTACTCGTGTCCGAGGCGCCCCGTGGAACTCACCGTGGGGTGTACCTTCCGGCGTCCTGCGAGCATCGCCTCGTAGAGCGTCGCAATGTCTTCCTCGGGGGTGACACCTTTCAGGATGGCATCCGAAACGACCGACGCCGAGTTGTTGCCGACCATGCAGCCGCGATGCCCGGGCGATGCCCATTCGGGCAGGAATCCGCTCTCGCGGTAGGCATTGGCCAGCCCTGCCTGAATCTCGGCGTTGACCGACGGATAGACCAGGTTGAGCAGCGGGAACAGACTGCGGAACGTGTCCCAGAATCCCGTGTCGGTGTACATGTATCCCGGCAGCACTTCGCCGTTGTAGGGGCTGTAATGGACGGGATTGCCATCGGCTCCGATCTCGTAGAATTTTCGCGGAAACAAGGTCGAGCGGTAGAGACACGAGTAGAATGTGCGGTATTGCTCCTCTGTTCCTCCTTCGACCGAGATTCGCCCGAGCACCTCGTCCCAGCGCGCTTGCGCACGGGCTTTCACCGCCTCGAAATCGGCATTGCCGACCTCTGTTTCGAGATTGCGCACGGCTTGCTCTTCGGAGATGAACGACGATGCCACGCGCGCCGTTACCAGCTCTCCGTGTCGGGTTTCGAAGCCTACCCGCACGAGTGCGTGTTCACCGACTAACTGTTCTCCTCCGACGGGCTTTGTTCCGTCGTAAATCTGGAACTCCCGGATTTTCTGGTCGAAGCGCACTACGAACCAGTTTCGGAAGTTCTCGGGTACCCCTCCGCTGTTTCGGGAGGTGTATCCCACGACAGTCCGTTTGTCTGGCATGACCTTGATGTATGACCCGCGGTCGAAAGCGTCGATCACCACGCCCGACGCGTCCGACTCGGGAAACGTGAAGCGCATGATTGCGGCTCGTTCCGTCGGGGCTATCTCGGCCCTGATGTCGTGGTCGGCCAGGTATACCGAATAGTAGTAGGGTCGTGCCTCCTCCGTCTGGTGCGAGAACCAACTCTGGCGACTCTCCTCATCGACCTTGTCGCGTCCGCGCACGGGCATAATGGAGAACTGCCCGTAGTCGTTGATCCAGGGTGATGGCTGGTGTGTCTGCTTCAGGCCCCGGATGGTGTGTGCTCCGTAGGTGTAGACCCATCCGTCGCCCATCTTGCCGGTCTGGGGCGTCCAGAAATTCATGCCCCAGGGCAGTGCTACAGCGGGATAGGTATTGCCCGTCGAAAACGAGTAGTCGGACTGCGAGCCCACGAGCGTCGAGACATATTCCGAAGGCCGCGGCATGGATTCGTCTCCGGGAGTTGCGGCGGAGCGTTCCGTGCTGCTTCCGCAGCTTCCACACAGGGCTGCTGCAAGTAACAGAAAAGAAAGTGTTTTTATCATTGTAGTCTGTGTTTTTCGGTTAGTTTATGGAGTTCAGCAGGTCGACCTTGCCTTCGTTCACCAGTTTGAGCACCAGCTCGCCGAAGAGCGTATTCTGCCAGGCGAACCAGGGGCGGGTGAAGTTCGCGGCGTCGTGGCGCGAGAAGGACTCGTGCATGAAGCCCGTACCGGCATCGGTGGTCATCAGCGCGACGATGCAGTCGCGGATCTCGTCGTCGTCGGTCGAGGTGAAGGCCCGCATCATGATGCTCATCGGCCAGATCATCTCCACACCGATGTGCGGGCCGCCGATCCCCTCGCCCGCCGCACCGCGCCAGAAGTAGGGATTGTCCTCGCTCCAGACGAAACGGCGCGTATTCTCGTAGACGGCGTCACCGCGTGCGACATCGCCCAGGTAGGGCATCGCCAGCAGCGACGGCACGTTGGCATCGTCCATCAGCTGGCAGCCGCCGAAACCGTCGACCTCGAAGGCATAGATCCGGCCGTATTTCGGATGGTCGACGACCGCATGCTTCCGCAGCGCATCGGCCACCTCGTCGGCCAAAGCCGTGCACGCGGAGGCCAGCGCCGTCTCGCCGTTGACCGTCGACAGGATCTCCGCAGCCTTGCGCAGCGACGTGACGACCATGAAGTTCGAAGGCACGAGGAATCCGAAGGTCGTGGCATCGTCCGAAGGACGGAACGCCGAAGCGATCAGCCCCACGGGCTTCACCGGATTGCCGCGCCCCACGTGGCAGCGGGTGTCGAGCTGACGGTCCGTCACACGCAGGAAGGTGTAGTCGCCGGGACCCTCCTTCATCTGCTGCTCGCGCAGCGTTGCGAGAATGGCCCGCATCGCCTCGACCCATGCGGCGTCGAAGACCGAAGCGTCGCCCGTCGTCTTCCAGTAGTGGTAGGCCAGACGGATCGGATAGCAGTGGGAGTCGATCTCCCACTTGCGTTCGAAGACCCAGGGATTCTGATCGTTGCCCGGATAGCCGACATCCTCGCCGGCCCCCGTTGGGCCGTCGTTGAAGGCGTTGGCGTAGGGATCGATCGTGATCAGGCGGAACTGGCGACGGATCAATCCGGCGATCATCCGCTGCAACCCGGGATCGCGGTCCGCAAGCTGGACATAGGGCCACACCTGCGCCCCCGAATCGCGGAGCCACATGGCGGGAATATCGCCCGTGTAAACATAGGTATCGGGGTTCCCCTCCTCGTCCTCCCGGTAGTGGACGGTCGTATCGAGCGTGTTCGGGAAGCAGTTGGCGAACATCCAGCGAAGACGTTCGTTGGTCAGCAGACTGCACACGCGGGCAATCTCCTCCTCCACTGCTTCCGACTTAAAAGACCGTTCCGTCTCCGCCGGACGCTGCGACTCGTAGGTTCCGGGCTCGTCGGCGCAATACCACACCTTCGGCTCCGGACCCATCTCGAACTCGAGCACCCCGCCGCGGGCCAGATCCTCGTAGGTGATGTAAGCCTTCGTATAGGGCTGTCCGTCGAGCTCGACGCGCTGGATATAGCGGTTGTCGGCCGAGTTGTTCTTCGCCACGACCGTCATCACACCGTCGCGGACGGCGATCTCGGCCCGGTCGAAGAGCGGCGAACCGAACCAGAAGCGGCCGCCGGCAGGCTCCACTTGGTAGAAGCCCAGCGACGAGAGCACGTACCAGGCCGACATCTGCCCCACATCCTCGTTGCCCGAAAGTCCGTCGGGCGCATCGTGGTAGAGCGTCGTGAGCACCCGGCGCACCAGATCGGCGGTCTTGCCCGGCTGGCCGACCATCGTATAGAGGTAGAGAATATGGTGCGACGGTTCGTTGCCGTGGGCATACTGGCCGATCAGACCCGAAATGTCGGGCGACGTATCGGCGCCCTCGATCACCGAGCTGACGGTGAAGAGCGAATCGAGCTTGGTCGTGAAGGCCTCCTTCGAACCGAAGCAGCCGATCAGCCCGTCGACATCCTGCGGCACGAGCCACGTATACTGCCAGGCATTGCCCTCGCAGTAGTCGTCGGCTCGGTGGGTCGACGAGAAGGGATTGAACGGCGTGCGCCAGCCCCCTTTCGAATCGCGGCCGCGCATGAAGCCCGTCGTCGGATCGAAATAGTTGCGGTAGGAGTGGCTGCGCTCGGTGAAAAATGCGGCATCCTCCGTCTTGCCCAGTGCCGCAGCGGCAGCCGCCACGGCCCCGTCGGCCACGGCATACTCCATGTCGTAGGCGATCGCCTCGCCGAACAGATCGCAGGGGATGTAGCCGTATTTCTTGCGCAGATCGCCGCCGCGGCCGTCGCCGAGCGCCGTGTTCTTCACCGCCTCGTAGGCCTTTTCGCGGTCGAAGCCGCCGAAGCCCTTCACGATGGCGTCGGCCACGACGATCACGCCCGGATTGCCGACCATGCAGTCGGTCTCGCACCCCATCAGATGCCAGACGGGCAGGCGCCCCTGCTCGTCGTAGATGCGGAGCATCGTATTGACGATATCGCCCATCTTCTCGGGGTGGATCACCGTCATGAGGGGCATCGCCGCACGGTAGGTATCCCACAGCGAGAAGGTCGTATAGTTGCGGAAGCCGGCACCGGTGTGGATCTGCTGGTCGGCGCCGTAGTAGTCGCCGTTGACGTCGCAGAACTCCGAAGGCGCGATCATCGTATGGTAGAGCGCCGTATAGAAGATGCGGCGGGCGGACTCATCGCGCGTCTCGATCTTCACCTTCGACAGCTCGGCGTTCCAGGCCGCATCGGCCGCCTTCGCGGTCGCCTCGAAATCCCATCCCGGCAGTTCGGCCTTCATGGCGGCCTCGGCACCCTCGATCGACACAGGCGAAAGGGCCACCTTCACCAAAAGCTGTTCGCCATCGGCCGTATCGAACTCGACGCGGGCGTAACGGGCATCGATCGCCGGAGCCTTCGTCGTCATCTCGCCCGGCTGCTCGCAGACGATCCGCCTGGCCGGTTTCGAGAACTCGGCGACGAACCAGATCCGCTGGTCCTTCGACCAACCCGTCGAATAGCGCCAGCCGCTGATGCGCGTCAGGTCATCGGAAAGGACGAACCCCGTATCGGTCGCCTTGTCCCAGCATCCGCCGTTCTCCAGATCGAAAACCACGGCGGCATCCTCCGCGGCGGGGAAGGTATAGCGGTGCAGTCCGACGCGCTTGGTAGCCGTCAGTTCGGCCGTCACGCCATAACGGGTCAGGGGCACCGAATAGTAGCCCGGCCGGGCCACCTCCCGGGTCCGGTCGGCATAGGACCAGAGGCCCGACGTCGGGTCGTCGGCCGTACCGCGGGCGCATGTCACGTCACCCACGACGGGCATCACCGTCACGTCGAACAGATCGCCGATACCGGTACCGCTCAGATGCGTGTGCGAGAAACCGATGACGGTCGAATCGCTCTCGTGGTACCCCGAGCACCAGTCCCACGCCTGCGGGATGCTCGTGGGCCCCAACTGTACGAAGCCGAAAGGCACGTTGGCCCCCACGAAGACGTGGCCGTGGCCGCCCGTACCGATTTTGGGATCGACGTAGCGGGTCAGCTCCCCGTCGTCCGATCCGCTCTTGCAGCAGGCCGCGGCGCACACGGCCGCGCCGGCCAGAATCAGATGTGCGAATTTCATTATTGTTCGGTAGTTTTAAGTTCGAAAGCGAGCGTCCCGCCGCCGAGGAGTTCGTCGTGCGAGATGCGGTATTTGCGGAGCGGCTTGCCGCCCAGGGTCATGCTGCGGATATAGCGCGTTCCGGCGCCGGCCCCCTTCGCCTCGATCGTGAGCGGGCCGCGCGAAGTGGCGATCTCCACCCGGTCGAAAACCGGAGCCGTAAGCGTATAGTAGGGCTCGCCCGGGCAGTCGGGATAGAAGCCCATCATCGAAAAGACCGCCCAGGCCGACATCGTACCCGTATCGTCGTTGCCCGGGATGCCGTCGGGAGCCGTGGTGAAATAGGTCTCCAGCAGACGCGCCACCTCGCGCTGGGTCCGCCACTCTTCGCCCTTGAAGTAGCTGAAGAGGTAGGGATAGGCGATATCGGGCTCGTTCGCCGGATCGTAGAGGCCTTCGTCGAATACCATCTGGAGTTTCTCGACGAACCGCTTCCGGCCGCCCATCAACCGTGCCAGCCCCTCGACGTCGTGCGGCACGTAGAAGGTATAGTTCCAGGCGGAGCCTTCGTGGAAGCCCGGAGCGGCCGAGAAGTTCTCGCCCGCGCGGGGGTCGAACGGCGTGAGGAACGAACCGTCCGGATTGATCGGACGGAACGATCCGTACTCCTTGTCGTAGTAGTGCCGGTAGCCCAGCGACCGCTCGCGGAAACGTTTCGCATCCTCCCTGTGGCCGAGCGAATCGGCCAGCAGCGACAGCGCATGGTCGGCGATGTAGTATTCGAGCGCATGCGACACCGAAACGTCGCCCGCAAGGTCCTTGGCATAGAACCCCAGCGGGATATAGCCCCGTTCGACGTAGGGATCGATGTCGGGACGCATGCGGTTCCGTGCGCCGGGCGTCGTAGCCGACTTGAGGAAGGCCTCATAGGCCTTCCCGATATCGAAATCGCGCAGCCCCTTGATCCAGGTGTCGGTGATCACCGGGATCGCCGGATCGCCCTCCATCGTGAAGGTTTCGCGCCCGTAGAGCTCCCATTTGGGCATCCAGCCCCACTCCTCGTACATGCCGATCATCGAGCGCACCATGTCGATCTGCCGCTCGGGATATACCAGCGTAAGCAGCTGGTGGACATTGCGGTAGGTATCCCACAGCGAGAAGACCGTATAGCGGTCGTGCTCGCTGCGCCCCACGCCGAAGTTCTCCATGAGCGGATACTCGCCGTTGACGTCGCTCAACAGGTTGGGGTGGATCAGCGCGTGGTACAACGCCGTGTAGAACACCCTCTGCTGCTCCTCGGTCCCGCCCTCGACCCGGATTCTGCCCAGAGCCTCGTTCCAGCCCTTGCGGGCCTGTTCCCGGATGGCGTCGAACGTCGCGTCCGCAGCCTGCTCGGCATCGAGGTTTTTACGCGCGTTCTCCGTAGAGACATACGAGATGCCCATGCGCACCTCCACCTGCTCGCCCGCCGCAAGGCCGTCGAAGGAGAACCAGTAGCCCACGTCGTCGCCCGAAAGCTCGCGCCCGTACTCCATGTAGAGTTTATACCTCCCGTTGTCCGGGGTCCACTCGGCCTCCACACCCGTCATTGCACGCTGTTTCTTCCAGTAGCCCGAAGCCGAAGGAGTTTTCGATACCCGCAAAACAAAATAGACCGGGAATACCTTCTGCGCATTGTAGCAGAACGTCCCCAGCAACTTCGTACCCTCGATCTCCGTGGCGCTCACCCGGCGAACCATCGCGCCGCTCTCGTTCGTAAGCCCCTCGCCCAGATTTAACAGAATATGCCCTGTGCCTTCCGGAAAGGTGTACCTCTCGGCCGAGCTACGCGCCGTGGCCGTGGCTTCGGCAAGGACGCCGTACTTGTCCAGAAAGACCGAGTAATAGCCCGGGGAGGCCTTTTCGTCCCTGTACGACGTGCCGTACTCCCGGTAATCCACCGTCAGAGGGCCCGTCGTGGCCATCGTCAGCAGCGCGCCCAGCTCGGGGCACCCCACGCCGCTCAAGGCGCCGTGCGCGAAGCCCGTGAAGAATTTGTTATGGTATTCGTAGGGCGTGGACCACCAGCGGGCGTCCTTGTCGTAGACGTTCTCCTCCGACCCCATGACGTTGAACGGAACCACCGACATCATCCCGTGCGGCGTGACCGCACCGGGGTTCGCGGTCCCGAAGTTCGTAGTCCCGATGAACGGGTCGACCCGGTCGGCAGGGGTCTGCGCAGAAGCCGCAGCGCCGAAAACGGCTGCGGCGAGCGCCAGGGTAAGCAGCGTTCGTCGCAGTCGCATCAGAGGATCGAGTTTTGCTTCGTGAAGTCGATGATTTCGGGGATATAGCCGAACGCAAGGCCCGTAACCGTGTCGGCGCATCCGTAGTAGACGGCCACGCGCCCCGTCGCGGGGTCGTGCAGCGCAGCGCACGGGAACGTCACGTTCGGAACGTCGCCCATGCATTCGTACGTTTCGCGAGGGGAGATCAGGTAGGGACCGCTGCGGGCCGTGACCTTCCAAGGCTCCTCCAAATCCAGCAGCGCCGAACCGAAGGCGTAGACATAACCGTTGCACGAGCGGAGCACCCCGTGGTAGAACAGCAGCCAGCCCTCCGAGGTCTCGATGGGAACGGGGCCCGCGCCGATCTTCATGCACTGCCACGCCGAAACCTCGAACGCCGAGGGAGACATCACATGACGGTGGCGGCCCCAGAACTCCATGTCGGGGCTCTCCGAATAGAAGATGTCCCCGAAGGGCGTGTGACCCGTGTCGCTCGGACGCGACAGCATCGCGAACCGGCCCCCGATCTTGCGCGGAAACAGAACCCCGTTGCGGTTATAGGGAAGAAATGCGTTTTCAAGCTGGTGGAACGTCTCGAAATCATCCGTCCACGCAATGCCGATCGTCGGCCCGTGGTAGCCGTTGCACCACGTAACGTAGTATTTGTCGCCGATCTTCGCAACGCGAGGATCGTAGCCGTAGACCCACTGGCCGATCTCGGCGTCCGCACCCTCCAGCCGGAAGTCGGACTCCTCGATCTCCCACCGAAGGCCGTCGACCGAAAAGCCCACGTGGATGCGCATCCGGCGGTTCGTGTCGTCGCACCGGAAAACGCCCGCATAGTTATATTTTCCTTTTTTGAAGGGAACGACCGCCGAGTTGAAGATCGAATTCGACGTCGAAAGCGCATGACGCCCGATGATCGGGTTCTGCGTGTAACGCCACATCACCTCTTTGGAGCCGGCGGGACGGTCCTCCCACGGCATATCGGGCTGATTCGAGCCCGCAATTTTCAGTGTATCCATATAAATTATTTGTCGTTTGGTTTGTCGTCATAGGTAAAGGGAACCAGCCGGGTGATCACAAAAGCCGGAATGGTGGCGAGCATCACCGCGAGGAAGAAGATACGGTAGCTCATCAGATCGCTCAAAAAACCCGAAGCCATGCCCGTGAGCATCACCGAGAGGTTCATAATACCCGAAGCGAAAGCGTAATGCGCCATCTGGTGCTTGCCCGGAGCGACCTGCTGCATCATAAAGAGCGTAAGGCCCACGAACCCGAAGCCGTAGCCGAAATACTCCACGACGATGCCCCCGCCGACGAGCCACATGCTCGAAGGCCGGAACCACGCCAGTAGCGCATAGACCGCGAACGGCAGGTTGAAGATGCAGCACAGCGTGAAAAGAGTGCGCCGCAGACCCCGGCGGGCGATGTAGTAGCCCGCGAGCAGCGAGCCCAAAAGAAAAGCGCCTGCGCCAAATGTTCCGTAATAGAGCCCTATCTGCTGGTTCGTCAGACCCAGACCTCCCGAAGCCGTGTCGGCTTTCAGGAACAGCGGCACGATCTTCATCACGAAGCCCTCGCCCAATCTGTACAGGATGATGAACGCGATATAATACCAGATATGCCGCTTGGTGAAGAATGCCGCGATAACCTCTTTCAGGCCTCCGAGGCCCTCTTTGAGCGAGTGCGCAGCCGCGGGGCATTCGTTCGAAGGAAGCGCTCGGCTGTGGTAGAGCCCCAGCAGGAGCAGAATGCAGCACAAGATCGACAGCACGATGCTCCACGAACGGACGTAGGCGTCGAACGATGCGGTCCCCGAGGCGCTGAAACCCTCGTAAAGCCATCCCGCAAGCCACACCAGACCGCCCGTGGCGACAAGTTTCGCCAGATTATAGAACGCTCCCTGCCAGCCGATGTATTTCGCCTGATCCGTGGTGTCGAGCTCCGACATATAGATTCCGTCGGCGGCAATGTCGTGTGTCGCGCCGCTGAACGCTACGATCGCAAAGACACCGACTGTGACGGCGAAGAACGTCGGAAGGTGAAGCGACAACGCCGCAACGCCGAACAATACGCCGCTCAGGAGCTGCGTCGTGACGACGAAAAACTTTTTGGTACGAAAGATTTCCAGAAAAGGACTCCAAAGGAACTTAATCGTCCACGGCCACATGATAAGCGATGTCCAAAACGCGATTTGTGCGTCCGAAATCCCCAAGTCCTTGTACAGAACAGCAGAAATCATGTTCAAGACCACAAAAGGAAGACCCATCGCAAAATAAAGCGTAGGAACCCATTTCAAAGGAGAGTGTTTAGGATAAATAAGAGATTGCATAATACACAAATAAAGGGATGCTAAAGCATCTATTTCGATTATTTATGTAACCTTACACCCTAATCCTGCAGAGGAGTGAATCAATGATATATTGCAAATATAGAAAAAAATATCTATTTGAGAAATAGATATTAAAAAATATAAAGGAACGCGTAGTTTTAACTTAATTATATGCGTTTGAACTTATGCGTTTTTATTGTACAAAGATGGACCTGCATTGTAATTTTGCACTCTCGATAAATAGACGGAATTATTTTTTTTATATATTTGCCAATGAAAATTTTCCGAACCAAATACAGAAATTATGCTAACTTTGCGATTAAATAATTCGGCATAGTCGATTGACATAACACTATAAAAATAAGGAGTAAACAACTCTTTATACCTTGCAGCAAACATAGGAACCTCTTTCGAGAGGGTTTGACATGGGTATAATAGTTGTCAGTCCTTGTTATGTCCTGCTCAAAATTTGAGCAGGGCTAACTTGGGCGCAGGACAGTTTTCCGTGTCGGGTTTCCTGTGACCTGCTGTAAGGAGCTGATACCGCGCCTCTTTTTTATGTGGCATCATGGATTGATCAGTGGTTCTGTTATGTAAATAAGTGGAATTGGAACAGCATAATGCAACCATGAAAAAATAGAGAGCAGCCTGACAAATTAACGGACAATCGTTATTTTAACACAATTACAATTACGGAAGGGGCTGCTCTCATTTTCATTTATGCCATATGTAAGGTAGCAATAAAAATATCGTAGATGTAGGAAGATAATCACCTAAATCATCACGTAATATTTTTAGGCAATATTGCATTCTGCGTGTAACTTGGCGTACTGTCAAATTATAGTGTCGTGCAATTTCCTCATAGGTTTGTCCTTCAAAGCGATGTGCAATAAAAACTTGTGCAGACAGTTCCGGCATATCGGCCAAAGATTTGCGGAATATCATTTCGATTTCATTCGAAAAAAGGACCTTCGCAAGATCACATTCTTCAAGAGTTTCTAAGTTAACCTGTATGTCCCTGCATGCACGTTGATAAATATTTTGTTGGGTACGCAATTTTAATTGTCGTTCTCGAAGAGCATCTATACACTTGTGGCGGACGGTAGTAAGGATATAGGCTGGAGCCTCGGATGGCTCGATTCGTATAGTTTCTCTATTTTCCCAAAAATACATGAAACTATCGGTTACGAGATCCTCCGCAAGCGCTTTATTTTGGATATAGGCGTTCGCAATTACTATAAACCGTTGTTTGTATTCAACGTATATATACTCAAAATCGTTTGTTCCGATCATCCCAAAATTACATGCAGTAAGAGGTTCGCTTCATCAGTATAAAGTTAATCTAATATTCTGTAAAATCAAAATTCGCCTGTTATTTTGTATGTAACATAGTACTCATCAATTCGATATAATATAATTAATTTTTTGCGATATTTAATAAAAATATTTATTTGCGGAAAAATGGCAAAATAGGGGGTAAACTACCCCCTGCTCATTCGCTATATAATAAAAACACGAATTATATATGGATGCTAAAATAGTGAATAAAGAACTTTTATTTAAGTATTTCAAAGGGGAGGCTACTCCCGATGAGCAGGAGCGTATCCATGAATGGATCGCTGAATCTCCTTCACACAAGGAAGACTTTAAGATGTACCACTTGATGTTCGATGGAATTGCTTTATATGGAGATAAGTCCCCGATGATTGCGCAACGGCCGAAACCCAGGGTGATAATGCAAAAGATCATACGTTATACCGTTGGTATCGCAGCTGCAACCATGTTAATTGCCGGAGGTTATTACGTAAGTAAAATGCAGTTTATCAATTCTTTGTCTGAGCAGTATACGACGATATTTATCCCTGCCGGACAGCAGATGCGGATGTCGCTTGCCGATGGATCGCAAGTGCAACTTAACTCCGGAGCGAAAATAGAATATCCCGTTGTTTTTTCTAATAAATCTCGAATTGTAAAATTATCGGGTGAAGCGATGTTCGATGTCGTACATGATGCAAAACGTCCTTTCATTGTAGAGACTTTTGCAACGAAGATACAGGTCCATGGCACTAAATTCAATGTATTGGCCGACAAATCCCGGAATTATTTTTCAACGACCCTTGTGGAAGGAACTATTCAGGTGACCAATAATTCAAATCCGCAGGAAACTCTCTTTATGAAGCCCTATGATGTTGTAGTCCTTGCTGATGGGCAACTTTATAAAAAACATACGGACAACCTGCGCGATTTAGGATGGGTTGAAGGTCTTATCCATATTAAGAAGATGCCTTTTGATGAATTGATGGCGACATTTGAACGGGTATTTGATGTCAAAATCATAATCGAACGCGAGGAACTGCCTGAGATCAATGTTAAAGACGGTGAAATCCGAATATCGGACGGTGTGGAGTACGCACTTCATGTTCTGCAACAGATTTCCGATTTCACTTATGAAAGAGACCTGACATCGAACGTAATTGTAATAAAATAATGTTTTAGTCTAATTAGTAGAACAGAAAATACGACTGCCTATGAGAGAATAATGTTAAAAAATCAATGATATACACCAGCTTAAAAAAATGCCTGCGAATGAGCAAGATTCGCAGGCGGAAGATAATAAGCTAAAAACCCTGTAACCTATTACCTAATTCAACAAAAGTATGGAAAAAACAGTATTCTACAAAATTTGGAGACTGTTTAGGCTTACTTTCACTGTCTATTTGAGTCTATATTACTTCTCAGCAAGTGCTCAAGTTGCACGTTTATCTCTGAACATGCAGCAGGTTCCACTCCAGCAAGTAATGGATGAGATCAAAAAACAGACCAAATATCTGTTCATCAATCAAGATGTGGATACCGATCGGAAAGTAAGCATCAATGTCGAAAACCAAATCATTTCCGAAGTTCTAAATCAACTCTTTACACCGATAAACGTCGGGTATAGAATTGAACAGATTAATATTTATGTTTATAATAAATCGAGTGTTCCAGATAAACCTCGTACTGTTACAGGTAAAATAACAGCCACGGATGGTTCTTCGATTCCCGGAGCAACTATTATCGTTAAAGGAACTACGCTTGGAACCAGTACGAATGCCGACGGAACATTCTCACTCCAGATACCATCTCCCGCCACAACAGCACAATTGGAAATTAACTATTTGGGCTATGAGCCTATGGTTGTTGCGGTTGGCAGTCGTACATTTTTTGCCATCACGCTTCGGGAGTCTGCGGCCGAGATCGACGAAGTTGTGGTTACAGCTCTTGGTATTAAGCGTCAGGAAAAAGCATTGAGCTATAATGTCCAGCAAGTGAAAGCAGACGCCATTACTGATGTAAAAGATGCTAATTTTATGAACTCGCTTGCCGGTAAAGTCGCAGGCTTGACGATCAATACGTCATCATCGGGCGTCGGCGGCGCTTCGAAGGTCGTTATGCGCGGTAACAAGTCCATTCTCCAGTCATCAAATGCACTTTATGTCATTGACGGCATTCCGATGTACAATACCGGTGGCGGCGGTGGCACGGAGTTCGATTCGCGAGGAGCAACGGAAGCTATCGCTGACTTAAATCCCGAAGATATCGAATCAATGTCGGTACTAACTGGAGCCTCAGCCGCAGCACTTTACGGTTCGGAAGCTGCGAATGGAGCTATTATGATCACGACAAAAAAGGGACAGGCAGGAAAATTCAATGCCAGTTATTCGAACCATACTGAATTTTTGCAGCCGTTTGTACTTCCCGAGTTTCAAAACCGTTATGGTACTGGTAGTTATGGTAAACTTTCCGGTTCTCCGATTTATAGTTGGGGTGAAAAACTTACTGATGCTGCCCGTACAGGGTATACACCTGAAGAGTTTTTTGAAACGGGTTATGTTACGACTAATGCCATCACCATGTCAGGAGGAACGGACAAGAATCAGATGTTTTTCTCAGCAGCAGCTGTTAATTCGGACGGAATCATCCCGAACAATACCTATGACCGTTACAATTTTACATTCCGTAATACTTCGCACTTTCTGAAAGATCGCTTGCGCGTAGATGTCGGAGCAAATTACATCGTGCAGAAGGACCAGAATATGACCAATCAAGGTGTGTATAGTAATCCGCTGGTTTCAGCCTATCTCTTCCCGCGCGGAGACAACTTCGATGCTGTAAAGGTTTTCGAGCGTTGGGATGCAGCCCGCAAGATCGCCGTGCAGTACTGGCCGCAGGGTGAGGGCGGCGACTTGCGTATGCAGAACCCGTATTGGATCGCATATCGCAATCCCCGTAATACGGATAAGAAGCGTTATATGGCTAATGTGTCTGTTGCATTCGACATTTTGCCGTGGATGAATATCGCGGGACGAGCAAAAGTCGACAATACAAACTCCATCTATACGCAAAAACTCTATGCCTCATCGAATACGACAATTACCGAGGGTAGTACGCAGGGGCATTATACGGAGATTCGCAATACTGATGAACAGCTGTACGCTGATGTAATACTGAATATCAACAAAACCTTTGCCGACAATAAGTTTTCGCTCGTAGCCAATCTTGGAGCGTCAATTAACGACGTGAAGAGCAAGGAGCTAAGTTACCGCGGACCGATCCGTGACGTTGGTATTCCCAACATGTTCACTGTTTACGATCTGGACAAGGAAAAGTCGCGCCCGACCAAAACCGGCTGGCAGGAACAGACGCAGTCTATTTTCGCTTCGGTCGAATTGGGCTGGAAGTCGATGCTCTATCTGACCGTCACAGGCCGTAATGACTGGGCCTCGCAGCTGGCTGGATCACCTCAAAAGTCGTTCTTCTATCCGTCGGTAGGTCTGTCATGGTTACCGAGCGTCACTTTCGATTTGCCCGATGCATTTACCTACCTGAAAATCAGAGCTTCGTATTCCTCGGTCGGTATTCCATTCCCTCGTTTCCTTACCACACCGACTTATGACTACGACGAAACTTCGCAAACGTGGCTCCCGACAACGCATCGGGAAATCAAACAACTCTATCCCGAACGTACGAAAACTTGGGAAGTTGGTCTTGACGCCCGCCTGTGGAACGACCTGCGGTTAAATATATCATGGTACCGTGCCGACACGAACAATCAGACATTCCAACCGACAGTTTCCACATCGTCTGGTTATTCGAGTATGTATGTCCAGACGGGTTGTGTCCGCAATACTGGTATCGAAGCGAGCCTTGGCTATGGACACTCATGGCGGGATTTCTCGTGGGATACGAGCGTCACTTTTTCATGGAATAAAAATAAAGTCGTGGAGTTGATGGATGGATTAACCGATCCGCTGACCGGGGAACCATTGAAGGATAGGCTGGAGATCAAAGGATTAGGTAAGGCCAAATATATCATCAAGAAAGGAGGTACGTTGGGAGACCTTTATACCACTTCGAATCTCAAATACGACGAAAACGGCTATATCCAAGTCGACCGCAACGGTAATCTTGTTACAACCGATACGGGTGAGGATATCTATTTGGGCTCCGTTTTTCCGGATTACAACATGGCCTGGCGTAATGATTTCTCATGGAAGGGAATACATTTCGGCTTCCTTGTATCGGCTCGTATCGGAGGCATCTGCTATTCAGCGACTCAAGCAAACATGGATTTATTCGGTGTATCAGAGGCTTCCGCTGCTGCGCGCGATGCCGGAGGCATCCTCATCAACGGGCGCGAAATGGTCGATGCACAACGGTGGTATGCCGCCATCAGTTCCCAAAGCGGACTGCCTCAGTTCTATACCTATTCAGCCACTAACGTGCGCCTGCAGGAGCTCACGCTGGGATACACGCTGCCTCGCAAGTGGTTCCGTGACGTTTGTTCGATTGACGTGTCATTCGTGGGGCGCAACCTGTGGATGATTTACAACAAGGCCCCATTCGATCCCGAGGCCATAGCTTCAACCGGAAACAATTATCAGGGAATAGACTATTTTATGATGCCTTCGCTCCGGAGTCTCGGGTTCAGTGTAAAAATCACTTTCTAAATCATGGACAGTATGAAACAGACTATTAAAAATCAGTTTCTGTTACTTTTTCTCGTGCTGTTCTGCGCTGTGGGGTGTACGGGCGATTTCGATGAAATCAACCGTGATCCCAGCGGAGCTACCAATGAAGAGCTCGAACGCGAGAATTATAAGATTGGAACGAACATCAAAGGATTACAAAACTGGGTTATTCCTATACAAGAGCACCGATACCAGTTTAACGAGTCTCTTACAGGTAATCCTTTCGCCGGATATATGGCAGAGACTCCCGACGGATGGAAAGAGAAGTTTTCGACTTTCAATCCTTCCGCAGATTGGCTCAAGTGGCCATTCGTCATCCCAATGCAGGAAGTCTACCCCTATTTTCGGGGTGTAATAAACAATACGGATGATGAAGTTGCCATTGCATTAGCCAAGTTATTCCGTGTGGCCATCATGCATCGCATGACAGACACCTACGGACCGATTCCCTATTCGAAAGTCATAGAAGATTCCGCCGAATCGCTGACTGTAGCCTATGATACCCAGGAAGAGGTCTACATGAAGATGTTCGAAGAGTTGGATGAGGTTTTGACCACCCTCCATGCCAACGAACAACTTTCCGCTGAAGGGTTCCGCAAGTTCGACAATGTCTATTATGGCGATATTCGGAAATGGATCAAGTACACCAACTCACTCAAACTGCGCATGTCCATGCGTCTGTCATATGTTAAGCCCGACATCTCCAAAACCAAAGGAGCGGAAGCTATTGCAGATGGCGTGATCACCGCCAATGCAGATAATGCGATGATGCACGCTCCGGAAAACCGCACGGCATTAATCTATAACGACTGGGGAGATCATCGAGTCGCTGCTGACATTATCAGCTATATGAATGGTTACAATGATCCCCGACGTGCCGCAATGTTCACCCAAGGGACATGGAATAAAAAAAGCGATTATTACGGTCTGCGCGTAGGTACCGATCCGACCAACAAGACGACAGCTGTTTCGACCTATTCCAATCAAATTGTATCGAGCAGTACCCCCTATCTCTGGTTTAATGCAGCTGAAGCCGCATTCCTGCAGGCAGAATGGGAATTGCGTTGGGGCAACACGGGTAATGCCCAATCGCTTTATGAGCAGGCTATTAAACTCTCGTTCGAAGAGCGAGGCGTTTCGGGGGCTGAAACGTATGTTACCAGCAATGCACGACCAGCGAAATACATCGATCCGATGGGTGAATATACCGCAGACAATCCGGCAAGCGATATTACAATTGCCTGGGAAGCCGGCGATACGGAAGAGGTTCGGGAGCGCAACCTTGAGCGGATCATCACACAAAAATGGATCGCGATCTTCCCGCTGGGTATCGAAGCATGGTCGGAATATCGGCGTACCGGATACCCGCGTTTGCTTCCGGCTATCGAGAACAAGAGTGCCGGAACGGTCGATGCGAAATACGGAATGCGCCGAATTCCCTATCCGGTAGAAGAATACACTGAAAATCCGGTACACCTGCAAGCAGCTATCGCAGCAATCGGAGGTAAGGACAACGGCGGAGTACGCGTGTGGTGGGATGTGAAACCTTTAGAATAAGCCGTTATGAAAAGAATGAATAGATTATCACTCTGGGGAATGGTATTTCTCATGAGCCTTTTCTCAGTTTCGTGCAACGACTGGACGGAGATAGAAAGCGTAAATCAGAAAACGCAGCGTCCCAACGAGCAAGACCCTGAATTATGGGCGCAATACACAGCTGCGCTGCGGAAATACAAACAGAGCGAGCATACCCTCGTTTTCGCCAGCTTCGCGAACGGCACTCCCGTCGCCACGAGCGAGAAGGATTGCCTACGCAGCCTGCCTGATTCGCTCGATCTTGTATCACTCACAAATGCAGATGATTTCTCGGCTTATGACGAAGAAGATCTGGCGGTTCTTCACGAGAAGGGGACACGTGTGGTGTATTTCGTAGACTATGCTTCGCGTAGCGCAGAATGGGCCGATCTCACGGCACTTGGAGCTTATTTGGATAAAGTGATCGCCCGGGTCCGTGAGCTGGGGCTTGATGGCCTTTCATTTTCAGGAATTCCCATATATGGAACGGATGCGGATCAGGCCGCACAAAAAGCCGTAGCAAATCTTTTCATCGAAAAATTTGCTGCTGTTGCTGGCCCTGGCAAGGATTGGGTGCTACTTTTCGAAGGTGATCCACAGTTCGTTGCTGCTGCCGACCGTACGAAAATCGATTACTTTGTTCTTGATACGAAAGAAACAGATAATGCTACTGACCTAAAACTGCAAGTTCTCCGCGTATTGGGGGCAGGAGCCGTCCCTTGTGACAAACTGCTACTCGGAGCCATGACTGAATACGAGTTTACGGATGAGGATAAAGGAACTACCGACGCAATTTCAGCTTTAACGCTGCGCATTCCCGAAATCGGGCCGCAGCCATTGGCCGGAATCTGCATTTACGGAGTAAATCAAGATTATTTTGGTGCAGAAATCATCTATTCGCTGACTCGTCATACCATTCAGACCTTGAACCCTTCCAAATAAGATAGCCATGAAGAATACAAGATTATATTTATTGGCGATATTATCGTTTGCTGTAGCTTTCATTAGCTGCAAGGATGATGAGTACGACAACAAATCGCCGTTCGACAACGTGGTCTACCTCGATGTCGCGGAAAACAGCGATACGCAAGTCACTACTTTTAAGAAAACCCTTACCGAACTGAAAAAGGAATTTTCTGTCGTACTGAGTTATCCAGCATCGCAGGATGTTAGAGTAAATGTTGAGGTCGAGCCGTCGTTGGTTGACGTGTATAATGCCCGGCATAATACATCATGGAGGATGCTCGACTCGCGATATTACACACTTTCGGCCGATAAAATGACAATTCCTGCTGGAAAGACGATCTCTGACCAGTTGACTTTGAAATTGGAGGATCTCGACGGCAGCACGGGCGGAGAGGAGCTACCTATTGACGAAACGTATCTTGTGCCGATCACTATTTCGCATGTCGAAGGAGGCGTGTCAACGCTTCGCAGTTCGGCAACAGCCTACTATCTGGTGAAACGTTCGTCGGCCATAACCTCGGCCGCATCGTTGCGCGACAACTGGATCAACTTTCCGACACTCGACAAGGCCTCGGAAGGCAGTATGCTGTTCAATAACCTGACAGCCGTGACCTATGAGGCGATTATTCGAGTCGACGACTTCTCCAAACACTCCGAAATTTCTACCATTATGGGGGTCGAGAACTACCTGCTGCTGCGCATCGGCGATGCTTCGTTCCCTCGTCAGCAGCTCCAGTTCGACGGTTCGGGTGATTCGGCCCAGACCCCGGGATTCGGAAAATTCCCCAAAAAAGATGAAGCAAAACTACTCAATGCTGGGGAGTGGTATCATATCGCTGCAACCTACAGCTATGCGACACGCGAAGTTTGTCTCTATGTTAATGGAAAATTGCAAAGCAAAGGGGCTGATCTCGGGAACGCGGCCTCGACACCGTTCAACCTTGCAGGCCGTGCTTTCTATGATCTCTATCTGCAAGACCCGGAAACTTATAAGGATTACAAAGACTGGGGTAATTTCCGCCAGTTTTTCCTCGGCAAGTCTTATGACGACAGCCGCCAGCTCAATGGTGATATCACCGAAGTTCGCGTCTGGAATGTGGCTCGCAACGAACAGGAGATTTGGGATAATATGTACGATGTTGATCCCCAAACACCTGGCCTTATCGGTTACTGGAAATTCGACGAAGGAGCGGGTAATGTCATTAAAGACTGGACTGGTAATGGCAACGATGCCGTAGCCGAAAAAGACCTTGAATGGCCCGAGGGTATCGAGGTTCCGCAACTTAACAAGGAGTAACTTAATCTTGATCGATTATGAAAAATAAAAAATTGATTATCCGATCTCTTCGCAGCGGGCTGTTCGGGCTTGCAGCGGCTCTGTCGCTGATTGCCTGCACGGATGAAGAGGTTACCTATAAAGTCGGACAGTTACCGGATGAAGAAGCGATGACGACCGTGACAGGCGTATTGCGCAGTTCGAAATCGCTCCGAGACCGGGTCCCCGTTCACCTGACGGAAGGCGATGAAGATGTCGTGTCTGACAAAATCTATTACAAACTCACTCAGGCGGCACCGCAGGCCATGACGCTGACGGCAGCACCCGACCTTACGTTAGTCGAAGCCTACAATATTGCTAACGGGACCAATCTGACCCCGCTTCCCGTTGCCAATATTCGGCTGTCTAACAATGGTAAAATTGCTGTTCCGGCCGGGGCTCGTATGTCCGATAAAATCGAACTTACGATCGAATCCAATGGGTTGGAACCGGGCATCTATCTGATGCCGGTCGTTGTCGATGCCTCCGAGAACGGAACCGGGCAACAAGTGCTTTATTATGGGGTAACTGTTCGGGAATTCGACGAGAACATCTATCAGGAGGGCAATAACCTTCATAATATAGAACTGGATACCGAGTGGACAACCGTGTTTTATCTCAACACCAGCGAGGTGCAGGCGCATTATGCCGACTACGTAGCCTGGGAAAAACAGGACATGAATACCTTCGAATCGGTCTACAGGGCCTCTTTGGGGAATATCGTCAATTTGCGGATAGCTCAGGTCGGCTATGACCCGGACTCGAAGCGCGCGCTCTTTTCTCTGACCTCCGACTTGCGTTATACGGTAGAACATGCCGACAAATACATTCGCCAAATGCAGGATAAAGGTCGGAAGGTGTGCGTCTGCATCGAAGGCGGCGGCAGTGGTTTGGGGTTCTGCAATATGACCGATGCGCAGATCGCCGATTTCGCGGAACAGGTCAGAATCTTCATTACGACCTACCGGCTCGATGGCGTAAACCTCTGGGATCGCGGTTCCGGCTATGGCAAGGAGGGAATGCCTGCGGTTAATACCGCTTCGTACCCCAAGCTGATCAAGGCTCTGCGCGAAGCCATGCCCGACAAGATGCTGACCGTGGTCGACTACGAAGAGCCTACCGAATCGTTTTACGACACGAGTCTTACAGGTGGCATTGCCGTCGGCGAACTGATCGACTATGCCTGGCACGGTTATGTTTCTGAAAAAGATCCGATCAGATTCGTTAATCCGTATAATCAATTTACCTCCTACGAACAAGTGTATTCCCGTAAACCGTTTGCCGGGTTATCCGAGGCAAAATATGGTAATGTAAACGTGCCGTTTTATAGCGAGAAAAGCGACTTGTTCATAGATATGGATATGGATATGTGGTCAATGAATGCTATTATGTGGAATATCGAAAAGACCAGTAAAATCATTGTTTTCGACGATCTGGTTTTGCCGCAGGTGAATTTTGCAGAACTCGGATGCATCTCGATAATCCAGAATTTTCTCGCATACCTTGCTTATGATGAAAATTTCGATGCGGCTTATAGCTACAATGTGATGATGCGTATTTATAATATTTACCACAAAAGTGGATATAATACTTTTGCAAAAGATTGGTAACGAAAAAACATATACAGGGTAAGCCCCCCCCCAAAAAAAACACTAATCAATTACCTAACAATTCACTACTATGAAACGAAACCTTATTCTTTTATGCTCGCTCTTTGCAGCGACTGCTTTGATTTCGTCTTGCGCACAAGACGCTATGGAGCCTGAAGTGGATGCAACTGCTACGGTTGCTGAAACCCGTGCTTACGGTGACAAGACCCCGAAGGTTATGATGTATATCGAGGTCAACGACACCAACCCGCTGAATACGATGCTCTATCGTATGAACGGCGAACCGTTTATCGACATCACGACGATTTTCGCAGCCAATATCCGTGCGAACGGCTCCGAACCTGCTCTGTGGTTGAACGACAACGTAACCCAACTGCTGATTCCCAGCCCTGCAACCTCCACAACGACCGGCCATCACAAGTACGTACAGCCGATTCGCCAGGACGGCGGCAAGGTACTGCTTACCATTCTGGGAGACCATCAGGGCGTCGGCGTTGCGAACCTTACGGCAGCCAACCAAGCGAAATTCGCTAAAATTCTTACATGGGCAGTCGAAGAGTACGGTCTCGACGGTATCGATTTCGATGACGAATGGTCGAAATACGGTGAAAACCCCAATTTCCCCACTTCGGTCCCCGGTTCGTTCAACGGCCTGATCGCACATTTACGGGACTCGCTCGACGCCCATTTCCCGAATGATCATAAACTGATTACGGCTTATCATTACAACGACGCCACCAATCTCTCCTCGGCCGCGGTCGGCGATATGGACTTTGCATGGACAGTGGGATTCGGTCCTAATCTTTACTATACTCCTTCGTCTCCGTGGACAAATGCCAAATGGTCGGCACAGATGCCTAATATGAATTATACGTTCTCAACGCTGCAGCTCAATCAGATCAAGAATCGTTCGGCACAGTCTAAGAATGCCGGCATGGGCGCTATTGCAGGCTATGATATGCGGGTTCATACCGAACGCGATCCGCTGCCCGCTCTTCAGAAGATCGGCGAAGGTGCTTTCAACGGTACGGTTACCCGCAGCGGCTCTGCCTACACGAAGGACTGGACTGCTGGTGCCGGAACCTTGATTACCTATGCTGATGTTCAATAACAATCAGAATGGTGCTTAACCTGTATATGTAGCAAGTGCATTAATTGCGACGGCATTTGGACCCGCACACCATTCTGTTACTCGGTGTGCGGGTTTATTGTGTCTATATGAATGCTAGTTAAACGTAGTTTTTATACCGATTAAAACCCAACTAAAATGAACCGTTTTCTCCGTTTATTCACTTTCTGCCTGACGATCGGAATCAGTAAGTCTGGCCAACAAATAACCCGCATACACAAGATGTATGCGGGTTGTTGAAATCGGCAGGAAAGTAACCTGTATATGTAGCAAGTGCCTGCGACGGACTTAATATAACAGCTTCTATTCTGCCGATTTAACTTTTTGCGCGTGCAAAATTACTCAAATATTTAGCATCTTGCATATTTTTTACGTAAATCAGCCTATATACATAAAAATAGTGAAAGACACTCATTCTAAACTTGTGAAACGCAGGTACTGGTATACCTAAAGCAGACAAGCAGAACTTGTGCCTTCCACAGCACGAAGCTCCGCTCCTGCCTACCTGCTTTTTCCCAAAATTACCAGTTTCGCGTTTCTTAGCAGGGCAGATTTATGTTACTTCCTTTCGGAAGTATTGCAAAGTTAACAAATTTTCAGAATATACAAAAACACGTTAACCCAACAATATAAGAAGTAAATTATACCTCCTATATGACCTCAAAGAACAACTTAAATAAAATAGAGGGTAACCTTCAGCGAAATAAATGTAACTCTTTGTCCGAATTTGACCTGAAAGTTACCCCCGTTGCCTGATTGCTATCCGAAAAAATAACGGGCGGGGCGATGCATTACGCGAAGTAGGTCGTGAGAAACCCGTAAGCAATAACACAAAGCCCACGCCCGTTAAGGTCGTTGCTCTTGAAAACACCTCGCCCCTGCGGGCGCGGGACTGTGAATCTGCCGCTTACAGTAAATTCTCACGTTCACTTCGCAGCAAATGCTGCCCGTCTTTCGACGGATAGCAGTACAAAGATATAAATAAAAAATAGATTCCGAAGAAATTCCGGTATGTTTTTTCCAATAAACATCACTCAATCACACAAATAAGATGGAAACAGGTCATTTTGTTTGCCGTAGATAATTCCTTATGCAATGGTCGAGCCATCCAGCCGTCAAAAATGCAAATATAGATGGATAGATTGTTACGCACATCCTTATATCGGGCTTTGTTAAAGTCACTGACTCGGAAGGCCGTTTCGGAAAACAGATTACGAAACTACTTTCACGATTTCGCACAACAGGCTACGACCATCTGCGACGATACGGATGCTCTATCGGCATTGAGGACTTTGAACTATACGCAGGTTCAATTCCGCTCCCTTCTTCGCCGGGTTTCCGAACGGGACACTCCGCCGCCGCATTATCTGTCCCGGTTTATAAATCAAGCTATTGAGTTCATCCGGACGGAAACGGATTTGTTGTATTATCGCCTTGAACATCCGCAGCATTTTATCTCTGAACCTGTACCTCAGTCGCCGCTCCATTGGTCCAAACACTATCCTGCGATCAGCGTTTCGGAAATCCTTTGCGGACTTGACCGGATGACCCCGAAGCCTTTGATCCTGGCCGACGGTACGGATGCTCCGTTCAATTTGGTTGTTCGGGTCTTCGAGGATACATTACATGTTAAACTCGGCGATCCGACCGATGTCAAACGCCGTGTTCTGGAACGCAAGAAAGATCGCACAAAATTTACCGATGCACTGCTTTATTCCTTGAATAAGGAAGATGAATGATTTTTTTCGATTTTTTATATCCGGGCGGATATCCGGACATGTAATTGGGTATCCTGAAAATTCCCATTTTTGCAAAGCAAACCAACCAATTCTGTGTAAGTCGAATTATGGAAAACTTGGACAAAAGCCAATTTATCGTCCTGCTCGAAACATCTCTCAACCGACGATTACTGTCCCCTGAGCAGAAGACTCTCGACGCTGCCTATGAAGATTACATCGACCTGCTGCACGGTCTTACTGTTCAATCCTGTAAATCGTCCCTCGACCTGCTGCACGAACTTGCCCGCCTCCAATCCCGCCTGATGCGGTTACGAGAGCGAATTGTCGAGCAGGAGTCACCGCAAGCCTCGCTGCTGAAATCCGCCATCCAACTTACGAATTTCGAAATCCGTTTAGTCTTTACCCGGCTTCGTTATCCGTCCATCGCCGATCCGGTGTCGGTCGAAGTCCCCAAGTCGCCGCTGTTCCTCTCCGAGCAATTCACGCCTACGGATATCATGGAGCTCGCTACGGCTCTGCAACTCTCCGGAGCCATACGCCGCATCGACGGTACGCGGGTTGATCTGGCGACACTTGTCGATGTGCTTTCCGGAACTTTCAACGTCCGTATCAACAACCCGGAGCAGTGCCGCTATGCCGTCGTCAACCGCAAGCTGCGTCTGACCCGTTTTCTGGATTTCCTGCGCAACAATCTAATTGCCTACAGCCAGCGATAGGCAGTCTGTTTTTATTCAGCATCACGCTCCGGGGATTCATCTCTCGGAGCGTTCTTTATGCGGTGCGGACAGTGGCGGACTGGAGCGGACATGGGCACCTGTTTTTCTGCTGGAGATGTATCTTCGGGACTTTTAATATTCTCGGCCATGCAACAGGAAGATGATTTGAAAGCCCTTGAAAATATCGTGCAGTTCGCCCGCGGGCTGGGCGTGTTTTTTTTGGTGCTGCACGTGTATTGGTATTGCTACGAATGGCTCTCGTCATGCGGCCTGACCTACGGTTATGCCGACCGTCTCCTGCTCGATATCCAGCGGACAACTCTTCTTTTCTCCTCTCCCGTCATTACGAAACTCTGCGCCTTTCTGTTCCTCGCGCTTGGCTGCTACGGCACGAAGAGCGTCCGCAACGGCAGGGTCGACAGGCGGCATATCGTCGCCGCCATCAGCCTCGGCTTCCCGCTGTTCTTTCTGAACGGCTTTCTGCTGTCGCTGCCCGCTGGGATCGGCTTCCAGGGCTGGAGCTACACGCTGACCCTTGGTGCGGGCTACCTCAGCCTGCTGGCCGCCGGCGTGTGGCTGCGGCGTCTTCTGAAACAGCCCCTTGCCGACGACCCGTTCAATGACCGCAATGAAAATTTCCTTCAGGAAGAACGTTATCTCAACAACGAATATTCAGTGAATCTTTCCACCCGTTACCGCTATAAAGGAGCATGGCGCGAGGGATGGATCAATGTCATCAACCCGTTCCGTGCGACGCTAATCCTCGGAACTCCCGGTTCGGGTAAGAGCTACGCGGTCTTAAATAACTATATCAAACAGCATATCGAGAAGGGTTTCTCGATGCTCGTCTACGACTATAAATTCGACGACCTTACACGCATTGCCTACAACCACCTGCTCCGGCATCTGGACAAATACGCCGTCAAGCCGAAGTTCTGCATCATCAACTTCGACGATCCCCGCCGCTCGAACCGTTGCAATCCCATCGACGCCCGCTTCATGGACGACATTTCGGATGCCTACGAAAGCGCCTATGTCACGCTTCTGAATCTCAATAAAACATGGGTTGATAAGCAGGGTGACTTTTTCACCGATTCGGCCGTCATCCTGCTCGCGGCGATTATCTGGTACCTGAAAATCTATGACAACGGACATTATTGTACCTTCCCGCACGCCATCGAGTTTCTGTGCCAACCTCTCGAAAAGATTTTCCCAATTCTTTCGTCCTATCCGGAGCTGGAAAACTATCTTTCGCCGTTTGTGGACGCATGGAAAAGTAATGCGCAGGATCAGTTGCAGGGACAGGTGGCGTCGGTGAAAATACCTCTTTCGCGCATGATCTCTCCACAGCTCTACTGGGTGCTGACGGGCAATGACTTTACACTCGACATCAATAACCCTGAGGAGCCGAAAATCCTCTGCATGGGCAACAATCCCGACCGTCAGAGCATCTACGGCGCGGCGCTGGGACTCTATAACTCGCGCCTGATACGGCTTATCAATAAAAAGGGGAAATTAAAATCGTCTCTTATCATCGACGAGCTGCCGACGATCTATATCCGCGGTTTGGACAACCTCATAGCCACGGCTCGTTCGAACAAGGTTTCTGTCTGTCTGGGATTTCAGGACTTCTCACAGTTGGAGCGCGACTACGGAGAGAAGGAGGCCAAGGTCATCATCAATACCGTGGGCAATATCTTCTCGGGACAGGTCGTGGGCGATACGGCCCGCACCTTGTCGGATCGTTTCGGCAAAATCGTCCAGCTACGCGAGTCGCACTCGGTCTCTAACGAGAATGTCACGACCTCGACCAATACACAGTTGGAAACGCTGATCCCGGCCTCGAAGATTTCCAACCTTACACAGGGCATGTTCGTCGGCTCAGTCGCCGACAACTTCGACGAGCGTATCGAGCAGAAGATCTTCCATGCCGAGATCGTCATCGACAACGATAAGGTCAAGGCGGAAACAGCAGCCTATGTCCCCATTCCCGAAATATCCTCTTTTGTCGGTGAGGACGGCAAGGATCACATGGAGGAGATCGTCAAAGAGAATTATTACCGTGTCAAAGCCGACGTTGCGGAACTTGTCCGCCGGGAAATCGCACGTATCAAAGCCGATCCGGATCTCGCGAAACTTTTACCCAAGAAAAAATAGTTATTTCCCCTAAAAAAGTTATCTTTGCCATCCCCAATTTTTTAATACTTGAATGAAAGAGTTAATTGAAAAAATCCAGCAGGCTTACGACACATTCTCCGCTGAGGCAGCGCTTCAGGCCGAGAAGGGCGTCAAGGCAGCCGGCACGCGGGCCCGCAAAGCCTCGCTGGAAGTTGAGAAGTTGATGAAGGAGTTCCGCAAGGAATCGCTGACCTTCCAGCAGTAGAGACGCCTCATTCAAGCCTGCAAAGGCACTGAAGGTGTACGCCATATATGGTGTGCACCTTTCTTCATTTCAGGAATATGTTTGGCATTCCACCTCGGAATCATCTTTACAATTCGGCTCAAACATCATTGCAGAAAATACCGATGTGTCGATTCCGATCTCGGTTTTTCAGTCGTACTATTTACTGTTTCTGTAAACCTTTTTCAGGACGGGATAACCCGTAATTTTTGCCTCGGTGCGGACTGGAGCGGACTGGAGCGGACATGGGTATCGTTTCGGGAAACATGCTTCTATATTCGCGGCATAAACCATTGTTTCACTAAAAACATTTGCTTTATGCCCGAAGAAAATCAGAATCAGAACCGACATCCGAACCAGACTCCTGAGCAGGCTGATCCCAACTACAAGGAGACGCTTCTTCTCTACAACGAAAAGAACGGCGCCGTGGAGGCTGTCTCCGACCTCAAGCAGAGCGGCAACCAATACAAGGTTACGACGACGCAGCCGCTCACGGCCAACAAGCCTGCGTTCTACGAACTTCGCAACAGCTCCGCAGTCGCGGCCTTCATCAAGGGCTTCATGTCGCAGGAGAACGCCAAGCCGTTTCATTTTCTGAAAGTCACCGCCGACAAGGCCAGCGAAGTCACACAATCGCTGCTGCGCCTTGCCGACAATCCCAAAGACCCCGAGGGCCTCAAAGCCCTCTACGATCATCGTGTCACCTCGTACCAGCTCGAAAAGGTCAAGTTCGACACTCCGGATTTGAAGTTGCAGGAACTAAAAGAGATGGGCATCATCATTACTTCCAACGAGTTGGATGCGATGAAGCGCGGTCTTCCGTGTACGGAACTGCATGACGTAAATCTTAAGATCGGCAATATGCCCATTGTCGGACAGTTCGCCCTGCAGCCGTATCGGGATATGAACGGCGACGTGCAGGTCGGTCTGACAAGCGCCCTTCCGCGTCCGGAGTTCGAGCGCGAAGAGTACCGGATGATGTTCTCCACGAGTGAGAAGGAGCAGCTGTTGGCCGGAAAGACTCCCGACCGACTGTACGAACTTCCTAATCCCCACACGGGAGAGAAAGAATGGTGCTTCGCCACATTGAATCCTGCAACGAACCGCCTTGTCTCTATTCCGAAAAACGAGGTTCCCGACCTGCGTTATTTCAACGGTGTGCGTCTGGACGATACGCAGCAGAACGAACTGGCTCTGGGCGGCCGCGTCTTCGTCGAAGGCTGCGCCATGCGCGGCAGCGACATCACCTATTCGGGTAAGGTGGGCTTCGATGTGCTCTCGAACGAATACAAGATGACCGACTACCAGTTCAGCCGGCCTTATATCTCTCCGCAGCTCGACAAGCAGCTCGACGACCGTCAGCGCACGGCCCTGCTGAGCCCCGAAGGTCTGGACTGCTCGAAGGAGAAGGAACATCCCATTCTGGGCAAGAATGGCAAGGCGCTGAACTGTATCCTGCGTATCGACCCCCGCTCGAACGGCGTGGTCTATGATTTCTCGCAGCAGCGCCGTCAGGAGCAGCAGGAAAAGCAGGAGCAGAAGACCGAGAAAACGCAGGAGCAGGCTCCGGATCAGGGTCAGGGCCGCAGTCGCAAACGCTAAACTGGCTCATGCGATGGAAACCCCCGATGAAAAATGGTTCCGGGAGCGACTGCGGCATTTCCTCGAAATACGCCATCCCCCGCGTCAGTTCCACCATGCGATGATCGAACGGCGCAGCCGTCTGGCTCTTGAAAGCTACACACAAAGCGTTGAGTTAGGTGCTACTACCGATTCGGCAGTCCGTGTCGCCGATAAGGTGCTGTTCCGGGGCCTGCTTTTCTCGAAGTACGACACCGTCCACCTGATCCTTGCAACGGACTTTCCGGCCATCCCCGAGAACCAGCGGCAGGAGGTCGCGCTGAAGCTCACCCGCATCTGCGCCCCGATCTTCCGGGCATACGATCTGAAAGACGATTTCGCCGAGCGGCCTGAATTCCGGCAACTCAGGGAAGAGCTCCGCACCGGCATCCGCAACTGGATCGATGAGAATGGTGTTCCGGGCTACCGCAGCCCGGCGCGCAAGGAGCATCCGCCCGTTCCATACTCCAGACAACCGCAATACCGAAAACGCAACAAGCGTAAATAGTTCATTCATTTAATTTCCTAATCACACCATGAAAAAGATTCTTTTTGCTGCGACCGCTTTGGCCGCCGCCCTGTTCGCCTCGTGCGACAAAGAAACCGAAACCATGAACCCCCTGCAGCCCGGCACAGCCGACGGTGCGCAGGTGACGATCACCTTGTCCGGAGCCGATGCAGAGACCCGTGCCTTCTTCGACACGACGGCCAAGGCCGAGTCGTGGGAATCCTCGCTCTCGTCCTTTTCGGTCTTCGCCTTCGACAACGGCGGCGGTCTTATCATCCGCCGGGATTTCACCTCGTCGGAGCTCGCTTCCAAATCTGCAACCTTCTCGCTGCCCAAATCCGCAGCCGGCACCGAGTGTTCATTCTATGCCGTTGCGAACTACGACGCCTCGTCGGCTAAGACCCGGACGGCCCTTACGGCCTTTGTGGAGAAGTCGGCCGCCGACTATAACGGCACCTTCGCCGAGGTGTCCACCGCAGCCAAACGTTCGGGCGGCTTCGTGATGTCGGGCATGAAATCGCAGACCGTCGGGGCCGTGAACTCCACGACCAATGTCGGCATCACGCTCAAACGCACCGTAGCTAAAGTAGCTCTTCAGACGACCATCGACCCGTCGTTCGCCGACAAATATGCCGGAACGCTTACCATCAACTCGGTAAAACTCTCCAAAGCCGCCTCGCAGTCGCTCGTCGTGGTCGGAACGCCGACACCCGGGGCCATGACCTTCAGCCACACGCAGACTCCCGCCACGGCTTCGGGAAAATGCAATGCGCTGTTCTACTGTTTCGAGAATGGAGCTTTGCCCGCGGGCAGCCGCGTTCTGCTGGAAATTAACGCCACATACGATTCGGACGGCAGCACCTCGACTACGGACGACCGTTCGGAGGTGACCTATTCGGTCGAGTTGACGGGTAAGGCCGCGGGCGAGATTCTCCGAAACGGCTATTACCGTGTCGCGGCCAATATCACGGGCCTTGTAGGTCAGGATTGCGCCGTATCGGTCACCGTCGCCGATTGGGAGACGCCCGTGACGCAGAACGTCGAACTGGGGGCATAGCCCTCTTGTTTTGGCAGCTCCCGTCCCTCGCGGGCGGGAGCTTTTTTCAATCCCTTTTTCAGATTTTTCCGACTATGAAAAAATATCTGTTGATACTCGCTGCCATCCTGTTGCTGTGGAGTTGTATCGCCGAGGACAGGACAGAGTGTACAAATCCCCGCGGTGTCTTTGTCAGCCTGACGGTACGGCCCGAAAGAATGTCCTCCGTAACCCGCTCTGCGGATGAAACGGCCATCCGCGACCTGAACCTCTACCTTTACGACGATAACGGCAATGTTGTCCTGCACCGTTACCAGACCTCTGCGACGCTGCGTTTCGAATGCCTGCCGGGCGACTATCGGATGTGCATTGCCGCCAATCTGGGCCGCGATCTGGGCGACAATCTGCTGTGGGAGGATTTTACCGTTACACACGCCGACAAGTACGACGTATTGCCTATGGCCTATGAGGGCGATATAACGATAATTCCCTCGGCAGACGGGATGCTGACGCTGCCTGCCGTCGAAGTACAACGCTGCGTGTCGAAAATCTCCTATCACATTACCGTTGCTCCGGCCGTTGCCGACATCGAACTGCGTTCCGTGCAGCTTCTTTCCGTACCGCGTTCGGTATCTGTGTTCGATATGGCGGCCGCACCGTCGGATGATCCCGACGACTATACGGATTGTCCGGAGGTGGAACTTTCCGGACAGCAGGCCGCGGACGACTGCTATCTGCTGCCCAATATGCAAGGCGTCGTCGCTACGATTACCGACCAAAAGCAGAAGAACCCGGAGAATGCCCCCGCGAATGCCTCGTATCTTCTGATCCGCGCCGTGCGGGGCGAGAAAGTGCTGGCTTATTACGTCTATTTGGGCGGAAATAACACCTCGGATTTCAATATTCGGGCGAACGTCCACTACCGGTTCAATATCTCGATCTTGGGCGATAGTGAGGTCGACACCCGCATCTCCTCCTATACGCTGCGCGTCCGGGATGATTTCGACGACTACAATTACGGCGGCTACTGCCTGTTGGACGGCACGCGCTATCTCTATATCGATGTGGACAGCCCAGACGGCACGGCCCCGACACGTGGACGGCTGGAAGTCCTTTCGGGCGATCTGGATTGCTTTACGTTCAATTACGGAGACAAGGGCGCCGTCCATGATTTCGATCTGTACGAATCCTCCGGCGAGAACGCCTACGAAATGGAGTATTACACGCCAGTTTACACGCCGGAAAATTCGCTCCTCTCTTACCGCATCACGCTGACCGACGCCCTCGGCTTCACCCAAAACTACGACTTTACGCACCGCATGGCTAATGCCGCCATCATTCATGCCGACGACGGAGGAAGCGTCCGGGTCGAGGGTGCGCTCCATGTCGAAACGGAATCCGAAGGTTCGGGAGAACGGACTGTGTCGCTCTGCATGGAAAACTGCACGCTCACAGCCGTTCCCGACGCAGGCTATACGTTCGACGGCTGGTACTCCGATGCGGAGTACGATCATCTGCTCTCGAACGAAGAAACCTTTGAGTTCGTGCCTGCCGGGCCGCTTCGGCATATCTACCCTGTATTCATGCCCGGCGAAATACAGCTCGACGCGCTCAATACCGCCAACTGTTACATCGCGCCGGAGTTTTTACACGACTATTCGTTCGATGCCACGGTGCAGGGCAACGGCTGCGCGACGCTCAACATCACGCCGCAGCGGCTTTCGGGAGCCTATGCACGGTTGGTCTGGGAGACCGGGACGCAAGCCAACAGCGTGATCTCCTCGCTGGGCTATGACGGCAGCCGCATCCGTTTCCGTACCGGGACGCAGCAGGGAAACGCCCTTATCGGCCTATTCAACGCCGGGGGTGAGTGCGTTTGGTCATGGCACATCTGGGTTGCAAACTACGATCCGGAGTCGTCGTCGCAGAAATACAGTTCCGGAGATATCTTCATGGACCGGAATCTGGGTGCCGTCGGAACCGACTATACGAAAGTCACGGCCTGCGGACTCTACTACCAGTGGGGCCGCAAGGACCCGTTCCCGTATCCGGCCTCGTTTACGAACAATGCCAGACCCGCCTCATTCATCTATCACGACAACTACGCATACGGAACGATCCGTCCCGAAGATTATGACGCACGGGAGGTGATGAGCGTGGAATGGGCGACGCAGCATCCCACGACCTTTATCCATAAGGCCGACTACGAAGTCGACGAGCCCGAAGAGGATGTTTTGGACTGGCTCTTCCGGAGCCATCACAACCTTTGGGGAAACACCACCGAACAGGGATACGACGTGAGCAAGGTCTGCCATAAGACCATCTACGATCCCTGCCCTCCCGGATGGCGGGTTCCCGACGCCTGCGACTTCGAAGGGATCGCCATGTCGCAAACACAGCTTCCATACTGTGTGAATATCGTATACAGCGGGACGAAAACAGTGCGCTATCCCGCGGGCGGGACGTTCGACGGCGACAGCTACTCCGGCGCCGGGACATACGGGCAGGTCTATACCAATACGCCTTACTTCTGGAACTTCGACTACGGAGCGTCGTTCTTCGACGGCGTATCCTGCACCTCGATCTATCTGGCAGGAACACGCCGCACGACGAGCGAACTGCGCTGTCAGGCCAATCCCGTACGATGTATCAAAGAATAAGCAACCCGTCTTCCAATGAAAAAGCCAAAAATCATTCTGGTCGTGCTGCTGACCGCGGCTTTGTGGGGAGCACCCTACAAGGCTGCGGCACAGATCTTCGCCGTAAGGGCCAACGCCCTTGCGGTGTGCAGCGCGACGCTGAACGTCGGGGCCGAAGCGGCCCTGACGGACAACTGGTCGCTGGAGATGTCCGGCTACTGGAATCCGGTGCAAACCGCATCCCTCTCGATGAACTTCCATGCCGTGCAGCTCGGCGGCCGCTACTGGTTCTACGAATCCTTCGTCGGACACTTTCTCGGACAACACCTTACCTATGTCGGCTACGATCTCGGAAGCCGGACAAAACGCTATAAGGGCAATGCCTATGGGCTCGGTGTCAGCTACGGGTATGCGTGGATGCTCTCCAAACGCTGGAATATCGCCCTCGAAGCCGGCATAGGGCTGTTCCATACCGAAGACACACGCCGCGACCCGACCGTCTCTGACTGGGAGGATGAATACATCTACCGTTACCGACGCTGGACGCTGGCGCCGACAAAACTGGAAGTCTCATTCTCTTATATCTTTTAGCCATGAAGATATGCAATAAGATATTGCAGATAGGTCTGCTGTCGGCAGCGCTCGGAAGCCTGTTCGGCTGCTCGGTAGCCGGACGGCTTCAGCGGCAGCAGGCGACGGCAGGTTTGGCGCAGCTTACCCGCGCCGAACGGCAGGAGCGGCAGCAGGACCCCCGCCCGCAGGTCGTAAAACTCCAGCGTGACAGCAATACGTTCTACCTCGCCCCGGTCGATACGCTTGCCGACGGAGAACGCGTGATGGCGCTTCAGATCGAGCAGGTGACGGTCGTGGCGAAGATGCGGTCTATTCCCGAACGCAACGGGCGCGTCGTGCTGGATTTCATCGTGACGCTGCCCAGGCAGTTGTTGGGCAAGAGCCGCAGCGTCGTCATTACACCCATTCTGCACAAGCCCGACGAATCCGTGGCGCTCGAAGATCTGGTGATCCGCGGCGGACGGTTCTCGCTACTGCAAGAGCGCGACTACTGGCAGTATGAAACCTATGTCGAACGCTTCCGCCCCGACACTGTGGGGCGTGAGGCGGCCTTCAACCGCTTCGTGAAGTTTCCCTATCCCGAAGACGTCCGGCTCGACTCACTGGTCGAAGGACGGAGTACCGTTACGTATTACTATTCCCAAGCAGTGAAAACCGACGAGACCTCGAAAAAGATGCTTATTACCCTCCAAGGACAGGTCTTGGCCGTAGACGACAGCGCCTACCGCCTGCCGCCGTCGGATACGCTGAGCTACGTCGTATCCTCGATGCTATCCTTTGTCGATACCGTGCCGCGTTACCGCATCAAGGTCATCGACAAGTTCGTGACCGTCGAAGACCGCAACTACATTCAGTTCTTCGTGGGCGATACCCGCGTGGTCGATACGCTGGGCGACAACCGGCGGCAGTTGGACAAGATCACCGGCCTGATGCGGCAGATCGTCGAACAGCAGGAGTTTTACGTCGATACCATCACGCTGACGGCGGCATCGTCTCCGGAGGGAACCTACGCTTTCAACGACCGTCTTTCGCAAGGTCGGGCCGCGGCGCTCAAACGTTACCTCGTCCGCCGATACGGCAGAAGCATCGACACGATGCTCACCGTGCGGTGGGTGGCCGAAGACTGGACGGAACTGACGAACCGCATCCGAACAGACCGGGAGATCGTAAACCGTGACGCTATTCTGGAGCTGATCGCCGAGGAAAAGAATCCCGACCGGCGGGAGCAAGCCATCCGGCAACAGTTTTCGAAAGAGTATGCCTATATCCGTTCGGTAATCTACCCGCAGCTGCGGGCCGTGAATTTCCGCTACAACCTGCGGCGCAAAGGGATGGTCAAGGACACGATACACACCACGGAATTGGATACGGCTTATGCCCGCGGCGTGGAACTGTTGCAAAAACGCAAATACGCCAAAGCCTTGTACATTCTCAATGACTACAACGACCGTAATACGGTCGTGGCGCATCTGTCGCTGGATCATAACGAGCGGGCGATGGAGCTGTTGGCAACGATGCCCAAGGATGCCGTGACGGAGTATCTGCGGGCCATCGCCTGCTCGCGGCTGGGACGCAAAGCGGAAGGCCGGGAGCATTTCCTCGAAGCATGCCGCTTGGACGGGCGTATGGAGTATCGGGGCAATCTCGATCCGGAGATTGCTGAACTTTTGAAGATGTAGAGATGGGAGTGTCCGATTTTTATAGCTTGAAGTCATCATTCTCGTAGATAAACGGGGAACTACCTGCGACTTATCGGAATACAATTGTTTGCGGGGACTGCTGCGACGTGCTGCGGCGGATTCCCGACAACTGTGTGGACCTGATCGTCACCTCGCCGCCGTACAATTTCGGGCTGGAATACGATCGTTGCTGCGATACGCTGTCGTGGCAGCGATATTTCACCCTGTTGAAGGATGTACTGAACGAATGTATCCGCGTGCTGAAATGGAGCGGACGCTTGGCGCTCAACATCCAGCCGTTATTTTCCGGGCAGCTCCCGACGCATCACGTCCTCTCGCATTACCTGCTCTCGGAAGGGATGATATGGAAAGCCGAGATACTCTGGGACAAGCGCAATTACAACTGCCGCTATTGCACATGGGGAAGCTGGCGGAGCCCGTCGAGTCCCTATCTGAAATACACATGGGAATTCGTAGAGGTCTTCTGTAAGGGGACGCTCCGAAAGCCCGGCAAGCAGACCGAGGCGGATATATCGGCCGAAGAGTTCAAAAGCTGGACCTCGGCACACTGGAAGATTCCGCCCGAGCACAGAATGAAACGCTTCGGGCATCCTGCGATGTTTCCAGAGGAACTGGTCGAACGGCTCCTGAAGCTGTTCTCCTACCGGGGAGACATCGTCCTCGACCCGTTCAACGGTGCAGGAACGACGACCTTCGTGGCACGGCAACTCGGCAGAACCTATTTGGGCATAGACCTCTCCGAAAGGTATTGCAGAACGGCGATGCAGCGACTTACAATGATTTAACAATTATCATCTAAACCGAAGCATAATGAAAAAACAGCAAATCAGATACGCGATCCTATATTGCATTCTTGCCTTGATCTGGGGCATGCTCATCGCATCACTTTTCGTGGGTTGCAACGTTTACGAAAAGGAGACCGTGGAGATTATCCGATGCCCGCTAATCGAAGCCGACACCATCGAAATACCAAATTGGACGCCAAGCGAATAATACCGAAAAAGTGGCAGCAACTATAAAATTGCTGCCGCTTTTAATAGAACGGGTCTGTTGAAATTCCTATTCGCAAAATTGTTTGCTCTTGGAAAAACACCAATGAGGTTTTTGATATGTCATTGTTCCTAAATCAATCTCCGTTGTATATCGGATATTGGCAGAATCTTGCAAAGCATACAACTTTTCTTCTATGAGATGGAAATCGCCGAAAATAGCGTCGCAATAATAACAGCCGTGCGATAGGTAGCTATCGGCAACCGTCCGGCTATACCGTTTTTTTACCGGGCCGACCTTGAGTTGTCGCCCCTCTTCCGTCTGTAAGAAATCTTGTACCGCGGCATAGACCCCAGGATGCTTGTCTATATCATGATCGTCCCACGAAGACCGCTCCACATCGAAATCGCAGTTGCAGACGCTCTTCAGACTTGGCTCTACCGTATAGCAGTATTGCAGCGTCCCGCACTTCCAGCATTTCATTTCAAAGAAGATGATGGTAATCTTTTGCTTAGGAGCCATTCTGATATGCTCGCAAAATTTCAACTTACGCGCCAGTAAATTACTTATCAATGCTTTTAACGGCATTTGAACTTTCCCTACTTGGGCAAGTATGTTTGAATTTTCGTCCTTGAATATTTTGAACGCAGGAGTCTCTTTGTCTGCAACTAAAGTTTTGTCATAATCCGACATTTCTTTGGGGGCTATGCGGAAAAACCAGCAACCTCTTACGTTCGATGCCTTATACCGTTCCTGCCGGAGGCGGGTTTCTTCATAAGTCTGCCGGCTCCATTGAACCTCGAAAGCGATCCTCTTGCCTCCCTGTACAGCCAAAACATCCGCCCTCCAATCCGCTTCGGAAAATTCGGGGATGGCATTCCATCCCTGCTTCCGGCAAGCCTCCATGATCGCGACTTTCGCTTTGAGATGCTCTGCGGATTCAGGTTTCCAATCGCATGGATTTGCAGATTTCGAATGAACGAAATGTTTCAACCCTCTGTTGCTTGTTCTCAAAAAGCCCTCTTGCCCGCAGCACGGCAATGTTAAAACGATTTCTTTGGCTTTAAGACGGGCTTTCAAAGCACTCCATTCTTCGTCATTAAGATCAATGGAAACAATTTCTTTGTCTTCTATATAAGCACGTAAAGGCATTGTAGAAATGTATAAAGATTGTTAATGATCTCGGATATATTACATCAATCCAAATATAGCGAATCCGAACGAAACGAGCAAGTTTTGCGGAGTGAATCATCGTCGTCTTAATATTGAATCACCATATATCTTACGCCGACCCGTCCAGCAAAATAGCCGCCGTAAGCGACACGTCAAGGCAATGCCTTGTCTTTGTCGCATGCAGCGGCTATTCGTCTCTTGCTGTCCGGGCGTTCCGGGCTGTCTAAAATTTTGTTCTCTATGAATCTGCTCACAAAACAGATCATCTCGAAATTCGAGAAACACCCTTTCCATTCACAGGATGGAAAAGGAATGGATGCCGAAGTCCTCGTCAAATATTTCAACCCCTGTGGCTCGGGCACATGGCTCATCACCGAAGCCGAACGCGAAGGCGACGACTGGCGCCTATTCGGCTTCTGCCATATCCATGAATGGGAATGGGGGTATTTGATGCTTTCGGAACTGAAATCCCTGCATCTGCCGTTCGGACTTAGCATCGAACGCGACATTTACACGGCTAGGAAATACGTCCGGGATTTTCTACCGCAGGATGAATGACGGCAAAGGCCTCGGAATTTTACTGCCCCTTGCCGACAACAGAATCATTACACAAAAAGAACTATAAATATGGCCACATTCGAAGAAAAAGCCGAACGGTTGAAGAAAGAGTTGGAAGAAGCTACAAACGACGACCAACGTCGAAATCTGTCCCGCGAATACGAACTTACCTTGCGTCTGCTGCGCATCATCCGCGGAGAGGTCTTTACGCTCGACGACATCAATAAATGCCGCATGGAGATCATGCGACTATATCCCGGATACGATCGTCCCATAACGGCCGAATCGGGAATCCTGCTGGCTGCGGAGGCAATCCGCAAATCCTTCGGACGAAAATACTATCTGCCGCTTTACAAATATCCGATCCTCATCGATTTCGGAACATCCGACGGACAAATATGCGTGATCCATCCGAGCAACTTTATTAGCTATACGTCCAAAAAAGGAGGGGAAGAGTGATTTGATCTTCCCCTTATACAGGCTACATCAGCGCTGCGCTTTCATATAATGCTGTTCCAGCAGTTTATAAAGCGATGACTGCGGATAAAGAATCTTTCCACCAAGAGTAGTATAAGGGATTTGGCGGTTGTCCCGGTAATTCTGCAAGGAGCGTTTCGAGATGCTGAAGATGCTGCAAATCTCCTCACTGGTCAGGTACAGTTCATTTCCGATGGTCGGGCGGTGCGTGTCGATCAGAATATCGACAGCCCGGATGGCTTTGACGATGTCGCGGTACAGTTCCTTGAACGCGGCGCTGTCGCGGGTGATGATCTCTTCGGGCATGCTACAGGCTTTTTATCAGATTCTTTTCCAGGAGATGCCGGATGTCGTCGTCCCGGAACAGTACTTTATTCCCTAATGCTGTATAAGGGATAATGCCGGCGGAGCGGTAGTATTGCAAGGCCCGCTTGGTGATGCTCAAGGCCTTGCAGACCTCCTCGGCCGTAAGCCACCGGACAGTTGTCGGTTGGGCGGAGAGGGAATGGAGCGCAGACACTCGCTCCAGAAGACGTTGAAGGTGCGCCTGCAACTCTTTATAGGCGCTCGTTTCCATAAGGACGCAATCCATAATGCTGAGGGTTTAGGTGATTTCTGCGTTAAGGATGTGCAAGATAATCCAAGCCTTCAGAAAACGATTCCCATGTCCGCTCCAGACCGTTCCAGTCCGCTCAAATAAAAAAATGATCGCGACGGTGACGCTGATGTCCGCCATAAATCGGCAAATAGAGAGATGAAAATCCTATTTGCTTTTTTATCAGATATTCACTATATTTGTATAGAGTTGTTTGACAGGATGAACCTCGATGTAAGTTTATTCGAGACTTGCGTTTCTAAATCATTACCTCATAAAAAAACAACGCCGTAACTCATTCAGTTACAGCATTGCTTTGTAAATCCCCGGACCCCTGCGAAGGTTTCGGCCTTTTTTATCGGCAGCCGTAATTTTTTGCACTCCCTGGCGACTATTGGGGTAAAAGGCTGAAACATGGATACGGAACAGCGGTTCATCGAACTTATCGAGCATCACAAACGCATAATCTACAAAGTGTGCTATGTCTATGCACCCGGGCGCGGGCAGATCGACGACTATTTTCAGGAGGTCGTGCTGGCTCTGTGGCGGGGATTCCCCGATTTCCGGGGAGAGAGCAAAACTGCCACGTGGGTATACCGCATCGCGTTGTATACCTGCATTTCGTTTGTCCGCCGCCGGATGCGGCGTCCGCAAAGCGTGCGCCTTTCGGTCGACCTGGCGTGCGACGACGATATGCAGGCCCGCGAGCAGCTCGACGAGCTGTATGCGGTGATCTCACGCTTGGGCCGGCTCGACCGGGCGCTGATCCTGCTGTGGCTCGAAGAACGTCCCGCCGGGGAGATCGCCGCCATCACGGGCTTGTCTCCCGGCAATGTGGCCGTGAAACTGACCCGTATCCGCTGCAAACTGCGTAAAATGTATAACCGGTAAAATTCAGGAATTATGGAACTCGAAGAGTTGAAACTCAAATGGAAAGTACTCTCGGAACGGCTCGACCGGGAGCAGGTGATCCGGCGGCAGGATATGGAACGTATGCTGCGGGGACGTGTCGGTTCGTACTTGCACTATGTACAGTTCATGCTGCTGTTGGGTGTGGCGGTTGTCCCGCTATGTGTCGCAATCGGCAAATTCCGCGGAGTATCCGATATTTTCATCTGGTGGGTCGTGGCGGGCTACCTTTTATGTCTGCTCCCTTCGTTCTTTTCCCTGTGGTTGCTGCTGCGGGTGTCGCGCTGCGATGCCGATATCGTCGAGTGTGAACACCGCATGACCCGCTATGCGGCCTTTGCCGGAGCGTATTATATTTTCCAGTATGTCGTCGTAATCCTGTTCGTTGCAGGCATGCTGCTGTATGCGGCGGGCTACTATACGGCGCATGGCATGTGGTGGACGGTCGCCGCCCTGCTCTCGCTGACGGCGGTTGCCTGCATCGTGATAACACGTCATGAGTGGGGGCGTATCCGTGACCTGCAGCGGCGTATCCGCGAGCTGCGGGAATTCGATGACGCTTAACGCTTTGTGCTGGAAACAGACGCACTCCGGTGCGGCTGTTTCGTTGGCCGGTCTGGAGTGCTTTTTTGCAGACTGCCGTTTCCCGGGAACCGCATTTATCGGCCGTCCGGTCTCCGGTTACCGGATTCCGAGCCGCCACATGACCCGGAGGGCGAAACGCCGCACGCCCCGGGGGAGCGCCAGCCACCAGCGCGACCGCCGTTTCCAGCGGCGGGAGCAGGTGCGGACGATGCGTCCCGACGGCAGGATGACAGCCGTCATCACGGCGACGATATCCTCCCCGGTGCAATGCTCCGTCGTGCGGTAATTACCGTCTCCGGACAGGGTGAAACGGAGCGTCCCCGCCGCGGAATCCCTCTCTGCGGGGGGTTCCGCGGATGCCGCAGGAGACGGGGCATTCCCTGCGGTTGGTGCGCATACGGGACGGTTTTCTTCGCCGCGAATGCCTGTTTCGATCCCGACGATGCGGTGTAGAATATGGCGCCCTTCGCAGCGGAACAGGACGACGTCGCCCGGCCGCAGGGCGCCGATGCCGCTCGGCGGCGAAGCCGGATGGCGGGTGCCGCAGGTGGGTGTGTGCAGGTCGGGTGCCGTGCCGGGGGTGTCGCCGGAAAGTCGGGTCTGGCGGGCGGTGCTGGCATTGCCGTCGGCGGTGCGGGTTTCGGGGACGGGATTCGCAGGTGCCCCGGCTGCCGGGACAGGTGCCGGGGCATATTTCGCAATCGGGGTCAGTACGGCGATGTCCCGTTCGTTGCGCAGCAGCGGCCGCATACTGTGTCCTTTCATGCGGATCTGGACTTCGTGTCCTTCGGCGAGCATCGCTTCGACCTGTTCGAAGAAGAGGCGGTTGGTCAGCAGCATCAGCGGAGGGTGTTTGGGGCGTCGTCACCGAATACCGTGCGGCAGGAGAGACGGGCTGCCGCGGCATCGGGCAGGCATTCGAGGTGGTAGACGGGGACTTGCGCCACGATTTGGGATACGAGGCGGCAGATGGCGTCTTCCAGCCGCTCGTCGTGTGCGAACGACGGCGGGCACGAAGGCAGCAGCGCCCCGATGGCTTCGATGGGACGCAGGCGGCGGATGCGGTTCTGCGGTGCCTGCGAAAGCCGCACGATGCCCGCTATCGGATTGCTCACGTTGCGGTAACACGGGGTTTTGCCGCTCCACGGCGACCCGCAGGCGAGAACGCCTTGCAGGGCGGGAATCGTGTCTGTCGCGGGAGCGCTTGCCGCTTCGGCAGCCCCTTCCGGGGCGATCCGGATGATCGGGCTGTCGTCGTTGAGCAGGCGTGCCCCGGGGATATGCTCGCGCCACAGGCGCGTGTGGGTGCTCTTTCCCGTGCCCGATTCGCCGAGGAAGAGTACGGCGCGCCCGTCCAGGCTGATCACCGACGAGTGTACGGCTACCGCCCGGCGTTCCAGCGCGGCGATGTTGAACATCGTCCACAGCCCGAAGCGGAACAGCGCCGGATTGTGCTCCGGGGTGATGTCGCTCGTGGCGTCGGGGCTGCCGAAGGCTTTGTGAAACCGTGCCGGGGCGCTGCCGTCGCGGGGTGTCATGGTAAGCAGGTAGCCCTCCGTGTCGCGGCCGAAACGGCAGTCGGCATCGGCGTCGGTGAAGTCGAATGCGTCGAGTTCGCAATAGCCGGCCGTGTCGCCGGCGAGCAGTCTCGTGTGCAGGATGAGGTCTGGTTGTGCCGTGTCCGCCGGGGATGTCGCAGGGTGGGGTGCACTCCTTTCCGTCCCCGGGGTTTCCGACGGGGAGGGTGCTGCGGTTGTCGCCGTTCCGGGCACGGGGCCCGCCATACGGTTGCTGCCGGCGGCCGTTTCCGTTTTGCTTCCGGCCGCGAACGGTGCCAGCGCCATGCCGAAGGCGCCCGTCGTGAACCGGTGCGGGATGTCGATGCGTATGCCGGCTATGAGGTATTCCATGTTTTATTCTCCTATCGTTATGATCCTGTTACAGTATTCGAGCGAGCTTTCGCGGTGGGCGATGACGACCAGTGTCAGCCCGGCATCCCGTGCAGCGAGCCCGGCGATCGAGCGGTTGATCTCCTCTTCGGTACGGCTGTCGAGCGCCGAGGTCGCCTCGTCGAAGAAAAGCACGTCGGCCTGCCGGTAGAGCGCACGGGCTATGCCGATGCGCTGGCGCTGTCCGCCCGAGAGGCGGCAGCCGCACTCCCCGACGTGGGTGTCGATCCCTTTCGCCAGCCCGGCGACCAGCTCCCCGAGCTGTGCCGCGCGGAGCGCCTGCATGACCCGCTCCCGGTCGACCTCCCCGGCGGGGATGCCCAGCGCGACGTTGGCCGCGAAGCTGCCGTCGGCGATGAAAAGGTTTTGCGAGACGTACCCGATGCGGTTCTGCCATGCCCGGCGGTTGGCCGCCGTAAGTGGCGTGCCGTCGATGGCGATTTCACCCCCGCTCGGCTCGTACAGTCCCAGCAGCAGGTTGAAGAGCGTCGTTTTCCCGGCGCCCGAGGCTCCGCGGATACCGATGCGCTCGCCCTTGCGGATCGTCAGCGAAAGGCCGTGGAAAAGCTCGCGCCCGCCGTCCGCGAAGCGGAACCTAAGGTCGCGCACGGCAATCTCGTGCCGGAACGGCAGCTTTTCGGGGGAGCTGGCGGTATCGGCGGCGGGGTTCCCGGGAGTGCCGGGTTTGCCGGGATTGCCGGAGCTGTCGGCGGCGACGGTTGCGGCGGGGGTGCTGCGCGGGCCGGAGGTATCCCGGCAGTCCGGGTTTGCCGGCGCCGGGGGGCAGTCCGCTGCGGCGTCGCGCAGGATGCCGATCGTGTAGCGGTTGTATTTGATGGCAGTCCAGCCGGTCATGATGTTGCGCACCGAGGGCATCAGGCGCAGTGCGGCCACGGCGAATACGCCGAACAGCATTTGCGCCCGCCCGTCGCCGTCGCCGAGGCTCAGTGCCACGAGCAGGGCCATACCCACGGCCAGCCCGACCTCGGTGAAGGTCTGGGGCAGCAGCCCGATCGCCGCCTCGCGCAGGCGCGTGCGGATCACCTGATCCATCGCCCGGTCGAACTGGCGGAGCATCATCGGGAAGGCATTGTTGATCTCGATGTCTGCATAGCCGCGGAAGGTCTCGGCCACGAGCCGCGCCTTTTCGCGCTGCGCCTTGTTTTCCAGCTCCCCGTAGCGGTTGATGCGGTTGCGCACCAGTCCGTAATAGAGCCAGATCGAGGGCAGGAAGACCGCCAGGGCGAGCAGTGCCGCGAGGGGCGTGTACCACATCAGCGCCCCGAACAGCAGCACGAGCAGCATCGCCTCGGCGGCGATGGCGGCGGCGGGTTTGAGCACGCCCGCCGCGAAGGCCAGGCAGACGACGTTGACGTTGCGGGCCAGTACGGCCGAGTTCGACGCCTTGACGAACGGCAGCCCCCGGTCGTGGTAGGTGACGAGAAGCCGCCGCGAGAGCGTGCGGTAGAGGTCATAGATATAGTTGCGTTCGACGCGGGCGAGCCACAGCCCGAGCAGGCACTTCAGGACGATCACGCCCACCACGGCCGCGCAGACCGCCAGCGCGAAACTGCGCTGTGAGGCGAAGCCCAGCCCGTCGTAGGCGCGTGCCAGCATCCCGCCGCCCTCGAGGCTGCTGGTGTCGAGCACCAGCGCCAGCACGGGTAGCAGCATGGCCAGCCCGAGGAAATTCAGCCCGGCACGCAGCAGGAGCGTGCAGGCGACCCACACTCCCCGGCGGCGGAACGCACGCGGTATGATGCCGATGGTTTCGTTCATCTTATCCTTCCACTTTTTCGATCTCCCCCAGTTTCACGTACCACAGGTACCCTTCGCATTCGGTGTAGCCCATTTGCCGCAGCAGGCCGAGGTATTCGCCCACCTGGCGGCGGTAGCGTTCGGGTTCGCGGCTTCCGAACTTGTAGTCGACGACCACGGCCCGCGTGCCGCGGATCATCACGCGGTCGGGGCGCCGGGTCGACCCGGCGCCGGGGACGATGATCTCGTTCTCGTTGCGCACGCGCTGCCAGCCGCCTCCGAACCATTCGCCCGCGACGGGGTGCGCCAGCGCCCGGGCGATCATCCCCCGCAGCGCTTCGGCTTCGCCGGGCGACAGCGTGCCGTCGTCCCGCATCCGCTGCACGGCCTCGTAGATCTGTTGCCGGTCGTCGGCCTGCTCGAACGCTTTGTGCATCAGGATGCCGAAGTTGCGAGGCGAGAGTTCCACCTCGTCCTCCTCCTCGAAATAACGTTGCGAGGGGAGCCTCAGCCGCAGGTCGGCGCGTGCCGTGGGGTAGTTCTCCAGTACGACGTGCACGCCGTCGGATGCTTTGCCGCCGCCGGGCACGGGGCCCGTGAAGAGTCCGAATTCGAACCTTTCGCCCTCCTCGGTCGCGGTGCGGCGCCCTTCGGTGCCGTCGAGCAGCGCTTTGTCGCCGTCGGCTCCGATGCTTTGCAGCAGCAGCCCGCCGACGCTCTTGCCGCCCTTGCGGGGGATGAAGACGTGCAGCGACTCGGCGGCGCGTGTCAGGGCCACGTACAGCAGATTGATGTTGTCGACGTGCGAATAGACCAGCTCGCGGTAGTACTCCGCCGAGAAGCCCGATTCGGCCATCGCCTTCTTGTATTTCACCGGGAAGCGCCCGACGGCGCCGGCATCGCCCTGTGCCTCGGCCCAAACGATGTTCGTCACGTTGCCGCCCGACTTGGGATCGAGCTGCCACGAGCACCAGGGGATCAGCACCACGCGCTTTTCGAGCCCCTTGGCCTTGTGTATGGTCGTGATCTCGACGGTCGTTGCGCTCTCGTCGACGCTCAGCGATCGGTTCTGCCCCTGCTGCTCCCACCAGTCGAGGAACAGCGCGATGTCGGCGATCTTGCTGGCGCAGAAGCCGATGATCTGTTCGTGTATGGCTTGCAGGTAGGCCGTCTGCTGCCTGTCGTCGTGCAGCGCGTGGCGCATGACGATCCGCTCGAACGCCTCCTCGGGCGACAGCAGCCGGATCGAACGGAAAAAGGTGCGTTCGTCTCCGGGCAGCGGGCGGTCGAACCCGCGGCCGAGGTAGTGGTTGTAGACGGCGCGGCTGAGCGAGTCGTCGGGGTTGAGCGACAGGCGCAGCGCCGCGGCGATGAACGAACTGACGGGGGCGTTGCCCACGATCAGCGCTTCCTGCGTCATCACATCGAACCGGTAGCGCGGGTCGTCGTTGCGGCGTTTGAAATCCAGCAGCTCGGCGGCCACCTTGGCGCCGTCGGTCGCCCCGCGCACCAAGATCATGATGTCGCACGGACGGAAACCCTTGTCCAGCACCTCGCAGATGCGCTCCACGACGGGCGGCCGTTCGGCGAAGGTCTCCACCGAAACATAGCCCGGTCTCCCGCCCAGGCGGCGGGGTGTCTGCGCATGTTCGCGGTAGGCGTCGCACAGTGTGTCGCGCAGCCCGGCGGCGGTGCGGGCATCCATGTCGCCCCGCGCCGCGGCTTCGTCCAGCGTCGCGTTGAGCGCCCGGTTGTCGGCTTCGACCACGCGGCCGATGGCCTTGTTGTTGAAATCCACCACGGCGGGCAGGCTGCGGTAGTTTTCCGTGAGGTTGACCAGTTCGGTGCTGTCCGCGCCCAGCGCCCGTTGCGCCTGCGAGTGGAGTATTTTCCAGTCGCCGCCCCGCCAGCGGTAGATCGACTGCTTGATGTCGCCCACGATCAGCACCGAGGTCGCCTCGCTCTGCGCCATGGCGTTTTGCAGCAGGGGCAGGAAATTCTCCCACTCCTTCACGGAGGTGTCCTGGAATTCGTCGATCATGAAGTGTTCGAAGCGGTTGCCGACCTTCTCGTAGATGAACGGCGCGTCGTTGTGGCCGATGAATTCCGAGAGGATGTATTTGGTCTCCGAGAGGAGCATCATGTTTTCCTGGTCGCACATCTGCTGCACCTTGGCATAGAGGTCGGAGAGCAGCGCGAAGCTGCGGTAGTTCTCGCGCAGCAGGTCGCAGGTGTTCCACGCGCGGACGTTCTCATCGTAGAGGCCGCACATTTCGCGCAGCAGGGGTTGCAGCCGGGAACGCAGCCCCTGTGCCGTGCTGCCGGGTTTTCCCCACGCCTCGTCCCTGGTGCAGGCCGCCTCCGCGCGGCTTCCGTAGCGCTCGAAGCTGCCGCCCGCCACGGCGTAGAAATAGGCCGCGAAGCCCGAGCCTTTGTAGGGGAAGTCGGCGACCGAGGCGCCTGCGTCCCCGATGATCCGCACGGCTTCGGCCGCAGCGTCCTGCATCCGTTTTTTGGTCGCCGCGGCGTGCGCCGTGGCTTCGCCCACGATACGCGCCAGTTCCTCGCGCGGGCGGGCCGCCGAGAGTGCGTCCTTGTTCTTCTCCTTGAACAGCTCGCCGCCCAGCGTGAGGATGCCGTCGCGGATGTCCCATTTCTTGCCTTCGTCAATGCGCTCCTGCACGAAGTCCGTGAGCCAGCGCTGCAGGTCGCGGTCGGTGGTGATCTGCTCGATGAGCGTGTCGGCGCTCTTGGTCAGCACCGAGGCCGTTTCGATCTCGACGTTGTAATTGAGGTCGATGCCCAGCTCCTTGATGAAGGCGCGCAGGATGCGCTGGAAGAAGGTGTCGATCGTCAGCACCGTGAAGCGCGAATAGTCGTGCAGGATCTTCGACCGCACCTCCCGGGCGCGTCGGCGCACCGTGGCGGCATCGAGCGACAATTCGCGGCAGAGGTTGTCGAGGTAGGAGCTCGGCTGTCCCGAGGCCAGCAGGTGTATCTCCTTGAGGATGCGCGATTTCATCTCCTCGGTGGCCTTGTTGGTGAAGGTCACGGCGAGGATGTGGCGGTAAATGCCGGGCTGTTCGACCACGTCGCGCACGTATTTGTACGCCAACTGGTAGGTCTTGCCCGACCCCGCGCTTGCATTCAGAATTCTCGCCCTCACTGTCCGAAATGTCGTTTTAGGTAGTAAAAGTACAAAACAAATCCCGAACGGCAAACCGGGGTTCGCAATAATTTTGTATTTTAGCGACGTATTTAAACCTACAATGTATGAAGAAGATGATTCTGAGCGCCGTGATGCTGGTTTTCGCAGCCTCCGGCCGTGCACAGGAGGCGGGTGCCGCAAGTCCTACGGAACATAACGAGTGGCTGACCACGTTCGAGGCCGTCGCGGTGGATGCCGACCTGGATATCAAATTCGTGAAAGTCCCCGACACCGAGGCCCCCAAGATCGTATACGACACGAAAGGTTCCTATACTTCGAAATTCCGCGCCGAGGTGAAGGACAAAACCCTGCGTATCAGCGAGAGGCCCGATTCGCGCCGTCCCGACCGCACCGAGGTGACGGTCTATTACAATACGTTGCAGTCCGTTTCGCTGTCGGGCGCCGCAGCCGTGTTCGAGGGGACGGTGGATGCGGTGCAGCTCGACCTGACGCTGGGGCGCAAGGCGTCGCTCACAGCGGCGTTCGATGTCAAAGACCTCAGGATGGAGCTCACGGGCGGCAGCAGCGCGACGCTCACCGGCAAGGCGAGCTACCTGACGCTGTTCGCCTCGACGGGCAGGGTCGCGGCCTCGGGGCTGGAGGTGATGTCGGCCGAGGTCAATGCCCAGAGCAAGGCCGACGTGTCGCTGTGGATCACCGACCGGTTCATCGGCAAGACCACGACTAACGCCCGTATCACCTATAAGGGGCAGCCTGCCGTCGTGCGCGGCGGCGCCAAGTTCATGGGCGGTGAGATCAGCCACGTAGAATAGTCTCATGGAACAATAATGCGAAGGGGGCTTCCGGATCCCGGGCGGACAATACCGCCGGGGAAGTCGCCGGGGCTGTCCGAACTGCTATGAAGGGATTTCTGGAGGAGGTGGCCGCCGACCTGTATGCGCGCTATGGCGAGGGATTGTCCGAACGGGCGGTGCTCTTCCCGTCGCGGCGTGCGCGGCTGTTTTTCGTCGATGCCCTGGGGCGTATCGCCGGGCGTCCAATGTGGCAGCCCGAATGGGTGACGATCGACGACCTGACGGGCGAAATATCGGGGCTGCATACGGGCGACCGCGTGCGGCTCATCACCGAGCTTTACAAAGTCTACTCGGCCTACCACAACGAACCCTTCGACAAGTTCTATTTCTGGGGCGATATGCTCCTCACGGACTTCGATACGATTGACAAATACCTGATCGACGCGCAGATGCTCTTCCGCAACATCTCGGAGATCAAGGAGATCGAAGCCGATATTTCCTACCTCACGCCCGCGCAGCTGCGCATCCTTTCGTTCTGGTCCTCGTTCGGCGAGCAGGCCGACCTTTCGGAGGAGAAACGCCGTTTTCTGGCGATCTGGAAGACCCTCGGCCCCATCTACCGCCGCTTCCGGGAGCGTCTCTCGTCGCTCGGCATCGCCTACAACGGCATGGTGCAGCGCGCCGCCGCCGACTGCATCCGCGGGGGCGGGTTCGCCTTCCCCGAGCCCCGGCGTTATGTCGTGGCGGGGTTCAACGCCCTTTCCGAGTGCGAGAAGCGCCTTTTCGGGTTCCTCGCCACGGCGGCCGAAACCGATTTTTACTGGGACTACGACTCTTATTATAAGGACGACCCCGAACAGGAGGCGGGTATGTTCGTGCGTTCGAACGTGGCGCAGTTCCCGCCCCGCACGGAACTTCGGTACGACAACATGCGGGGAGAGAAGCAGATCGTGTCGGTCGCCGCCGTCTCGAACGCCGTGCAGTGCAAGTATGCCGCGGCGATCCTCGCCGATCTGGCCCGCCGCCGCAGGGAGGAAGACTCCGGCATCGCCGCGGGCGCCAGGCCCGCGCTGGGCAAGGAGACCGCCGTGGTGCTTACCGACGAGAACCTGTTGCTGCCGTTGCTGTACGCCCTGCCCGCCGACATCGGACGGGTGAACGTGACGATGGGCTTCCCCCTGCGGCAGAGCCTGGCCTACACGTTCGTCGAGCGTCTGGTGGAGTTGCAGAACCACCGCCGCCGCAAGGGCGACGGCTGCACGTTCTACCATGCCGACGTCGCCGGCATCCTCGCACACCCCTATGTGGCCGAGTGCGACGCCGCACTCACGCGCACGATGCACGAGGAGATCGTCCGTGACCGCCGCATTTCGGTCGATGCCGCGTGGCTGGGCCGCAACGAACTGCTGAAACGGATCTTTATGCCCGCCGCGACGTGGCGCGAGTTGTCCGACTACATGCTGGACGTGGTCGCCGCCGTGGCGCGCCAGCCCTACGAGGGCGACGATGCACGGCAGCGGGTCGAATTCCTGGCGGTCATCGCCGAGCAGGTCACCAAGTTGCGCAACTCGCTCGACGAGTGCGATATCGACCTTACGGCCGAGGTCTACACCTCGCTGCTGCGCCGGCACTTGCAGACGCTGCGCATCCCCTTCGAGGGCGAGCCGCTGGAGGGCATCCAGATCATGGGGATCCTCGAGACCCGCAACCTCGATTTCGAAAACGTCATCATCCTTTCGATGAACGACGACAATTTCCCCGGCAATCATATGGCGCAGGCGTCGTTCATCCCCTACAACCTGCGTGCGGCCTACGAGCTGCCCACGCCCGAGCACCACGAGGGCGTCTATGCCTACTATTTCTACCGCCTGATCCAGCGCGCCAAGACCGTCCACATGCTCTATTGCTCGCACGCCGACGACAAGTCTACGGGCGAGCCGAGCCGCTATATCTACCAGTTGGACTACGAGAGCGGCTTCGACGTGCGCAAGGTCGAAGTGGGGGTGGACGTCAACCTGGCCGAAACGGCGCCGATCGAGGTGCCCAAGGACGAAGGGGTGATGGCCCGGCTGGAGCGTTTCGTCGACGCCCAAAGCCCTGCGACGCTCTCGCCGACGGCGTTTTTCCGCTACGTGGCCTGCCCCTTGCGCTTCTATTTCCATTCCATAGCCCGCTTGGAGGCCGATGACGAAATTTCCGAGGAGGTCGATGCCCCGATGTTCGGTACGATCCTCCATGCCGCCGTGCAGACGCTTTACGCCCGCATCGCGGGCGAGGCGCATCCCGGTGAAACCCTGCGTGCGATGATCCGTACGGGCGAAGTGGCGCAGGCGGTCGAGGCGGCCATCAACGAGAACTATTTGCAGGATAAACATGCCACAGCCGAAGATTATTCGGGCAACCTGTTGCTGGTGAAGGACATCGTGATCCGTTACCTGCGGGGCGGGGTGATGCCCTACGACGCCGCGCACGATGCTTTCGCCGTGTCGGGGCTGGAGGAGCCCGTAGCCTATCCGTTCCGTTTCCGCGCGGGCGGGCGCGACCTGGAGATGAAATTCGCCGGCATCGCCGACCGTATCGACACGCTCGACGACGGGGCGCTGAGGGTGGTGGACTACAAGACCGGGGCGCCGCACCTCGAATTCGACGGTGTGGAGAGCCTGTTCACGGGCACGGGCAAACAACGCCTTTCGAACATCCTGCAAACGCTGCTCTACGCGATGATGCTGCACCGGTCGCGCGGCTGCGACGTCGAACCGGCACTCTATTACGTCCGCAACATGAACCGCCCCGGCTATTCGCCGCAGCTGGACGACAAGCAAACGGGGGTGAAGGGGGCGCGCTATACGCTTTACCGCGAGCGTTTCGAGGAACTGCTGCGCGCGCAGCTCGCCGAACTCTACGACACCTCGGTTCCGTTCCGCCAGTGCGAGGATGCCGATACCTGCAAGTACTGCGACTTCAACGTGATCTGCAAGCGCTGACCGGCTGTATCGTGACGGGGGCGGACGAGTTCCGCTGCCGGATGGTGATTACTCCCGGAAATTACATGGCTCGGTTGTGGAAGATCGGCCGGGACAGCGCGGAGGAATGAGTGCGTCCGGCAGCGGGTGCCGGGTGTCGGGTGCGAGGTGCAGGACGCAGGATACAGGATACAGGGAGCCGGATGTCGGGTGCCGGGTGTCGGATGTCGGGTGCAGATGCCGGATACAGGATGCCGGGAACGGCCTGGGCGGCGATGGTCAGAGCGTTACCCTGAAATAGGCCGCTCCGCTGCGGCGGGCCGCTTCGAGCCCGATTTCGGAGTCTTCGAAGATCAGCGTTTCCTGCGGCGTGCAGCCCTCGCGGCGCATGGCCTCCAGGAAGCAGTCCGGGGCGGGTTTGCTGTGCTCGACGTCGGCGCCCGAGAGTATGCCGTCCACGGAGCCGTTCGGCCCTTCGCCCGGCTCGGGGGTGACTGTTGCGTGTGTTGGCGTACCTGCATCTATCGTTGCCGTGCCGGCTGTCCGGAGCCATGCCTCATCCGCACCTGTCAAGTCTCTGCCCGCCGCACCCGAGGTTGCCGCACCCGTGCTCCCCGCCCGCTGTCCCGCGACCGTGATCCCCAGGTGGCGCATGGCGTTGTCTATGTTGGCGCGGCTGCCTGTCGATACGATCCATACGCGGCCGCCCTGCGCCCGGAACTGCCTGCAGAACTCCCACAGCGGGCGGTTGAGCCGCACGGTGTCGAAGAACGCGGGGTAGAGCGCGATCTTGCGCAGCCGCAGCCGCTCGCGCTCTGCGGGGTCGGCGATGCCGTAACGGGTCAGGAACTCGTTGCACCGCATGCCGAAATACTTTGCCGCATACTCCTCCTCGGTGAGCGCATAGCCCGCCTCGCGCAGTGTGGCCACATAGGCCAGCGTATTGGCGCGCCGCGTGTCGGCCAGCGTGCCGTCGAAGTCGAGCAGGATGAGTCGGATTTGCATGACGGGCTACTTTTTCCCGGCCAGTTCGTAACTGCGGGCGATCAGCGGGGCGATTTCCCCGAAGGGTACGCTGCCGTCCAGCCGTACGGTGAGCCACGTGCGTTTGTTCATATGGTAACCGGGGAAATAATGTTCGAAGTCCAGCGACCGCGCCATGGTCTCCGCATCGGCCCGGATGTCGAGAATCTCTGTCCGCTCCTCGTCCGCGAGGCCGAGTTTGCCGGCCTGCACCGTCAATATCACGGCATACCATTTGGCGTTGTCCTGCCGCCGGAAAACGGCGTAGTCCGGGAATTTCTCCCAGAGGAACTCCGGTTCGCCGCCCCATGAGGCACGGATATGGCGGATTGTGCGGAGCGTTTCTTCGCTGCGGAAAATTTCTTCGCGCGCAAAGCCGAAATCCTTTGTCCAGTCGCTTCCCATCTCCTTTGTTTTTAGTCGAACGACTGCATGCCCGACTGCGCGATGCGCATCAGGCGCTGGTATTCGGTGGGGGTGAGTTCCATGAAGAAGTAGTGGATCGGATCGACGCGCATCCCGTTCAGCCGCACTTCGTAGTGGAGGTGGGGCGAGAGCGAAAGGCCCGTGTCGCCCGAGAGGGCGATGATCTCGCCGCGGCTCACGCGCTGTCCCTTGCGGACGTTGATCTTCGAGAGGTGGCTGTACGAAGTCTCGTAACCGTTGCCGTGGTCGATCACGACCGTCTGCCCCGACGTGGAGTTGCGCAGCACCACGTCGCGCACCACGCCGTCGGCCGTGGCGAAGACGCGCGACCCCTCGGGGATGGTGTAGTCCACGCCCTGGTGCGATTGCAGGGTCTTGTAGAAGGGGTGTATGCGCATGCCGTACGAGGCCGTGAGCAGCGTCAACTGCTTGTTTATCACGGGCTGGATGGCCGGGATGTTGTTGCAGCCGCTGCCCGCCGAGTCGATGAGCGCCTGCAGGTCGAGGTACGAGGCGTTCAGCTCGTCGAGCCGCTTCTCCATGTCGGCGACCCGTTCGCGCAGTTCGAGCTTGAGCCGCCGCGACGAACGGTTGAAGATGTTTTCGTAGGTGACGGCCTGTCGGCGTTCGTATTCCGAATCGAAGTCGTAGGGATCCGATTCGAAGAGGATGCGGAAGACGTTGCGGTCGCGCTCGGAGAGGTTGTGCATGACGGTCGTCAGCGAGTCGTACCGCTGGGTGAGGGCGGCGTATTCGCGGCGCAGGCGGTCGGTCGAGTGTTTGAGCTCGTACTCCACGGGGGTGTCGAAGAAAAGCGAGAACCCGACGTAGTAGAGCACGGCGACCCCGGCCCACACGAAAAAGTGCACCGTCGCGCGTATGATGTTCTGTTTGCGGCGCTTACGCCTGCGGAGCCGCTCCAGGTCTTTCTTTCCTGCCATCTCAGAGCTTTTCGAAGTTCGTATCGCGCATGTTCTCCATGAGTGCGTCGTATTCCGCGGCGGTCATGTTGCGGTTGAAATAGTTGATCGGGTTCACCGGCATGCCCTTGTGGATCACCTCGTAGTGGAGGTGGGGGCCCGAGGAGATGCCCGTGTTGCCCGTTTCGGCGATGACCTGCCCGCGGGCGACCCGTTCGCCCGGCTGCACGAGGACTTTGCTCAGGTGTGCGTAGCGGGTCTTGTAGCCGAATTCGTGGTTCAGCAGCACCATGTGTCCGTAGCCGCCGTTGCCCCCCGAGGAGGCGACCTCCACCACGGCGTCGCCCGTGGCGTAGACCGGCGTGCCGCGGTCGCAGCCTAGGTCGATGCCCTTGTGGGGGCGGATATACCCCAGCACGGGGTGCATCCGGCGCAGGTTGAAGGCGCCGATATGGTCGTTGTGCAGCGCCGAGCGGTCGATGGGCCAGATGGCCGGGATCGCCGACGACATTTTCTCCTTGTCGCGGGCGAATGCCTGCAATTCGTCGAAGGACACCGATTCGAGGTAGAGTATGCGGGCCAGCGCGTCGAGCTGCTTCCAGGTGCCGACCATCAGCGGGGCGAAGTCGTCCCCGGCCATCGGGGCGTATTTGGTGTCGGGGTAGGGCTGCCACACGCCGTCGATCGACACCGTGTCGGTCGAGAAGAGCGAGCGGTAGACGTAGTTGTCGCGGTGGCGGATTTCGTCCACGCGCCGCTGCGAGGTGCGTATGCGGTCTTGCAGGATGCGGTACTTGATGACCAGGTCGCGGTTGTCGCGGATGATGCGGTACATCTTGGGGGTGTAGAAGAAGTACGAGAAGAGCACGTTGGCGATCGAGACGAGGATGAAGCCGATCAGTATTTTCCGGATCAGGCGGTAGGTGCGCAGGCGGAAAGGCGCCGAGACCACGTCGCGCGTCAGCGCCTGCGCTTCCTGTGTCAGCGCCTGCGTGTCGAATCTCTGCCCTTTTTGCTTCATTGCGGAAAAAACTCCGGTTAATAGGATGCAAATTTAACTTTAATTGTGTAATTTTGCAACCCGAAATCACAAACGTGGAAATCGGATAAAATCTTATATATGGAATCGAATAAAATTCGCCGGGCCTTTCTGGACTTCTTCGAGAGCAAGGGCCATGTGATCGTGCCCTCGGCACCGATGGTCGTCAAGGGGGATCCCACGCTGATGTTTACCAACGCGGGCATGAACCAGTTCAAGGATATTTTCCTGGGCAATGCGCCCCGCAAATATCCGCGTGCGGCCGACACCCAGAAGTGTCTGCGCGTTTCGGGCAAGCACAACGACCTGGAGGAGGTGGGGCATGACACCTACCACCATACGATGTTCGAGATGCTGGGCAACTGGTCTTATGGCGATTACTTCAAGAAAGAGGCGATCGAATGGGCGTGGGAGCTGCTCCACGGCGTCTACAAACTTCCCGCCGACCGCATGTACGCCACGGTTTTCGAAGGCTCCGAGGAGGACGGCGTGCCCTTCGACCAGGAGGCCTACGACTACTGGAAGCAGTTTCTGCCCGAAGACCATATCATCCGCGGCAACAAGCACGACAATTTCTGGGAGATGGGCGAGACCGGCCCCTGCGGCCCCTGCTCGGAGATCCATTTCGACCTGCGCGACGAGGCGGAGATCGCCTCCAAACCGGGACGCGGGATGGTCAATGCGGGCCATCCGCAGGTGATCGAGATCTGGAACCTGGTCTTCATGCAGTTCAACCGCAAGGCCAACGGCTCGCTGGAGGAGCTTCCTGCGCGCAACGTCGATACCGGCATGGGCTTCGAGCGCCTCTGCATGATCCTCCAGGGCAAGAAATCGAACTACGACACCGACGTGTTCCAGCCTACGATCCAGCGTATTTCGCAGCTTTCGGGCAAGACCTACGGCGCCGACGCGAAGTGCGACGTGGCGATGCGCGTCATCGCCGACCACCTGCGTGCCATCGCCTTCTCGATCGCCGACGGGCAGTTGCCGTCGAACGTCAAGGCCGGCTACGTCATCCGCCGCATCCTGCGCCGCGCCGTGCGCTACGGCTATACCTACCTCGGCTTCACGGAACCTACGATCTGCAAGCTCGTTGCGGGGCTCGTGGAGCAGATGGGGGGCCAGTTCCCCGAACTGAAGGCCCAGCAGGCGCTGATCGAAAAGGTCATCGAGGAGGAGGAGGCCTCGTTCCTGCGTACGCTGGCCACGGGCATCAGCCTGCTGGACGGCGTGGTCGAAAAGACCAAGAAAGAGGGCCGCGAACTGATTTCGGGCAAGGACGCCTTCGAGCTTTACGATACGTTCGGGTTCCCGATCGACCTGACGGAGCTCATCGCCCGCGAACAGGGCGTCGGCGTCGACCTGGCAGCCTTTGAAACCGAGTTGCAGGCGCAGAAGGAGCGTTCGCGCAACGCCGCGGCCGTCGATACCGACGACTGGGTGGAGCTGTTCCCCATTCGCGAGAGCGTCTTCACGGGCTACGACACGCTGACCGAGCGGGTGAAGATCGCCCGTTACCGCCGCGTGACCTCCAAAGGCAAGACCTCCTACCAGCTGGTCTTCGACCGCACGCCGTTCTACGGCAACTCGGGCGGCCAGATCGGCGACATCGGCTATATCGAGAATGCCAACGAGCGCATCGCCGTCGTGGCTACCGAAAAGGAAAACGGACTGATTATCCATATCGTCAAGGAGCTTCCCGAAAACCCTGCGGCCGAGTTCACGGCCGTCGTGGACGCTGCCAAACGCCAGGCCGCGGCCAACAACCATACTGCGACGCACCTCATGCACGAGGCGCTGCGCAAGGTGCTGGGATCGCACGTCGAGCAAAAGGGTTCGATGGTGACGCCCGAGATCCTGCGCTTCGACTTTTCGCATTTCCAGAAGATGACTCCCGCCGAGCTGCGCCAGGTCGAGATGCTCGTCAACCGCGCCGTCCGCGCCAACTATCCGTTGGAGGAGAACCGCGAGGCCACCAAGGAGGAGGCCGAGAAATGCGGTGCCATGATGCTCTTCGGCGAGAAGTACGGCGACAAGGTGCGCATGGTGCGCTTCGGTACGTCGGTCGAGCTCTGCGGCGGTACGCACACCAGCGCCACGGGTAACATCGGGTTCTTCAAGATACTGACCGAGAGCGCCATTTCGGCCGGCGTGCGCCGCATCGAAGCCGTCACGGGCGAACAGGCCGAGAAGATCATCTACGCCGCCGAGGATACGATGCGCGACATCAGCGAATACCTCCACAACCCGCAGGTGTTGCAGGCCGTAAAGAAGATGTTCGAGAGCAACGAGACGCTTTCGAAGGAGGTCGAGGCCATGCGCCGCGAGCAGGTCGCCCAGTGGGCCGAGAAGATCATCTCCTCGACGCCCGAGCGCCACGGGGTGCAGCTCATCGCCACGCAGACCGACCGTACGCCCGAGTTCGTCAAAGACCTGGCCTATAACCTGCGTGCCCGCTCCCCGAAGCTGGTGTTCGTGCAGGGGGCGGTCAACGACGGCAAACCCATGCTGACGGTGATGCTCGGCGACGAGATCACGGCCCAGGGCGTGAACGCCGGTGCCGTGGTGCGCGAGGCTGCGAAGCTGATGCAGGGCGGCGGCGGCGGACAGGCGTTCTTCGCCACGGCGGGCGGCAAGAACCCCGACGGGCTGCAGGCCGCCATCGACAAGGCCGTGGAGCTGATTATGGCCCAGGTAAAGTAAAAGAATAGTTAAAAACTGGATAATTATGAATAACAAGGTATTACTGATGATCCTCGACGGCTGGGGCAACGGCCGCCACGACAAGGCCGATGTCATTTCGACCGTCCATCCCGAATATATCTCGGCCATGACGGCGAAATATCCCCATGCCGAGCTGCGCACCGACGGCGAGAACGTCGGACTGCCCGACGGCCAGATGGGCAATTCGGAGGTCGGGCACCTCAATATCGGCGCCGGCCGCGTGGTCTACCAGGATCTGGTGAAGATCAACCGCGCCTGCCGCGACAATTCGATCCTGGAGAACCCCGAGGTCAAGGCGGCGTTCGAACATGCCAAAAAGAACGGCGTGAACATGCATTTCATGGGCCTCGTGTCGGACGGCGGCGTGCACTCGTCGCTCGAGCACCTTTTCAAGCTGTGCGACATCTCGGCGGCCTACGGTCTCGAAAATACCTTCGTGCACTGCTTCATGGACGGCCGCGACACCGACCCGCACAGCGGCAAGGGGTTCGTCGCTGACCTTGAGAAGCACCTCGCGGCCACGACGGGCAAGATCGCCACGGTGATCGGACGTTACTATGCGATGGATCGCGACAAGCGCTGGGAACGTGTCAAGGTAGCCTACGACGCGCTGGTCAGCGGCATCGGCGAGCGTTCGTCGGACATGGTCGAGGCCGTCCAGAAATCCTATGACAAGGGCGTTACGGACGAGTTCATCAAGCCTTTCGTGCGCATCGACGAGAACGGGCAGCCCGTCGGCATGATCCGCCCCAACGACGTGGTGGTCTTTTTCAACTACCGCAACGACCGCGCCAAGGAGCTGACCATCGTGCTGACGCAAGAGGACATGCCCGCCGAGGGGATGCATACCCTGCCCCTCTACTATTGCTGCATGACCCCCTACGATGCCAAGTTCACGGGGCTGCACATCCTCTTCGACAAGGAGAACGTGCCCAACACCATCGGCGAGTTCGTTTCGAAGCAGGGCTTGCGGCAGTTGCGCATCGCCGAGACCGAGAAATATGCCCACGTGACGTTCTTCCTGAACGGCGGCCGCGAAGCGGAGTTCGCGGGCGAAGACCGTATTCTGGTCGCGTCGCCCAAGGTGGCTACCTACGACCTGCAACCCGAGATGAGCGCCCCGGAAGTCGCTGATAAACTGGTTGCTGCGCTCGGCGAGCGGAAGTTCGACTTTATCTGCCTGAATTTCGCCAACGGCGACATGGTCGGCCATACGGGCGTCTACGATGCCATCGTGAAGGCCGTGAAGGCCGTCGACGGGTGCGTCGCCAAAGTTGTCGAGGCTGCTAAGGAGAACGGTTACGAGGTCGTCATGATCGCCGACCACGGCAATGCCGACAACGCCGTCAATGCCGACGGTACGCCCAATACGGCGCATTCGCTCAACCCCGTGCCCATCGTGGTCGTTTCCGACCGCGTGAAGTCGGTGCACGACGGCATCCTGGCCGACGTGGCCCCGACGGTGCTCAGGTTGATGGGGCTGGAGCAGCCCGCCGAAATGACCGGCAAGGCGCTCGTGGAGATGAAATAACCGGAATCCCGGTAACTGAAAAATCCCGCTTCATTGGAGCGGGATTTTTTATTTCCTCCGGGAATGGCTCGCGTGCCTGTCCGGCGGGCACTATTATTCGTCGACCCTGTCGTTGAATTCCTTAACCCATGCCGGAAGGAGGCGCAGGGCGTGCGACATCTGGTATTCGGTATTTGCCCGGCTGTTGGTGACGAATTCCATGGCCAGCGTAAAGACGTTCCTGTTCTCGTTTCGGGAGACCGAACATTTGCAGACGAACTTGTTCTGGTTTATGTCGTTGGCGATCTCGATCAGCTTGTCGTAGGGGGTGACGGTGCCGAAGTTCGCTAGCACTTCCACATAGGCATAATCCTCGTTTTCGATCTGTTTTACGATAATGTTGTAGAGGATTCCCTGGATTTTGAACTCGATGTCCGAGTCCTTGTCCAGGGCCGGGGCATAGCCTTCGTGTTTGAGGTAGGTGAAAATGTCGTTCCGGACGGTCTGCTGGGCAAAGAGCGCCGGGATGCCGGCGAGCAGCAGGAGCAGGGTGAGTGTGAATTTTTTCATATCGGGTTGTTAAGGGTTGTCTCGAACAAAGATAATGAAAATTCCGGCTCTTTGCCGGCATCACGGTTTGAAAAATTATCCCCCGCGTCGGGGGAAATAACAGGAGCTCCGGATGTTGTGAAGGGATTTTCGGGACAGTGTTTGCGGAGATCGGATTCTTTTTCTACTAAAAAATTAGTAGTTTTGGGGGAAATCGTTATCTTTGCTTCTGACAACCAAAAACACGTTCCCATGAAACGACTCTCCGTCCTTTTGTCTGCCTTCGTTTTCCTTGTGTTTCCGCTCTTTGCGCAGTCCGGCTTCCGGACGGGCGCCAAAGTTCCTGCCATTACGGTCGAGATGCTCGACGGCCGGGAGGTCAAAATCTCGAAATGCCGGGGCGACGTAGTGCTTTTGTCCTTTTGGGCTACCTGGTGCAAACCCTGCCTGCGCGAGCTCAACGAGATGCCGGAGAAGATACTCCGGCGTTTCGAGGGCCGCAAATTCACGATGATTGCCATCGCAAAGGGCGAACCCCGCGAGCGGGTTGCGGAGAAGGTTGCCCAGCTGCGCAAGCAGGGCGTGGTCTTCCCCGTCGGGCTCGACCCCTATGAAAAGATTTCGCAGCTGCTTGGCGACGAGCGTATTCCGCAACTGGTAATAATCGGGCCCGACACCAGGGTGCGTTATCACGAAGTGGGGTATACGCCCGAACGGCTGGATGAAGCGGCCGAAATTATCGAAAAACTTTTAAACGAGCAGCCATGAAACACATGAAACATCTGTTTATCGCACTTGCGGCCGGTTTCGCCGCAACTTTCGCCGCAGCCCAGATTCCGATGCCGGCCTGGGAACTCTCCGAGGCCGTTGAGCGGCAGAGCGGCGTAATGAACTACACCAACGAAAAATTCGACTTCCGCCGTCTGCCCATGCATCGCAGCATCTCGGAATTTCTCCACCCGGGCGATACCGTGCAGTACCGGACGTTCCTTTTCGACGTCACTGTCTGCGACGCCGGGGGCCCGGTCTCGCAACTGCGCTTCCAGAGTGACCCGCAGGTCGTGCGCAAAGAAGCGGATACGGTCACTTTCGTCGCTGCGGACAATGCGTGGCTGCAAGTCGTCGCCCTTGCACACCTGCCCCTCGACGCATCGGACGAGCTGGTTCGGCATGCGGTGGATTCGCTGAAGGACATCCGCACGATTACCGACGGCATGGACATTCTCCCGGCCAAACAGTGCGGGATGTCTTATGCCCTGCAGTACCTTTTCGGCAGGGCGGGAATCGACGCGGAACCGCTGCTGTCTTGGCAAACCTACCTGTCGAGCGACAAGGCTGCCGAGCTGCTCGGCTATTGCTGCGAACCTGTCCGGAAGATGCGTATCGGCGGGGATATTGAGCGTTTTGCCCGCAAGGCTGAATTTTCGGACGAGTATATCTACCTGCTGGAGGGAAACGGGGAGCGGAAGATGCCGGTCGCCTTTTTCTGCAGCGACGGTAAATTTTGGGCGAAAATCGGCCCCTGTCAGTATCTTTCGTTCGATTCGGTCATCTCCGTCTGGCGCCACGATAAGAAGACGACGCATGTCGGCGTATACCGGCTGAAAGGGAAGTTCCGGTAGTGCGGAAACCCGCTCCGCTCAATACCCGGATGCAGGAGCGTACAGTGTGACCGCATCCCGGCGTCTCCCATATGGAGATGGGATGTCCCGCCCCGGATAATTTTCCCAAAGTACGGCCCTGCGGGAACGGAACGGCTGTTCAGAACAGCGACCCCTGTTCGGGCAGGGTGGGGGCGTAGAACCGCATCCGGGTTTCGAGCCCCAGTTTCGCGCACAGGTTCCGGAACGTGTCGTTCAACTTCCGGTAACTGGGGCTGAAGCATTCGTAGCGGTTGCCGAAACAGGCTTCGTAGCGTGCTTTCAGCCCGGGGAATTCCCGGTCGAGGGTTGCGTGGAAATGCTCTCGCGACCCGCTGCGGAGCGTTACGCCGAACATCGGGAGGATATACGATGCCCCCGCGTCCTTGGCCCGGCGGACGATGGCTTCGACATTTTCCCGCGTGTCGTTGATCAGCGGCAGCAGCGGCATCATCGTGACACCCGTATAAATACCCTTGGCAGCCAGTGCCGCCATTGCGCGGAACCGCTCCGAAGAGGCCGGGGCGCCGGGTTCCGTGCGGACGCTGAGCGCGTCGTCGGCACAGGTCACGGTGAAACTCACCGCCGCGTAGGTGGCGGAAATTTCCTGCAGGATGTCGGCGTCGCGCTCGGCCAGGGAGCTCTTGGTGATGACATGCACCGGGAAGCGCTCGTCGGCGATCATGCCCAGTGCCCGGCGGGTCAGCCGCAGCTCGCGCTCGACGGGCATGTAGGGGTCGTTCACCGACCCCGTGCCGATCGTGGCGCGTTTTTTCCGCCGGGCACGCAGCTCGGCGGGCAGCAATTCCAGCGCGTTGCGCTTCACGGCTATCTGGGCGATGTCCCCGATCCCGTAGCAGTCGCTGCGCGTGTCGCAGTAGATGCACCCGTGCTGGCATCCCCGGTAGAGGTTCATGTTGTAGGCGATGCCGAACCACCGATCGGCCGTCCGCAGCTTCGAGAGGATCGTTTTGGTTTCGATATACCGCATGGGCGGGTCAGTAGAGCTCGATGAACTCGTAGGTGTTGCCTACAGCCGCCAGGTAACGCAGGAACTCCTCACGGGAGATCACCACCGTCGCCCGGTTGTCGTTGGGGTGGAACGAGTAGGCCGGCAGCCGTTGCAGGCTGGCGTCGAGGAACAGGTGCACGTGCCTGGCCGGGTCGTTGATCAGCCCGAAGGGCGACACCGAACCGGGACGCAGCCCCAGCCAGCGCTCCATGCGCTGCTCCGAAGCGAACGACAGTTTGCCCTGCCTCAGGCGGTGTTCCAGGTCGTGGATGGCCAGGTTCCGTTCGCAGTCGAAACATACGAGGTAGTGGCGGTTGCCTTTGTGGTTGCGGAAAAAGAGGTTCTTGCAGTGCTTCGACCCGTCGTCGCGCCAGTAGCGGCGTGCGGCCTCGATGGTCGGTGCCTCGGGGTGTTCGTACCACGTGTAGGCGATGCCGCGGGCGTCGAGCCAGCCGAAAACCCGCTGCCGGCGTTCGTCCGGCGTCGGGGCGGCCGTTGCGGCGCCGGGGCTTGCCGTTTCCATTCCTTCCATGGCTATCGGGCCTTGCAGAATTCTTCGATATTCTCCGCGATGCAGCCTACCAGCACGTCGATGGCTTCGCGCGGCGACCATGCGTTGTGGGGCGAGAGCAGCAGCCGGTCGGGTTCGCGGATGCCCAGCAGCGGGTTATCCGCGGCCAGCGGCTCGCGCGAGAATACGTCGAGCGCGGCGCCTGCGACCGATCCCCGGTCGAGGGCTTCGGCCAGTGCCGCCTCGTCGACGATCCCGCCGCGGGCGACGTTCACGAGGATGGCCGATTGCTTCATCACGGCCAGCTCCGGGGCACCGATCAGCCCCCGCGTGTGGTCGTTCAGCGGCGCGTGCACCGAGACCGTGTCCGCCCAGCCCAGCAGTTCGGGAAGCGACACGGCGGGGTAGGGCTCTTCGCGCACGGCGCCCGAAGTCGAGGTGTAGCGTACCTCGCAGCCGAAGGCCGCGGCGAGCCGCGCCACTTCGTGCCCGATGGCGCCGAGCCCCACGATGCCCCACTTCGAGCCGTAGAGCTGGTGCGTGGGTTTGGCGAAGTGGAACTGCTGCCCGGCGGCCGAGTAAGCGCCGCTCTTGACATAGCGGTCGTAGTAGACGATGTGCCGCCGCAGGGCGATGGCCGCCCCGAGGGTGGTTTCGGCTACGGAGTGCGTCGAGTAGCCCGCGGCGTTCCTGACGGCGATGCCCAGCTCGGCCGCGGCGTCGAGGTCGATGTTGTTCATGCCCGTGGCGGCTATGCAGATCAGGCTCAGCCCGGGGAGTGCGGCGAGCGTCTGGCGGCGCATCACGACTTTGTTGGTGATGACGATTTCGGCATCGCGGCAGCGATCCGCGACCTCGTCCGGCGCGGTCGTGCTGTAACCCGTGTACCGGCCCAGCTCGTGCAGGCGGGTCAGGTCGGCACCCCCGAGGGTGTACTCGTCCAGAAATACGATGTTAGGTTTCATTGGCGTATGTGTTTATGGTTTTGTTGTCAGTCCATTTCCCCGATCAGCGTGCGGATCGCCACCGAGGCGCAGCCGATGCCGAACAGCGCCGGGATGTAGGAGATCGTGCCGACGTTCGACTTCTTGTTCTGCTCGTCGCAGAGGATCATCGCCCCCTCGCGCATCGCCTCGGGCGAGAATACCGCCTTGAAGCCGCTGCGGACGCCCAGTTTGTGCAGCCGCTTGCGGAGCATGTGTGCCAGGGGGCAGTGGTGGGTCTTCGAGATGTCGGCGATCTCCATCTTCGTGGGGTCGGTCTTGGCGCCGGCGCCCATCGAGCTGACCAGCGGCAGCGAACGGTCGAGGGCGCCCTTTATCAGCGCCAGCTTGGGCGAGAGGGTGTCGATGGCGTCCACCACGAAATCGTATGCGGCGGCGTCGAGCAGCGTGTAGGTCTCCTCGTCCCGGATGTAGCGGTTGACGACGGTCAGCCCGATCGCGGGGTTGATGTCCCGCAGCCGGTCGGCGAGCACCTCGGCCTTCTGCCGGCCTACGGTCGAATGCAGGGCCACCAGCTGGCGGTTGATGTTGCTCGGCGCCACGGCGTCGGCGTCGGCGATGGTCATGCGTCCCACGCCCGCCCGGGCGACCATTTCGGCGGCATAGGCGCCTACGCCGCCCAGTCCCACGACGAGCACGTGCGCCTGCCGGAGCAGGTCGAGTTTTTCCTTGCCGAGCAGCAGCTCGGTGCGTTCAAGCCAGTTATCCATTTTGCGGGGCGAATATCCGTTCGTAATTTTCGGTCGTCGCCCGTTTCAGGGCTTCGACGGTGGTGCCTCTCACCGCTGCCGCGTGCGCGTAGACCTCCTCGATGCCGGTGTCGCTGTCGTCGGTTTCGAGGAAGAGTTGCCCGGGGGGCGTTTCGCGCAGCGCCTCCATGGTCTTGGGCGACGAGAACGTCCGCACGCCGAACGAGAGGTAGTAGCCTTTCTCCAGTGCGCGGCGTGCCTGCTCGGGCGAGCCGATGAACCCGTGGAAGATGACGGCACGGGGCTCGCGGGCGGCCAGTTCCAGCATGACGGGCTCGAAGGCTCTGACACAGTGCAGCACTACGGGCAGTTGCCGGTCGCGCGCCAGTGCCAGCTGGGCGCGGAAGGCGGCCAGTTGCTGCTGGCGCCCGGCGCCGCGGGCATAGTCGAGCCCCGTCTCGCCGATGGCCTGTACGTCCGCCGGGAGCGTGCCGAGTGCGGCGATGTTCTCTTTGTCTGCATCCCACGGGTGGATGCCGGCGGTGCGGAGCTCGATGCCCCGGCCTGTCGGGCGGTGGGTGTGTATGTTGACGAATTGGGAGGTCATTGCGACAAAAGTACAAATTTTAAGTAAATTAAAAAATAATAGATAATGCATACGGATTTTTCGGAAAAAATTCGTACTTTCGCACGCGAATTATGCTGTTAGCAGGCTAACAACAAAAACCGGCCCGAAATTTAACCCAAAAATATCCAAACATAACAATCAAAATCTTTAACCATGTCGAAAATCATTACACTACGCAAGGGTCTCGACATCAATCTCCGGGGAAAGGCCCAGGAGTCTCTGGCCGACGCGCCGCAGGCTTCGGAGTATGCCCTCTCGCCGCTCGATTTCGAAGGCGTGACTCCCAAGTTGCTGGTTAAGGTAGGCGATGAGGTGAAAGCCGGTACGCCGCTGTTCTTCAATAAGTACAGCGAGCGTGTCCTCTTCACGTCGCCTGTCAGCGGGACGGTTGCTGCCGTCAACCGCGGGGAGAAGCGCAAGGTGCTCTCCGTAACCGTAACGCCGGATGCCACGCAGAGCTACGAGGAGTTCGCCAAGCCCGACCTCCAGAAAGCGTCCCGCGAGGAGATTGTCGAACTGCTGCTCCGTTCCGGCCTCTGGCCGATGATCGTGCAGCGGCCCTACGGCATCATCGCCGACCCGAACGACACGCCGAAGGCCGTTTTCATTTCCGCCTTCGACTCCGCGCCGCTGGCCCCGGATTACAACTTCGTGCTCCGCAACGAGCAGAAGAACCTCCAGGCCGGCATCGAGGTGATGCGCCGCCTCACGCCGGGCAAAGTGCACCTCTCGGTGCGTGCCAAGGCCGAGGGGCAGATGCCCATGCTCAAGGGTGCCGAGCTGCACACCTTCGCGGGCAAGCATCCCGCGGGCAACGTCGGCATCCAGATCCACCACATCGACCCCGTGAACAAGGGCGACGTCGTGTGGACGGTCAATATCCAGGATCTGGCCATCATCGGCCGCCTGTTCAACGAAGGCCGCGTCGACATGACGAAGATCATCGCCGTAGCCGGCTCTGAGATCGAAAAACCGCAGTACTGCCGCGTCGTCGCGGGCGCCAGGGTCGATTCGATCCTCCGGGGCAACGTGAAACCCCAAAAGGAGGGCGACCATGTACGCATCATCTCGGGCAACGTGCTCACCGGCACGAAGACCCCGGCCGACGGCTTCCTCGGTTTCTATGCCAATCAGCTTACGGTGATCCCCGAGGGCGACAAGTACGAGCTGCTGGGCTGGGCGATGCCCCGTTTCAACAAGTTCTCCGTATCGCGCTCCTATTTCTCGTGGCTCTGCCCGAAGAAGGCCTACGACCTCGACACCAACATGAACGGCGGCGAGCGCCCGTTCGTCGTGACGGGACTCTACGAGCAGTACCTGCCGATGGACATCTACCCGATGTACCTGCTGAAGGCCTGCCTTGCCGGCGACATCGACAAGATGGAGAACCTCGGCATCTACGAGGTCGTAGAGGAGGATTTCGCCCTGTGCGAATTCGTAGACCCCTCGAAGATCGAGATACAGCAGATCATCCGCGACGGTATTAACTTAATGATTAAGGAGGCATAACGATGAGCGCATTACGCAATTTGGTAGATAAGATCAAGCCCACGTTCACCAAGGGTGGCAAGCTGGGCTTCCTGGAGTCGACGTTCGATGCGTTCGAGACATTCCTGTTCGTACCGAACACCACGACGCAGAAAGGCGCGCACATACGCGACTGCAACGATATGAAGCGTACGATGATCATGGTGGTCGTCGCCCTGATGCCGGCGCTCCTGTTCGGTTTCTATAACACGGGTTACCTGCATTTCCTCTCGCAGGGCGTACAGCCCGAATTCTGGGCTTCGCTCTGGTTCGGGTTCCTCAAGGTGCTGCCCATCATCGTCGTTTCGTACGTCGTTGGCCTGGGCATCGAGTTCGCCTTCGCACAGGCCCGCGGCCACGAGGTCAACGAAGGTTTCCTCGTGACGGGCCTGCTGATCCCGATGGTCATGCCGGTGGACATCCCGCTGTGGATGGTGGCGCTGGCCACGGCCTTCTCGGTCATCTTCGGCAAGGAGGTGTTCGGCGGTACGGGTATGAACGTCTTCAACCCCGCGCTGCTGGCCCGCGCCTTCGCGTTCTTCGCCTATACGCCCTCGATGTCGGGCGCTACGGTGTGGATCGCAGGGCTCTCCTCGGGCGAGGGCGTGGTGGACGGCTTCTCGGGCGCCACGGCACTCGAAAACCTGAGCACCACGGGCCAGATGGGCTATTCGGCCATGGATGCCTTCCTCGGTTTCATTCCGGGGTGTATCGGTGAGACCTCGACGCTGGCGATCCTCCTGGGCGCCGCGATCCTCCTGTTCACGGGCGTCGCTTCGTGGCGCACGATGGTTTCGGTATTCGTCGGCGGGCTGGCGATGGGCTATTTCTTCCAGGCGATCGGTGTGACGACCTATCCGGCATGGTACCACCTGATCATCGGCGGTTTCGCATTCGGTGCCGTCTTCATGGCCACCGACCCCGTGACCTCGGCCCAGACCAATACGGGCAAGTACATCGTGGGGCTGCTGACCGGTGCGCTGGCAGTGCTGATCCGCGTGGTCAACCCGGCCTATCCCGAGGGCATGATGCTGTCGATCCTCTTTATGAATGCGCTGGCTCCGCTGGTGGACTACTACGTGGTCGAGGCGAACATCTCGCGCAGAAAGAAACGTGTTAAACTGGCGAAATAGGGGAGATATATGGCAACGAAAAAATTCAAATGCACAGTCTGCGGCTATATCCACGAAGGGAAGGCCGCTCCCGAAACGTGCCCCGTTTGCGCGGCTCCCGCTTCGGCGTTCGTCGAGATCGAGGACGCGAAGAAGAAGGGGATGCTGAGCGACAAGAACGGCAACGCATATATTATAATGTATTCGACCGTGATGGTCGTGATCGTGGCGACGCTGCTCGCCGTGGCGGCACTCTCGCTCCAGAAGCGCCAGTATGCCAACGAGCTGAACGAAAAGAAATCCTCGATCCTCTCGTCGCTCTCGGCGCAGGATCAGGATTACGATACCTTCATCGACGCCTACGTCGTCGACGCCCGGGGCGAGAAGGTCGAGGGACAGGACGTATTCGAACTGCTCAAGGACTTGCAGGGCGCTTTCGACGACGGCAAATTCCCCGTGTTCGAGGCCAAGGACGGTCGTGTGGTGATCCCGGTTACGGGTACCGGTCTCTGGGGCCCGGTCTGGGGCTATGTGGCGCTCGAAAAGGATATGGACACGATGGCCGGTATCATCATGGCCCACAAGGGCGAGACCCCGGGCCTGGGTGCCGAGATCGCCACGCCGAAATACCAGGCGCTGTTCGTCGGCAAGAAAATCTTCAAGGGCGACGAGTTCGTTTCCGTGAAGCTGCGTAAGGGCGGCGCACAGGATCCCGAGCACGAAGTGGACGCCATTTCGGGCGGTACGAAGACTTCGGACGGCGTGACGGCGATGCTTTACAACAGCCTGCACCACTACCTGCCGCTGCTCGAAGCCAAGCGCAAGGCCGCAATCGAGGATGTCGTGTTTGCCCCCGTGCGGGATGAGTCTAACGAAGAAAATGTAGGAAACAATGAGTAAGCAAGAAAAAGAGCCTTTGTTTTCGGCTAAGAATATGAAGTTCCTGACGGGGCCGTTCTCCGCGAACAACCCGGTCATCGTGCAGATCCTGGGTATCTGTTCGGCGCTGGCCGTCACCGTGCAGCTCAAGCCCGCTATCGTCATGGCGCTTTCGGTGACCGTCGTCACGGGTTTCTCGAATCTGGTGATGTCGCTGCTGCGCAACGGCGTGCCTTCGCGCATCCGCATCATCGTGCAGCTGGTGGTCATCGCCGCGCTGGTAATCCTGGTCGACCAGGTGCTCAAAGCCTATGTCTACGAGGTGTCGAAGCAGTTGTCGGTCTATGTCGGCCTTATCATCACCAACTGTATCGTCATGGGACGTATCGAGGCTTTCGCACTGGCCAACAAACCGTGGGCGTCGCTGCTCGACGGTATCGGCAACGGCCTGGGGTACGGCCTGATCCTGGTGATCGTGGCTTTCTTCCGCGAGCTTTTCGGCTCGGGCACCCTGATGGGTTTCCGTATCGTTCCCGAGAGCTGGTATGCGGCCGAGGGCGGCTGGTACTACAACAACGGGCTGATGCTCTTCCCGCCGATGGCGCTGATCATCGTGGGCTGCATCATCTGGGTGCACCGTTCGCGCAATAAGGATTTACAGGAAAAATAGGAGGGTAACGTATGGAATCATTGAATATCTTTATCCGGTCGATCTTTATCGACAACATGGTCTTCGCGTTCTTCTTCGGCATGTGTTCCTACATCGCCGTTTCGAAGAGCGTAAAAACGGCCCTCGGCCTCGGCGCCGCCGTTACGTTCGTGATGGTGATGACCGTGCCGCTGAACTACCTCCTGTATGAATTCGTGCTCAAGGCCGGCGCCCTTTCGTGGGCCGGGCTGCCCGATGTGAACCTGGACTTCCTGACGTTTATCGTCTTTATCGCCACCATCGCCGCTTTCGTGCAGCTGGTGGAGATGGCCGTCGAGAAGTTCTCGCCGACGCTTTACAGCCAGCTGGGTATCTTCCTGCCGCTGATCGCCGTGAACTGCGCTATCATGGGCGGCTCGCTTTTCATGCAGCAGAAGGTCGATGCGCTGGAGCTGACGTCGCTCTGGCAGTCGATCGTCTACGGCCTGGGTTCCGGCCTGGGCTGGTGGCTCGCCATCGTCATGATGGCCGCCATCCGCGAGAAGACGACCTACTCGCAGATTCCCGCGGCGCTCAGGGGCCCCGGTATCGCGTTTATCATCACCGGCCTGATGGGTATCGCCTTCATGATCTTCTCGGGTATTCAGTTCTAACCTTAAAAGAGATTCGGAAAAAATGGAATTGACTATTATAGTTGCAATCATTGCCTTTCTGGTGGTGACCCTTCTGTTGGTGGGGCTGCTTCTCTTTGCAAAGGCCAAACTGACCTCGTCGGGTGAAGTTACGATCGACATCAACGGCGGCGAGAAGGTCATTACGACCGAAAGCGGCTCGACGCTGCTCGCAACGCTGGCCAACAACAAGGTCTTCCTGCCTTCGGCCTGCGGCGGCGGCGGTTCGTGCGGCATGTGCAAATGCCAGGTGATCGAGGGCGGCGGCGACATCCTGCCCACCGAGACCGGTTTCATCACGCGCAAGATGGCCAAGGAGCACTGGCGCCTGGGATGCCAGGTCAAGGTGAAGGAGAACCTCAAGATACAGGTTCCCGAAGCCGTGCTCGGCGTCAAGAAGTGGGAGTGCACCGTGGTCTCGAACCGCAATATCTCGACCTTCCTCAAGGAGTTCGTCGTCAAGCTGCCCGAAGGCGAGAACCTCAAATTCCGCAGCGGCGGCTACATCCAGATCGACATCCCGAAATACGATGCCATCAAGTTCTCGGACATGGACGTCGACGAGGCCTACCGTGCCGACTGGGACAAGTTCAAGATGTGGGATCTGGTTACGACCAACCCCGAGGCTACGTTCCGTGCCTACTCGATGGCCAACCACCCGGCCGAGGGTAATATCATCATGCTCAACATCCGTATCGCCACGCCGCCGTTCGACAAGGCTACGGGCGGGTTCATGAAGGTGAACCCGGGTATCTGCTCGTCGTACATCTTCTCCCGCAAGCCGGGCGACAAGGTGACGATCTCGGGCCCCTACGGCGAGTTCTTCCTGCCGGACAACCTGCCCGACACGCAGGAGCTGATCTTCATCGGCGGCGGTGCCGGTATGGCCCCGATGCGCAGCCACCTGATGCATCTGTTCAAGACCGAAAAGACCAAGCGCCCCGTGTCGTTCTGGTACGGTGCCCGTGCGCTGAAGGAGGCTCCCTATGTGGACGAGTTCCATGCCATCGAAAAGGAGTTCCCCAATTTCAAGTTCAACCTGGCGCTCGACCGTCCCGATCCCGAGGCGGATGCCGCGGGCGTGAAATACACCCCGGGCTTCGTGCATAACGTGCTCTATGAGAATTACCTCAAGAACCACCAGGCGCCCGAGGACTGCATCTACCTCATGTGCGGCCCCCCGATGATGATCGCGTCGGTGGTCAAGATGCTGGACGACCTCGGAGTGCCGTCGGAGAATATCCTCTACGACAACTTCGGCTCGTAGCGGTGCGGTGATCCGCTGAACGCCGCAGGCGCATAAACGGGAAGGGGCGAAGATTCGAAGTGTTTCGAAGGCTTCGCTCCTTTCCGTTTTTCGTTGCCTCAGGGCGGGGGGGGGAGTGCGGAGCTGCCGGGATTTTTTGTGCTGTATATCGGCCCGTCCGGGAAAGTACAGTATCGGGATAAATTATTATATTTGTATTAATAACCGATTCGACAAACTCTAAAAACCTTAATTCTATCGAAATGAACATTCCTTTGATTTTCTGGATCGTCCCTGCCGCTGCTGTCATTGCTCTGGCCGTAGCCTGGGCATTTTACCGCAGCATGAAGCGCGAGGACGAAGGTACCCCGCGCATGCGCGAGATCGCCGAGCACGTGCGCAAGGGCGCCATGGCCTACCTGCGCCAGCAGTACAAGGTCGTGCTGATCGTATTCATCATCCTGGCGCTGTTCTTCGCCTACCTGGCCTACGGCGCCGGGGTGCAGAACCCCTGGGTGCCCTTCGCCTTCCTGACGGGCGGTTTCTTCTCGGGGCTTGCCGGTTATTTCGGCATGAAGACCGCAACCTATGCTTCGGCGCGTACGGCCAACGCCGCACGCCAGTCGCTCGACCGCGGCCTGAAGGTCGCCTTCCGCAGCGGCGCCGTGATGGGGCTCGTGGTCGTGGGGCTCGGGCTGCTGGACATCTCGTTCTGGTATGTTATCCTCGAACGCTTCGTGGAGGTGTCGGGGCCGCAGAAACTCGTGGTCATCACCACGACGATGCTGACCTTCGGCATGGGCGCCTCGACGCAGGCGCTCTTCGCCCGCGTCGGCGGCGGTATCTATACCAAGGCGGCCGACGTGGGTGCCGACCTGGTGGGTAAGGTCGAGGCGGGGATTCCGGAGGACGACCCGCGCAACCCCGCGACCATCGCCGACAACGTGGGCGACAACGTGGGCGACGTGGCCGGCATGGGCGCCGACCTCTATGAGAGCTATTGCGGTTCGGTGCTCGCCACGGCGGCGCTGGGCGCGGCGGCGTTCGCCACGGCCGACGGCATGGCGATGCAGCTCAAGGCCGTGCTGGCGCCGATGCTGATCGCGGCCGTGGGGATCGTGCTCTCGATCATCGGCATCTTCCTCGTGCGAACCCGTGAGGGCGCCTCGATGCGCGAGCTGCTCCGCTCGCTGGGCGTGGGTGTCAATTTCAGTTCGCTGCTGATTGCCGGCGCGACGTTCGGTATCCTCTACCTGCTGGGAATCCAGAACTGGCTCGGGCTGTCGTGCTCGGTCATCACGGGGCTCGTCGCCGGTATCATCATCGGACAGGCTACCGAATATTACACTTCGCACTCCTATAAACCGACGCAGAAGATCGCCGGAAGCGCCCAGACCGGGCCGGCCACGGTCATCATCGCCGGGGTCGGGTCGGGCATGATCTCGACGGCCATCCCCGTCCTGACGATCGGTGCCGCGATTATCCTCGCCTATCTGTGCGCCATCGGCTTCGACATGGAGAATATGATGGCTCCGATGAACATGTCGCTGGGGCTCTACGGCATCGGCATCGCCGCCGTCGGTATGCTCTCGACGCTGGGCATCACGCTCGCCACGGACGCCTACGGCCCGATCGCTGACAATGCGGGCGGCAATGCCGAAATGAGCGGCCTCGGCCCCGAGGTGCGCAAGCGCACCGACGCGCTGGACGCGCTGGGCAATACGACCGCCGCCACGGGCAAAGGGTTCGCCATCGGATCCGCGGCGCTGACCGCACTGGCACTGCTGGCATCCTACATCGAGGAGATCCGTATCGGATTGCTGCACAACGGCATCACGATGCTTGACCTGCCCAACGGCACCTCGCAGCTGGTCGAGAAGGCTTCGATCCTCGATTTCATGGAGTATTACCAGGTCACGCTGATGAACCCGACGGTGCTGATCGGCATCTTCATCGGCGCCATGATGTCGTTCCTGTTCTGCGGCCTGACGATGAACGCCGTGGGACGTGCCGCCGAGAGCATGGTGAACGAGGTGCGCCGCCAGTTCCGCGAGATCAAGGGCATCCTCACGGGCGAAGGCACGCCGGACTATGCCCGCTGCGTGGAGATTTCGACCCGCGGTGCACAGCGCGAGATGATGTTCCCCAGCCTGCTGGCCATCGTCGTGCCGGTAGCCGTCGGTCTCGTGTTTGGCGTGGCCGGCGTGATGGGCCTGCTGGTCGGTGGCCTCAGCTCGGGTTTCGTGCTGGCCGTGTTCATGGCCAATGCGGGCGGCGCGTGGGACAATGCCAAGAAGATGGTCGAGGAGGGGCATTTCGGCGGCAAAGGCTCCGAATGCCACAAGGCCACCGTGGTGGGCGATACCGTCGGCGACCCGTTCAAGGACACTTCGGGCCCGTCGCTTAACATCCTTATCAAGCTGATGTCGATGGTTTCCATCGTCATGGCCGGGCTGACGGTGGCTTGCCACCTGTTCTGACCCATGTGACGATAAAGGCAATAAGAAAAGCCACCCGGGGAAGGTGGCTTTTTTTATGGCCTTGCAGCGGGGCTATTTCTTGCTCGCGCCGCTTTCGAGGATCGAGACGATGGAGTAGAGCGTGAAGCAGATGGCTCCGAAACCCGTCAGGACGCGTGCGGGGACGAAATATTTGGGTTCGGAGAGCGCCGCCTCGTAGAGGAATGCCGCGAGGAACAGGCAGGCCAGCGCCGTAAGCACCGGGATGATCGGGATGCGGTTGGCCAGCGGGAAATCGGCGTGCCAGATCTTTGCCAGCAGGATGACCTTGCTCGATATGCTCCAGCAGATCAGTGCCAGCCCTATGAGCACGAAGCCCACGAAGCTGATCGCCTCGCCCCGGAGCGTGAAGAGGAGGATCAGCCCCAGCACGAAGGCCAGGCCGCCCATCGCGAGCACCAGCCCCATCCACCGGCGGCGTTCCTCCATCGTGTAGCTGCCCCGTGCCTGGCGTGCGATACTGGCCACCAGCGCGATGAGCGACGTGCAGACACAGGCGATGCCGAACATGACGCTTCCCGCCACGATATGCGCCGGGAGCGTTCCCAGCGCGAAGAGCAGGATGCACCACACCCATGCCCCGGTGGCTATGGCCGACACGATGAAGATCAGCAGCGAACTTTGCCCGCGGGTGAAGCCTGCGGGGTTGACCGAGAAGGTGCTGTCGCCCGAGTTCTTGGGGATCAGGCTGAACCGCGTCGAGGAGGTGGCCGCCGTCGAGACGCACGCCGTGATGAACCCCAGCCCGCAGATTACATGCCCCGTGACGAGCGCCCCGGTCATGTGCGACTGGATGATGAAAAGCCCGCAGATGACCGTCATGGCGGCGACCGCATAGCCGATGGCCGGGAAAAGGTATTTCGCGGCGGCGGTATAGGTGCCGATGATCTGGCGGATGATGGTGGCGGCGGTGCAATAGAGCGCGATGCAGATCGAGCCCAGGAAAAAGAGCACGGGGCCTGCCGTGAGCCGCGAGGGGTCGTCGCCGGCGGCGAAAACGTAGGCGCCGTAGGCGAAACAGAAGGCTGCCATCGCAAGGGGAATGGCGCGGAAGAGGATGCTTATGCCATAGTTCATAATCGGAGTTTTTGTTATGCGCCAGCCTGCAAATCATGAACCAAACGAAAAAATGGCTATCTTTGCCCCATGGAAAATATCGTTTTCGACCTGGGCGGAGTACTTTTTGCCCGCGACAGAAGTAAGTGTACGCAAGAATTCCACGACTTTTTCAGTTTCATCCGTTCGGAGCCCATGCCGGCTTTCTGGGAGGATTACGACCGGGGCGTGCTGACGCTCGACGAGGTGACCGGCATCCTTTCCGGGGTCAACGCCTGCCCGCGTGCGAAATGCGAGGAGTACCTGCGCCTGTCGATCGACATGCAGGAACCCGTGAAGCCTACCGAACAGCTTGTCCGCGACCTGAAGGCCGCCGGCTACAAGTTGTATGTGCTTTCGAACATGTCGCGCGAGTTCATCGACTTCCTGCGCCGTTTCCCCGTCTACGGGCTTTTCGACGGTGAGGTGGTCTCCTGCGAGGAGGGCGTGGTGAAACCCGAGCCGGAAATCTACCGGCGACTGCTCGGCCGCTACGGACTCGATCCTGCGCAGACGCTCTTTATCGATGACCGCCCGGCCAATATCGCCGCCGCAGCGGCGCTGGGTATCCGCGGGCAGTTGTTCGACCATTCGGCGCCGGCCGCAACCTGCGACCTGCTGCGCCGCAGGCTGTTGCCCGAAATAGTAGGGTAGCAGCCCGAGACCATATCCGGGTACTCCGTCCGTATAGCCGTACCCGCAGGCCGTTCGCTCCGCCCGCACGAATCGTCGGCTTCCCCTTTTGCAGCGGTTTTCCCTGTCCCTTGATCCGATCCGTCCGATGATTGAAAAATAAAAAGGGCCACTCGTTAGAGCGGCCCTTTGCTTTGGATCGGATTCCGTTATTCGAAGTTGGCATCCTTCATCAGTTCATACTCCGGCGAGAGTGCGTACATGCGTACGTATTCGAACTTGCCGGTGTCGACGAGCTTGAACTCGAATGCGTGCGTCACCTTGCCCGTGCCCGAGCCGATGTGCTGCGTGTAGAGCATCATCTGTACGGTGTAGATCACGTCGATGCCGGAGATCATCTTGACATCGGGGTAGAGCGTACCCAGGGCGGCCGACATTACCTCGCCGAAACGCTTTTCGACTTCGTCGTAGAACGCCTGGTACGATGCGCGCATGGCGTCCTTGTCTTCCGACCCCCAGTTGTCGTAGGCTGATATGTCTTCACCGGCTTCGCTCCAGTAGTATTTCGGAAGCGTGTTGATACGCCAGTTCAGGTTGGTGTAGCTTGCCGCGCAACCGCTGTAATACTCCGCATCCGTGAGGCGGCTGCCGCTGCGGTTGTCCGTCGTATAGGCGGCGTCCTTGTTCTGGAGTACCCAGTCCACGCAAGCCTGGTAGAAGCTCTTGCTGTAAGCGCTGCGGTCGGGGGCCACGACGAGCGTCATGCTGGGGTCGAAGTTCCATTTGCCGCTGACCTTCTTGAACGGGCCGTCGAGCGTCTCGGTGTCCTCGGTCTTGATCCAGTCCGCACCGTCGTAAGTGTACTCGTCGGCGAAGAGCAGGGTTACCTTGTCCGTCGAGTCGTAGAAGTGGTATGCCACGTTCATCTTCTCCTCGGCCAGGGCGTAGGGATATTTGTACTTCAGGTAGAGGGGCAGGTAGGTGTCCTGCGAGAACGACGAACTGAAGTTGGGATTGGTGGCGCCCATCTGCGTGTAGTCCTCGGGGTTGACCATCGTGGTGTTTTCTGCGGCTGCCCACGACGTGCCGTCAAAGGTGTAAATCGCATAGCGGTTCTTGGTCACCGCGGCGCGGGTCATGCCGAAGGAAGCTGCCGAAGCATTGGCTGCCGGCTTGACAGAAGTGACCATCGTATTGAGGAACTTGCTGCCCGATACGCCGATCGCATAGCCTTCCACGACGACTTCCTGTCCGTCGAGTGCTGGGTCTACGGCGCCGTCCAGGACATACGAGAGGCTGCCTTGTGCCGTCAGCGCTTCGTCGTTGATGACGTTGTAGTAGTTGCCGTCAATTTTCAGCGTACCCGTGTAACGCACGTACTGCGCCGTGGTCAGCGTCAGGTAACCGTCCATGTCGGTACCGTCCATTTCGCGGATCGCGGGGTAGGTGAACTTATTGGCCTCGGTATTGAGTTTGGTGACGGTCGATGCCGCGGGGTACTGGTTCAGCCCGGCATAAGCCGAAGTGGTACCTTCCACGCTGACCAGATCGCCGATGGCATAGGTTCCGGTCGGGTCGGCATTGGTATAGATGAGGATCGACCCTGTGCCGTCGTTGATGAGGAAGCCGCGCTTGTAGGTCGCTGCGATCTGTCCCTTCACGCTGAACGTGCCGGGATCGGCCGATGCGACGACGCCCACGGGCGTGAATGCGGGCTGCGAACCCTCCTCGGTGATCGTGGCGACCATCATGTTGGCGAATTTGGGTGCGTCGCCGCTCTTGCTGACGGAGAAGAGGTAACCGGTCGCGGTGACCTTCTTACCGTCCAGGCTCTCGTCGATCTGCCCCTTGTTGGGGAAGGAGAGGCTGCCGGTGGCCGTCGCGGCACCGTCCACCTTGAGGTTGTAATAGTTGCCGCTGATCGAGAGCGTACCCGTCAGGCTGACGAATTTGATCGACGTTGCGGTCAGGTAGGCGTCGAGCTCGCTGCCCGACATGGCCTGTGCCGTGGGGAAGGCGAAATTCTTGGTTTTCTCCACGAGCGTGATCTCGGCCGTGTTGCCGAATTGCATGCCGCTGTTGTATTCCGTAACGGCACCCTTGACCTTCACTACATCGCCTAGCGAGTAGTTCGACGGGGCGTTCAGATATACCAGAATAGCCCCCGTGGTGTCGTCGACGATAAAGCCGCGGGCATAGGCAGCCGAAACGGTGCCCTGCACGGTATAGTCGCCGGGGGCAATGATTTCGCTGATCTTGTTGATGGTCTCGGGGATTTCGCCGCCTCCGGTCGAAGGCTCCTGCTCGGAGTAGGCGTATTCGGCGATGACGTAGTCGCCGGCCTCGGCGTTCTTGACGGCCTCCTTGAGGATGCGCGGCAGGTAGTTGGCTGCCGGCTTACCGGGTGTAAAGTAGTCGGCCGTGATATCCTCGCCCCAGGCTACCTCGTAGTCGGCGGCCTTGAGCTCGTAGGTCGAGGCGGAAGCGATGCCGGTGATGGCCTCGGATATCTCGCCGCGCTGGTTCTTATAGGTAACGGTGACAGTCGAGCCGTTCGAGAGGTAGCTGTCGTAACCTGCAGCCAGGAAGGCGGGCAGGTACGTCGTGGCGGAAGCGGCTTCGGAGAAACATTTTGCAGTGCCTACGGCGGCCAGGGCTGCCACTGCATCGGGCCCTGCGGCTTCGGCGATCGCCTTGTTGGCGGCGTTCGACGCGACGCTGGCGTAGTCGGCGTCGGTCATCGTGTATTTCAGCACCTGGACGTCGGTGATCTCCTTGTCGGGGTTGAACCCGTCCAGATACTCCTCGTTGTAATCGTCGACATTACAACCCCCCCCCACGAATGCTATCGTCGCAAGGGCCAGAAGGTATTTTACAATATGCTTGTTCATATGGTTCGCTGTAATTAGAAGTTAATTTTCAGTCTTACTGTATAGGTGCGACCGAACGAGTACATGACGGCATATACGTTCTGCCAGATACCTTCGTCGGCTGCGGCGCACTGCGCGTCCATGATGTAGTTGTAGTCGTAGACGTTGTTCACGTTGCCGTAGATCGTGGCGCGTACGTTGCCGATCTTGAAGGCGTAGCTGGCCGAGAGGTCGAGCTGGTGTCCCCACGGAATTTTCCACGGGTCTTTCACGTCGACGGTCGAGTTACCGTTAAGGCTGGTGTTCGAACCGATGTAGAAGTCGGCGTAGTTGTTGCCGTAGGCGTTCCAGTCGGCGCTGACGCGCAGGCCCTTCATCGGGCGTACCGTGACGCCGAGGGCTCCGGTGGTCTGTGCCGAACCGCCGACCTTGATGCCTTTCTGCTTCAGGTTCAGCCATGCGTGGTCTTCAGCCATGATGCCCGAGGCGACCGTGCCGTCCAAAGCCTTGGTCAGGGGCTGCCCCTGCGTGTCGTAGATGTAGCCCTTCGAGTCGCTGTCCCACTGCCAGTCGCCCAGCGAAAGCATACCGGTCACGTCCAGCCAGCGGTTGGGGCGCAGGACGAAGTCCAGTTCGAGGCCCATGTGGCGTGCGTCGACACCCGAGAGGTTCACGCGGGCGTAGTCGCCGTTGGCCATCGAGCTGGAACGTACGACCGACTTGTCCATCCAGAGCGTGTAGTAACCGTTCAGGTTGACCGAAAGGATGCCCGAGCGGAACCCGTAGCCGATCTCGGCAGAGAATACCTTTTCGTTCAGCGGGTCGGGGTTCTTGACGTTGCTCGTGGTGCTCTGCAGGAATGCGCCGCCCGAGAAGAACGGGGCGCGGCTGATGTAGCCCAGGTTGGCGAATACGTTGTGTTTCTCGTTGATGTTGTAGTTGGCGCCTCCCTTGACCGTGTAACCGATGAAGTTCACGTGCTCGGACTCGGCGTGTGCGGCGTCGTAGTAGAAGCGGTCGTAGCGCCAGTAGCCGGTGTTGGAAACCGAACCCGATACGAAGGCGTTGAGGTTTTTCTTCGTCCACTCCAGCTGGGCGAATACGCCTTCCTGGTGTACGTGGCCGTCGTAGTCGCGGTAAACCTTGTCGCCGACCTGTAATTTCTGGTATTTCCAGTTGGGATCGGCTGCGGCGGCGTTCTGCTCGGGCTTGACGTTCTTGCGGCTGTCGTCGTCGATGTAGTACTTACCGTCGTAGAGGTCGATGATCTCGTTGTTGTGCTCGCCGATGTAGTAGCGCACGTCGATACCGGCCGACAGTTCGAGCGACTTGGAGATTTGGTTGGTGTAGGTCGAGAGCAGTCCGTACCACATGTGGTTGTTGTTGCTCTTCGACATGATCATGCGCGAACCGTCGGGGCTGGCGGCGTTCATCTCCTGGATCTTGTCGTAGGCGAACGTGCCGTCGGGGTTGCGGAAGGTGGTGTTCAGCACGCCGTAGTTGGTACCTTTCCACATGTTGCGGTCTGCCGAGGTGCGGCCCTGGCCCGAGTAGCCGCTGCCGCGTCCGATTGACATGTAGAGCGCCGTCGAGAGCGACGACTTGTAGTCGATCTGCCACTGGTGGTTCAGCGAGATCTGGGGCTTGTGGTATTCGTTGAAGTGCGAGTAGCGCTGCCTGCCGTTCTTGTCGAAACCGTACTCGGCATTGTAGCGGTACATGTCCTTTTCGCCCATGAAGTTCTTGGCCTTCTGCCACTCCTCGATCTTCAGTCCGTCGTCGAGGGCATGGCGCTGCGCGTGCTTCTGCGGGGCGCCGAAGGCCGTCAGCGACAACTGGTGGCGGTCGTTGATGCGCTTCGAGATGTTGACGAACCAGTTGTAGCCTTCGAAGTTGGTTCCCTGGATGTAACCGTCGCCCCAGCGCTTCGCGCCGAGTACCGACAGTGCCCAGCCGCTTTTCGTGAGGCCCGTCGAGAGGCTGAACGAAAGGCTGTAAAGGCCGTCGTTACCTACGCCGAACGAGAACGTGCCGCCCTGCTTGGCCTCGATGCCGTTGGTCACGATGTTGACCGAACCGCCGACCGAGGGCGACGAGATTTTCGAGGCGCCCAGGCCGCGCTGGGTCTGCATGCTGCGCGTCACGTCCGAGAGGCCGGCCCAGTTCGACCAGTATACGCCGCCCCACTCCATGTCGTTCACGGGGACGCCGTTGACCATCACGGCCACGTTGGCCGCCTGGAAACCGCGCATGTTGATCTTCGAGTCGCCGAAGCCGCCGCCGTCCTTGGTCACGTAGACGCCCGGCGTCGATTTCAGGATTTCGGGGAACTCCTGTCCGCCGAGTTTGTAGCTGATTTCCTCGGCGTTGACCGTCGATACGGCAACCGGGGTCTTGCGCTGCACGGCCACCGACTGCATGACGATGACATCCTGCAATGCCACGGCGTCGGGCTCCATCTGGATGATGCCCAGGCGTGCGTTCGGGCCCGTGACGGGTTTCTTGGTCGGGACGTAGCCCACGTAGCTGATCTCGATCTCCTTGGCATCGGTCTTCAGCGTGAAGTTGCCGTCGACGTCGGTGCTGACACCCTGCGATGTGCCGGGTACGGTCACAGAGGCACCGATCAGCGGTGCGCCGGTCTCATCTACGATTTTACCCGTAACTGCCGATTGCGCGACAGCGGCGGACACTCCGAACAGGATCAGGGCGGCCGTCATGAGGAAATGTTGTAAATGTTTTCTCATACTTTTTAATGGATTAGTAAATAAAAGAGTGTAATGGATATTTCGGTTTCTTCATAGCGTGGTGTCGTGGTTCGCGGCACTAAGATCGGGGATTTTTCCGCTCCCGCCGGTGGGGTGGCGGAAGTTTCACAGGATTTTAACCCCCGGCAGCCTTTCGGGAAGGCTCTGAGATCCATGGTATGATGGGGTTTGTATAAAGTTGCGAGGGATACTCCGCGTGTGAGATACCCCTCGTCGTTGCGTATCGCAGTCCGTGCCCGGCGATAGCCGATGTCCGGTTTGCATACCTTCTCCCGCACCGTATCGGTGATGCAGGGTGCCGGTGGAAACCGTTATTTCCATAAAGCCGTCCATAATTTGCTTATACAAATTTAAACCAAATATTTCACAGCCGCAACAGAACACCGTAAATTTTGTTCAAATATTTTTCAACCTGTTGACGGGCACGGTCTTGCACGTTGCGGCACGTTCCTTGCTCAGCGGACGCGTATGCAGTCTTTCAAGGAACTATACTGGCGTTATTCGCTTTTCGTGCTGATCCTCGGACTGGGGGTCACGATCTTCATCGAGCTGACCCCGTTCCTGGGCGGGGTGCTGGGTGCCATGACGATCTACGTGCTGCTCCGGCGGCAGATGCATTACCTCACGGCTTGCCGCAAATGGCGGCGCAGCCTGGCCGCGTCGCTGCTGCTGGGCGAGGCGGTGCTGTGTTTCCTAGTGCCAATCAGCCTGATCGTCTGGATGGTCGTCAACCAGGTGCAGGACATCGCCCTCAAGCCCGAGTCGATCGTCGAGCCGCTCAAACACATCGCAGCGCTGATCCACGAAAAGACGGGATACAACCTTTGGCAGGAGAGGAATATCGCGTCGCTCGTGGGGGTGATCCCTCATTTGGGGCAGTGGGTGCTGGGCAGCATCATGGATTTCGGCATCAACATCGTCGTGCTGCTGTTCGTGCTCTATTTCATGCTCATCGGCGGCCTGCGCATGGAGGAGTACTGCCGCGAGATACTGCCTTTCAACCGCGACGTGGGCAGCAGCGTCATGCGCGAGGTGCACATGATCGTCCGCTCGAACGCCATCGGCATCCCCCTGCTGGCCGTCGTACAGGGCATCGTGGCGTTCGTAGGTTACCTGGTCTTCAACGCCCCGAGCCCGCTGTTCTGGGGCGTGCTGACCTGTTTCGCAACGATCATCCCCATCTTCGGAACGGCGCTCGTGTGGCTCCCGCTCGCGGGTTACATGGCACTTACGGGCGACTGGGGGCCGGCCATCGGGCTGCTCCTCTACGGCGGGCTGGTCGTGACGCACGTGGACAACGTCGTGCGGTTCATCATGCAGAAGAAGATGGCCGATACGCATCCGCTGGTGACGATCTTCGGCGTGTTCATCGGGCTGTCGCTCTTCGGGTTCATGGGGGTGATTTTCGGGCCGCTGATGCTCGAGATGTTCGTCTTCTGCGTCAATATCTTCAAGAAGAAATACCTCGACGGGACGTCGTACAAGCAGTTGTTCGTGCCCGAGCACGATATCCAGGCGTAGCCCGCCGGGGCGCTTCCGGGCGGGGTGCTTTTACGAAAAGTAACCGTTTCGGGTGATTTTTGTGAAAAATTCCTGTAAAATGGTTGGAATTTCAAATTGTTTATTATCTTTGTTATTGAAATAACAGTGGAAGCGGTAACAAGAACCCTTAATAAAAATATCACAATGGCGAGAAATCTCAAAATCAGAGACCTTACGTTGCGCGACGGACAGCAGTCCTCGTTCGCGACGCGCATGTCGCAGGCACAGGTAGACCGTTGCCTGTCCTTCTACAAGGATGCAAATTTCTATGCGATGGAGGTCTGGGGCGGTGCCGTGCCCGACTCGGTGATGCGTTATCTCAACGAGAATCCGTGGACGCGCCTGGAGACGATTTACAAGGCTGTGGGCAAGGTGTCGAAGCTCACGGCGCTTTCGCGCGGCCGTAACCTGTTCGGCTACGCGCCTTACCCCGACGACGTGATCGACGGCTTCTGCCGCAACGCGATCGAAAGCGGGCTGGGCATCATGCGTATCTTCGATGCCCTGAACGACGTGGACAACGTGAAATCGACGATCAAATACGTCAAGCAGTACGGCGGCATCGCCGACTGCGCCGTATGTTATACGGTCGACCCGAAATATCCCGAACCCTCCTTCATGCAGCGCCTGATGGGCAAGAAGCGGCCGCAGCCCGTCTTCACGGATGCCTATTTCCTCGACAAGGCCAAACAGATGGCCGCACTGGGCGCCGACATGATCACCATCAAGGACATGTCGGGCCTGATCCCGCCGCGCCGTGTCGCCACGCTGGTCAAGCTGTTCAAGAAGAACATCTCGATTCCGGTCGATTTCCATACCCACTGTACCCCCGGCTACGGCCTGGCTTCGGTGCTCGCGGCCATCGTGGCCGGCGTCGACATCGTCGATACCAACTGCTGGTATTTCGCCGAAGGCACGGGTGCCCCGGCCATCGAGCTGGTACACGTCTTCTGCAAGAAGCTCGGCGTTGATACCGGTGTGAACATGGAGGCCGTGGCCAAGATCAATACCCAGCTGCGCGAGATCCGCAAGGAGCTCAACCAGTCGGTATTCGGCGCGGACAAATCCGAGCCCAAGGCGTTCAACCCGCTGACCGACAAGCTGCCCGCCGAGATCGACGCCCTGTTCGACAAGGCTATTGCGGCCGCCAAAGCCGACGATGAGGACGCTACGATCGACGCCTGCCGCAAGATCGAGGCCTATTTCGGGTTCCCGGCTCCCAACGAACTGGTGCAAAAGGCCGAGATCCCCGGCGGCATGTACTCGAACATGGTCGCCCAGCTCAAGCAGCTCAAGGCCGAGGACATCCTGCCGCGCGCCATGGAGCTGATCCCCTCGGTGCGCCTGGCCGCAGGCCTGCCGCCGCTGGTGACCCCGACCTCGCAGATCGTCGGTGCGCAGGCCGTCAACTGCGCCCTCGACGAGAAGGCCGGGCGTCCGATGTACACCAACAAGAGCTCGCAGTTCGTCGGCCTGGTCAAGGGCGAGTACGGACACACGCCCGTGAAGATCGACCCCGAATTCCGCTTCAAGATTTGCGGCGTGCGTGAGGAGACGCCCTACGATACGTCGAAATACCAGATGCAGCCCAACCCCGAACTTCCCGAGGCCGGAGGCGTGAAGCTCGCCGCCAACGAGAAGGAAGTGCTGCTGCTCGAGCTGTTCCCGATGGTCGCCAAGACATTCCTCACGGACATGAAGGTCAAGGCTTACGCCGCGGCCAAACCCGCCGAGCCCAAGGCCGAGGAGAAGAAGGCCGAAGAGGTGAAGAAGGTCGTCATCACGGGCAATGCCGTGACGGCGCCGCTGCCCGGGCGTATCATCGAGCTGAAGGTCAAGGTGGGCGATACGGTCAAGGCCGGCGACGAGATCGCAATCCTGGAGGCCATGAAGATGGAGAATGCCGTGACGACCGATTATGCCGGCACGGTGAAGCAGGTGCTGGTGCAGCCCGGCGAGAACGTGGCGACCGACGCCGTACTGGTCGAGATCGGATGATCCCCATCGGCACATTCGTCCGAAGAATGGGCAGCTGGCTGTATGTCGGTTGCCCTTTTTCGTGCGGTTTTATTATAAAACAGTATATTTGTACCATCAAATAATTAAACCTTAGACTTATGGCATTTCTAAAAGAATTCAAGGAGTTCGCCCTCAAGGGGAATGTGATGGACATGGCCGTCGGTGTGATCATCGGCGGTGCATTCGGCAAAATCGTCTCGTCGTTGGTGAACGACATCCTGATGCCGCCGATCGGGGCGCTGATCGGCAATACCGATTTTTCGCAGCTGCGGCTCGATATTTCGAAGTTCCGGGACATGACTTCGAGTGCCGTGCATGCCGTCGGCGACGTCGTGACGGGCGGCGGCGAAGCCGCTGCAAAGGCGGCTACCGAGCCCGTTTACTGGAATTACGGCGCCTTCATCCAGCAGTGCATCGACTTTACGATCCTGGCATTCTGCGTCTTCCTGATGGTCAAGCTGATGAACCGCCTGATGCGGAAAAAGGAGGAGGCCGCCGCTCCGGCACCCGCTCCCGAACCCGCACCCACGAAGGAGGAGTTGCTGCTGACGGAAATCCGCGACCTGCTCAGGGAGCAGAAGAAATAATTACCCGATACGTGCAGCGGGCTGGCTGCCAAATGCAGCCAGCCCGCTTGTATTTGCGCGTGCCGGCCGTGCCTATGGGGTTGCGGCAAGGGAGGGGAACCCGCTGCCCAGCCCGGCGGTCTTATTGGTCGGACTCCTTTTTGTGCGTATACTCCTGTAATATATAAGTGGTGAAGATCGGGAACATCATCATTCCCAGCGTAGGCAGCAGGATGGTGATGACCTTGCCGATGGCCGTGACGGCGAATATCTCGGCGCCGACGGTCGTGACGTTCATCCAGGCCCACCACAGGGCGTTTCCGAAACCATGGAGTTTGTCATTGACGAATATTTCGTAGTCGTAGAAGACCAGTGCCGAGATATAGGTGAAAACCACGACCGTGAAGATGTAGGCCGTGAATAGCCGGCGGATTTTGTTGTCCACGAGCCATTGCACGACTACGTAGAGTGCCAGGAACGCCCGCATCAGCGGCATCACCCCGATCAGCATGGCCCAGTAGCGGGGGAGGTCTGCACCGCTCCAGGCCAGGATGTTCAGGTAGGGGATCGAGATCAGGAAGAACAGAATGTTCCGCCCGAAGAAGCGCCCTTTACGTTCGGCCGCCGCCCAGCGTACGAAAAAATCGCACAGGAAAAGGATGCAGACCACCAGCTGCACGGTCAGGTAGCTCTGCGAAAAACGGGTGTGGTCTCCGCCGATGATTTCCCACGAGACCGCGGCGAGCAGGACTACGCCGGCAATTACTTTGAGTATGCTCAGGGAATTGGCGATTTCGTTGCGTGATGTGTCTGTCAGCGGCATGTCATTCTGTTTGCCCACAGGCGGGCAAAATCGGTGCCAAAGCCCCGGAGTCTGAATTTTCCGGTGATTTTTTGCCGAAAGATTTTGCATGAATAAAAAATTCTATTACCTTTGCACTCGCTTTGATGCAATGGCGGGTTAGCTCAGCTGGTTAGAGCGCATGATTCATAATCATGAGGTCCCGAGTTCAAGTCTCGGATCCGCTACAAAATACAAAGGGACACTTGTACGCCAGGTGTCCCTTTTTTGTTCCCCGCCTCTCCTCGTCTACCGATCTTCGCACAACCCTTTGTCCCGCCCCGTTCGGCTGTGTCCGTCCGCCCTGTTTTATTTTGCCGCGGCCGGCGAATCCGGGAAGGCATCTTGCTTTGTCCCGGAGGGAGTATTTTAAAAATTTCTTATGTCGCATGAAATCAGTTGGTTATATTTTATTACCAAAAAAATATTACTTTGGGAGGTTCTTTTATTAACTTTTTTTACTCAAAAAACATTGTAATAATAAATATTATTACTACATTCGTGTGGAGATAATGTCGTATTTATATTTTTAAAATGGATTGTTATATTATATAAGTGTGATACTTGTGGTATGACATTCCTATTGTAAAATTAATTGCTTGTATCGAGATTATCCCTGAATAAATTTCTTAAAATACCCGAAGGTGAACTAACCCATAATTATTCAATCTAAAATACCTGATTATGAAAAAACTTTTTACCCCCCCCCTGTTGGCCGCGTTGTTGTGCTGCATGGGTGCATTTCTTATTGCCTCGTGTTCGGACGACGATGAAAAATGGCCCTCGGAAGTCTCCCAACCTTTCGTTTCCGTGACGGCTGCCGACGGCGATGCGACGATCACCGCCGTCATTTCGGATGCGGACAAGACCATCACGTTCGGGGAGTTCCAGAATATGACCGACCTATCCAAGGTGACGGTTACGTTCGATATGACCTGGGGTGCTATCCTCAAAACGCCCGGCACGGCGACCGCCGAGGTTAACCTCACGTCCCCTTACAGCGTTGTTGTGAACGTGGGCTACCTCCACGAAGAAACCTACCTGATGTCGGCCAAGCCCAAGGATATTCCCAACCCGATCCTTTCGGCGAAGGTCGGGGACGAAGAGGCTGTCATCGCCGGCAACACCATCACGATCGCTTATAAGACGGGCATGAATGTCAATGCCATGGTATTCGACATCGAGCTGGTGCCGGGCGCTTCCCTGAAGTCCCCCGAGAACAAGACGTTCGACCTCGAATTCGCCGACGGGACGCTGGTGGTCACCTACGGCGGGACGGACTACACCTATGTCGTCAAACAGACCGGCTATACCGATCCCCTGCTGAGCCAGGGATGGACGGACGAGACGGGAAGTTTCGGCACGCTGCCCAAATATATCAAGGTCTATAAGACCACGAAGCTGAACGGCGTCGACAATAATATCGCTTACATCGCCATCATGGGCCCGCAGTCGACGATGGGCGTTGTCGGCAACGGCTCCGATCTTAAGACGATTCAGGAGCTCGAAAGTTTGGACGGCAGCTGGAACGTATACCTGGTCGGTGTATCTTCTGCCGGTACCGCAGTTCAGACCATCATCCGTGACGGACAGTTCGTTCAGGATCCTCATGCCATCAATTCGTTCGCTACGATCGGACAGGATAACAACGGTGCTTACAAGATGGCCTGGTCGCAGAAGTTCGATGGTAAACTCTATGCATTCCCGTTCAGGGACGGCAGTAGTTTCACGGCTCGGGTTCAGAGCGACGGTACCGTGTGGGATGCAAAGACGGCCGTTTCCGGAATCCCGATGGTTTTGTGGAACGGGAATGTCCTAACCGAAGCGCAGACGATCTGCAACGACGGTAGTAACAGCGGTTGGTATGCCAACAATCCCGCGTATGCACGTGCTGCGGTCGGTGTCACGGCCCAGGGTAAGGTCTTCGCATTCTGCGGCCAGCAGGTCGAGGGCAGCGTCGGCGTTTCGATGCTCGACCTGGCCAAGGTCATGAAGGAGCTGGGCTGCGTCTCCGCCATGTCGTTCGAAGGCTCCAGTTCGCCCAACATGCGTGTCAACAAGCATGAAACCGTACTCAACTCCAAGGCCGCTTCGGGCAGCGCCGAGAAGGGCATGCAGTGCGCATTGGTCTTCAAGTAACGGCGTGCTGCCGCCCGTTGGACGGCGGCATGGTGAATAAACGGGCCGGCATGTCGGAAGACATGCCGGCTTTTTCCATGCGCTGCGCCGTGGGGATCATGCTCATTCTGCTCCCGGGCGGTGTGCCGTTTTTTCAGCTGTGGCGACGCGCCAGCTCCGCTTCGAGGTTGGCGATCGAGCATCCGGTGGCTTCGAGCAGCACCAGCAGGTGGTATATCAGGTCGGAGGCTTCGTAGACCATCGCCTCACGGTTGCCCGCCACGGCTTCGATCACGGTTTCCACGGCCTCTTCACCCACTTTCTGTGCGATCTTGTTCACGCCGCGGTTGAAGAGTTTGCTCGTGTAGGAGCCCTCGGGCATCTCGGCATGGCGCCTTTGGATGACGCCCTGTAGGTAGCGGATGAAACCTTCCGTCCCGGCGGCGGCCCCGTCGAAACAGCTTGCCGCCCCGGTGTGGCAGGTCGGGCCGTGGGGGATGGCGCGTATGAGGAGCGTGTCGTTGTCGCAGTCGGCGGTGACCGATACGATGTCGAGGTAGTTGCCGCTCGTTTCGCCTTTTGTCCAGAGGCGGTGGCGCGTGCGGCTGTAAAAGGTGACGCGGCCTTCGGCAAGGCTCTTTTCGTAAGCCTCCCGGTTCATGTAGCCGAGCATCAGCACCCGCAGGGTGCGCGCGTCCTGTATGATGGCGGGGATCAGTCCGTCGGCCTGCTTCGCGGCGTCGAGCGCCTCGAAGGGTTTTGCTGTGATTTCCATGGTGTCTATTGTCTTACGTTGATATTCAGCCGGTGCAATTCCCGTTTGAGCACGGGGATCGGGATTTCGTTGTAGTGGAAGATGCTTGCCGCGAGCGCCGCGTCGGCACGGCCGAGCGTCAGCACGTCGGCAATGTGCCGCACCGATCCTGCGCCGCCCGAGGCGATGATGGGGATGGGCAGCTCGGCCAGCCGTGCGAAGGTCTCGCACGGGTAGCCGTCGTGCGTGCCGTCGTGATCCATCGAGGTGAAGAGCAGCTCGCCCGCGCCCCGCTGACAGACTTCGTGCGCCCATGCGAAAAGCTCGCGGTCGGTCATGCGCTTGCCGCCGTGGGTCGTGACGCGCCATACGCCGTCGGTCATCCGCGCGTCGATGGCCGCGACGACGAACTGCGACCCGTATTTCGACGCGATGGCGTCGATCAGCGCAGGGTCGCGTACGGCGGCGCTGTTGACGGTGACCTTGTCCGCCCCGGCGTCGAGCAGCCGCCCGGCGTCGGCGACCGATGCGATGCCGCCGCCCACGGTGAACGGGATGTCGATGCGTTCGGCGATTCGGGCGACCAGCTCCGTGAAGGTCTGCCGCCCCTCTTCCGTGGCGCTGATGTCGAGGTATACCAGTTCGTCGGCCCCTTCGGCGGCGTATTTCGCCCCCAGCTCCACCGGGTCGCCGACGTTGCGCAGCCCGACGAAATTGATGCCCTTGACGGTCTGTCCCTCGCGGATGTCGAGGCAGGGGATTATGCGTTTGGCAAGCATCTTTTCAGTTCTTCGAGGGTGATACGTCCTTCGTAGAGGGCTTTGCCGACGATTACGCTGCGCAGCCCCGCGCCGTCGAGCGCCTCGATGTCGGCCATCGAGGCGATGCCGCCGCTCACGGTGATTTCCACCCCGGGGAACTGCCCCTGCAACCCAGCGTAGAATTCCGCCGAGGTGCCGCACAGCATCCCGTCGCGGGCGATGTCGGTGCAGATGACCTGCGCGAGCCCCTGCGGTGCGAAGCGGGCGATAAGCTCCTGTGCCGTCATTTCGGATCGCTCCGTCCACCCCTGTACGGCCGCCGCGCCGTCGCGGATGTCGGCGCCCAGGATCAGCTTCCCGCCGCCGAATTCGGCGAGCCATTCGGCGAACGATTCCGGTTCGCGCACGGCGATGCTGCCGCAGATGGCGCGGCTGGCGCCTGCGCCGAATACGCTGCGCAGTGCCCCGCGGCTTTTGATTCCACCGCCGTACTGTACTTCGAGCGTGGTTTTCGTCGCCACGCGTTCCAGCACGGCGAGGTTGCGGGGCTCCGACGCCTTGGCGCCGTCGAGGTCGACCATGTGTAGCCGGCGGATGCCCGCCTCTTCGAAGCGTTGCGCCGCTTTCAGCGGGTCGCGGTAGTAGGTCGTCCGGCGGCCGTAGTCGCCCTGCGTCAGGCGCACGCAGGCGCCGCCGATGATGTCCGTTGCGGGTATGATTTCGATTTTCATGTCGTCAGAGTTTTAGGAAATTGCGTAGTATCCGCTCGCCCGCCCGCCCGCTCTTTTCGGGGTGGAACTGCGTGCCGAAGAAATTGCCGCGCCCCAGGGCGGCGCTGAAGATCCCTCCGTAGTCGGTTTGGGCGATCGTGGCGTCGCACGCCTGCGCCGCGAAGGAGTGGACATAGTAGAGGTAGGTGTCTTCGCCGAGGCCGTCGAAAAGCGGGCTGCGGAGCCTGCCGACGGTGTCCCAGCCTACGTGGGGAATCTTCAGCGGATTTTCCCCGCCTCTCAGCCGCACGACGTGCGCGGGGAAGATGCCCAGGCAGCGGGTGTCTCCCTCCTCGCTGTCCAGGCACATCAGCTGCATGCCGATGCAGATGCCCAGTACGGGTTGCGTCAGGGTGGGGATGAGCGCATCCAGTCCCCGTTCGCGGAGTTTGGCCATTGCCGACGAGGCTTCGCCCACGCCCGGGAGGAGCACCCTGTCCGCCTGCCGCAGCACCGCGGCGTCGGACGTGACCGTAAATTCGGCGCCGATGCGCCGCAGGGCATTGGCCACCGAACGCAGGTTGCTCGTATCGTAATCCGTGATCGCTATCATAGTATGCCTTTGCTGCTGGGTATGTCGTATCCGAAGCCGGTGCGTGCCACGGCCATGCGCAGCGCACGGGCGAAAGCCTTGAAGATCGCCTCGGCCTTGTGGTGGTCGTTCCCGCCGCGCGCCGAAATCTGCAGGTTGCAGCGTGCCGCGCAGCAGAGCGAGTGGAAAAAGTGGCGGAACATCTCCGTCGGGACGTCCCCGACCCGCTCGCGGCGGAATTCGGCGTCCCATTCGAAGTCGATGCGCCCCCCGAAGTCGAGCAGTACCAGCGCCCGGCAGTCGTCCATCGGCAGTGCGAAGCCGTAGCGGCCGATGCCCGCCTTCGACCCCAGGGCGCGGTCGATGGCCTCGCCCAGCACGATCGCCACGTCTTCCATCGTGTGGTGCTCGTCGATGTCCAGGTCGCCGTGCGCTTCCACCGTGAGCGACACCCCGCCGTGGTGGGCGATCTGGGCCAGCATGTGATCCAGGAACCGCAGCCCGGTGGAAATCCCGTCGCCGGGGGCGGCCTCGCAGGTGCCGAAGCCCCGGCCGTCGAGGTCTATGCGTACGGTGATCTGCGTTTCGCGCGTTTCGCGCGTCACGACGACCCGCCGTTCCCCGCGGCGGATGTATTCCGCGATCTCGGCCCACGAGTCCGTGATGAGCACGCATGCCTCTTCCGCGCCCGCTTCCCGCAGCATCCTGCGCCCTTCGGCGGCAGGCGCCAAAAGGATGCCCTGCGCCCCGAGGTTGCGCGCCAGCAGGATGTCGGTCGCCCGGTCGCCCACGACGTAGCTCGCCCCGAGGTCGTACGACCCGTCCGTGTAGCGGCCGAACATGCCCGTACGGGGTTTGCGCGTCGGGGCGTCGTCGCTTTCGAACGTGCGGTCGATAAGCATGTCGTCGAAGGCGACGCCTTCGCCTGCGAGCGTGCGCAGCATTTTTTCGTGCGGCGGCCGGAAATCCTCCTCCGGAAAGGCCTCCGTGCCCAGCCCGTCCTGGTTCGTCGCCATCACCAGCTCGAAATCCAGCCCCCGGAGCGTCCGGAGCGCCGAGATCGCACCGGGTATGAATTCCAGCTTTTCGAGGCTGTCGACCTGGTAATCCGCGGGCGGCTCCGCGATCACGGTGCCGTCGCGGTCTATGAAGAGCGCTTTTTTCATGGGCGGAAATTTTTGACGGTTTCCAACATGCGGTCGTTCTCCTCCGGGCGCCCGACCGTGATGCGCAGGCAGCCTTCGCAACCTGCGATCCGCGAACGGTTGCGGACGATGACCCCCGCAGCGACCAGCTCCCGGTACAACGGGTCGGGTGCCGCGGTCTTTACCAGCAGGAAGTTGGCTTCCGACGGGTAGACCTGTCCGATGCAGGAGCATGCCGCGAGTGCCGACGCCAGGCGCGAGCGTTCGGCGCGGATCGCCGCCACCTCGGCCGAGATGTCCCTGCGGAGCGATTCCGCGACGGCCCGCTGCGTGAGCGTGTTGATGTTGTAAGGGTATTTCACCCGGCCGAAGAGGGCGGCGATCTCCTCCGAAGCGAAAGCCAGTCCGAGCCGCAGCCCGGCCATGCCCCACGCCTTGGAGAGCGTCTGGAGGACGATCAGGTTCGGAAACTCGCCGAGCCGCGGCAGGAACCCGCCGCCGTCGGCGAAGTCGATGTAGGCTTCGTCCAGCACGACGATGCCGTCGAAGCGGCGGAGCAGGCTTTCGATCTCCTGCGCCGGGAACGCATTGCCCGTGGGGTTGTTGGGCGAGCAGAGCCATATCAGCTTCGTGCGCTCGTCGGCTGCCGCCAGCAGCGCCCCGACCGGGAGCGAGTAGCCGGCTCCCAGCGGCACTTCGCGCATCTGCACGTCGTTCGTCGCAGCCGCCACGCGGTACATCCCGTAGGTCGGGGCGATCGACACGGCGTTGTCCAGCCCCGGCCGGCAGAAGATCCGGAATGCGAGGTCGATGGCCTCGTCGCTGCCGTTGCCGATGAAGATCCGCCCGGCGTCCACGCCTTTCAGTTCCGCGATCAGGGCTTTCAGCGCCCGCTGGTGCGGGTCGGGGTAACGGTTCACGCCGTTGTCGTAGGGGCTTTCGTTGGCGTCGAGCCATACGTCGATCCCGCCGCCCGCATATTCGTCGCGGGCCGTGGAGTAGGGTTGCAGCGCCTGGATGTTGGGGCGCACCAACTGCGACAGCGGTTTCATAGTATCCCTCCTTTCATCCGGACGCGCACGGCGTTGGCGTGTGCGTCGAGCCCTTCCGCCTCGGCCATGGCCGTGATTGCGGGCGCCAGCGCGTCGAGCCCGTCGCGCGTCAGCTCCTGGAATGTGATCTTGCGCATGAAACTGTCGACGTTCACCCCGCTGCAGGCACGGGCCCAGCCGCCCGTGGGCAGCGTGTGGTTGGTGCCCGAGGCGTAGTCCCCGGCGCTTTCGGGCGAGTAGTTGCCGATGAAGACGCTGCCCGCGGCCGTGATCTTGGCGGCGATGCCCCATGCGTCGCGCATCGAGACGATCAGGTGCTCCGGGGCATAGGCGTTGGCGAACGCAATCTGCTTGTATTCCTCGTCGAATAATACGATCCGACTGTTGGCCAGCGAATTGCGGATCGCCTCGCCGCGGCTGAGGTACCGGATCTGCTCCTCGACGGCCCGGGTTACCTGCCGTGCGAAACGCTCCGTACGGCAGACCAGGATGGCCTGGCTGTCGTCCCCGTGCTCGGCCTGCGACAGCAGGTCTGCGGCGACGAATTCCGCCCGGGCGCTGTTGTCGGCCAGCACCATCACCTCCGAAGGGCCTGCCGGCAGGTCTACGGCCACGGCCTCGGTGCTTACCAGCTGCTTGGCGCGGGTGACGTACCGGTTTCCCGGGCCGAAGATTTTTTCCACGTGCGGGATGCTTTCCGTGCCGTAGGCCATGGCCGCCACGGCCTGTGCCCCGCCGACGGCGAAGATGCGGTCGACGCCGCACAGGTCGGCGGCGAAAAGCACCTCGGGGGCGATCTTCCCGCCGCGTCCAGCCGGGGTGCAGAGTACGACCTCGCCGCACCCGGCGATCCGGGCGGGGAGGGCGAGCATCAGCACCGTCGAGAAGAGCGGGGCATTGCCGCCCGGGACGTAGAGCCCCACGCGGCCGATGGCTACGGCACGCTGCACGCACCGCACGCCGGGCATCACTTCGATGTCGACCTGCGGCGGGAGCTGTGCCCTGTGGAAGGCTTCGATATTGGACTTGGCGATCGCCAGCGCCGTCTTGAGCCGTTGCGGCACGGCTTTGGCCGCTTCGGTGCGCTGTCTGCGGGAAACCTCGAACCTCTCGGGGACGTAACCTTCGATGCGGGCCACGAGGTCGCGCAGCGCCTTGTCGCCGCCCGTGCGCACCTGTGAGAGGATGGCGGCGACCCGTTCCGTGATTTCGCCCTCCTGTCGCGTGCAGCGGGCCGTGAGGGCCGGCCATTCACGGCGCGGCGGGTTGTTGTGGATTTTCAGCATTTCCATATCCGGGTGTTTTTCGGGGTCAGCGGATCATGTTTTCGAGCGTCAGCACCAGGATGTCCTCCGCGCCGATCTCCTTGAGCCGTTCGATGCGTTCCCAGAGCTGGGATTCGCTGATCACGGCGTGTATCGAACACCATCCCTCCTGTGCCAGCGGCAGGATCGTGGGGCTGCGCATGCCGGGCAGGATGACGATCGCTTCCTGGAGTTTCTCCGCCGGGAGGTTCATCAGCACGTATTTCATGCCCCGGCTTTCGAGGATGGAGTTGAAGCGGAAGGTGAGCTGTGCCGTTTCACGGCGCTTCGCCTCGTCCATTTCCGGGTTGGCGATCAGCACCGCCTCGGAATAAAAGACCTTCTCGACTTCGACCAGCCCGTTCGAGATGAGCGTGCCGCCCGACGATACGATGTCGAAGATCGCGTCGGACATCCCGACCGCCGGGGCGATCTCCACCGAGCCCTCGATGGTGTGTATTTCGGCGTCGATGCCCTTTTCGGCGAAGAATCGCGTGAGGATGTTGGGGTAGGAGGTGGCGACGCGCTTGCCGCGGAAATAATCCAGCCCTTCGTATGCCACCGTGCGTTCCACGGCCAGCGAGATGCGGCAGTTCCCGAACCCGAGATCCATCGCCTGCTCTACGCGGAATCCTTTCTCCGCCACTTCGTTCAGCCCCACGATGCCCAGGTCGGCGACGCCCATCGCCACGGCCTGCGGGATGTCGTCGTCGCGCAGGTAGAGCACTTCCAGCGGGAAGCCCCCGGCGCGCGAGATGAGTTTGCGTTTGCTTTCGGCGACGCGGATGCCCGCCTCGGAGAGCAGTTCGATGCTCTGTTCGTTGAGTCGGCCCTTGGCCTGGATTGCGATTCTCAGCATTTTTTTTGTCGATTTTGGCACACCGCCCGCGGCATAAGCACGAAAAAAGCCCACCCGCAGGGGGTGAGCTTCGTATATACTTTTGTTAAACTTATGGTTCCGTTTACATGTACATATCCGTCTTACCCCTTCGGAAAGTGGTGATGGTGGTGATGGATATGGTGAAATATTGTCATATATGCTGTCGTTGGGACAAATGTATCTATTTTGTCCGAAAAAACAAAATTCCAAGTAAAATTTTTTAATATATTTTCAAAACCAGCCCTGAACACCCTCGGCGCGATCTTCGTCTGTTCCGTGCGGCCTGTCCCCGGTAGCGTGCGGCCGGTGCATGGAGTTTGCAGAAATTGCACGTCCGGCGTCCGGATGTTTGCAATGCCGGTATTTGTGCCCTGCTGCCGGTCGTCTTCACCGTGTCCGTTTTTTTGCTATTTTTGTCTGCCGGCGGACGGTTTCAGTGGGGCAGTTCGGCGCTTCGGTTTTACCTGTTGCCCCTGCTGCCGTGATTCCCGTGGGGTGGTTGCGGCCGCTCCGGGGGCGGGGCGGGCGGCGGGAGGAAAGTCCGGGGCTTATTCATCCGCTTCGCCGTATACCTTGCCGCGCAGTGCGTCGTCCGAATAGACGTGCAGGCTGTGCCCCGTGGGGCTCAGGCAGGTGATGCGGTGTATGTGGTTGTCGAAACACCCCGGTTTCCCGATTGCGAAGAACGCGCACGGGGCTTCGACCTCGGCGCTCTGCACCGGACGTGCCGTGCCGCCGCCTGCGGGTTCGAAGATTTCGAGCCGGAACCTGCCGTCGGCGAAGTGGTAGCCTGCGAATTGCGGGTGGGCGTGGATGCTCGTGCGGTTGCCCTCCTGCCAGCTCATCACGATCGCCTCCCATCCCGTTTCCGGCGATCGGCCCAGGTAGGTGCGGCGGTAGGCCGTCGCGGAATAGTCGTCGAATTCCGTCAGCGGGTGCCCCTCGAGCCAGCCGAGCACGTAGCCCTGTATTCGCTCGCCCAATGCGTCGTCGACGGGGTTCCTGCCGATGATCCCCAGCAGTCCGGTAAAAAACTCCCCGTACACGGCTGTGCAGGCCGAAGCCTCCTGCAAATCCTCCGCGAGTGTCGTCGCATGTCGTTCCTGTTTCATGGTGTTGTCCGTTTGGTGCAAAGATAGCTGGCCGCCCCGTGCAAACCTTCAGTAAAAATACTTATTCCTGCGCTGCGTGTCGGTTTCCTGGGTGTGCGGGCGCTGCGCGGCGTCTCTGCCGGGCGCCCTGCTTCCGGATCCTGACAACGTTGCCGCCCGCCAGCCGTCGCGCCATCGGATTGTTGCTGCCTTGCCTTTGCCCGGGCGGCCTTTCCGGTCGCTTTGCCGTTCGTTCTCCCGTTTACCCTGGCCGTTTTTTCCGGCACGGCCCCCGGGCGGGCGCAAGCCGTTCCCCGATGTCGTTTTTTACGGAAAAATGCCCTGCGGTTGCCGCCGTACAGCCTTTTTTGCTATATTTGTAACTTAAATCCGAACGCTGACTCCGCTTATGACACCTTTCGCCGTTATCACCACCGTATTGGGCTATATAGCCGTACTTTTTGTCGTCGCCTGGCTCTCGGGCCGGAGTGCCGACAATGCCGGGTTCTTCACCGGCAACCGGAGCACGCCGTGGTATATGGCAGCCTTCGCCATGATCGGGGCTGCAATCTCGGGCGTGACTTTCATCTCGGTGCCGGGTTCGGTCGCCGTCGATTCCTTCTCCTACATGCAGATGGTCGCCGGTTTCACCGTGGGGCAGCTGGTCGTTGCGTTCCTGCTCATCCCGACCTTCTACCGCCTCCGGGTGGTGTCGCTCTACGAATACCTCGACGGGCGCTTCGGCATCCTCTCGCACCATACCGGGGCGTGGTTCTTCTTCGTGTCGAAGATGCTGGGTGCCGCGCTGCGTGTCTACGTGGTCTGCGCCGTCATGCAACTGCTGGTTTTCAGCCACTACGGGCTGCCGTTCTGGCTCAATGCGCTGGTGACGATGCTCTTCGTCTGGCTCTATACGCAGCAGGGGGGTGTCAAGTCGCTCATCTGGACGGATACGCTCAAGACTTTCTGCCTGGTGGGCAGCCTCGTGCTGTCGATCGTCTTCATCATGCAGGCGCTCGGCATGTCGTTCGGCGAAATGACCCGCGAGGTCGCCGCGTCGCCCTATTCGCGGGTGTTTTTCTTCGACGACCCCTCCTCCGACCGCTATTTCTGGAAGATGTTTCTCGCGGGCGTCGTGCTGCTGATCTCCATGACGGGGCTCGACCAGGACATGATGCAGCGGAACCTGAGCTGCGCCACGCCGCGCGATTCGCAGAAAAACATCGTCCTGACGGCCGTCAGCCAGATATTCGTCATCTTCCTGTTCCTCGTGCTGGGTGTGCTGCTCTACATTTACATCGGCCGCACCGGCCTTGCCGTGCCCGCAAAGGGCGACCAGGTATTCTCGCTGGTGGCTGTCGAGGGCGGATTGCCGGTATTTGTTGGCATACTGTTTGTTGTGGGGCTTATTTCGAGTACTTATTCAGCTGCCGGTTCGGCGCTTACGGCCCTTACGACCTCGTTCACGGTCGACATCCTGCAAGGCACCAGGCGCTACGGCGACGAACGCCTTACCCGCATCCGGAAGGGCGTGCACGTCGGCATGGCCGTCGGCATGGCGCTGGTGATCCTCGGCTTCGAATACCTGGCCGACGACAGCGTCATCAACCTCGTCTACAAGGTTGCCAGCTATACCTACGGGCCGATCCTGGGGATGTTCGCCTTCGGGATGTTCACGCGCCTGAGGATCCGCGACGGCTGGATGCCCGTGGTCGCCGTCGCCGCCCCCGTGCTGAGCGCCCTCGTGCAATACTGGGCGCGCGAGGCGTGGGACTACCGGATCGGGTTCGAACTTTTGATTTACAATGCCGTCTTTACCATGGCCGGCATGTTGTTGCTTGCCAAGAAGAATGAAAACTAAATTCCTGTCGTTTTTTCTGCTGCTCTGCTTCGGCTGGCAGCAAGCCCCGGCCGCCGGGGTCGACGCCGCGACCCGCCGCGAGATCGGCCGTACATTGTCGCGTATCGTCGCCCGTGAGGTTTCGGGCGGCTTTGTCCGGATCGAGGGCGTGGACGCCTCGCGCAAGCGGGTGCGCATCTACACCTCGGTGGGGCTTTCCTATTACCCGTTCCGCGAGCAGAACCTGCGGGCCATGTACGACTCGGTGCGTGCCGTCCTGCCGCCGGAGTACCGCAAGGCCTCCATCGAGCTTTATTCCGACAAGCGCGAAGTTCGGGGGCTGATCCCGATGGCCTACCGCACCGATGCCGAGTTCAGGAAACTGCTGCGCAAGAAGACGGTCGTGCCCTTCGTCAACCGTTCGCAGCGGCCGCTCGTCGTCCGCCAGTCCTCGCCCGCAGCTCCCGCGCAGGGACTTGCCGGACGCCATATCGCGCTGTGGCAGAGCCACGGACGCTATTTCGACCAGCCTGCGAACCGCTGGAAATGGCAGCGTTCGCGGCTGTGGATGACCTGCGAAGACCTCTATACCCAGAGCTATGTGCTGCCTTACCTGGTGCCTATGCTCGAAAATGCGGGTGCCTGCGTGATGCTGCCCCGCGAACGCGACGTGCAGAAATACGAGGTGTTGGCCGACAACGATGCCGCCGGGCAATACGCCGAGACGGACGGCCCCGAGAAATGGCAGGCGGGCGGCGTCGGGTTCGCGCATACGCGACAGGTATACCGCACCGGCGAAAACCCTTTCCGGGACGGTACGACGCGCCGCGTACGGACGGTCGCCGGGGGTGCCGAGAGCCGTGCCGCGTGGCGTGCCTCCATCCCCGAGCGGGGTGAATACGCCGTCTATGTAAGCTATGAAACGGTACACGGAAGTGCCGACGACGCGCAGTATACGGTGCATCACCTCGGCGGCGAGAGTACGTTCGCCGTGAACCAGACGATGGGCGGCGGGACATGGATTTACCTCGGGCATTTCCTCTTCGGGCCGGGTGAGCAGCCGGTCGTGACGCTCACCAACCGCTCGCGGCAGGCAGGACGTATCGTCACGGCCGACGCCGTGAAGGTCGGCGGCGGCTACGGTAATGTCGCCCGCTCGGTCAGCGATTCGCTGCGCCGTCCCGGCGTCGAATATGCCGAGGAGACGAGCGGCTATCCCCGTTTCTGCGAGGGCGCCCGCTACTGGCTCCAGTGGGCGGGGTTCGACCCGAAGGTATACACCCCGAAGGAGAACGCCGACGATTATAAGGACGATTACATGTCGCGCGCCCACTGGGTCAATGCCCTGATGGGCGGTTCGGAGCGGATGCCCGACAGCACGGGGCTGCGGATTCCGGTCGACATGGCGCTGGCCTTCCATTCCGATGCGGGCGTGCGGCTCAACGACGAGACCATCGGCACGCTGGGCATCTTCTATACCCGCGAGAACAAGGGGCGTTTCGAGGGCGGTGCCGACCGCTATCGTTCGCGCGACCTGACGGACATCGTCATGACGCAGATCGTCTCCGACATCCGCCGTACCTGCGAACCCGAATGGAACCGCCGCGGGCTCTGGAACCGCGCCTATTACGAAGCGCGCGTGCCGGGTGCCCCGACCATGCTGCTCGAACTGCTCTCGCACCAGAATTTCGCAGACATGCGCTATGGCAGTGACCCGCGCTTCAAGTTCCTCGTGAGTCGCGCCATCTATAAGGGTATCTTGCAGTATATCAGTTCGCAGTACGGATTACCTTATGTGGTGCAGCCGCTCCCCGTGGAGGCTCTTTCCACGCACTTCGCCGGGGAGGGAAAGGTGGCTGTCTCCTGGTCGCCGGTGATCGACTCGCTCGAAGTCACTGCCGCCCCGACGGGTTATGTGGTCTATACGCGCATCGACGACGGCGGCTTCGACAACGGCCGCTATACCGACAAGCCCTATTTGCTCTCCGAGCAAGAACCGGGGCGCATTTACAGCTATAAGGTGACCGCCGTGAACGAAGGCGGGGAGAGTTTTCCCAGCGAGGTCGTCGCCGCCTGCCGTATCCCCGGCGGGAAAGGGAACGTGTTGGTCGTAAACGGATTCGAGCGCATCAGCGCTCCGCTGAGCATGCGCCGCGATTCGCTGGCCGGGTTCTATACCGAGCTCGACGGCGGGGTGCCCGACAAACAGGACATTTCGTTCATCGGCGGGCAGCAGGTGTTCGACCTGGCGATGGCCAGGTGCGAGGTCGACAGCATCGCCCTCGGCGCCTGCAACTGTGACTACGAGACGGAGGTAATCGGCGGCAATACGTTCGACTATCCCTATGTGCACGGCCGTTCCATAGCCCGGGCGGGCTATTCGTTCTGCTCGGCCTCGGTGCGGGCGGTGGAGGATCGCGGCGTGTCATTGGAGGAGTATTCCGCAGTCGACCTGATTCTGGGAAAACAGCGCTCCGTGACTATCGGGCGCGGTGTGGCGGGGTATGCGTTCAAAACGTTTTCGCCTGAATTGCAGGATGTCCTGAGACGCTATATGGCCGGTGACGGAGCCCTTTTCGTGTCGGGCAGCTACGTGGCGACCGACCTCTGGACGGGCGGGGAGGCCACCGGTGAAGACCGCGCTTTTGCCGAGGAGGTGTTGCACTACACCTACGACGGCGACCAGGCCGCCGACCGCAACCGGGTGCGGGTCGTGACTTCGCATGCGGGTTTTTCGCGCGACGAGTACCGCTATGTCAACGATTTCCGCCCCGACCGATACCGGGTCGAACGGGTCGATGCCCTGAGACCCGCGGGTGGCGGGGCTTTCCCTGTGATGCGCTATGTGGACAACAACCGCTGCGCGGGCGTGGCCTGCGCGGACAGCCGCACGTTCGTCATGGGCTTTCCGTTCGAAGCCCTCGAGAGCGATGTGCAGCGCGACCGGCTGATGGCCGACATACTGGGGTTCCTGCTTGGCGGGAAGAGCGGAGGGGACGATTAGCCGGCCGTGCGGCCGGCCTCCGGCGCCGGTTTTGCGGCGGTTACGCTCCGGCTGTGGCGCCCCAAGCGCCGTGTGCCGCCCGGCGGAGCGCCCCGAAAGAGGACGGACAAACGATTGTTTTTTGTAAAATAGATAAATTATGTCACTCGAACAACAGATTTCGAAAGGTATCATGGAGGCCATGAAGGCCAAGGATACCGTGCGCCTGGGCGCATTGCGCAATGCCAAGAAGTATATCATCGAGGCCAAGACCGCGGGCCCGGAAATCGCCGAACTGCCCGATGCCGACGTACTGAAAATCATCTCCAAACTGGCCAAGCAGGGTGCCGATTCCGCCGCGATCTTCACAGAGCAGAACCGCCCCGACCTCGCGGCCGAGGAGTTGGCGCAGGTCGCCGTCTTCCAGGAGTTCCTGCCCCGGCAGCTTACGCCCGAAGAGCTGGAGGCCGAGGTCAGGGCCGTGATCGCCGAGGTCGGCGCCACGTCGGTGACGCAGATGGGCAAGGTGATGGGCGTGGTCACGAAGAAACTCGCCGGACGTGCCGACGGCAAGGATATTTCGGCCAAGGTCAGGGAACTGCTTTCGTAAGGCCGGTGTGCCGATGAAGCGCCTGCTGTTTGTCCTGTGCAGTCTGGTCGCGGTGCAGGAGGTCTGCGCACGGCGTCCTGCCGTGCGGTTCGACCTGCCCTATACAGTCGAGCACGGCAAATATGTCGTGGTGCTCGGCACGCCTGCGGGCCCCCGCCGGTTTATCTTCGACACCGGGGCGTCGGGCACCTGCATCAGCGAATCGCTGCGCTGCGAACTGGGTGCCGAGACCGTGAAAACCCAAAAAGTCCGCGATTTCGAGGGCCATGTCGTCCCCATCGACCTGGTTCGGCTCGACAGCCTGCGGATGGGCGACGCGCTTTTCCGCGACCATCCGGTGCTGGTCATGCCCGACACTTCGCAGGTCTTCGCCTGCCTGCGGGTCGACGGCATTGCGGGGTGCGACCTGCTGCGCTGGTGCGCCGTCCGCATGCCCAATGCCGACTCGACAATCACCGTCACGGACGATGTCCGCAGGCTGGGGCTGCCCCGCGGCCGACGCATGTCGCGCATGGAACTGGGCGGCGGATGCCCGTTCCTGCCGGTGACATGCCGCAACGGCGACAGGCAGGCCCGGATGTACGTCAAATTCGACACCGGCTCGGCGGGTTATTTCCATTTCTCCTATGCCGATTCCGGCGATGCGCCCCCGCCCCTGTGGTTCATCGACAGCCTGCGCTGGGCCGACGGATATGCGTCGGCTATCGGCTGGACGAACCGCAACAGGGTGAACAGCTATTTCCGGGGTACGATCCCCCGGTTCGAAATTCAGGGGACGGCTATCGCCGACATGCCCGTCAAACGCACCTTCGGCCACAACCGGATCCTCGGCTGCAAGTTGTTAGACTGGGGGCAGGTCGTGCTCGATTTCCGCCGCAAGCGCTTCCTGTTCATACCCCGCGGGGGCGAGGCGAAAGCCCCGCCGCAGCCCGCCTGTAATTTCACGCTGGCCCTTTCTGCCGGGCAGCTCGTCGTCGGGCAGGTGTGGGACGAGGCGCTCGCGGACGTCATCGCCCCCGGCGACCGCATCCTCTCGCTCGACGGGCACCCCTGGGACGGCGACGTCTGCCGATTCCTGCTCGACCCCGACCCGCTGGACGGTACGGTGTGCGGGATCGGGACGGCCTCCGGGCAGCATGTTGTCCTAACGATTGAAACCATGAAATAATGCACGTACTGGAATACCTGCACCGCAATGTCAAGACCGTCGCCATGCCGACGGCCATGGTGGCCGGGGCGTTGCTTTGCCGCCCCGTGGCCGCCCTCGAGGGGTGGACGCAGCAGATGATTACACCCTCGCTGATTTTCCTGATGCTCTTCTTTACGTTCTGCCGCGTCAAGCCCCGGCAGATGAAGCCTTCGATGCTGCACCTGTGGCTGCTGCTGTTTCAGGTTGTGGTGAGCGTGGCGGTCTATTTCCTGCTGCTGCCGCTCAATCCCATCGTGGCACAGGGGGCGATGATCTGTGTGCTGGCGCCCGTGGCGATGGCCGCGGTGGTGATCGCTGGGATGCTCGGGGCCAATGTCCCGACGATGGCTACATACAGCCTCGTGTGCAACATGGTGATCGCGCTCGTGGCGCCCGTCGTTCTGTCGCTGGCCGGGACGGGGGCATGCTCCTTCACGCAGATACTGGCGCGTATCGCGCCGCTGCTCATCATGCCCTTCGCGGCTGCGCAGTTCTGCCGTTTCGTACTGCCCGGAGCGGCGAAATGGATCGGGGATCACAGTCAGATTTCATTTTACATGTGGCTCGTATCGCTGGTGGTGATCATCGGCCGTACGACGGCCTTTATCCTCGATTTGCACGATGCTTCGCCCGCGACCGGGCTGTGGCTGGCATTCGCGGCGCTGGTAATCTGCCTGGTGCAGTTCAAGGTCGGCCGCTCGCTCGGCCGCCGTTACGGCGACGCTCCGGCGGGCGGGCAGTCGCTCGGGCAGAAAAACACGGTGCTGGCCGTCTGGATGGCGCAGTCGTTCCTCGACCCGATCTCCTCGATCGCCCCGACGGCATATATCGTGTGGCAGAACTTTGTGAACTCCTATCAGATTTACCGCCATGACCGGCGGGAAGAGCAGGCGTAACCGGGAAACTCGGGCCCGGGAGGATACGTATGGATTTTGTCGGCAGGTATCGCCTGTCGGGTTTTGCCGCACGCCCGGCTGCGGGCGCGGCTATTTCCGGAAGATGAAGTAGACCGCCAGTATCAGGCAGAGGAAACCTGCGAGGTGGTTCCAGCGCAGGGAGTCCGACTTCATGAAAACCAGCGCGAACAGCGTGAAGACCGAGAGCGAGACTACCTCCTGGATGACTTTTAGCTCCCAGATCGAGAACGGCCCGCCGAACTGCGACGACCCGATGCGGTTGGCCGGAACCTGGAAGCAGTATTCGAACAGGGCGATGCCCCAGCTGAGCAGTACGATAGCCAGCATGCCGAAGCGTTCGAGCTTGGATTTGAATGCGATGTGGCCGTACCAGGCGAGCGTCATGAAGGCGTTCGATATGATGAGCAGGGCGACGGTGGCGATTCCTTTGAACATAGGCCGTAGGGGATTAAAACCGCGCAAAAGTATCAATTTTTTCCGTATGATATGCGCGCCCCGCAAAAAAAAGCCATCCGCGACGTTTTTTTATCGGGATGGCGGTAGGGTATCGGGTGTACGGTGCGTTTGGGTAAGGCCTGCGGCAGGTAGCGTCGGTATGCCTTGCGATCGGCGATGCTGCCGATCCGCCGCGGCCCGATCGTTGCCGGGGTGGGGCGACCGCTAAACCTGCCGGTACCTGCTTCCACCTGCCTTGGAATTGTCGCCGGGGCGGAGGAGCCGCAGAAATTGCGGACGGCCTGTCCAGCCTCTGTGCCCGGGTTATTTCAGCAAAGCGTCGAGGTCGGTGATGTCGCGGAAATCGTCGATGACCCTGTCCGCATCGGTTTGCGCTAGCGCTGCGCGGTCGAGCGTCGTGGCCAGCGCCACGATATGTCCGGCCCCGGCTCTGCGTGCTGCTTCGATCCCCGCCGGGGCGTCTTCGAAGACGACGCATTCCGCCGCAGTCAGCCCCAGGGCCGCGGCGGCCGTAAGGTAAATCTCCGGGTCGGGTTTGCAGCGCGAGACCATGTCGCCGCTGATCCTGGCGTCGAAATAAGGCTCGATGCGGCATTTTTCCAGCACGAAATCCACATTGGGCTTGTAGCCCGACGAACCTACGGCGCAGCGTATGCCTGCGTCGCGGAGCCTTTGCAAAAGGTCGGTGAGCCCGGGCATCGGCACGATCTCGGGGGCGTAGATCTCCCGGTAGATGGATTCCTTCTCTTCGGCGAGTGCTGCGAGCCCCTTTTCGCGGATCACCTCCGCGGGCATGATGAGCCTCATGATGTCGTCGTTGCCCATGCCGTATGCCTGGCCGAGTTTCTCCTTCCAGTCGCGGATGCCGTATCGTTCGCAGAAGATTTCGAACGCACGGATGTGGACGGGCGTGTTGTCCACGAGTGTCCCGTCCATGTCGAATATTGCACCTTTTATCATAGTTGTCCCCTTTTTTCCAGCCCAAAGGTAGTCAAAATCCCCGGGTTCCCGGCCTCCGTGCATCAGAATTTGAGTTTTATGCCCAGGTTGACGGCGAAATTCTGGATCTCCTGCCCGGGTTTCGGGTCGCGGTGCGTGATGCGCCAGATGAAGTCCACGCGCAGCAGCCGGAAGATGTTTTCGACGCCGAATCCCACCTCGACATAAGGGTCGGACACCGATGTCATGCCGGGCGGGAAGAGCAGCGGTGCCTGCGTTGCGGCGAGGCTGCCGTCGTTCTCCTTCGACAGCGTGCCCCACACGCCCTTGCATACCAGCACCTCGCGCCATTTGAGCTTTTTGATGAGCGGGATGCGCCCCAGCAGGATACCGTTGAAGTGGTGTTCGAAAAACAGCGCCACCCAGGTGTCCGAAGCGAACTCGTAGAAGTTCATGCACGAGAACGCCATCGGGTCGTAGAAATAGGTGCCGTTCCCCTCGTGGAGCTTCAGCAGCGGGTAGGGTACCTTGCCGAAGATCTTGCCGCCCTGCACGGTGATGTTCGAGTAGCCCAGCGGCGGCAGCTCGGGCTTGTAGTGGATGCCGCCCTCGAGGCGGTAATATTCATAGCTGCCGCTCAGCACCCGGGGTATTCCGGCCGTGAACCCAAGGGTCAGGACGGGGTATTTCGTCCCCATGTACTGCTTGTCGAACGGCATGCGGTAGATGCTTTCGTTCTTCGAGATGCGCATCCCGACGTGTACGGCGGCGTCCGCTACCGAGTTCATGACCGTGCCGTCGGGGCGCACCAGCGGGACGTACCGGTTGCCGTAGATCTTCTGGATGCGGGCGCCGAGGAAGTTGCTGATCCCGTGCCGCCATTCGTGCTCGTAGACGGCCTCGCCGCGGTTGACCATCGAGAGCCGCGAGTCGCCGCGCGAGAGGAGCGAGCTGAGGATGTTGCTCTCCGTGAGGGCGTTCTGCCCCGCGCCCAGCTGCATCACGTCGTGGCGGCCCGAGACGGTCAGCTTGCGCGTCAGCCGGCGGTTGAAAGCCAGCTCGACGCTGCCGCCGCCCTTGAACATCCCGTCGCGCGTGCCGTATGCCGCATACCCCGAGAGGCGTATGCGGCGGCTGACGGCCGTGGTGGTGCGGAATCCCGGCTGCATGCGGAACCCTTCGAGCTTGTTGAAGCTCGCCAGTTTATAGTAGGGGCCGATGCCGATGTATTTGGTGTTCCAGTAACCGACGATGACCGTGTTGATCAGGGTGTAGATATTGCGGTACAGCGGGACGTTCTGCACCGAGTCGACCATCGAATAGATGCCTTTCTCCTTGTCGCTCAGCCGGTAGGGGCGGACGCTCTCCCAGAAGGCCTCGTCCTTGCTCTGCTGCCCCTGGTCGCCGATCACGACGTTGTTGTCCATGCGTATGACCTCGGCGGGGATCGGTTCGCCGATCCGCACGTCGGTGTAGACCACCTCGCGCGTCCCGATGAACGAGGTCAGTTTCGATGAGTCGGCCGTGGTGACCGAGAATTCGGCCGATACGCGGTCGCGGCTTCGGAACCACGTGCTGTCGCGCACGATGCGGTTCTCGTTTTCGAGCCGCAGGTGCTTGATCCAGTTTACGTTGACGCCCTTGGGCATGCGCGCCGAGGCCGATTGCAGGGCATACGACGCCGAGTCGATGTTCACCTCGCCGTCGAGCACCGGGGAGGTGAGCCGTTTGGGGTGGAACCGGATTTTGTAGGTCTTGCGGCCGTCGACCTGCATGCTGTCCACCAGGAAATAGTCGTAATAGAAGAGTCCCCCGTCGGAGAGCGGGCTGGCGAAACGGACGTTGAAGATGTCGATGAAGTTGGCGTAGAAGTTGACGTTGCCGTGCATCTGCCCCGTGAACTGGGCGATGGCGAAGCTGTCCTCCACCCCCGATACGCGGTTGGCGCGGATGATCTCGCGCGACAGCGAGGGATTGCGCTTGCTGTGGTAAAAGTCGGCCGTGGTTTCGGAGATCATGGCCGGCAGGTAAGCCTGCCCGGTGAGGGCCGACGTGTCGACGTATTCGAATATGAAGCCGAAGTTGCGTTGCAGCCTTTTGTTGCGGAAGCGCGGCTTGATGTTCGTCAGGTCGAGCTCCATCTTGGTGTACGTGGCGCAGTGGTAGCGTTCGTACTCGTCGGGGTCGTTCTGCGGCTTGCGGCGCACGACCCCTTTCAGGATCGGGTGTGCGGGGTTCTCGCCCGGGGTGATGACGACGTTGCCGATGCCGAACTCGACCGCTTCCAGGGCGAAGTCTACCTGGTTGAAGCCGCCCCGCGTGAGCGGCTTGGTCTGCGTGGCGTAGCCGACCATCGAGGCCTGTACGCGTCCCACCGTATCGCGGGTCTCGAGCGTATAGATACCCTCCTCATCGGTCGTGATGCCGGTCGTGGTGCCGGGGAACACGACGCTCACGAACTGCATCGGGGCACCGCTGGCGGCATCCGTCACACGGCCGCGGACACGGGTGCTCTGTGCCGACAGGGTCGTGCACACGGACAAGGCTGCGATCAGCGAGGCGAGCAGCCTGTATGTAATTTTGCCACGGAGCATTTTGCAAAAATAATTAAAAAGAACCTGTTTGGTCAAAATAAATTACTTTTGCATAATTTAAGTCGAAAAATCGAACACCAATAACTGAAATGGCACACGGAAAAATCGAAAAGACCAATGCGGCCCGCTTGCTCGACCGCGCTAAGATAGCCTACGAACTCGTCCCTTACCGGGTTGATGAAGAACACCTCGCAGCGACGCACGTGGCTGAAGAGCTGGGCGAAGATATAGGAAGCGTATTCAAGACCCTCGTGCTGCGGGGCGACCGCACGGGGTATTTCGTATGCGTGGTGCCCGCCGACCACGAGGTCGACCTCAAGGCCGCCGCACGCGTATCGGGTAACAAGAAGGCCGACCTGATCCCGATGAAGGAGCTGCTGCCGGTGACGGGTTACATCCGTGGCGGCTGCTCGCCGATCGGTATGAAAAAACAGTTTCCGACCTATATCCACTCCTCGGCCGCGTCGCTTCCGGCCATCTACATCAGCGCCGGTGTCCGCGGCCTCCAACTGAAAATCGCCCCGGCGGAGCTCATAGCTTTCGTCGGGGCGACCATGGCGGAAATCAGCCGGGGAGGGTAGTGCCGGAATGAGTTTCGGGTTCAGGGAACTTGTTTCCGACCGTTTAATTTATCATATACGGCGGCAAGCCTTTTAACGATGGCCGTCCAATCGTATGCTTCCAACTCATATTTTTGTTGCCGGGGGTATTTGAGTTTCCGCTCTATTTTCCGGGCCAGTTCCTCATAGTCTCCTTTGCCGAAATAGTCGTCCGCAGGTAAATCTACCAGATGGCTGGCCGGAATGTCGCTGACTAGCACATCGAGGCCGTAACTCATCGCTTCCAGCAATACCAGGGGAAATCCTTCGTTGTAGGACGATAATACGTACAATCCGGCGTGTGTGTACAACTGGTTCAGTTTCTCGCCGTACACATAGCCCGTGAAGACGATCTTTTCCGGTGGCAATATTGATTTCAATTCGTCCAGATAGGCGGATTCCGTCTCCACGCCCCCTGCAATGACCAGTTTGTAATCGGTATCCACTCCGGCAAAAGCTTTTTCCAGACAATCGAAGCCTTTTTCCGGAGTAATGCGTCCAACACCCAGTACATATTTTCCCGGAGTCAGGCCTAATTCCCGGATATAATTCTGCTGTGTCGCAGGAGTGATGCGCGGAATCCCGTTCGGGATATAATACGATTTGCTCCTGGTTCGCTCATCGTATTTTTCCAGTTGAAATTTATTGACGAAGATGACTGCGTCGGACATTCGCAATGCTATCTTTTCGCTCCATTTCAACAGCGTTCGGGCGCCCCAGCCCCATTTTTTGTGTTCGTAATTGGGACTATGGTACGTAAGCACGACTTTTATGCCGCACAGCTTCAATAGCGGAGAGAACAGAGCGGGGCCTATGTTGTGGATATGTACGATGTCCGGTCGGCTGAGAACCGCACGGCAGGTGGACAGGAATGAATGGTATACGGCCTCGAAACCTTTTATTTTCGTGGACGGCAGGTCTATGAAAGTTATGTTGGGATAGGACGGAGTGACGCGGACATACGGTTTCCGCCTGAAAATAACAAAGCGATATTCTGCAGGAAATTCCGTATACAGGGATTCGCAGTGTTTTTCGACCCCGCCCTGGATCAGAGGGAACCCCCTGGTTCCCAGTACGCAGATTTTCATAAATACGACCTTACCAGCAAATATCCTTCCCCTTTGCTATGCGTATCTTGTTTTTCAATATCCACATGATCGGCTTCCAGGGCTTGCGGATCATGTCATGTCGCTCGGTTACGATGAAGGCGCAGTTCCGGTCGCAGGCTTTTACCTTTTCCGCGACCTCTTTGGCTTTCTCCGACTTCATGATGTTCTCGAACGAATCATCCTTGATATTGCCGATGATCCACTCTTCCGAAGAACCGTTGCAGGGTGAGACATTTCCCCAGGGGTCGATGAAGAAAAAGTCGTTCAATGCGCCGCAAGGGGGTCTGTAACCGGGTTCGTCGCCGCGCAGTCGGCGATGGATGCTGCGATTGAAATAAGCACGGCCGTAATCTTTCAGTTTGTTCTTGAATCCCCGGCGCTTGGATGTCAAAAGCGCTTTGACGAATTTTTCGTGCTCGTGCAGGGCCTTGTCGCTTGTCAAATTATTGTCCTCTTTATGGAAGTACCACGAATTATGGACGACAGAGTTGCCCAGTTCGACATCCAGCGCAACGCAAAGGTCGTACAGATAGATCAGGTCTTTGTAGTTGTCCGGGGAAATGACCACCGAGAATCCGATATTCTTGCATTTGGTCTTTTTCAGTTCGAGCATTGTTCGCAACGCGTGGTCGAAGCCGTTGACGGTACCCCGTTTGGAGTCGTTCAGTTTAGGAAGTCCCTCAAGGCTGACGCGGATCAGGATGTTGGGGTATTTATTTGCCAGCGCGACGATCGTTTCCGTATTGTATCCGTTCGTGCTCAGCTCCAGCAGGGAAGCCTTGGGATATAATATCCGGAATATGTCGTCGATGTCTTTGCGGATCGTCGACTCTCCGCCTGTAATGTTGATCCGGAGCCCGGCCGGGAGCTTTTCATAATAGTGGTAATCTATTTCCTCTTCCGGTTTGGTTTGGTGCTGCCAGATATTACACATGTTGCACTTGGCATTACAGCGAAATGTCGTAATAAGACTACCTTGTACTACTGTTTTCATTATAAAATATCGTTTTAAAAAGTATTGTATGTATTGGATCACCGCAGGCTTTTCGCCGGTTGTTTTACCGGCTTCAACCCGAATAAAAAGCGGAGAACTCTGTTTTGGGAAAGGATGCGGCGGTGAAGGACGATAGGGAGAATAACTCCTGCTCCCACAATAAGTGCCGCCCCGATGGTGAAATACAGTGAATTGTTCCCGTTTGCCAATGTGGGGACTTTATGGATGAGCGATTTTACGAATCCTTCGAATGTCGTGTGGAACAAATATATTATGTAGGACGATGCCGATATTACCAGTAATTTTTGTGTCGCGTAATTCCAATGTTTTATTCCTCTCGACAGGACGCATATTGCATAAATTCCGATGAACGGCAGTATATAATCCAGAATGGTGGTTAATATAGTATTTTGGGTAACTCTATTAAAGATGAACAATGCAGGCAATGCGCAGACGGGAATAATTCCCGGCACTTTTTTCCCGATCTCAGTCCAGCGCGGATATTCATTGAGGATTATGCCCAGCATAAAATATTTCAGCATTCGTATGGCGAAATTTATGCAGAATATTTCGGGCCATTCGATGGGCAGAAATGTAACGCACAAACTTATTGCGAACAATACGACTTGTCCTGCTTTTGATCTTACCGCGGCGACGAGCAAAAAAATCAGCCAAAGCGCCCAGATAAACCAAAGGAAAAAACCGGCTTCCGGCAGGTAAAACATCTTGAAATAGGACAAATACGTCACCGGATTCTCCACCAGCATCCTTTGTTGTGTCAAAAGTTTTATGCTGATTATGATGATACTGGTGCTGAAATAGGGTATCATCAACCGTTTGAATTTTTTATAAAGAAACTCCCCCCCCCTCAGATTCCCGATTGTCGCTGCGTACACATATCCACTGGCAAACATGAACAAAGGCATATGAAACGTGTAGATGAACAGATTGATTGTATGATACCATTCGGGGGCGTTATCCGGATTGTAATGACCGATGACAACCAGGATAATGCATATTGCTTTGGCAATGTCGATTGAGATCAAACGATTCATACTTGTCTATGCCGTTTTGGAGAAAAACAGAGCGTTTCTGCCGTATTATAAAGAAGTGTATATTTTCAGGAGTTTTGCATAGTACCTTTCTGCCGAATATCTTTTCTGGGCGCCGAGTGCGATCTGCCGGTATTCGAACGGGGTGGCGAACATTTGTCCGATTCGGGCCTTCAGTTCTTTTGCATTTCCGGATTCGAACAGCATTCCGGTCTTGCCTTCATCGATCAGTTCGGGAATGCCGCCGATCCGGCTGCCGAGCACCGGAGTGCCCAGACATTGTGACTCGATGACGGACAGCGGATTGTTTTCATACCATTCCGAAGGCACGACGCAGAATCGGGCCTTACCGACTATTTCCTTGATTTCCGGCCAGTGTTTATAACCCAGAAGTTCTATATCGCTTCCTGCAGCTGCGGCGCGCAGCGTCTCTTCGAGCGAACCGCCACCGATTATCTTCAGTGGGTAGGGCAGTCGCTTTGCCGCTTCGATCAGTGTTCCGATCCCTTTTTCAGGACTAAGACGGCCTATGTAACAGTAATAGTTCTCTTTGTCGTAATCGTCTTTCCGGGTTTTGGCAATGTCGATAAAATTGCAGAGCGTATTGATCTTCTGTTTGTCGAAGTTGCCCTGAACCATTTTGTCCGCCATAAACCGGCTGGGACAAATAAAGGCGTCGGTAACTGCTTCCAGGCGCATACGAGTCCATTTCATAGCTTCCTTGTATGCCAGGAAACTTGCCAATGCGGAATTTTTCATGCATTTGTGCTTCCGCACCTTGCGTTTGTCGCTAAAGCACTCTTCGCAAACCTGCAACCCGTTGCGCAGGCAGTCGTAACGAGGGCATAGCAGTTTGTAGTCGTGCAGAGTCCATACGACTTTCACGCCTCGTCGATGGGCTATTTCGGCGATAACGGGAGAAAGTTGGGTGTGGATATTGTTCAGGTGGAGTATATCCGGTTGGAACTCATCGAGCAGTCGGGTGAACTTTGTCCTGACTTCACGGATGCCGAATGGGCGGCGCAGCGCCTCGATTATTCCCAACCCGGGGGCGAATTTAACCTCGCTCGGAAAGTATTTGCTCCAGGGAGTTTCCAGATTTTCCGGATGCTGCATGGAAAAAACGGCTACTTCATGGCCTTTTTGTTTCAAAAGCTCTTCTAGATTGATCGTGCAGACACAATCGCCGCCGCGCGGATAATAGAATTTGTTAGATACAATGACTTTCATTGTTTTTATCGTTGTATTATCGACGATTCATCTGTTTTCGTGAATGTGTCGACGAAATTAAAACAGGAGGAAAAGCTGTTTAACATTATACGGAGTGTCGGATAATGTCTGCAGACACAAATTCGTCAATACTCTCAATAGGTAAGCTATGACACAAATTGCCGTGAAAATTACGATTGCGTTTAATGGAAATAGGGCGTTCAATTTATCGGTTATCAGATCGAACTGTACGATATATATTTCCAGTGTCAGGGATGAAAGGTATAGTATGGAATTGCGTACGATTCTCCATGAATTTGTTTCCCTAAAACGGATGTGTGTCACTGCTCTGAAGAAATAATAGAGAAATCCAATCAGGGGAAGCAGTCCCGCAATCTGTATGTAATAATATTTTCCATCATATCCCTTCCCGAAAAATAGTATTATGAAATAAAGTATAAACGATGCTGCTGCCAATGCCAGATCCGTTTTTATATTGTGACATTTACCGGTGACCGTTTTGTCTTTTACGATTGCGCCGAAAATAAGGATGGCAAAGTTATATACATAATGAAAATGAGTGTGGAAGACACTCCCCCCCCCTCCTGGAACTTGTACGAAGAAATAGATTACGGAAATAATAAGGGAAAATGCGAATAGCTGATTAAGGCCGATGTTTCGTTTAATAGCCGGGTAAAGAATTGCGTAGTATATCAGGATGCATTGGATAAACCAATAATTATCTGCGAAAACCAATGCCTTCCATGTTATGGGCTTTCCGAAAAAGATTGATGCACATATGCACCAGATAAATACAGCAGGCAGAATACGTCTTATTTTATGTTTATACCAGTTCCATCCGTTGGCGCTTTTGCGGATGCTGTCGATAAGCAGATAGCCGGATACAAAGAAAATAATGCGTTTCCATGGACGCCCAAAGTTGCCAGGGATGGCGAAATATCCTGATATAGCGGTCTGAAATGTGAATTCGTAATAAAAATGATGGCAATGGCCTTGAGAATATCAATGGCGTAATTCCGGGATGAAATGGATATCATGCTTTTTGACAGATTTGCTCGTATATTTGATTGAAGGATTCGACACGATTGCTCCACATGAATTTCCCGGCACATTTCAGGACGCCGTTGGATAGCGTCTCGATGCGGCTGGGATTCATTATGCAGGATTCGATTTGAGTCGCTATAGCCGAAGTAACCTGTTCATAAGAGTGTATCGGAATTTTTATTCCGCATTCCTCGCAGATAACCCCACTCATTCCGCAATGATCCAACGATAATGTGGGAATGCCGTTGGCCATTGCTTCCCACAATACCGTTGTGGTAGCTTCTCCTAATGACGTGATAATATGCAGATGCGCTTGGGCGAAAAGTTCCTGCACCTGGTCTCTGGGGATTTTCCCATGCCATTTGATTCGGGTGTCGATATCGTAATTTCGAGCAGTTTCGGCTATTTTGCGGCGCAGAAGACCATCGCCTACGATATGCAACTCCCAGTCTGTCTGGGAAACTTTCTTCAGTGCATCCAGTAATATGATCAATGCCTTGCGCTCTCCGATGTCGCCGACCCATATTAATCTCAACGGATCCCGATCTGTTTTTATAATCGGAGACCGGGCAATCATCGACATAATGCCGTTTTCCGGTATATACAGACTTTCCTTATGATAATATTTCCATAAATTCTTTTTTGTGTTCGGGGTCGCTGCGAAAATATAATCTGACCGCTTTATTGCCAGTCTTACGCGCGGCGAAAGAACGAACATCGCGTTATGGACTATCCTGCGTATTATTGCGTTTATCTTTCCTTTTGCAGACAAGGCCCTGAATAATGCGGTCGGCCGGTTTTCCACTCCTTGGATAGGCCCCCATACATAGGGCCGCGGAAGTTGCCACAGGAATCCTGGTTCTTTAAATCCGATCGGATTTAAATAGTGGATGACGTCAACCGGTTCTTCCGCCAGAATCTTTGTCGCAGCGTCTGTCACCCGTTTATGCCATTTTCTGTAATTCAGGTTGTATTTTATATCGTTTATAAGCCCGTGTCCGTCTATTTCCGTATAGGCGATATTCTGAAATCGTACGTGCGGCATCGTATTGGTTCGGAGATATGATTCGATTTCGGTTTGTCCTTTTCCATAGAGTACGATCAGCCTGTTCGTGTGTTGCATATTCGACACATAATTCCAACCGACCGACGCCTCCGAGCCCCGATATGGCGATATATCGTATGTAACCAGCAGAATTGTTTTCATAAATTCCTGTATATATTCAGAAAAGTCCGGGCTGCGTGGGTATTGGTCAGCTTATCCCGGTATGCAATGCAATTCTGCACGTAGTCCGGATTTTCGTCGACGATTTTTTTTAGGTCGTATTCGTCCCAATTATCCTTTACAATACCCAATCCGTTGGCTCGGATGTACTCGACTGAGGCCGGTTGCGTGTTGGTGAGTATGGGTGTCCCCGATACGATAGCTTCCGGAATGGAGACCATATTCAGATCCTGCCGGGTATTTACCAGGAAACAATAGGATTTTTTAATATGCCGGTTTAGTTCCGCCTGCGAAAGAAATCCCAGGAATTGGATCTTCTCCTGCAAACCCAATTCCGCGACTAAATTCTCTAGCACAGGACGCCGGTCGCCTCTTCCGGCAATCAGCAACCGGATGTCCTCGTAACCTTTCATTCGTGTGAATGAATCGAATACGCGGATGATCCCCTCTATATTTTTTCTGTAAATCAGTTGCGACGAACTGATGATCGTACGCTCTTTTTTTTTGCTGAATGTGAATTTACCGACGTTTATTCCATGATCCACAATTATGTCTGAAACATTGGGTGCATAGGAACTGATGAAATCGTATGCTCGCTTCGACCTAGGGACGATCCGGCTGACTTTTGTCAGGAAAAGCGGAACGATCGTTCTGTACCAAATTTTCGAGGGTAGTTCGCGGAATTTTTTCTGATGAGCGGTCTGTTCCTGCCAGATCAGCGTTTTGCGGGGACATAGAATGGATGCGAACAACGATTGGAAAGAGAATACTTCGCTGGAGATGACCAGATCGAACCTATCCCGTTCTTTCTTTATAAAACGGTATAATGCCGGTGAAAACGGTATAATGCTGGGTGCCAATAGACGCGGAAGGTAGGTTGCGAAAAAGCGCACCTCGAAGTCGTAGGCTTCAATCGCTTTGGGTTTGTAGTCTTCTGCTGCGGCAAGCGTGACTGTATGTCCCGCGTCGACGAATCCTAGACACATATTGTAAATCATGGTGTCTTTGATTGATGAGACAACCGGGATCGTATTGTTGTCCGCGGTATACAGGATCTGATTTAAAATCAAAATACGCATAGGTCAGCGTTTTATTCGTCCATAATATTTGACGAAAATTTCTTTGGGCGTTTTTTTTGTCAGAAGAGCTGAGACGACGTTGCGATTCGCCGTTGACATTATGCTTGCATTATCACCTGGAGTTTTGCTTTGCATTCTGTATTTCAGGCTTCTCAGAAGAGCCATCGTGCAGGAGAAGCAGGTCAAGGATATGTATGCCATGACCGATGAACCAGCAAGGAACCGGATCGTGCCTTTCTCCCCGGCGGGCATTGTCGCCGCCTTGATCCGCGATATGCGTTCTCCGCTGCTGGCACCTTCATAATGAATTAATTCGACCGATGCGTTCACATAGCAAAAATAACCACGTCTGTTCAGTGCGGTGGACAATGCGATATCTTCCGGACAGAAAAAATAGTATTCGTCGAAAAATCCCATTTGCCGGAATATGTCTGTTTTGATCATAAATGCCGCCCCGACGAGATTGTATGTCCGGAATGTTCCGGTTCGGTTCGTATAGGGACTTTCGGCCGTTTTTTCGCGCCACAATCCTAATTGGGCCAAAACATATGTTTTCCAATTTATTTCAGGTCGGCCGCAGTATTGAAGCGAGTGGTCGGCAAATAGCAATTTTGGACTGACTACAGCAGCCTCCGATGGTAATTGGTCGAACGTCGCCGCCAAACTCGTGATTACGTCCGATTCTATTTTTGTGTCGTCATTCAGAACGAAACAATATTTTCCGGTTGCTTTTCGCAATGCCAGATTGTTGTTGGCCGAGAATCCACGGATTTCATTACTTTCAATAATCTGCGCCCACGGGTAATTTTGTCTCAAATGCTGAAGGTTTTCCGGTGAGAAGAGATATGCGACGACAAATACCTCATAAGAGGTCGAGGTGTGTGTGCGGATACTGTCCAGACATCCGCTTAGCACCTCATAATTGTTCATGCTAACAATGATGACTGAAACTTCCATTGTTTCGCTTGTTTATTCGTGATCGGTTGCGATCTATTTTATAAATCAGAATGTAGACCAGATAGAAAAGATAAAGGTGCATTCCCGGTGTTGAGGATACGGTCGACGCCGCTATGAAAGCCAGCGGGAGAAAGAACAGGCATTTTCCCCGCGAGTGCCAGCCCAATCGGCATAAAGTAAAAATAAAGATACAGTATGTGATAATTCCCAATATTCCCCGTTCGACCATAATCCATATCCAGATACTTTCCAGTCCCAGAAGCCGGCCTACCAATATGCGATCCGGAAAGTACAGTGTCGCTTTCTGTCCTAATCCCCATATGGGGCTTTTCGACATAAGAATATAGGCGGCTTCGAACTGATCCTGGCGCATTTCTAAACTGCTGCCTCGTATTTCGGTTTTTTCCGGATTTAATACCGATACGATCAGATTTTCAACAAAATCCAGATAAGGCATCAGGACGATTATACTGATTACCGCAAAAGCTAAGATGCGAACGGATTGTTTGTTTTTTAGATTGATCAGCGGGAGTATTCCTACTGCCAGAAATACCAGCGGTGTTCGGCTGTTGGATAGCAGGGATGCGATGAATGCCATAATGCCGACAAGCAGCATGGTTTTTTGCTGTAATTTACTGAAATATGCTTTATAATACACGTACCCGTACAGGCAGAGGCAGAATATCAATCCGAAATTGATGCTGCCGCCGATCGGATGAAGGAAAAACGATTGGACACGGGTTCCTCGCTCATCTTCCAGATATTGCCAGTCTGTTGCTCTGGGACCTGCGAGGTCTATTTCATAATCCATTACGGGATTGTAACCCAGGAATTTTTCGATAAATGCATATGTGCAAATTATCAGCGAGGCTCCTAATAATATATTGACAACTTTCAGTATATCTTCTTTGCTTGATATTAACATCCAGCATAAATAGGCACTGATGAAATCGCAAAAAACAACGGATAGCAGTGACGTGAAGGTATTCTGGATTCCGGCGATCGAAATAAAGCTCGATACTACATAGGACAATAGTACCCAGATAAATGCCTTGTTGAACGGCAGGGGAGATGTCGTTATTACCCGGCTGTATCTTTTTCTTTTGATTACATATAGCAGGGCGAAGAAGATCGACATGAATACTTCCAGGGTCAATAACGGAACGCCCGGAAGGTTTATCAGGTTTATGTTGTTGTTTAGGAACAGCCGGAACGCCAGAAAGAGAAAAAAACCTTGTTTGTAGTTTTTTAATGAGTACAGAATTAGCAGTGCCGCTATAATCAAGAATGGATTCATGCAGTCATTATTTTATGATTCGGGCCGGAATCCCTGCCGCGATCGAATACGGGGGAATATTTTTTGTAACCACCGCATTTGCACCGATGATGGCCCCCTCGCCGATCGTGACTCCGGCCAAAATCGCGGCTTTCTCCCCGATCCACACATTGTCTCCGATGACGATCGCACCTTTGGAATAAATAGGCCGGGCATTCGGTGCGATGTTCCGGAGCGCCATATCTTCGGGATCTCCGTGCGAATTGTCCGAAATGAGCACGCTTTTCCCCGTGCGGACGTTTTTACCGATCCGGATAGAATTGACTGCGGTGATATGCATATCCGGACCGAACATGCAGCCGTTACCAATCGATATTTTCACCGGAGTATTGTATTGCGGCATTTCATGAGCCGTGATATGGGAATTGCGGCCGATAAGACAATAGTCCCCAATCTCAATGTATTTTTTCCCATTGACTAAATATAATCCCGGTTCTACCTCTGTATGAAGCCCTATTTTTCGGACGTTATGTGCAATCCATGCTGTATAAAACCATGCGTAATACCGGCTAAACCGTTGTGAAAGCGAATATGGCCATATACAATGAAGTAAATTGCCGAATGTTCGTATATATTTATAAAGCATTTTTTATTTTGTATTTAAAAATTTATTTTTCAAATACCCGTATAATGTTTCCTTACCATCTGCCGTTTCATAATATGATAACCGATGGTTTAGTTTGAAAACCGTCGTTTCTTGTTTGATGCGATCGAATTTTTCTGCATCATATGGTTGGTTCATCTCGGAAAGCAATTGGTGTAAATATGGGGATGTATAGGGCATCGTGTCTACGCTTCTGCGGAATGAATCGTTTTTCCGATAAATTAGGTCGAAGATGTAATCTATCAGAAGATAATCGATCATCTTATTGTATTCTTGGAGGTATTTAAGAAAGATACTTTGGATAGTGCCAAATGCTGGATTACCATGAGTTGATGCAAGGAAAAATGTAGCCCACCTGTATGCAGATATGGTGGTATTGGATCCAGTCACAATTTTTATTGAGTGAAAATAGTCTGGGGCAGGAATTGATATTGAATCGGTAATCAGTAAAGTACTGTCCATCCAAATACCGCCTTTATCAAATAATAAACAAATGCGTAATATGTCGGAAAAGTGGGTGTATGAAAGTTCGCCTCTATTCAATCGATCATAAATATAATTAGGAAGTGTAACGTGTGAGGCAATATTATCTTTGGTCAATAAATGGACTGGCCGGTCATGTATATTCGAGACAATACTATTGTAACATATTTTTACAATTTCAGGCATTGCAGTCTCTCCCTGATACCAAAAGATCCATACCGGATCGTTATTTGACTTTTCTTGTAGCGATGGAAATGTTGCAGGAACCATATCGCAATAATGTTCATCCATCCATCGGCGAATAGAATCTATTTTCTGGTTTTCAAAAAAACAGCATTCTTTGAAATGAAAATAGAAAAAATCCCGTATCAGTTGGATGAATAACACGCAAAGTGTCCGTATCCGTAAAAATGAACTTAATCGGACGATATTTATGATCTTAGATCCGTATAAACGAATTGTACGATACATTACTCTGGATTATTTTGGTCGGATAATTTTGACATTCATCGTTGTCGATGAGAAATAATTTTTTGATAGATATCGGTTAACGTATTTTTGATAGATTCGGGATTATGCCGTTGCCGGGCTGCTAGTTGTCCTTGGTGACTCAGTTGCTCCATTAATTTTGTATCCCGGCTCAGTTTAACGATCTCCATTGCCAGCATGTGCGGTTCATTTGACGGGATGAGAATGCCGGTTTCGTAGTTTTTGACGAGAGACGGAATCCCGCCTACATAGGTCGTGATGACTGGAATTCCGATTATTTGGGCCTCGCATAATGAATTAGGAGAATTGTCGATATATGCTGTATGTACGTAGATGTCGGCCTCTGCAAGTTGAACGGCTAAATCTTCGGCCGAAAGTGTTCCCAGAAATTTTATGTTGACTGCATCATGAGGCGTACGTTCATTTTTCTCGAAGAAAGAGAAAGACCCGGTGGGGCCGGCAATAAGCCATTCGAAATCAAAATCCGTATGATCTTTTAATAATTTGGCTGTCTTCAAAAGGAGATCCATGCCTTTGACCATACTGCATGACCCGACGCTGAGCAATTGTATGCGCTTCCTTTGTCGAAATGTCCATGTTTTCGGGGGATTGAAGAAGACTGGGCGTAGTGCTTCATTACAATGATAATATTGTGAGTCTGGGGCATACAGGCGTGTGATATTGTAATCCCAGTTCGTTCGCCCCATGACATAACGGCAGTGTTTCAGGATATCTATTTCACGTGCTACTTTATAGTTGTCGTTTCTACTCCATACAAATCGTCTTTTTAACAGTACGATAGGGTTGTAGTGCGATGTTTTCCACTGGGAGAAGAAATTTAGCCTGGAGGATACGAGGCATTTACATAGGGAGGAAGGCTGCCCTGCATGTGGATGACGACTGGTATGTCTACATATTTCTCAACCAATCCGAATCCCCATTCCGAACCGAAAACATGGATGATGTCCGGTTTGAAATCCTCTATGACTTTCAGGCAGTCCGCAATAATTATCTTGTCTTTTTCCGATGCGTATATGCGTCGCCGCAATCCCGGTTTTACTCGGATCGGATAATAACACACCCCGTCGATTTCTTTCTTGAATATCGGATCCGGATGTTCGAATGCTACCCCCAGGCGGATGTTATCTGATGTTCGGATTATTTTTTCCAAGGATGCGATCCAACCGCCGCCGTTGTGTTCGCCGTTCCGGTGGGCATCGTAGAGCGACGGATTTACGGCAAACCAAAGTACTTTCATATTATGAATTGGTATTATGTGACAGGAAGCTTTTACTCGTGTCGATTTTCCCGGACAGAAGATCGTCTATGCGCTTCCAATCCGGAGTTGACAGGGGTGTCGTGTCCTGTATCTGTTGAGGATCGAATCTGTCGGTCATTCCCAATCCGTTCAGGAAATCCCGCATCCGCGAATGGTTCGTTCTGCCCCGGAGCGGATAGGTCAGGAACGGTTTATGGAAAAGGACGGAGAATGCCGTCGCATGAAACGAATTCGAAATGACGAATTCCGCATTTTTAATCCATGCGAGGAATTCCAGCGGCCCGGCGTCCGAAATATTCCGTTCCGCATAGGCAAGCGGTGCGAAATCGTTCAGGGAATACAATCTGGCGCCGAGCTGCCGGGCTATTTGCCGTGCATGTTCCCTAATAGTGGGATCATTCGAGAAATCATATACGAGAACATACCTTTCTTGGGGTGTTATGTCCGCGGAAATTTCCTCCCAGCTTTGTCTGTTCAACAGAAAAACCGGATCTTCCACCTGTTCTGCCGTTCTGCCGACAGAAAGATCCCTGATTATTCTTACCCCTGTCTGCTCCCGCACCGATATCGCATCGAATCGCTGCAGTTTTTTCGTGACGAAAGCCCTGTATGCGGGAGCGATCTCCGATACTGCAAAACTGGCTGCATAGGAGATACGCCGCGTATCGTCGGATCCGAAATCGAGATAGAACGCTGCATCCTTTCCGTTTTCACACGCCGTGTTCCAAATCTGGTCGCTTCCGGCAATATATAAATCTGCCTGCGGTGGAGTGGCCCTTAGCTCTTCGGCCGAAGTATAGGTATTGTCGGTAAGCGTCAGGAATTTTTGCCTGAAATCGTCGAATTTACGTTTCCGGCCGATCGTTTTGTATATTTTCCGGTTTTTGAGCAGAAAATAGATACATTGTGTCCCGACGTAATCTTTATAGGGATATAATCTTGATTCAGCGGGAATATGCCGCCAGTTATATCTGCTGTTCAGATAATAGGGCTTGTAATCGATGATCTCGACATCGTGTCCCGCCTGCGACAGATACCGTTGCAGTGCGTACGCCTGCAACGAGGCTCCGTAATTATAAACGTTATGACAGGTAATCGTCGCTATTTTCATTTTGCGATGCGTTTTATGAGTTTGCGCATTGTCGCTGTCGGATGACGGGCGTGATTTACTATCCGCGTTAATTGTTCTCGACGGGTTACGTAGCGCTCTATTTGTCTGAGCGAAATTTTCGGGTTTCGCAGCAGCGACATGATGTGATCATAATTGCCGGGTTGTCGGGCGTTCTCCCGCATTTGTCCCTCCGCTGCCGTTTCGAATGAAATCTCCGATATATGGCAGCCTTGCAATATTTCGACGATATTTTGGCCTCGCTCCGTGAACGGGATCAATGCGCTGACCCCTTGTTCGTCGTGCTGGTAGCGGGAACCCCAGAGGTCGCCGACCCGCAAATCTGCGGCTGAGTTGTTGAGTTTATATTTGCACTGTTTGTAACACGAGGAATTAAGACAGAGGTCATTTAGAAATACTTTAAAAAATATGTCACCATCTGATAATGACGAAAAACAGTGCTTTGTTCCGGCTGATGTCGTGTGCTTATAACTTATTGCATAGGAGTCGTGCCAGCCCCGCCGTTTGCTTCGCCATTTGATGTCCGTGAGTTTTGCGTTTTCGCCGATCGTGCGCAGGTATTTTTGCCATAACAGCATCGACGGAACTCCATGGCAAAAGAAATCCACGAGGATGAAATTCGATTCAACCCTGAAACGCCGGATGTAGCGTCGGAAAGATGCGATTTGACAAGGGGTGCCCGTCACCACGTATTTGTCATGGATATCTATTCCCGCAAATCCGTCGGTTGTATCGCTCTGCAGATATTTGCTTCCTGCAGATGCAGCCAGCTCTTCCTCGTTGCGTGCGATATAATGTTCCGGAATCTGTTTTGCATAATTATAACGGACGACGCATATTTTGAAGCCTTGCTGCAGCATTTGCCGGCCGATTTCAAAAGCGATTCCCCCGGAGGATGAATTTTTACGGATATCGTCGTTCAGGCTCCATGCCGCATAACTTGTCGGTTTAAGGTCTATAACCTGGCTGTCTGCTGCAAAAGCGCAAACCTCTACGCAGATCGAGCATTTTATACACTGATCCGCCGATTCGATGCGGGGTTCGTAAAAGCCGTTTTTATTTAACTTCAATGCGATGATTTGTTTGGGACAAGCCTTGGCGCAAACCCCGCATCCGAAACAATCGTGTATATCTGCAATATTGATCATATTTTTATGCAGAACATTTCTGTTTGATTCTGGCTACTATCTTTTTCTGCACGAAAATCCGCTCCTGCACCGACAGTCCGACATAGTAAATGACGATCAAAGTAGCGATGGCGCATACGCCGGAAACTACGAATAACCGCAAAATGCCGGCATTCATCAGGTGAGAGACTATTATAGGGCAGATTGCTGCCAGAACAGCCACTACGCAGACATTCAACAGCACTTGGGTAAAGTAGGACTTTATGGATATTTCCACCTGCCGGTGAAGAAACCAGAGGCGGGCGAAGAGGCATCCCAAAGAGAGGCAAATGGCTACGTACATGGTCGTCTCTGGTGCATAACCTTTGCCCAGCAATAGGTAGGAGATCGGAAAATTGAGCAATTGAAGGCTTCCGACGACGATCTGGTAGTTCCGTATATTGCCGGTTGCCTGCAGGGCCGTTATTTGCGTGCCGGACAAAACTTCGCACATGGCGAATACCAGAACCAGCCGGACGAAGATTACGGTGTATTCCGGGACGTTTTTCAACCATAGCGTCAGGATCGTATTCGTTTCGATGATGATCGGGAGCGATAGCAGCAACAGCAGGTAGAATGAAAAACGGGCGCCGCTTTGTACCAATGTAAGCATATACAGGTAGTCGCCCGATGCGTAGCTTTTCGTGATTTGCGGATTGATTGCAGTCATAAAATTAGTTGCAAATCCGTTGACGGCGACGTTCACCTGGAATGCGATAGCGCGCGCTGCGTTGATGACCGGGCCGCAAAACAGATTTATGACGATATTGACCCCCTGATCCCGCAAAACCCCCGCAAAAGCCCCGATGAAATTCCAGCCGGCAAATCCCATCATTTCTTTCAGAAGGGCTTTGTTGAATGTAAAATGATATGTGCACTCTTTGAAATTTCGCTTGCAGTAGATGCCGTAAGCAATCCGGATGACACAGGCGACGGCCAGTAGTAATATACCGTACAATTTTAACTTGTCGAATGAAAAAATGACGAGTATGTAGACGATCAACAGCTTGAGTACTACTTCGATAATGCTGATATACGCAAAAGCCTGCATTCGTTCGTGTGCGATGATCGCCGCATTGTACGGAACGCTGATCAGGTTCACCATGAACGTCAGTATGGAACACTGAAGCACCCAGTTGGCAGCGCCGATACGACTCTCCGGCAGGTTCATTTTTTCATTCAGGAACCATACGCCCCCTATTTCGGCCAATACGAAGATCAGGAGCGCCAGCCCGATCTGGATTGTTACCGACGATGAAAATACGGATTTTAATTTTGCGGTATTGCCCTGTCCCAGCTCGAATGTTATGTACCTGCTTATCGCTGCGGACAATCCGCCGGAAATGACGGAGAACATGGCGACGACTCCGCCGATGACGTTATATATACCGAAATCTTCGACCCCCAGCGTATTCAGGACGACTCGGCTGGTGTATAGACTTACAGCCATCATGAATATCATCCGAAAATAGAGCAGAAGAGTATTTTTCGCTATGCGTTTGTTATTTCCCGATGATGCCTGGACTGTCATTCTGTTTACCTTTGTTTGCCGGATTTTTTGTTTGGTAGGCTTACCTGTCCTTATACATGCTCTGGTAGTACTCTTGGTATTCGCCAGAAGTTATGTCGTCCATCCATTTTTGGTTTTGGAGGTACCAGCGGACAGTTTTTTCGATTCCTTCCTCGAACTGCAGG